>Ga0073928_10007225_pt1 | contig 14522 bp, 12 predicted proteins | sample PaiPotPPA55metaG_FD_76969 | JGI IMG/M metagenome (GOLD analysis project Ga0073928, IMG submission 76969) | Iron sulfur acid spring bacterial and archeal communities from Banff, Canada, to study Microbial Dark Matter (Phase II) - Paint Pots PPA... ... | reverse complement strand
GCGCCCCGGCCTCGCCCAGGTCGACCTCGCCGACCCACCCCTGCAAACCGGACTCGCCCTCGCCGCCTCACGCAACCACCCGCCGTCCGAAGCCGCTCAAGCCCTGCGCCGCACACTGCTGGCCCACCGCTGACACTGACCGACCGACACGGCCATCTGCTAGCCGACCTGTTTCTGAAGGGACGTCACCTTCGTCACGGCCTTGTGGGCGATGGATTCCAGTTCCGTCACCGGGTCGGCCGCGCCCGGCCCGAAGCCACTCCAGCGAACCCGGCGCGACGACCGGGCGCACCCGGTCGTAGTCCAAGGCCGAGTCGCCGAAGCTCACGGCCGCGCCCGCATCGTTCATGTCGCAACCTCCTGAAAAGCATCGAAACCACCTGCGTCACCGTTCGACATCGATCGCGCCGCCGACGGTGTTCGCTGCCGGGATCAGCCCGGGGTGACGAGCCCGGTCTCGTAGGCGATCATCACCAGTTGGGCCCGGTCGTGGGCGTCGAGCTTCATCAGCAGTCGGCTGACGTGGGTTTTGGCCGTGGCCGCGGAGATGTGCAGGCGTTCGCCGATCTCCGCGTTCGACCAGCCGCCGGCGACCTCGACGAGTACCTCGCGTTCCCGGGTCGAGAGGGGATCGAGCAGCTTGGGCGAGGAGTACGCGCCGGGTTCGGGGCGGTTGGCGAACTCGCGGATCAGGCGGCGGGTGATGTTCGGGGCCAGCAGGGCGTCGCCGTCGGCCAGGATGCGGATCGCCGCGAGCAGTTGTTCGGGGGCGGTGTCCTTGAGCAGGAATCCGCTGGCGCCGGCGCGCAGCGCGCGGTAGACGTAGTCGTCGAGGTCGAAGGTGGTGAGCATCAGGACGCGGGCCGCGGCGCAGGCGGGGTTCGCGGTGATGGCCCTGGTGGCCTCGATGCCGTCGAGGACCGGCATCCGGATGTCCATCAGCACCACGTCGGGGTGGTGCTCGCGGACCAGGGCGACGGCCTCGGCGCCGTCCGCGGCCTCGCCGACCACCACCATGTCGGGCGCCGCCCCGACCATGACCACGAATCCGCCGCGTACCAGCGCCTGGTCGTCGGCGATCACCACGCTGATCGTCATCGGGCGCCGTCGCTCACGTGCGCCTCGCCGCTGCGCAGTTCGGGCGTGGGAAGGCTTGCCCAGACGCGGAATCCGGCCGCGACCGGTCCGGCGGTCAGCCTGCCGCCGAACAGCGCGGTCCGCTCCCGCATCCCGATCAGCCCGTGGCCGCCCCCGGCGCGCGAGGTCTGAGCCGGCGGCCGCCCGTGCGGTCCGTCGTCGAGGACTTCGATGCTCACCTCGTCGGGCCGGTAGCTGATCTGCAGCCAGGCGCGGGTGGGTCCGGCGTGGCGCACGATGTTGGTCAGGGCTTCCTGCACGATGCGGTAGGCGGACAGGTCGGCCGCCGGCGGCAGGGCACGCGTTTCGCCGTCGATGTCGACCTCGACCAGGACCCCGGCCGCGGCCGTGTCGGCGAGCAGGCGGTCGAGGTCGCCGAGGCCGGGGGCCGGGCTCAGCTCGGCGTGCTGGTTCTCGTCGTCGCGCAGCACGCCGACCAGCAGGCGCATCTCGTGCAGCGACCGGCGGGTGGTGGTCTCTATGATGGCCAGGGCCTCGCGGGCCTGGTCCGGGTCGCTGTCGATCACCATCCGGGCGACGCCGGAGCGCACGGCGATGAGGCTCATGGCGTGCGCCACGATGTCGTGCAGCTCGCGGGCGATCTGCGCCCGCTCCTCGGCCAGGGCCCGGCGCACCTGCTCGGCCCGTTGCGCCTCCGTGGCGGCCGCCTTCTCCGCGGCCCGCTCGGCCTGCTGGTCGGCGTACATGCGGATGGAGCGGGTGTTCTCCCCGGCGAGCCATCCGAGCGTCATCAGCATCACGCCGCCGATGACGCTCGGGGCCGGCTGAACGGTGCCGCCGAGGACGGTGGCTGTCACCACCGCGCCGGTCGCCAGCCCGGCCGCGGCCAGCGCGGTACGGCGCGAGGAGACCGCGACGACGCAGTACAGGGCCATGGCGACGTAGAAGGCGGCTCCGCCTCCCGGAAGGAAGGTGCTCCCGCCGCCCGGCCGCAGGCACAGGGCGAGCACCGCGACGGGCAGCACGAGCGCGAGCGTGATGCGCGGGCGCCGCCGTCGCAGCAGCGTGACCCCGGCGGCCGCGAAGTACGCCACCCAGCCGACGGTGTCCCACGCGGTTCCCGAGCTCCTCGGCGACTGCGGCGAGACGAGGAATCCGAACAGGACGATGATCGCCGCGACCACGGCCACGTCCACGGCCACCAGCTGGGCAGGGGTGAAGCGGTGCGCGGCCAGGCGTTGGACCGGCGGCGGGTCCGGATCGCGGTCCATATCAAAGGTCCATGTCAAGGGCTCGCATGACACCGACGGTAGCGAATTCGGCGCCGGCCGGCATACGCCCAGAGGGTGATCGTTCGATTCGCCTGCGGGTGTAGACCCGCCGCGGCGGCGGGCCGCGATACCCCGGCGGGGTGAGGCCGCGGCGAGCCCGCAGGCTCACGACGCGGAGGCGGCGGGTCGGCACCATCGGTTCCAGGTGCGGCGGAGGTCCCGACGCACTTTGGCGCGGAGGTATTCCCATGGCCCGAATGGCCAGATGGTGCTTCGAGCATCGCAAAGCGGTGGTGGCGGGCTGGCTGCTGGCCCTGGTCGTGCTGCTCGGGGTCGGCCGAGCCGTCGGCAGCAGCTTCGTCTCCGACAACAGCCTGCCGAACACCGATTCGCAGGCCGCGGCCACCCTGTTGACCGAGAACTTCCCGGCCGCCTCGGACGAGGGCGACCAGGTCGTGATCCAGGCGACGGACGGCGCCACCGTCCGATCGTCTTCCGTGCAGACCGCGGTGAGCGCGGCGCTGGCCAAGGTGGCGAAGGTGCCGGGCGTGCAGTCTGTCGCCAGCCCGTACGGCTCGAATGGCGCGGCGCGGATCAGCAAGTCCGGAACCGTCGCCTTCGCCCACGTGACCTGGGACAAGCCCGCGGCGCAGGTGACCGCGGCCGATGCCGACAACCTGATCGCCGCGGCGCGGTCCGCGGACGGGACGAACGTCCAGGTCTCCCTCAGCGGCCAGTCCATCAGCAATTCGGAGAAGCCCAGCGTCGGAAGCTCTGTCGTGGTCGCCGTCGCCGCGGCGCTGGTCATCCTGCTGATCGTCTTCGGCGGGGCCATGCTGGCCTCCCTGATGCCCCTGGTGACCGCGGGCCTGGCCCTGGGGGCGGCCATCTCGATCGTCGGCCTGCTCAGCCACGCGTTCGACATCTCCAGCGTCTCCACCGAACTGGCCGTCCTGATCGGCCTGGGCGTCGGCGTCGACTACGGGCTGTTCATCATCAGCCGGCACCGCAGCGCGGTCAAGGACGGGCTGTCCTACCGGGACGCCGCCGCACTCGCCGTGCGAACCTCCGGCCGCACGGTGCTGCTCGCCGGTCTGACCGTGTGCATCGCGCTGCTCGGCCAGTTCGCCCTCGGTGTCAAGTTCCTCTACGGCCCGTCGCTCGCCTCGGCCATCGCGGTGGCGCTGACCATGGCCGCATCGCTCACATTCCTGCCTGCGATGCTCGGGTTCCTCGGGCCCAAGGTCCTGTCCCGGCGGGAACGCAAGGCCTTGGCGGATGGCGGGCCGGGCAGCACGGAGGGCGCCGGCTGCTGGCTGCGCTTGGCCCGATTCGTCGAAGCCCGCAGCGCCCTGGTCACCTTCGGGGCCCTGGCCGCCGTGGTCGTGATCGCCCTGCCGATCCTCGGCCTGCGCCTGGGCACCGCCGACTCCAGCACCGAGCCGCGGAGCTGGACCACCCACCAGGCGTACACCGCGCTGGCCCAGGGATTCGGGCCCGGATTCAACGGGCCGCTCGAACTGGTCGCCCAAGTCGGGTCCCCGGCCGACGCCACCGCGTTCGACAACCTGCTGACCACGACGGCGCGCACCCCCGGAGTGGCGTCGGTGACCCCCGCGACGACCTCCCCGAACGGGAAGGTGATGCTCGCCACCGTCTACCCGACCACCGGCCCCCAGGCCCAGCAGACCGTCAACCTGGTCAGCGACCTGTGCACCGACCTCGTTCCGCAGGCCGAGCACGGCACAAGCCTGGCCGTCCACGTCGGCGGGGTGACGGCGACCAACATCGACTTCGCCCACGTGCTCACCGACAAGCTCCCGCTGTTCATCGCGGTGGTCGTGCTCCTCGCGTTCCTCCTGCTCATGACGGTGTTCCGGAGCCTGCTCATCCCGCTGATGGCGTCGATCATGAACCTGCTGTCGGTCGGCGCCGCCCTCGGGGCGCTGAACGCGGTCTTCAACTGGGGCTGGGGCAAATCGCTCCTCGGCCTGACGAGTACGGGGCCGGTCGACGCCTTCATCCCGGTGCTGCTGTTCTCGGTGCTCTTCGGGCTGTCCATGGACTACGAGGTGTACCTGGTCAGCCGGATCCAGGAGGAGTGGCACGAACTGCACCACACCGGCGCCGGCGACCTGGCCGCCCTGGGCGGCCGGGCGGCCAGGCGCAACCACCAGGCGATCACCACCGGCCAGGCCAAGAGCACGAGGATCATCGCGGCGGCGGCCGGCATCATGATCGTGGTCTTCGGCTCGTTCCTGCTGGGTGGCATCAGGATCCTGCAGGAGTTCGGCTTCGGGCTCGGGTTCGCCGTCCTGGTCGACGCCCTGGTCATCCGCAGCCTGCTGGTGCCCGCCGCCATGCACCTGATCGGCCCGGCCAACTGGGCGCTGCCGGGCTGGCTCGACCGCATCCTGCCGAACCTGGCCATCGAAGCCGCGCCCGAGGCCGCCCCGGACGGCCATGAGGACGCAATCGCACCGGTCGAGACCAGTTGACGGGCAACGACGCCCGCTTCACCTGCCCGGAGACCCGGCGCGATGCGCAACCGGCGGCGGCTCGGGCGGCGGCGGTGCCGGTCGCCCGAGCCACCTTCCCCCGAGCCGCAGAAAGGGGCCGACTGTGACCGGCCACCCGTTCAGGAACATCCGCAGCTGCCGGGCGCGCGCGGCCGCCCTGCTCGCCCGGGCCGCCGATCCCGCGAACCTCGCCCTGGTCGCTCGGCGCATAGCCCGTACGTACTGGCTCTTCGCCCTCGCCCTGATCCCGTGGATCGTCTACCTCGCAGTCGTCCTGCCCCGGCGCGACTTCGCCGAGCACTACCGACTGTCCTGGATCGGATTCGACCTCGCCCTGGCCGTTGTGCTGGCGCGCACCGCCTACCTCGCCAACCTGCGCGATCCGCGCGTCCTGCTGCCCGCCAACGCCGCCGGCGCCCTGCTGATCGCCGACGCCTGGTTCGACATCACCACCGCCGACTCGCGCACCGCGGCCCTGGCGGCCCTCGCCTCCGCGCTCCTGCTCGAGCTGCCCATCGCGGTACTCAGCCTGCTGATAGCCCGGCGCACCCTGCGCAATATCGGCCGCGGGCCCGCGCCCGGCGACCCGGACAGCCATCGCCCGCGGACTCCGGCTCAGCCGCCGGCCGACGCCGCCGCCCGCGAACAGGCCAGGCCTTCGGGGTGAACCGATGAAACGGCGGGGGCCTTACGAAGCGCGGCGACACGACGTCGTCGCAGACGTCTGAGAACACGATTGGTACCGTCATGAACATTGCTTCACCGGCCGATGGTTCGTCGCTGCCTCGAGGATCAGGGCAGCAGCTGCTCGTCGTGGACGACGATCCGCGGATGACGGAGTTGCAGGAGACCACCCTGAGCCTCGCCGGGTACAAGGTGGCGGTCGCCTGCTGCGGCGCCGAGGCCCTGCTCGCGTACGACGCGATCTCCCCGGATCTGCTGGTACTTGACGTGATGCTGCCCGACATGGACGGGTTCACGGTGTGCCGGAGACTGATCGAGAACGGGGCGCGGCAGCCGGTGCTGTTCCTCACGGCGCGCGACGCGGTCGAGGACCGGGTGGCCGGTTTCGCCGTGGGCGCCGACGACTACCTCACCAAGCCGTTCAGCGTTCCCGAACTGCTGGCCAGGGTGCACGCCCTGCTGCGCAGAGCCGGCACGAGCGTGGAACAAAGCCCGGTCCTGCACTTCGCCGACCTGACCGTGGACGGGCGCAGCATGCGAGTGTGCCGCGGGGATCGGCTCATCGTGCTCTCGCCGACCGAGTACAAGCTCCTGCGCTACCTGCTGATCAACGCCGACCACGTGCTGTCCAAGGACCAGATCATGATGCACGTCTGGCAGCACCACTACGACCAGGGCGTCGTCGAGAAGCTGGTGTCCAGGCTGCGGGCGAAGGTGGACGCGCAAGCCCCGGCCCTGATCCAGACGGTGCGCGGCTTCGGCTACACCCTGCGACTATCCGGGGTCGAGTGACCTGGTCCGGGCATGGCGCTGCTCGCTGCGGGGGCGGCGCGGGACTCGGTCTGAGCATCGTCAAGTCGATCGCCGAGCCCGCCGCGCACTGACCGAGACAGACCGACGGACGGGCGCGGTCACCGACCGTCAGGAAACGGTCAGGTCCTCGACCGGGACCGGTCAGCCGGGCTCGGTTTTCTTGAATCAGGACAGCGCGACAGTCGCCGCCCGCCGAGAAGTCTGGAGCAGCCGCCGTGGACACTGCGACACACCGCGAAGACGATCGTGCGGACGAGGCCGTGGCCGCCGTGCGCGACCGGCTGCGCAATGTGGTGATCGACATCGCGCCGATCTTCGGGTTCACGCTGAGCTTCGCGCTCATGCACCGGATCGCCGTCTCGTTGGCCTGCGCGATCGCAGCCGGCCTCGGGGTCTGCGTCTACCGGCTGGTCCGCCGCGAGTCCGTGTGGCGCGCGCTCGGGGTCTTCGGCGTCGTCTGCGTCGGCGGCTTTTTGGCCGCACGCACCGGACAGGCCGTGAACTTCTTCCTCCCGGGCCTCGTGGCGCACACGGTGCTGGCCGTGCTGACACCGGTGCTGCTGTTGCTCGGCTGGCCGCCGATGGGCCTGGCGGCAGGTCTGATTACCGGTGAGCGCAACGCGTGGCGCCGCTGCCTGGTCCGCCGCCGGGCCTTCACCAGGGGCAGCCTGGTCATGCTCGCCGGACATCTGCTGGTGGCGTCGGTCGAACTCCCGCTGTGGGTGTCCGGCCGGGCCGTCGCGCTCGGCTCGGTCGACGTCCTCGCGCCGATCGTGTTCGTACTCACCGCGTTCCTCGGGTGGCGGGTCTACCGCCGCGTCGTCGGTACACACCGTTGCGACAGCCCTCCGCACACCGCCATATCCCCGACGGCGTGAACTCCCCTTCATTCCACCCTCTGGAAAGGACCGAACCATGACCGAATCACAATCCGTCCCCAGGACGCAGCCCACCGCGCGGACCTGTCCCTTCGACCCGCCGCCGGAGTACAAGACGCTGCGCGAGCAGGAGCCCATCGCGCCGATGACCTTCCGGGACGGCCTGACGGGTCTGCTGGCCAGCAGCTACGACGAGGTGCGGGCGGTGCTCGGCGACCCGCGGTTCGGCTCGAACCGCCGCGTCGTCAGGCCCGGCGACTCGACGACGGACGAGTCGCCGCTGCCGCCGCCTGCCCCGGGGATGTTCATCATGATGGACGCACCGGAGCACACCCGGTACCGGCGGCTGCTCACGGGCCAGTTCACCGTGCGCCGGATGCGGCAGTTGACGCCCCTGGTGGAGCAGTTCGTCACCGAGCGGCTGGACGCGATGGCCGACGTCGAGGGTCCGGTCGATCTCGTGCGGGCTTTCGCGTTGCCGATTCCCTCGCTGGTGATCTGCGAACTGCTCGGGGTGCCCTACGCCGACCGCGAACGGTTCCAGCGCGACTCGGCCGCGATGATCAACCTCGGTACGAGCGCCGAGGCCGCGCAGCGGGCGACGGTGTCGATCAATCAACTCATCCACCAACTGGTGCTCACCAAGCGCGCCGAACCGACCGACGACCTGCTCAGCGACCTGGTGCAGGCCGGCGACCTGACCGACGAGGAACTGACCAACGTCGGGACGCTGCTGCTGATCGCCGGGCACGAGACGACCGCCAACATGATCGCGTTGGGCACCATGTGCCTGCTGGAGAACCCCGAGCAGCTGGCGGCACTGCGCGCCGACCCCACCCTGATGGACGGCGCCGTCGAGGAGCTGCTGCGCTACCTGACCATCGTCCAGTTCGGACCCCGGCGCACGGCGCACAAGGACGTCGAACTGAACGGCCGCCAGATCAAGGCCGGCACCACGGTGCTTACCTCGGTCGTCTCGGCCAACCGCGACGCGACGCACTTTCCCGGCGACCCCGACGTATTCGACGTCCGCAGGCCGAACAGCCCGCACCTCGCGTTCGGCCACGGCATCCACCAGTGCCTCGGACAGCAGTTGGCCCGAGTCGAGATGAAGGTGGCTCTCAGCGCACTGTTCGACCGGTTCCCCACCCTGCGCCTCGCGGTGCCCGCGAAGGACGTGCCGATGCGCGACGACATGATCATCTACGGTGTCCACGCGCTCCCGGTGACCTGGTAGCCGATATGAAGGTCATCATTGACGAGGACAAGTGCTGCGGCGCCGGCCAGTGCGTGCTGGCCGCCCCCGACGTCTTCGACCAACGCCTCGAGGACGGCACCGTGGTGCTGCTTGACCCCACCCCGCCGCAGGCACTGCACGCCCAGGTCGAGGACGCCGCCGTTCGCTGCCCCTCATCGGTCATCGCGGTCGTGAAGTAGTTCCCGCCCCTGACCCGATCCTCTTGGTGCGGCGTCTCGGCCACAGTCAGGCCCGTGGCCGAGACGCTGCACCAAGAGGGCTTCGCCGGGACACTGACCATGGCCGGCGAACAACCGTGCGCACCAGATGGGAAGGCTCAGCAACCACCGTGAGTATCGACTCGGGGTTCTTCGGTCCGTCCTCGGTGACCTGGCATCTGCACGCGGATCCCGCGATGTGGATCGGCGGCATCAGTGCCCTGCACCTGCAGGCACTGCACCCGGTCACGGCGCTCGGCATCGCCCGGAACTCCTCGTACGAACAGGATCCGGGCCGTCGGCTGCGGGAGACGGGCAAGTTCATCGTCACCACCACCTGGGGAACCACGGCCCAGGCCGAGCAGGCCGGTGCCCGAATACGCGCGATGCATGCCAGGATGCGTATCCGCGAGCCGCACGGCGTTGAGCGCCGCCTCGACGACCACGACCTGCTCTTGAGGAGTACGGCGCCCATGAAGTCAGTCCCGACCGATGCGCCGTCCGCAATCGGCGCCACCGCGACGGCGAGGACGGACGGCGTCGCGGTCGCGGAACCCTGCGATCAGCCCCGCTTCGCCGCGGTGCTCGTCGGCCCGGGGCGGCGTTGGCCGCCGCCCGGCTCTGGGAGTTCTCTGAGATCCCAGGGCCCGGCCCGCGGGCCGCGATCGCCGAACTGCCGGGCCGCCCGCCCGCCCCGTCAGGACTCTCACGAAACTCCCAGGACTCTGCGGCAGCGCTCAACTGCCCGCGCCACGCTTCCCCTCAGCGGCGCCGCGATCCGCGTGCCGCAGATCTGTGCGATCGAAGGGGAGTGTCCCGGCGTGCCTAAGCCCGTAGTCATTGAGCGCGAGTCTGACGCGCTGCTGCGAAACATCGCGGAGGGGGCGCTCGCGGCCCTCGCGGCGATCACGGCCATGGTCGTGCTGTGTGTTGCGGCCCTGTCCCTGCTGCACGCGGGCTCCATCGGCTCGGTGGGTTCTCTCACCGCGGCAGTGATGGCCATGGCGGTCGGCAGCCCGGTCGCGGTCGGCTCCGGATCCTCCGGTTCGGGGTTCATCCAGATATCCCTGGGCGGGTCGATCGACGCGCTGCCGCTCGGTGTGACGCTCGTCGGCACCGCCGTGCTGGGGTTCGGCTTCTTCCGTCCGCTGCGGCGGCACGCACAGGTGTCCGGCGGGGGACTGCTGGTCCGGGCCCAGTCCGCGGTGACCGTGATCGCGGTGGCCTTCGTGCCGTTGGGCCGCATGGCCCGGGGATCGCTCACCGTGCCGCAGTCCGCGGTCAGCCACCTCGGCGGCTGCTCCTCGGGGTCAGGCGGCCTGTCCGGCCTGCTCGGCGGGTCCGGCGGATCCGGAGGCGGATTGTCCAGCCTGCTGGGCGGCTCTGGCGGAACCGGAGGCGGCCTGAGCTCGATGCTCGGCGGGGTGCTCTCCTCCCTGACCTTCAGCACCGGGATCGCCTCGGCCGTGTTCGGCTCGGTGCTGTGGGCGAGTCTGGTGCTCGCGGTCGGTTGCCTCGTCGCGCGCCGCACGTCGCTTCCGCCGAGTATCGCGAGGAACCCGGTCGTATGTTCCTGGCGACCGAGCGTGTCGGCCGTCACCGCGGTCCTCGTCACGATCATGGGAGTGCTCGTGGTCGGCACGTGCGCTGCTGTGGTCGCCGGCGGCGCCGGCGCGAGGGTGGTCGGCGAAGTACTGCTGGCTGTACCGAACCTGGTGCTGGTGGCGCTGGGTCTGGGAGCCGGCGCGCCCTGGTCGGCGTCGTTCGGCCGGGCGCAGGGCCAGAGCCAGGGCGGTCTGCTCTCTTCACTGATGGGCAGTATCCAGGGCTCCTGCGGTTCCTCGGGACGGGTCGAGAACCTCAGGACCATGTTCGTCGCCGGTTTTCCGCTGTGGGCACTGTGTCTGCTCCTGCTCATGGTGGTGTTGCTGGCCTGCGGATACATCGCCGCTGCTCGCACGCCGAACCGCACCGGTGGGCCGGGCCGTGCCTGGTACTCCCGCCATCTGGCCGCGGCGCTGCGGCTTGGGGTGGTGACCGCGCTTGTGCTGTGGGTGGGCACTCTCTTGGTAGATGCTTCGGGACAGGTCTCGTTCGGCGCATTCAGCATGCAGATGGGCGGCATGCAGGCGAATCTCGGGAGCAACGCGCTGCTGGCGCTGATCCTTGGATTGTTGACGGGCGGTGCGGCGGGATTCGCCGGAAGCCTTCTGCGCGGCGCGGTGGGACCCGCGGACCGGGGACCTCAGGACGACATCCCGGCAGCTCGAGACCGGAGCGGCACCGTCCGATCCGCGCGCAATCCGGTATCGTCGTCTGCGCCGCGGCGATGATCCCGGCACGTCGGCACATCGCCTCCCGACACCGGGCCGGGCACCCCCGCCCCTTCCCCTTGGATTGCCGATCCCCATGGCCAGAGCCGAGCGAGCCTCCGCCAAGCCGTCCGCCCACCTGCTCGTGGTCGACGACGAACCGACCGTGCGCGAGCTGCTCTCGGCCGCGCTGCGGTACGCCGGCTTCGAGGTCGCCTCGGCCGCGACCGGGCAGGAAGCCCTGGCGTCGGCGTTGCGCGAGCCGCCCGATCTGGTCCTGCTGGACGTGATGCTGCCGGACATGGACGGGTTCGAGGTGATCTGCCGGCTGCGCGAGCAGCCGACGGCCTCGACCGGAGCCCGCAGGGCGCAGGTCCCCGTCCTGTTCCTCACCGCCCGCGACGCCACCCAGGACAAGGTCAACGGCCTGCTGCTGGGCGGGGACGACTACGTCACCAAGCCGTTCGAGCTGCCCGAACTGATCGCCCGGATCCAGGCCGTCCTGCGGCGTACCACCGGCAATCCCAACGCCACCTTGCTGGTCGGCGACCTGGAACTGGACCCCGAAGGCCACCAGGTTCAGCGCGCCGGGACACCGGTGCGCCTGTCTCCCACCGAGTTCCGGCTGCTGCACTACCTGATGTCCAACGCCGGGCGCACCGTGTCCAAGGCCCAGATCCTGGGACACGTGTGGGAGTACGACTTCGGGGGCGATGCCAGCATCGTCGACACCTACATCAGCTACCTGCGTCGCAAGATCGATGCCGAAGGTCCCAGGCTCATCCAGACCGTCCGCGGGATCGGCTACGTGATCCGCGCCGGAAAGCCGTGACCGCCGTGGCACCGGTGGTGACGCGATGGTGGCGACGGGTTTCGCGCCCCATCGCACAGGCCTCGCTGCGCACCCGCGTGCTCCTGCTCGCGGTCAGCCTGCTGGCGGTCGGCCTCGTCGCGTTCAGCGTGGTCGTCAACAACGCCCTGCGCGGCTACCTGGTACAGCGAGTAGACGCCCAACTGACCGCATCCGCCGAGGTTCTCGCCCGCGTGCCGCCCGCACTCGCGCTCGACGCCGCCCAGACGGACCGCTTGGGAGGAGGCATCTTGCAAGGCCTCTTCGGAGACCGGGCCGTCACCTACCTGACGGCGAGCGGGACCGTGGAAGGCGTCATCAGCCCGACAGCCTCGGCCCAGGACGCGACCGGCCCCGAACTCCCCCCGCTCGACGCCGCCGAGGTCGCCGCGCACGGGCAGCGCCCCTTCACCGTCGCGAGCCGGGACGGTCAAGGCCAGTGGCGGGTGATCGCGCTGCCCAGTGATGAGGGCCCGGACAGTGTGGTCGTCTCCACCCCGCTGGACCAGGTGAACGGCACGGTCGACCAGATGCGGACCATCTCCCTCGCCACGGGACTCGCCCTGCTCGCCGTCCTTGCCGTGGTCGGCTTCTTCGCCGTGCGTTCCGGGCTGCGCCCGCTCTCGCGCATCGAGGAGAGCGCCGCCGCCATCGCCGACGGCGACCTGTCCCACCGCGTCCCCGACCTCGCGGCCCCCGGTACGGAGATCGGCCGGCTGACCGCCGCGCTCAACGGCATGCTCGCCCAGATCGAGACGGCCTTCGCCACTCGCGCGGAATCCGAGGCCCGCATGGGGCGCTTCGTCGCCGATGCCAGCCACGAACTGCGCACCCCGCTCGTCGGCATCAAGGGCTTCACCGACCTCTACCGCATGGGCGCCCTGCCGAAGCGCGCGGACGTCGACCGCACCATGGACCACATCGCCCGCGAGGCGCAGCGCCTCGCCGGCCTCGTCGAGGACATGCTCCTGCTCGCCCGACTCGACGAACGCTCGCTGAGCACCCCGGACGACCAGGGCCGCAACGGAGCGCTGCCGCTGGACCTGGCTCCCATGGACCTGCGCACCCTGGCCGCCGACGCGCTGCACCAGGTACGCGCCCTCGACCCTTCGCGACCGGTCGAACTGACCGGTCCGGGAGGCGACGCGCCCACCAGCGCCCCGGCCCTGGCCGACGAGTCCCGACTGCGGCAGGTCGTCACCAATCTGGTCGGCAACGCCGTCGCCCACACACCAGAGGCGACCGCGATCCGCATCGGAGTCGGCACCCTTGGCGAATACTCTGTGCTGGAGGTCGCCGACCAGGGGCCGGGCCTCACCGAGGAGCAGGGGCGGCGTATCTTCGAGCGCTTCTACCGCACGGACGGATCGCGCAGCCGGACGAGCGGCGTGGGCGCCGGACTCGGACTGGCCATCGTCCAATCCCTGGTCACCGCGCACGGCGGACGCGTCGAACTGCGGTCGGAACCGGGAGCGGGAGCCACCTTCCGGGTACTCCTGCCGCACCTGGCCGACCACGAACCGGATACGCCCGAATGACGCGGCGACAAGGCCTCAGGATCGGCCGGTGCCGGCGGTGAACGCCGTCAGCAGCGCTCGCCCGAAATCCCAACGATCCAGACGACTCGCGGAGCTGATGTGGCCGACCCGCCCGGCGCTGACGCGGTCGAGCTTCCAGCCGGAGGCCAGCCGCTCGGCTGCGGTCGTGCTGCGACCTGATCGCCCATTTTCACCGCTCTGCCTGGTGGCCGCGTCGGGTAGCCCGTGAGCGGGCGCTGAACAGGCGGGGCGTCGCGGCGATCATCGCCACCCCGAGGACCAGCAGCGCCAGTGCCAGAGCGATCGTGCCGACTGATGCCGAGTCGACCGTGCCCGGTTCAACCGGGGCGAAGGCGGCCCTGATCGCGGAGGAGAGCCGGGTTGCGTCGTAGGCGACGCCGGCCGCGTTCGGGTGCAGGGCGCCGGGGCGCGGAGTGGGCGGGAGAAGTGACTCGAGGCTCAGCCCGTTGATCCACGGTGTGCCGGCGGGCTGCGCGGACGCGGCGCAGGGGGTGTGCGTGAGGCTTGCCTGCATGGTGGAGATGTAGGTGTATCCGGCGGCGGCGGCGTCTGCCTGGATGGCGGCATCGAGGGCCTGCTCGGTCTGGAGGAGGAAGGGCAGGTCGGTGGTGGTGAACGGGTATCCGTCTGCGGTTGGCGGAACGCCGACGGGGGATCGGTAGCAGCCGCCGGGGGGCGTGTCCGCCGCGTCGGGCGCCAGAGCGGGGTATCCGATGACGAACACCTTGGCATGGGGGGCTTTGGCGCGTATCGCGGCCAGATCCGCTGCGACGGCGGGGGAGACCGCAGCCGCGATCCGCTGTCGCAGGTTGTCGGCTCCGGCCTCGGTGTAGTGGCCGCGACAGTCACTTTGGTCCGCGGTGTATTCGGCCTCTTCGAGGCAGACGGCGGGCTGGGCGCACTGACGGTCAGCTGCGCCGTCGGCTGCGCGATGCGGATGACTTCGAGTCCGTACTCGGTGGCGGCGGCGGTGTCACGGGCGGGGTTGTCGACCGGGTTATCCCGTTCTCGTAGGCGAAGATCACTGCTTGGATACGGTCGCGCAGTCCGAGTTTGGCCAGGATGCGTACGACGTGGGTTTTG
>Ga0073928_10007224_pt1 | contig 14523 bp, 15 predicted proteins | sample PaiPotPPA55metaG_FD_76969 | JGI IMG/M metagenome (GOLD analysis project Ga0073928, IMG submission 76969) | Iron sulfur acid spring bacterial and archeal communities from Banff, Canada, to study Microbial Dark Matter (Phase II) - Paint Pots PPA... ... | reverse complement strand
GTAGCCATCTGTTCGTCCGTGGACTTCGTCACCGAAGCCCTCACGTGCAGAGCACGCTTCGGGCTCCGCTTCCTCGCCACGAACGAACATCTGGCCACGCTTCCGGCGTAACCCCTCTCGCAATTCAGTCACGGCGCCGCAAGGGCGCCGTCTTTTCTTTAGCGGCGGCTACTTCGTTTTCGTCATGTGCATGTCGCCGTTGCTGATCGGCGGCATCGAGACCATGACGACCCGGAAGGGCGGGCCGCTGGCGACGAACGAGTGCGCAACGTCGGGCGGTATCACGAAGATATCGCCGGGCTTCACCGTCGCCGATTTTCCCCCTATCATTCCCTTTCCGGTTCCCGAGACGACGTAGCCGTACTCGGTCGAGAAATGGTGGGTGTGACTCGCAATCGAACTGAGTTGGACGACCGCGAAGTCGGCGGATGCGCTGTGCGAGATGCCGGCGATCGCGAGGCCCGGGGCGACCTTCTGCCATTTACCGGCCGCGACGGTGGCGTAGCTCGTGAACACCGGTTGGAGCGCGGCCGTGGCTGCTCCCAGTTGCGGCCGCGCCGCGCCGGTCCAGCACCCCGCCGCGAACGCGAGCCCGACGATCGTGGGCGTCAGAAAACGACGAAAACGAAAGCTCATGAGACTCCTTTACGAACGCATGCGATAGCCGCGGCTTGGCGCAACCGCCCAGCGGTGCCTTCTATTCGAGCAGTGCGAGGATGCGGTTCGGCGTTTCGAGTTGTTCGAAGGTGCATTGGCGCGGCGACTTGTCGGGGCGCCAGCGCACGGGTCGTGTCCCGTGCCGGATGCGGCCGCCGGTCACCTGGTCGAACGCGACTTCCAAAACGAGGTCGCCCCGCAGCTTGACGTACGTGCGGTCGCGGTCTTCGCCCCGGCTCCAACGGCTGGGCGCGGCGTCGGGCGCGCTCCCGGTAAACCCGGGTTCACCCTCGTGGGGGCGCAATCGCGTGAGCAGTCGTTCGCGTTCGGCAACTGGAAACGCGCTGCAGAACCCGACGTGGTCGAGCAGTCCCGCATCGTCGTAGAGTCCGAGCAGCAGCGAGCCGACGCGCGACGTCGATCCCTTCGCGTAGCGGAAACCGCCCACGACGCAGTCAGCCGTCCGTTCGCGCTTCACCTTGACCGCCGCGTCGCGCTTTCCGCTCGCATACGGGAGGTCGAGGCGCTTGGCGATGACGCCGTCGAGTGCGCCGCCGACGCGCGCGAACCAGGCATCGACCGCGCCGCGGTCACGGGTCGCGGGCGAAAGCCGCAGCGGACCCACGGCGAACCGCGCGGCGAAGGCTTCGAGCCGCGCGCGCCGCTCTGCGAGCGGGATCTCAACGAGATCGATGCCGTTTTCGGACAGGAGATCAAACGCGAGTAGCCAGGCGGGCATCGTCGTGGCGAGCATCGCGACGCGGGAAGCGGCGGGATGGATACGCTGTTGGAGCGCGTCGAACGAGAGTGCGCCCTCGAGCGGAACCACGAGCTCGCCGTCGAGCACGAAGCGCTCGCAGCGCACGAGCCCGATCGCCGCTACGATCTCGGGGAAATAGCGGCCGAGCGGCATCCCGGCCTTCGATTGCAGTGCCACCTCACTGCCGTCTCGGAACGCTAAACAGCGAAAGCCGTCCCACTTCGGCTCGTATTGCCAGTGCGGGCCCTCGGGAATGTCGGCGACCGATCGCATCTCCATGGGCGCATAACCGAATGGAATCACACCAAAGGTGTACCCGCCGCAGGTCAAGGTTGACGGTCCCTCGTTCCTGGGTATCGGCAAAGCGTGAACACGATCGATCGACGCCGTTCCGAATCGCGTCAATGAGCGCGGGGGCGAAGCGCTCGTCGAAGCCGACGGCTCCGAAACCCGCAGACCGCAAGGAGCCCTCCGCGAAGGGCAACCTGCTGCTGCGGTATTTTCGCGTCCTCGGGCCCGGGTTCATCACCGGAGCAGCCGACGACGACCCCTCCGGCATCTCGACGTATTCGGTTGCCGGCGCCTCGACCGGCTTCTCGATGCTGTGGCTCACGCTGATCACGACGCCGATGATGGCCGTCATCCAGGGCATGTGCGCGCGGATCGCGATGGTCTCGGGAGAAGGCCTCGCAGCCGTGATGCGCAAGCGGTTGCCGCGCTGGCTCGCCTATGCGCTTGCAGCGCTCGTCATCGTCGCCAACACGTTTAACCTCGGCGCCGACCTCGCCGGCATGGCCGCCGCCGCACACCTCGTCGTTCCGCTTCCCGTCGATGCGTTCGTCTTCGTTTTCGGCGTCGCGCTGCTCGCCGCTCAGGCCGGCCTGCCCTACACCACGATTGCGAACATTTTCAAATGGCTCACGCTGGCATTGTTCGCCTACGTCATCACGGCGTTTGTCGTGCATCCGCCGTGGCGGGAGGTCGCGTTCAATTTCGTCGTGCCGCACGTCAGACTCAATGCAAGTTGGTTGGCGACGATGGTCGGCGTGCTCGGAACCACGATCACGCCCTACCTCTTCTACTGGCAGTCGTCCCAAATGATCGAAGAAGAAAAGCGTCGAGGCAACGCGACCCTCGCTTCCCGCCGGGGAACCGACGCGGAGCAACTTTGCGACGCGCATGCCGACGTCAACATCGGCATGATTTTCTCCAACCTCGTCGCGTTCTTCATCATCGTGACGACGGCATCGACCCTCGCGGTCCACGGAAAGAGCGACATCGCGACCGCCGACCAAGCGGCGGCCGCGCTGCGGCCGCTCGCCGGGAAGTTCGCCGAAATGCTGTTCGCGCTCGGGATGATCGGCACGGGCATGCTGGCCGTTCCCGTGTTGGCCGGCTCGTCCGCTTACGTCGCGGCGCAAACCTTCAGGTTTCGCGAGGGGCTCGACGAGCGGCCCGATCGCGCGCCGCGGTTCTACGGCGTGATCGCCGCGGGCCTGATCGTCGGCATCGGGATGGACCTGTTCCGCATCGATCCGATCAAGGCGCTGTTCTGGTCAGCCGTCTTGAACGGCGTCGCGGCGGTTCCGATCCTCGCCGTCGTGGTCGCGATCGCATCGGACCGCAAAGTGATGGGTGAGTGGCGCAGCTCGCTGCTCGCGCGCGCCTGGGGCTGGGCGACGGTCTCGTTGATGGGCGTGGCCGTCGTCGCGATGTTCTACTTCACCGCGCGCGGGAGCTAGCGCCGCCAGCACTAGCCGAGGCGGCGCAGATGAATGCGGACGGCGACCGCGATGCCGCGCGTCTTTGCAACGACCGCGTGGGCCACGGTTGCGACCGCCGGGTTGCGCTGGATGTCCCGCGCAAGTTCGAGGCTGCAGCCGAAGATTGCGCACGCGACCGCCGCCTCTAGCAGAGAAAGACCAGCGATGATGAGCCGCCGCATTCCGGACCTCCCTGAAACGAACGAATTAGTTGTTCTGGCCGGATGAGATTGGCCCCTCCCCGAGAATCCGCCGGTATGCCCACTACGCTCAACGTGATCCACCAGCGCAGCTTCAGCGGGACGCGGCGGCGGATCTATCAGCTGCTGACGGAGATGGGCACCTCGGCGGATGCGATCTGGCCATTCGCGTCACAACCGTTCATGCGCAGCCCGGGACCGCTCGATCCCGGCAAGACCGAAGAGTGGCATAGTGGCGTGCACGGTGTCCTCGTCGAGGCGGTCCCCGAGGAGCGGATCGTCTGGCGCATCACCAATGACGGATTCGACGGAACGCACGGGTTCTATCTCGAGGCGGACGCGAAGAAGACGCGCTTGTCGCATTCCATCAACGCCGTCGTCGACGACGCCGAAGGGCGGATGTTTTGGCGCCGGCTCGAGGACGCCAACGCGCGCACGATGGAAGCGCTTTTCGACAAGCTCGAACGCGTCCTCAAGCGGTGAGGCTCGCGCGGCCGGCCGCGCCCTCAGGGTAATTCGATCGCGTTGATGAAGGAACGAAATGCGCGTTCGGCGCGCGGCCGGTCACCGGTCGCAAGTACGTCGAAGATGAGGCCCCGCATCACGCCGACGATCACGGTCGCGAGCATTGTCGCGCGCTCGCCGGAAAACCCGCGCTGCTCGAGCGCTCGCGCGAACGGCACGGTCCAGTCGCTCGACGCCGCGCGCAGAAACGCGGCATTGCGGCGCCGGTCGCGCAGCGCGTAACCGCTGGTTTCGAACATCAGCCGGAGCAGCCGGTCGTGGCGCGGTGCGGTGAGCCATTGCCATGCGCGCAGCAACAGCGTCCGGGCGTCGTGCTCGGCGCTGCGTTCGTACCAGCCCTCGAGCAATCGCACTTGGCGGCGGTTTGCTTCTTCGAGCGCCGCGACGATGAGCCGGTCTTTCGAGCCGAAGTGATAGAGCAGCGTTCGCGGACTCACGCCGAGCGCCGCCGCAAGCGGTCGTAAGGAAAGATTCGCGATGCCCGAGTCGGCGATATAGTCGACGATCGCGACCGACAACCGGGCGCGCAAACGAGCATCGGCGCGGCGAGCCATCGCTCGGCCTTCGACGACAGTGGCGCTAGCGACCCGTGTCGAAGAGCGATTGCGATGAACCGTTTCGCGCCGGCGTTCGTAGCCGCGCTCATTGTCCTGTGTGGAACCGCCGGAGCGACCTCGTCGCCGAAGGCAAAACCTTCACCCAAGGCACAACCTTCACCCAAGGCGCAACCGTCCGCGAAAGGATCCTTTCGCATCGGCCTGCTCGAGCCCGCGATGGGTCCGGTCGCAGGCGAAGGTGCCGACACCGACGCGGGGTTTCGTTACTTCTTGGCAACCCACGGCGATCGGCTCGGTGGCTTCGACGTAGAACTCCGCACGGGCGACGAGGGGGCGGCGAGCGATCAAGCGCTCGCAGTCGCGCACCAACTCGTCGAGCAGGACGCGGTCGATGCGATCGTCGGCGTACTCAACTCGACCGACGCCTACGCGCTCGCGCCGTACATCGACGAGCAGAAGAAGGTCTTGATCGTCACCGGCGCCGGAGCCGACGGTCTCACCCAGCAGGCTCCCAAGACGATCTTTCGCGTCGGCCACACGAGTTCGCAAGACGTGATGCCGCTCGGCGATTACGTCTGCCACCGCATGCGAAAACGCACCGCGGCACTCGTCGCAACCGACTATTCGTACGGCATCGAAGCTACCGGCGGATTCGCGCGTGCCTATACCGATGCGGGTTGCCGTGTGATTCAAGAGATCTATTCGCCGCGTGAAAACGTCGATTGGGCCTCGACCGTCACGAAGATCGACAAGAGCGCTCAGGTCGTCTTCGCGGCGGTGGGCGGATTGGATTCGGTCAACTTCCTTGCGGCATACCGCTCGGCCGGCCCGAACGTCACATTGGCAGGCGACGGCATCCTCACCGACGAGCGCTGGCTCGCGGTCGAGCGCGACCGCGCGACCGGCGTCACGACCGGATTGCACTACGCCGCGACCCTGAACAACGCGGCCAATAAAGCCTTTCGCTTCGGCTACGAATCGTTGACCGGCCACCAGGTCTCGCAATTCGTCGAGAACGGCTACGTTGCGGCGCAGGTTCTCGATGCGGCGCTCGGGCGAATGCCGCCGGGCGCCGTGAAAAGTGACGCGCTCGTCGCGGCGCTACGCGGGGCCGCCGTCACGGCGCCGCGCGGACCAGTCCGCTTCGATCGCTACCAGCAGGCCATCAACAACGTCTACGTTCGCCGCGTGCGCCAGATCGGCGGCCGTTTTCGCAACGAGGTCATCGAAACGTTCCCGAACGTCTCGCAATTCTGGCAATACGATGCTCAACGGTACCTCGCGTTGCCCACATACGCGCGAATGAAAGGCGCCTGGTCTCGGCCATAAAAGTGACGCACTCATGATCGTGTTGGTTACGGGCGCGACCGCGGGCTTCGGAGAAGCGACGGTGCGCCGGTTCTCGCGGGACGGCGCGCGGGTCGTCGCCGTCGGCCGCCGCGCCGAGCGCCTCGACGCGTTGCGCGCGGAGTGCGGCTCGGGTCTCCATTCCGTCGTTCTCGACGTTCGCGATCGCACGGCGGTCGCGGTTGCGTTAGCGGCGTTGCCGCCTGAGTTCGCCGATGTCGACGTGCTCGTCAACAACGCAGGCCTCGCGGCCGGCCTCGAACCCGCCCATGAGGCCCAGCTCGATGACTGGGACGCGATGGTCGATACCAACGTCAAAGGCCTCATGTACGTCACGCGCGCGATCCTCCCCGGAATGGTCGCGCGCAACCGCGGTCATGTGATCAATCTCGGCTCGATCGCCGGCGCCTTTCCGTATCCGGGCGGCAACGTGTACGGCGGCACCAAAGCGTTCGTTCGCCAATTCAGTTTGAACTTGCGGGCCGATCTGTTGGGGACGGCCGTTCGGGTGACCGACGTCGCGCCCGGCCTGTCCGGCGGAACCGAGTTTTCGACGATTCGCTTTCGCGGCGACCGAGAACGGGCTGCAGCGCTCTACGCCGGCACGACGCCGCTCGACGCGGACGACGTCGCCGAGACCATCCACTGGGTGGCGACGCGCCCGGCCCACGTGAACGTCAACTCGATCGAGCTGATGCCGGTTTGCCAGGCCTTTGGGCCGCTCGCGGTCGCGCGCGATGGAAGCGCGAGCGCCGAGCGAAAGGACCGCCGATGACGACGACCGCGAGCCGCCCACCCGCCATCGATCCGCTCGACCTCCTCGGCCTCGACGAGGAACTCGGATCCGACGAACGCCTCGTTCGCGATACGGTTCGCGACTTCGTGCGCAAGCGCGTGCTGCCCGAGATTGCCGAGTGGTTCGAGCGCGGCGTTTTCCCCAAAGAGATCGCGATCGAACTCGGGGCTCTCGGGCTGCTGGGGATGCATCTCGAAGGCTACGGCTGCGCGGGGATGAGCGCGACGGCATACGGCGTCGCCTGCCGCGAACTCGAAGCGGCCGACTCGGGCTTGCGCAGTTTCGTATCGGTGCAAGGATCGCTCGCGATGTTCCCGATTCATGCCTACGGTTCGGACGAACAGAAGTCCACCTGGCTGCCGCGGATGGCCCGCGGTGAGGCGATCGGGTGCTTTGGCCTGACCGAGTGGGATTTCGGAAGCGAGCCGGCCGGCATGCGGACGTTTGCGCGCCGCGACGGCGGCGACTACGTCCTCGACGGCAGCAAGGCCTGGATCACGAACGGCGGCATCGCCGACGTTGCGGTCGTTTGGGCGCACACCGAAGCCGGCCGGGCGGCGGCGAGCGATGGCGGTGACGTGCGCGGCTTCGTGGTGCCGACCGACACGCCGGGCTTTCGCGCGCGCAACATCGAGCGCAAACTCTCACTGCGCGCCTCGGTCACCTCCGAGCTCGTCTTCGAGAATTGCCGGCTACCCACGAGCGCGATGTTGCCTGGCGTCGAGGGTATGCGCGGGCCGCTGTCGTGTCTCTCGGAGGCGCGCTATGGCATCGTGTGGGGCGCGCTCGGAGCGGCGAGGGCGTGCTACGAAGCCGCGCTCGAGTATGCGAAAACGCGCATCCAGTTCGGCAAGCCGATCGCAAGCTTCCAGATCACCCAAGAGAAGCTCGTGAACATGGCGCTCGAGCTACAGAAGGGCCAGCTGCTCGCAAGCAAACTCGGACGCCTCAAGGACGCGCACAAGATCGCGCCGCAGCACGTCAGCGTCGGCAAGCTCAACAACGTGCGGGCGGCGCTCGCGATCTGCCGCGAAGCGCGCACGATCTTGGGGGCGAGCGGCGTCACGCTCGAGTATCCGATCATCCGGCACATGAACAACCTCGAGTCGGTGCTCACTTACGAGGGTACGAGCGAAATCCATACGCTGATCTTGGGTCAAGCGATCACCGGCATCGCCGCGTTCGCGTAAAACGAACGCGCGGCGTACGAATCCGTACGCCGCGCGCGGCCCCGCAGGCAGGGTTGGGGCTAGCGGACGACGTGCCAGTCGGTGATCACGTACTGGGCGCCGGTCTTGGTCACGGTCAGCGTTCCGTCGCCGAACGCGTCGACTCCAAAGGTCGCGATCTGGGTGCCGGCATTCGAAACCACGCCCGTGATATAGGTGGAGGACTGCGGCGATTGGCTCGAGTTCGTGGTGACGTTCAAGGTGTCGCCGTTCGCGAGAGTGGCGTTCTGGATCGTCAGGCTCTCGAGCATGCCGTGCAGGTACGTCGCGGTAACCGGGATGCTGTAGGTTCCGATCGATGTCCCACCGGCGAGCGTGAACATTGGCGTCGAAATCGGGCAGGCCGTATTCTGCGTCCCGGCGTTGATGGAGAGGCCGCCGATCGGGCCCTTGAACACGCTGCCCGCATGCGTCGCCGTCCAAGTGACGGAGTTGTCGCTATTGACGGTGCGGGTTCCACCGTTAACGCCGCCCTGCCAGCCGAACGTTTCTCCCAGCCGCGCAAAGCCGGTCGCGTTGTAGCCGGCCGAATCCGAGCAGAAATTGTTCGTGGCGCCGGAAGCCGGGGCGAGGACGAACTCGGATCCCGAGGCGATCGTCCGGGCGCTCGCGATGTTCAACAGGCTACTCGCCACGAGATCGTAGCCGTTTGCCGCGATGGGGAAGCCGTTGGCGTTGAAGGTCGCGTTGCTGATCGTATGGGTTTCGGTGCGCGTTGCGATCGGCGTCGTATTCAGCGGCGCGTAGAAGTTCTCGTGGATGTCGACGGTTTCCGATGACGCGCTCGTCGGGTTGAAGATGCGCACGAGGTCGCGCGCCTCGAGCGAACAGCCGCTGTCGTAGAAGTCGATCGTTTCGGTCGAGTTCGCGTCGCCGTTCTTGTCGGGCACGAAGAACTCGACGCCGTTGTTGCACGCGCCGCTGCCGGTGGACTGAACGCGCGCACGCGACGAGGTCGTTGCGGAACCCGCAGTCGCCGACGCTTTGTCGAAGTCGGAGAACGCTTTGATCGGGCTGCCGAGGGCATTCGCGTCCGCGATCGCCGACTGTGCTTGAGCCGCACCGCCCGATCCCGAGCCGGAACCGCCCGAGCCGCCGGAACCGCCGCCGGGAAGGAGAGAAGAGCCGCCGCCACCGCCGCCGCCGCTGCAGCCGGCCAGGAGTGCGGATGCGGTGAGGACCGCAACGAGAAGACGATCGCGCATGATGTGTGAGTGCTCCAAGAGGCGAATGAGGAAGTACGTTCACAGCCTAAGCTGGGAACGCGTATAGATCATTAGGCGACGGGAAAAGCGCGATTAGGCTTTCATGAAATCGCCCGCTGCGGCTTCGCGCCAGGGTTCAGCTTCCGCAAAGCCCAAGTTTCGGCCGTCATGGCAATTGCGTTACGGGAAGCAGTCATCGTCGAAGCAGTGCGCACGCCGGTCGGGCGGCGCAACGGCGCGCTCAAAGATTGGCACGCGGTCGATCTGCTGGCCGTCGTTCTCGCCGAAGCGGTGCGGCGCGCCGGCATCGACCCGTCGCTGGTCGACGACGTGATCGCGGGCTGCGTTATGCAGGTCGGCGAGCAGTCGATCAACGTCGCGCGTAACGCCGCGCTCGCGGCCGGTTTCCCCGAGAGCGTTCCCGGTACGACGATCGATCGCCAGTGCGGCAGCGCCCAGCAAGCCGCGCACTTCGCGGCGCAAGGGGTGATGAGCGGCGCGTACGACGTCGCGATTGCATGCGGCGTCGAGATGATGACGCGCGTTCCGCTCGGCTCGAGCGCCGCGAACGGCCCGGGCGCGCCGTTCGGCCCGCGCATGAGAGAGCGCTATCACGACGGCCTGGTCAATCAAGGCATCAGCGCCGAGATGATCGCCGAGAAGTGGGAACTCGGCCGCGCCGCGCTCGATGCGTTCTCGCTCGAGAGTCACCGCCGTGCGGCCGCCGCCAACGGAAGCGGAAAGCTCGCGTCCCAGCTCGTGCGGGTCGACGTGAAGACCGAGGACGGCGCGCCGCGCACGTTCGCCGCCGATGAGGGCGTGCGGGCCGATACGTCGCTCGAAAAGCTCGGTGGGTTGAAGACCTCATTCAAGGCCGACGGCGTGATCACGGCCGGCAATTCGTCCCAGATCAGCGACGGCGCGGCCGCGCTGCTCATCATGGACCGCGCAACCGCCGAACGGCTGAAGCTGACGCCGCGCGCGCGGTTCGTTTCGTTCGCGCTCGCCGCCGAAGACCCGGTCTTCATGCTGACGGCGCCGATTCCGGCCACGAAGAAAGTTCTCGAACGCGCGCAGCTCTCGCTCGAAGACGTCGATCGCGTCGAGATCAACGAAGCCTTTGCGAGCGTCGTGCTCGCGTGGCAAAAGGAGACCGGCGCCGATCTCTCCCGCGTCAACGTCAACGGGGGCGCGATCGCGATCGGCCACCCGCTCGGCGCGAGCGGCGCCCGCATCATGACCGACCTGCTCTACGAACTCGAGCGCAGCGGCGGCCGCTACGGCCTCCAAACGATGTGCGAAGGCGGCGGCATGGCCAACGCCACCCTCATCGAACGGCTCTGAGCGCCGCGCTTACGAGGCCGCGGGCAGCGGGGCGGGCGGATGCTGCTGCATCCAGGTCCGCAATTGACCGCGTTGGGCGGGCGTGAGGACGCCCTCGATTTGCCCCCGCAGCTGGCGGCGCGTCATCGGTGTAGCGCTCGTTCGCGATGCGCGGAATTGCTGGAAGGCCGCGCGGATCTGACCGCGCTGGTCGGACGAGAGAGTGAGCGAGCGCAGGGCCATCCGCAGACGATTGTGGTGGGGTCGCAGCGCGCCGGGCGCCGCCGGTTGGGCGTTGGGTGCGGTCGCGCCGGGCGGTGCAGTCGGCAGCGGGTACGACTGGGCGTTCGCGGCGATGGTCGCGCCGAGCAGGGCGCCGGCCATGGCAAGCAGCGAGAGGTAGGGGCGTGAGGGCACGGGGTGAGTTCTCCTTGAGGGATATGTCAGTATATCGGAAGTATGGCGCGCAACGTTTCGCCGGCGGGTGAGAAGTAGATGAAAAGTCACACCGACTACCTCGTAATGGAAACCCAACAACGCTACGAGATCCGCGACATCACGGACGATGTGACGCGTATCGTTCGCGAGGCGAAGATCGCCGAGGGCTTCGCGCTCGTGAGTGCGATGCACATCACGGCGAGCGTGTTCGTGAACGACCACGAATCAGGGTTGTGGTCGGACATCATGCGCTGGCTCGAAGAGCTAGCGCCCGCCAAACCCGATTACGAGCACCATCGCACGGGCGAAGACAACGCCGACGCGCACCTCAAGCGCATGCTGCTCGGCCACCAAGTGGTGCTCCCCATCACCGGCGGCAAGCTCGACCTCGGCCCGTGGGAACGCGTCCACTACGGCGAATTCGACGGCCGCCGCCGCAAACGCATCGTCGTAAAAGTGATCGGCGAGTAGGGGCTAGGGCCGGATCGCGATTGCCTTGACGCCGTCGCTCGCGTGCGACTCGAACTTCCGGAAGTTCTCGGCGAACAGCCCGGCGAGCTTCTTGGCTTGCGCGTCGTAGGCGGCTTTGTCGGCCCACGCGTTGCGCGGATCGAGCACGTCGTTTGGAACCTCGGGGACCGAGCTCGGCAGCGCGAGGCCGAAGAACCGCTCCTTCGCGAACGCGACGTCGCGCAGGCTGCCGTCGATCGCCGCATTTACCATCGCGCGCGTGTGCGCGATCGACATTCGCTTGCCGACGCCGTAGGCGCCGCCGCTCCAACCCGTATTGACGAGCCAGCACGTCACGTCGTGTTTGGCGATCCGTTCGCCGAGTAGCTTCGCGTAGACGGTCGGGTGGTGCACCATGAACGGCGCGCCGAAACACGTCGAGAACGTCGCGGTCGGTTCGAGGACGCCTTTTTCGGTGCCGGCGACCTTCGCCGTGTAGCCCGAGAGGAAGTGGTACATCGCCTGTTCGGGCGTGAGCTTCGCAATCGGCGGCAGCACCCCGAACGCGTCGGCCGTCAGCATGACGATCGTCTGCGGATGGCCAGCCATCAGACCGGGGACGATGTTCGGAATGAACTCGACGGGGTACGCGGCGCGCGTGTTCTCCGTTTTCGCTTCGCTGTCGAGCTGCAGCTCGCGCGTGTGCTCGTCGAAGACGACGTTCTCGAGCACGGTGCCGAACCGGTGCGTCGCAGCCCAGATCTCGGGCTCGGCCGACTGCGAGAGCCGAATGACCTTCGCGTAGCAGCCACCTTCGATGTTGAACACGCCGTCGGCCGACCAGCCGTGCTCGTCGTCGCCGACGAGCGGCCGTTTCGAATCGGCCGAGAGCGTCGTCTTGCCCGTGCCCGAGAGACCGAAGAAGATCGCCGTATCGCCGTCGGCACCGACGTTGGCCGAGCAGTGCATCGAGAGCACGCCGCGCAGCGGCATCAAGTAGTTCATGATCGTGAAGACGGATTTCTTGATCTCGCCCGCGTACCGCGTGCCGCCGATCAGGACGATCTTGCGCGCCATGTTGACCAGGATGAACGTTCCGCTGCGCGTTCCGTCGCGCTGCGGATCGGCCACGAACTCGGCCGCGTCGACGACGGTGAACTGCGGCGAGAAATCATCGGGGATGTTGGCCGGCGTGATGAAGAGGTCGCGCGCGAACAGCGAGTGCCACGCGTACTGCGTGATGACGCGCAGCGGCAGGCGATAGCGTTCGTCGGCTCCGACGTAGGCGTCGAGCGTGTAGATTTCGCGGTCGGCGAGGTAAGCCGCTACGCGGTCGAACAGTGCATCGAAGGTGGCCGCATCGATCGGCTTGTTCGTATCGCCCCAATCGATGTGCGTTTCGCTACCGGGCTCGCGAACGAAAAATTTGTCTTTCGGAGAACGGCCGGTATGCTCGCCGGTTTCGACGAGCAGCTGCCCGTCTGCGCCGAGTACGCCTTCACCCTTGCGCAACGCATGCTCGTAGAGCGCCGGTGCGGCGAGGTTCCGGTGAACGGCCCGCGCGCCGGCCAGGCCGAGCTGCTCCAGGTGCTTGCGAAGGCTAGAGTCGAGCGGTGGCAGCGTGAGAATGGCGGCGTTCCTCCATAGTGCGAAGGGCTCTCAGATTCGGGAAGGCACCCCTTCTGCCATGCCGCAGATAGAGGTAAAACGTCCCCCCAAGGCCGGTCTTTAGGGCCAGTATACCCTGAAACCATTTTCCCGGCCACGACCTAAGTTGCGAAAACGGGTTCCCGGGCCGGCTCGCGCGACCTACCGCGCTAGCAGCGTCAGGGGGATCCTCAGGCTAGTTACGGCTCCCGACGCTGTGGCAGCGGTAAGCATTTCGTTTACGTTCCCGCTGACGCTTTGCACGGAAGCGGCGCTGAAGTTGAACGTCGATTGCCATTTACCGGAGCCAATCGATCCGAGCGACACCTGCGTCGATCCGGTTGACGGTCCGAAGGTCAAGGTCGCAACGTTGGTCGTCGTGATCACCGAGATCGTCACCGGCTGGCCGTCTTTGACGACCGTCGGCTGCACCTGCACATAGAAGATCTGCGGCGGCGCGTTCGCGTCGGCGAAGTTGTTCGCCGGCGCTGCACCGTAAGTGAAGGTGTTCGTCTGCCCAAAGGCCGTGGGCAGCGGCGCGGGCGAACTCACGGCGGCAATCGGCGTCGGCGCGGCCGCGGGCGGAAGCGCGGGTCCGGGCTGCGCACGCGGAACGGGTTCGAGCGCCGGCACGAGCGCTCGCGCGGGAGGGAGCGTCGCTTGGGCCGAGAGCGTCGGTAGCGATTGCGGCACCGGCGGCTGCGGCAACGGCAAACCAACGCCCGCACCCGTTGTCGCGGACTTGAGAATGTGGGGCGTGACCGTTACGATCAGCTCGTTGCGCGTGTGGTTGACCCCGACGTCCTGAAACAGCCGGCCGATAAGCGGCAGATCGCCCAGGATCGGCACCTTGGTCACCGTTCGGCTGTCCTCGTCTTCGATGAGGCCGCCGACGACGATGGTCTCGCCGTCATGGAGCCCGATCGTGGTCGTGGTATCGCGGTTCTGAATATTCGGCACCCCCGCGGCGCTGGTTCCGGCGATCGAGTTGACCGAGGGGTGCAGGGTAACCGTTACGTAGTCGTCGGCGTTCACGACCGGGGTGATGTCGAGGGTCACGCCGGTCTGAAACGATTGCACCTGCGTGGTCGCAACGGTTCCGGTGCCGCCGCCGGTCGTCGTGAGGATGTTGACCGTTTCGCCTGCGCGTAGCGACGCCGTGCGTCCGGAGAAGGTCGTGATGCGGGGGTCCTCGAGAATGCGCGCGCGATTGGTGCTGATCAAGAAATCCAGTTCGGCTTCGAGCGTGAGGGCCGTGCGGGTGAGCGCCTGGAGGCGCCCGAGCTGCGCCGGAACCCCGGTCGTCGAGGTCGGGGCAATCTCGGTGTACGTGGTCGCGAGCACGGGCGTGGGGAACTTGAACCCCAGTTGCTTCTGAACGCCCTCATCGACTTCGAGCACTTCGGTATCGAGTTCCACGAGCGGCTCGGCGACGTCGAGTTTAGCGATCAGGGTTTTGGCAAGCTCGATGCTGCGCGAGGAGCCGCTCAGAACCAGGCGGGTGGAGTTGGGCTGCACTCATCGCCTCGTCCAGCGCGATCAGGTGCTTGTTGCCTTGCAGATCGGCTCCGATCATCACCAGAATCACGCGTCGCTCGTCGCCGGGACCGGCACCCAGATGCACCC
>Ga0073928_10007222_pt1 | contig 14526 bp, 18 predicted proteins | sample PaiPotPPA55metaG_FD_76969 | JGI IMG/M metagenome (GOLD analysis project Ga0073928, IMG submission 76969) | Iron sulfur acid spring bacterial and archeal communities from Banff, Canada, to study Microbial Dark Matter (Phase II) - Paint Pots PPA... ... | reverse complement strand
TCGCGGAGTGGCAGTCAGCAGCGTCACACCAGTTGACCGGCGCACCATCGAAGGCAGTTATCCGGGAGACAGCCGCAGCAAGCCGGGAGATGTTTCCGCTGCATCTCTCAATAAGGCTGCTAACGGCTCTGGTGTTCGTGGGCCGGCTGGCCAGTTTCCAAACGGACGCAGGGATGCAACGCTAGGCAGTTTCTCCAGGGACAGCGCTAATCAAAACTTCGGCGGAGACCAGACCGACAGCGAAGCCGGAAATTGATTAACCGACATGAATCTGCCTAAAGTTCTTATCTGCATCCTGTGCGGACCAGAGCGGCATCATTGGGTTAACCCCCAACTGGTGGCCACTCTGCTCCGCACCTTAAAGGACAAGCGTTTCGAGACTGATATCGAATTTATTTTCGGTTCTCACGGCATCGACGTTGCGCGAAACCTGTCTGTAGAGAAAGCCCGACAAAAGCAGGTTGACTGGTGCATTCAATTCGACAACGACATGATGTGCAACGATCCGCTGGGCATCCTCGCAGAAGCAGAAGCCGCGCGGCTGGATATCGTAGCGTTGTCTGCTGGCATCATTGGCACTGGCGGCGCGATTGAACCTAACGTTGCCTTCGCGGGAGAACGTTGCGGGAACTTCATGCGGGTTTCTGCCGCTGGTGCTGGTGTGCTAATGATCCACTCCCGAGTGTGGGCGGCACTGCCGAAATTGTTCGAAGGAAACCATGAGGATGTGCATTTTTGCCAGATAGCACAGGCCGCCGGATTCAAAGTCTGGACGCATGCGAGTCTTGCAGGTCATCTCCATTCGGTAGACCTCACGGCATACCTACGCGGTATCGGCACTGGTGCCACGTAGGTAATAAAGTTTGCGGGGTTACCCCGTTTCCCCCCGCAGTGCCGGGACTTAAGCCTCCATCGGCACAAAGGGACGGACGAGGAAAACGAGCCCTTGTTCGTCCCGATCTTTCAAAGTTTGCCGCGCCTTGCATCGCGGCGAGTGCCGGGAAACCACGGCACCAAAAGGGACGCATGAGAAAAATGAGCCTCATGCGTTCCGATCTTATGAGCCTATCCAGTTATCAAACTACAGCCGAAGCGATCCGATCCATTCACATCTCCGCCGATCCGTTTGCAAAGGCGCGGGAAATCAACGCACAACAATTTCGACCGAAAGAGAAGGCACCCAATGGGACTCAGCAACGAGAGTCAGAGACAAGCATTAGCGAATGAGGCTCGACTACGCGATGAGGCAGTAGCACGCGGCCAAGCGAAAGCACTTGCCAAGGCGCTAATCAACTTCGAACGCAACCCAGCGCCGATGCGAGAACGCGAAGCACCCAATCCGGCGCACGGTGTACGTGTCCGCATCATTCGGCCAGTACCGATGGTCATTCCAGTTGATGATGAATGCAAAGCCCACAACCTTGCCGTTTCGGAGTTACGCAAACCATGACGATCCAAGAAGTAGCAGAACGCGAAGGCGTCAGCGTCAGGCAAGCGCAGCGATACTGCCGCGCTCCCGGCTTTCTGGGACATGTGCTAAAGGCTGCCAAGGTTGGAAAAGCCTTCCACATCGAAGAAAGCGATTACAGGCAATGGCGAATTGATTGTGGGTGGGAACAAGCGAAGCCGGTAGCAGTGGCAGCACCGCCAGTGCCACAGGTGCCGCAGCCGGAAGAAGCAGCGGCATTGCTGCGCCCGGTCAGACCCGCACCAGCGTATCCGCCGTACCCTCTGCCGGCCGATCCGGTCAACGGAGTCTTAACGAACGCACCGCACGAACGCAGTAGCAACCATCCACATCCCCTTGCATGTGAGGATTACATGCGACAGGAAGCCGAAAACCTTTTAGAGAAGTACAGAGGATCACCCAATGACGACGAAGAATGAAAAACTGCTGTACTCCCGCGCTGAGGCGGCGCAACTGTTAGGCGTATCCACGGTGACGTTATGGTCACTGGTGAAGGCTAAGAAGTTAAAGCCCAAGCGCATCGGTGATCGTCCGATGTTCTCCCGCTCGGAGCTTGCGCGATTCGCTGGCATCCGGTAAGCAAAACAAAAGGACAAACCTATGTTGACAGACAAGCAAGTAGGCAACGTATGCAAAATGCTGCAAGACATCGAAAAATATCTTCGTGTTTCTGAGGCATACAACGAAAGAAACGACCGCATAGCGGGCAAGGCCATTGCCGATTTTGTTTTGAGCAAGACACAGGGAAAAACAAAGTGAGCTACAGACGAAAATCACGCTGGGGAAAGTCGGAAAAGGCTAGGCATGAGCTACGTGTGCAACGTCTGTCTGCTCCGATTGGAGCAGATGACATCCTCACTTTCACTAGGCACTTGGTTGCTGTCTCGATTGGCGCGGAGTCCGAATGCTGGTTTTATGTGGCCGCGCAGCGAGGTAGTACCAAGGGTACAACCTTGGTGATTCCGACCAACCGTTACGGCAATAAAAAATTCAATGGCGAGAACGTAGGACCACACCAGTTTGCTTTCTGTGTGGCAGAGGGAATCACACTAGTAGAGCTTGCTGGTTATGACGTACATCATGCGGCTCAATTTGGCCGCTGCATCGGATACCGTTGCTGCAATCCCGATCACCTAGAGAAAGTACCCACCAGATTGCACAGAGGCACGCAAGGCGATAAAGAATCCCTCATCCGGTTTCAGAGCAAGGTGATTAGGGAAGTGCTAGGAGTACCCCAGAGCATACGCCGTCCGGTTGAGTACCAGACAGTGACCGGCGCGGGAGCTAGGGCGAGATGCCTAGGCGGTATCCCTTTCCTGATTCAAGGTGGGGTTATGGAAGATTTGATGCCAGAGCAGCAACCCGCATAAACAGTGAGTGTCATAGTGTACCACCTCTGACTTAGCCCTCCGTTACTGGGGTACACGAACAAGGGCTTTACCAGAGGAGTGACCTTACATGCATGAATACTGGCTAAACCTGCTCGCTCCAATTGCAGACCTAGCTGAATTACAGCCTGTAGACACCACCCGGAGCCGCCCCTGTTCCCTTGCTCCTCTGGGATAGGACATTAAGCCCGGATTCCCCTACGTACGCTGTACACCCTTGCGTGTACACCTACGCTTGTGCCTTGGCTGGTGCGAACATTTTGTTAGCCGCTCTCTCGACTGTCTCTCTCACTGACTTGTCGAACGATTGCACGTAGATGTTCGCCGTGGTCTGGGCTTGTTTGTGACGCAGTACCGTCTGTATATCTTTCAGGCTGCCCATGTCTTGCATATGGGTGGCGCACGTCCGGCGCAGTACCTGATACGTCACCTTGGTTTTAACCTTCGCCTGCTTCGCTAAAGGTTGCAGTATTCTCGACAGGTAGTTGCCAGGGTGAATGAATCCGCCGTCACTGTTAGGAAACACAAAGGCGTTATCGTCGAATTTCACAGCATTGGGATTACGTTCGAAGTAGGTTGCAGCCGTCACTGCATACCAGTCACGCAAAGCCCCGGCTGCCATCTCCGGCAGTAACGATACCGCTGGTGCCTCACCCTCAACCGTGGTCTTTGTGAAATTTCGCAGAACACCCCTGTACAGAGTTTGCTCCAATGTCACCGTTGCTTTATCGGCTGTTAAATCCAAGTGACGCCAGCGTAGCGCGAACACTTCTCCCGGTCGCAAGGCTACAGACAGCATTAGGCGAAGCAATGCGAAGTCCCTGGTCTGGATTCCGAGGGGTGACGCTGCTTTCAGTAGTGCGGCGATCTCCTCCATGCTCAGAAACGGATGCGCCACTGGCTTCAGTTGCTTTGGCACTCGCAAGCGCCGCGCTGGATTCTTTCGGATGTAATCCTGCTCGACTGCTTCATTGAAAATGCTTTTCAAGTATGCGCGGGTCATCTTCACAGTGCTGCCAGCTCGCGTCTTGGCCAACTGGTTCAAAAAACTTTGCAGCATTACACTGTCGATTTTATTCAGAGCTACACCGTTGAATCGCTCATAGATGGGTGCCAATTTGTATGCTATTGTTTCCCGTGAGGAGTCGCGCCAATCACCCTCACGTGTGGGAATCCAGCGCGATTTGGTGAAACCCTCAAGGGTCACAGAACCATCCGACATGATGCCAGTCTCTTCGACAATTAACCGGCGCAATGCTTCCAAGGCTTCTCGCTCATCCATGTCGGCTGGACCTAACCGACGTGCGACAGGCTTCCGGCTTTCCTTACCATTTTCGTCGATCACGGTTTTCCGAAAGTGGCCGAGCCGTGAATTACTGTCGCGTGTTAGCCAGCCTTGTTGCAGTCGCATGATGATCTCCAATCCCAACCGGCTGCAAAGTTATGCTAAGTTGATTTTATTGTCAAGCGGCCATTACACAGAAAATAAACAGGATACAGGAACATGCTGAAATTCGATGTGAATGCTCTATAGTGGATTCAACCGGCGGGGACCAGCCGGCAAGTCCGAATCATCATAACGAAGGCTTAAAACCCATGACTTATCTGGACATCGTTTTCCGCTACAGCGCGATTCCCGGCGAGAACGAAATGCGGGCGATTGACGCCATGCGTGAGGTATATGGCATCCGAAGCGTGCAGTTCAATGAGAAAGACGGCACGGTGCGTGTGGAGTTCGACGCGTCGCGCCTGAAACAAGAAGGGGTCGCAAGGTTGCTGCGGAACGCGGGAGTAGACGTGCATGAACCGATGATCCTGACCTAAATCAACGCAGAGAACGACTTAACCACGAGGGCGGACGCCAACAACTCACCAGCGAGTGGTCCGTTTGGTCCCATAAAATAAGACACCCTCGGTGATTGGCCGTGGGTAGTTTCAAGGGGAAGGCTTGACAGCGTCTAGGAGACAAAAGCAAGGGGTGCTCACAGAAAACCTCTGGCCGAAGTTATTCTCTGAAGCACCCCGTTGCGCGCCACTTCGTCTGCCTTTTCTTAAAGCAAACGGTGTGCCGTCCCGCAAACGCCTCAAAATAAAGGGGAGATTATTTCCAGCACGGTAGGAATTGCCTGCCCTGAGGAAAGATTTACGTCGGGGAGATTGCTGCAAGCCAAGGGCCAAGATTGACCTCAAAACAGAGTTTTCGAAGATTTGGCCAGGAAACCCATTCGACCAGCGCCTTGCCGCTGCGTGACCGAGACGTTACAATGATTCTTCAGCTTGATGGCCCTCACGTCCCCTACGTAAGTAACCCGGACAAGATTGAGCGCAGGAGCGCACTCCAGCCCGCTCCTGCCTTCGCGTCCGGCATTTTGCAAAACTGCGCCCTTAGCTCAGTTGGATAGAGCGTCTGGCTACGAACCAGAAGGTCGGGAGTTCGAATCTCTCAGGGCGCACCATCTACTGTGTCGTTGTCGCGCAGCCTCTGCCAGACTGCTGCTCCGGCTCAAGCCGACAATGGTCCCAAAGAAAAACTAGCCGAAGCCGAGAGTGTGCTAGCCTGAAGTCCGGCTGACGCTGGATTCAGCCGGGTAGCGAGTTTCCCGAGCGGAATTTTCTGTGATCGATCCGGTCAATCTACGACTTGCGTTGCTGTCGGCCGCGGTGCTGGGCTTTCGGCACGGGCTGGATTACGATCACATCGCGGCTATTACCGACATAAGCAGCGTGCAGAGCAAAGCTAGCGACGCCATGCGCTACGGCTTGCTCTATGTCGCCGGACACGCGGCGACTGTGGCTCTGCTGGGCTCGGCGGCGGTACTCTTCCGTCTCTCTCTGCCGGCGGCCAGTGATCGTTGGGCGGAACGGCTGGTGGGAATAACGCTACTGGTGTTGGGAATTTACGTGCTCGGCACATTCTTCTTCCGGCCTTCAACTCACAGTCATGCGCGGCCTCGAACTCGCATCACTTTATTGCTTAACGGGGCGTTGTGGGTCTACTGGCGGCTGAGCCGGATTTTTGGCGGGACTAGAGTGGAAGCTCCGCAAGTCTTTAAGAACGGCTATGGCAGTTCCTCGACATTTCTGGTGGGCGTGATTCACGGGCTGGGGGCTGAAACTCCGACGCAGATTCTGCTGTTTCTGATGGCGGCGAGTCTGGGTGGGACCGGCGCCGGACTGCGGGGGCTGCTGATGTTCATTTTGGGTCTGGTTTTGATGAATACTATGATGTGCGCGACCGCCGCAGGACTTTTCTCAGCAACGCTTGCCAAGCCGAACGCCTTACGGGCGTTGACTCTGGCGACCTCCGCTTACAGCATTGTGGTGGGAACTATCTTCTTGCTCGGTTCGGCAGCCAAGCTACCCTCGCTCACTGGTTGAAGTATTTCGGCCTCCCGGCGCCCTACGGCAAGCTGGCACCGCAACTTGGCGACCTTCGCGGCTCTTCTTTTTTTGGGCACTTTGCGTCTAAAGGATATTAACCGCGGAGCACGCCAAGGAACCGCAGAGGCCGCTGATAAATCGCTCCTCTTGGTCTTCCGCTAACCATCTGAATACAACCGTGTTTCACGGGCCGCTTCTGGGCAACACCCTTTTCGGGCCGGCTCATTACCCACGTAATAGACCTGTGGGGATTACCGTTGACCCCTTGGCGACGGCGTCCTTAGAGTGGCAACAGGGGGTTGTATGAAAGATATCCATGAGGTCCTGCGTCAGAAGCAGGCGAAATACGCCCAACTTGGCAAACAGATCGAGATGCTCCAGCAAGCCGCGGAAAAATTGCGGGAAGTAGCGCCACTTCTGGCGGAGAACGATGATGAAGATAACGTCGTGCTCGCCGAGGTGGACGACACTTCGAGCTCTGGGGACACGATGGCGGCCAAGGCAGGCGCGGGTGCAGGCGGCGCGGCTTCGTCCAAGGCAGCGCGACCCACGGCTCCCCGCTGGCCCTAATCCCGCGGGCGTTCGCAACCCGATCAGTTTATGACTCTTCAGGCATTACTGGTTTCTACCGACGATCACGCGGCTGAGGTCCTGGGCAGAGTCCTGCCCCCTTTTGGCATTGCGCTGGATCGCTGCAGCGACCTGGAGACCACACGGACTCGAATACAGCAGCAGAAGTTTTCCGCTCTAATTGTCGACTTTGACGATCCCGAGGGCGCGGAGGACGTTCTTCAGCGGGCCAAGAAGCTGGGGACGGAACCGCTAAGCATTGCTCTGGTGGCGGATGCGACCAAGGTTCGCGACATTCTCACGGGGGGGGCCCACTTCGTTCTTTACAAACCTCTTTCCGAGGAAGCCGCGAAAGCCGGGTTGCGTCCCGCAGCAGCTTTGTTGAGCCGCGAACGGCGTCGGGCGTTCCGGGTTCCGGTACAGGCGCCGGTAGAAATCACGCTGCCGGATAGTCGTAAAGCAGATGGGATTTTGCTGGATCTTTCTGAAACTGGCATGGAAGTGCTTACCGCGGAGCCACTGGAGCGGCCAACCCTGCTGGCTTTCCGCTTCCAACTGCCGGATCGCACACTCGAAGTTGAAGCGCGCGGAGAAGTCGCCTGGGCCAATTCCAACGGGCAAACTGGCGTTCGTTTCCTGGATTTGGCGGAACCCTTCTCTGCGAAGCTCAAGACCTGGCTGCAAGCTGCTGCCAGCATCGTTGGATCTGAGGCCAGCGAGGCTGTTCCCCACTGCAAGCTGACCGACCTGAGCCTGGGGGGCTGCTACGTTGAAACCAACGCGCCCTTCCCGGAGCGCGCTCTGATTGACCTTTGCCTGAAGACCTCCGAGCTGGAAGTTCATACCGAAGGCATGGTTCGAGTCGCCCATCCCGGCCACGGCATGGGAGTGGAGTTCCCTTCCCGCACGGCCGAGCAGCGCGCCCAAGTGGCCAACCTTATCAACTTTCTCCGTCAAGATCCGGCGACGATGCCGGAATTGATTATTTCTCCGCGAGCGCTGGTCGCCGATCTCAGCCAGTTTGAATCGGCGGATCAGCTGGTCGCAGAAGCCAACGAAGAATTGGAGGATGCGTTGCTTGAACTTCTGCGTCGCGGCGCGACGTTGCAGCAGAACGACTTCCTCTCCGAACTTCGGCAACAGCGCAATCCTGAAGAAGCCTCGGTCTAGATTTCTACTCCACCCTTCTCAAAACAACTTTTCGCTCCACTTTTTCCACCGCGGCTACGGTAGTCGAACTCCACAGCGAAATTTCAGCCATGTTGAGGATCGGTTAAATGTAGACTGTCAGGAGTTTTCGGTTGGCCCGCATTTGACTTCTACGAAATGAGGGAACCAGTCTGGGCAAGAACAGCACGGCGGAACATGGGTTCAGGGAACCCCGCAGTATTTCTGGGCACGAGTCGCCGCTGCTGTGGACACCGCTGCTGGCGATTGCGAGTGCGGCCTTCGCGGTGGAAATTCCCTTTTTCTTTTTTGGTACTCCGTCGGGACACGATTTGGAGTTTCATCTTTATTCGTGGCTTGAGGTTCTCTCGCAGTGGAAACAGGGCATTGTTTATCCACGCTGGGCGGCTCTGGCGCATTTTGCTTATGGTGAGCCGAGATTTGTATTTTATCCGCCGGCCTCGTGGACTGTTGGAGCGCTGCTCAGCGCAATTTTCCCCTGGACCATAGCGCCTGGCGTTTACATATGGATCGCGCTAGCGGCGGCAGGTGTGTCGATGTTCGTGCTGGCGCGGCGATGGCTCGACCGCCGCGACGCGATTTTCGCCGCGGTGCTTTATGCGGCCAATCCTTACCATCTGGTCATCGTGTACTGGCGTAGCGCGTTTGCGGAGCTGCTAGCGAGTTGCCTGGTGCCGCTGTTGTTGCTATGCGTGTTGAAGGCGGTGGACGAAGGCCATCGAGCTGTCTTTGTCCGGTCGATCATGCCGCTCGCGCTGGTGCTGGCCGCGGCGTGGCTGACGAACGCTCCGGCGGCTGTCATGATTCACTATTCTCTGGCGCTGCTGCTCGTGTTTTTCGCTTGGCAGCGTCGGTCGTCGCGCCTGCTCTTTCTGGGAGCCGTCGCGGTCGTGTTCGGGGCATTGTTGTCCGCGTTCTATTTGTTGCCGGCAATTTACGAACAACGCTGGATCAACATCGCGCAGGCAGTGTCGGAGGGATCGCGTCCGGCGGATAATTTTCTATTCATCCATACGGCGGACGCCGATCATGACAAATTTAATCGCATCATCACCTGGGTCGCAGTTCTTGAGATGACGGTGATTTTCGCCTCAGCATGGATGAGCAGGCGGTGGCGTGAAATCCAGCGCGAACTTTGGAAAGCTTTGCTCAGTTGGGCCGGAGCCTGCAGCGTTCTCATGTTGCCGGTATCTTCGCTGCTGTGGAAAGTTTTGCCGAAAATGCAATTTATGCAGTTTCCCTGGCGCTGGCTGCTTTGCCTGAGCACGATCTTTTCACTATTCGCTGCATCGGCATTCCTTGCGGCGGGAACACGGCGCTGGTGGTGGCGTAGCGCCGTGTGGGCGATTTCGGTTCTGGTGGTCGTGATGGCGTGGCACCGCATCCAACCGCCGTGGTGGGACAATGCCGGCGACCTCCGCGAGATGCAGGACAACATGGAAGATCGTGTCGGTTACGAGGGAACTGACGAGTACACGCCGCTGGGGGTAAACGCTGGAGCCCTCAATAACGATAAAGACAAGAACGCGCGGAACGTGACCGTCGCTGGCTCGGCGCATGCGGCGATTCGAGTGTCGCGCTGGGACGCGGAGTCAAAAATGTTTACGGCGGAGATGTCCGCGTCAGACCAGTTGGCGCTGCGCTTGTTTCGCTATCCCGCATGGCAGGCAGAAGTGAACGGTCGTGTTGTGCAAACGGCGAGCACAAAGACAGGGCTGATGCTGGTTCCTGTTGAAGCCGGGATGAATCGCGTTCAGATTATTTTTGTTCGCACCTGGGATCGAGCCGCGGGCGGATGGATCTCGCTGTTAGCTCTGATGTTGAGTTTCGTCTGGAATCTGCGGGCACGGCGGCGTTCAGCCCAGATATAGATTTTTCCTCAGTGCGCCTCTGTCCTCTCTATGGTTAAAGTAGTTGTCCGTCATTATGCGTCGAATCCTCATTGCCACTTCGAACCCGGGAAAGTTGCGAGACTTTGCCGGCGCCGCCGCGCCGAAGGGAATCGAAATAGCCTGCATTTCGAACTTCGCTTCCCTTCCGCCAATAGTGGAAGATGGGCTCACATTTGAAGAGAACGCCCGCAAGAAGGCGGAGGAATACAGCCGGCATGCGGCAGGAGAGATCGTCGTCGCCGACGACTCTGGGCTTGAGGTGGATGCCCTAAATGGCGCGCCAGGCGTGCATTCCGCCCGCTATGCAGCCGACCAACCACACCTCGCCGATGAAAACACGGACGACGAAGCCAACAATGCGCGCCTTCTGCGGGAACTGAGGAAGGTTCCGCCCGACCGACGCACTGGGCGATTCGTGTGCGTGCTAGCAGCTGCACGCGATGGAAAGACGCTCGCTACCTTTCGCGGGACGGCGGAGGGATTGATTCTCGATTCCCCACGCGGCACGAACGGCTTCGGATACGATCCGCTATTTTATTTTCCGCAGATTCAAAAGACGTTCGCGGAACTCAGCGCAGAAGAGAAGGCAAGGTACAGCCATCGCGGGGCGGCGTTCCGGCAGTTTCTGGAGTGGTATGAACGATTTCCGTGAGCACTACGTGAAATCAACGCTCATAGCAGCGGACAAAGCTTGCCCTCAGCCCGCCGAAGGGAGTGTCCGCTCCACATCGCCTTCCTTGACTTCACTTCTCTCGCCGCCCGATAATAAAAAGTTCTTTTGTCATTCTTAAACCAATTAGCTGAACTCATACTCATAAGGAGCGTTACGTGGCGTCAGCCAGTTCTCCTGCTCCCAGGGTGGCCAGAACTGTCGCGCATGGGGTAGCTCCGTTGCGCGCTGGTCAGGGATATTCATTTGTTTTGCGCCGGTTGCATTCCCTTTCGGGGATCATCCCCGTGGGCGCGTTTCTGTTCGAGCATATTCTGATTTCGAACTCCACCGCCATCAGTGGGCCCGACGCCTACGCACGCCAGGTCAGCTTTCTCGCCAATCTTCCGCTGGTATTTTTTCTGGAGCTGTTCGGCATTTGGCTGCCGATTTTGTTTCACGGGCTCTACGGCTTCTACATCTGGTTTCGCGGAGACGGAAACACGCTTGCTTATCCCTGGACCGGCAACTGGATGTATACCGCGCAGCGTTGGACCGGTGGCATAGCCTTCGTCTACATCGTCTGGCACACCTACACCATGCGATTCACCGGAAACGATCTGCACGAGAATCCGGCTGCATCGTTCGCCAAGGTGCAGGCCGAAGTTCACAATCCGTGGCTGCTCGCGTTCTACATAGTCGGGCTGATCTGCGCGTCGTGGCACTTCGCTTACGGCATATGGTTGTTCGCGGCGAAGTGGGGCATCGTCTCTGGCGACAAAGCAGAACAGCGACTGCTAAAGCTCTGCCTCGCATTCTTCATGCTGCTCAGCATCGTGGGGCTGATCAGCTTGTATACATTCCGCGAGCGCTTTCAGGAGCCTCCCACCGGAACGATGACAATTGTGATCAAGGACCACCCGGCAGTACCTCACGGAAGGCCGGTGCAATAAGATGGCGACTCCCAAGATTATTGTCGTGGGCGGTGGACTGGCCGGACTGGCCGCGGTGATCAAGATCGCGGAGATGGGCGCCAACGTCGATCTGTTCTCGATTGTTCCGGTGAAGCGGTCGCACTCAGTGTGCGCGCAGGGCGGCATTAACGCCGCGAAAAATTTGAAGGGTGAAGGCGACTCGACCTGGAAGCACTTTGACGATACGGTTTACGGCGGGGATTTTCTGGCGAACCAGCCGCCGGTGAAGGACATGTGCGACGCTGCGCCGGGCATTATCGACCTGCTCGACCGCATGGGCGTTCCTTTCAATCGCACGCCAGAAGGATTGCTCGACTTCCGCAGGTTCGGCGGGACTCTCTACAACCGCACTGCGTTCGCCGGCGCGACTACCGGACAGCAATTGCTGTACGCGCTCGACGAGCAAGTGCGGCGCTACGAATCCGAAGGCAAGGTGAAGAAGTATGAGCACTGGGAGTTTCTCTCGGCGGTGCTCGATGATCAGGGCGTCTGCCGCGGCGTTTGCGCCATGGACTTGCGCTCGATGGAGGTGCGGACGTTTCCGGCCGACGCCATCCTTATTGCGACGGGCGGCATTGGCGCGATTTTTGGCAAGTCGACAAACTCGGTGGTTTGTACCGGGTCGGCGCAGTCGGCGCTTTATCAGCAAGGGTGCTACTACGGCAACGGCGAATTCATTCAGGTGCATCCGACATCGATTCCTGGCGAAGACAAGCTGCGATTGATGTCGGAATCGGCGCGCGGTGAAGGCGGTCGCGTCTGGGTGCCGAAGACTTCCGGCGACAAGCGCGATCCCAATTCCATTCCACAGAATGACCGCTGGTATTTTCTGGAAGAGTGGTATCCGAAGTACGGCAACCTGGTGCCGCGCGACGTGGCCACGCGCGCGATTTTCAAAGTGGTGTATGAGTACAACCTCGGCATCGATGGCAAGCCGATGGTCTATCTCGACCTGACCCACATCGACCGCAAAATTCTCGACAAAAAGCTGGAAGGTATTCTCGAAATCTACGAGAAGTTTGTGGGCGACGATCCGCGCGACACGCCGATGAAGATTTTTCCCGGCATGCATTACACGATGGGCGGCCTGTGGGTGGACTTCAAGCAGGCAACGAATGTCCCTGGCATCTTCGCGGCGGGGGAGTGCGAGTATCAATATCACGGCGCCAACCGGCTGGGAGCGAACTCGCTGGTCTCGTGCATCTACGGCGGCGGCATTGCCGGGCCGAATGCGGTGAAATATGCGCGCGGACTGCAAGGCGCGAGCGATGGCAATGGAAGTTTTGCGGCCGAGCAGAAGCGTCAGGAGGAAATTAATTCGACGTTGATGAAGGCGGACGGCACGGAGAATCCGGTGAAGTTGTGGCGCGAGCTGGGCGAGCTGATGACCAAAGATTGCACGGTGATCCGCTACAACAAAAATCTGCAACAGACCGACGCGAAGCTGGTCGAGATGCTGGAGCGCTATCGCAAGATTAATTTGAGCGATCGCACGCAGTGGGCGAACACAACTATCGTTTTTGCGCGCCAGCTTTATAACATGCTGCAACTGTCGCGTGTCATCGCGCAAGGTGCGGCTCTGAGGGACGAATCTCGCGGGGCGCATTACAAACCGGACTTCCCCGAGCGCGACGACAAGAATTGGCTGAAGACCACGAAAGCATATTTTGCCCCAGACGCGGACGAACCGCGGTTTGAGTTCGAGCCGGTAGATACGTCGCTGATTCAGCCGCGGCCGAGGAAGTATTGAAGTTCAGGGTGCCCCACCCTTGTCGCGTTGTTTGCGACAGGGTGGGGAGGTTGACTTTCGCCGGTCGATGAAAGTTGTGATGAGTGAGAGTCAAAGTCCCCGCCCTGTCCCCGCAAAGAACGCAGGGACAAGGACGGGGCACCCAGGGAATCGAAGGCTTAGAGCTAATGACTGAATCCAAGTCCGTCATCATTAAGATCAAACGCCAGAACACTCCCACCACCAAGTCGTACTGGGAGGAGTTTGAGCTTGCCTATCATCCGGGTATGAACGTGATCTCCTCGCTCATGGAAATTGCCGCCAATCCCGTCACCCGCGCGGGCAAGGCGACCACGCCGATCACCTACGACTCGAACTGCCTGGAAGAAGTCTGCGGCTCGTGCGCCATGCTGATCAATGGACGCGCGCGCATGGCGTGCTCGGCGCTGGTCGACAATCTCGAACAGCCCATTCGCCTCGAACCTTTTTCCAAGTTCCCCGTCGTCCGCGATCTTGCCACCGACCGCAGTGTGCTTTTTGAAAATTTAAAAACCGTCAAGGCCTGGGTGCCGATTGACGGCACCTACGATCTTGGCCCCGGGCCGCGTGTGTCGCCGGAAGAACAGGAAGTTGCTTATCCCATCTCGCGCTGCATCTCCTGCTGCTGCTGTATGGAAGCCTGCCCGCAGTTCAATGAGGACACCGGCTTCGTGGGCGCGGCCACTATCGCGCAGGTGCGGCTGTTCAACACGCATCCCACCGGCAAGGAGCTGCAACGCGAGCGTCTCGCGGCTCTAATGGGCGACGGCGGCATACAGGAATGCGGCTATGCCCAGAACTGCGTGGAGGTTTGTCCCAAGGACATTCCGCTGACAAAGTCCATTTCCGAGGTGGGCGGCCAAGTCATGAAGCAGGCTCTGGGTGACCTCTTGCGGCGCTGATTTTTGTCACGTTGCCGTGAAATGCCACAACCAGACTCGTCCAAGTACCATCCTAATCACGCCAAGTGGTAGCTGGCGTGAGACATGAGCTGGCCGTTGTGTCTCCTCGGAATGGCCCCTTATTTGCCATTAGAAGGTTGTCATCATGACCCGCAGCGGGCGCCGGTAACCCACGGTAACCAGCGCAGCGGTAATCAGGTGAGCCGGATGTTTTAGGTACGCCGGTAATGGCGCGGTCGCAGGATCGAGTTGGACCGCTTGACAGCAGGGCTTAAAATAACCGCTACTCGCGCAGGAACAGTTGGTGAGAGCGGCCTTGGCGGGCAGGAGTGCCCGCCCTACATGG
>Ga0073928_10007221_pt1 | contig 14528 bp, 10 predicted proteins | sample PaiPotPPA55metaG_FD_76969 | JGI IMG/M metagenome (GOLD analysis project Ga0073928, IMG submission 76969) | Iron sulfur acid spring bacterial and archeal communities from Banff, Canada, to study Microbial Dark Matter (Phase II) - Paint Pots PPA... ... | reverse complement strand
GGCATTGGCGATCGTCTCATGCCCTGCCAGCAGGATCGTAAGGCACTCATCGCGAACCTGACGGATGGCCAGTTCGCGATTTCCTTCGTTGAGTTGATGCTGAAGCAACATCGAGAGAAGATCGTTGCAATCTGTTGGCGAGCACATCCTGTCCTCGATCAATCCATAGATCAGGCGATCGAACCTCTCGCGTACCCGCTTCAGCCGCCGCATCCTGGGCAAGGGCAACCGCATGAGGTGCTGCGAAAAGGGCAGGAAGACCAGGTCGACCAGCGACATCAACTCCGTAACTGCGACAGCGATCTCTCCAGCGTCTTCCTCGATTTTTTGGTTGAAGAGAGTCTTGCCGAGGATGTCCAGCGTAAGTCGCATCATCTCTTTGCGCAGGTCGATGGTTTCACCATCACGCCAACAGCTGCACGCCTTGCTGGCATATTCGGCCATGACCTGTGCGTGACGCTCAATACGTTCGCGATGAAAAGCGGGCTGAATCAAGCGGCGCTGAGTTGTGTGCAATGGCTCTTCGCTGGTCAGCAGGCCGTCGCCCATAACAGCGCGTCCTCGCTGCATGACGGGACCGCGCAAGTGCTTAGAAGCATGGACGACGAGAAACTCCTGCACGAGGTCAGGATGGTTCAGAAGAAATGCATGTCTCCAACCCAGACGGAAGTGAACGACATCCCCGTAGCTTGCGGCGAGCCTTCGCAAATACGTGAGCGGACTTCGGCGGAACGCGATCGCTTCGCCAATACCAAGTCCCGAACGCGGGCCTGGCGCCCGTTGATGCGCGTTCACGCTCGCGCTCCCTTCCATCCCTTGCCCAGAACAAATCGCCGCCATATGCACAGCCATAACGAGCGTTCATTCAAGGCGGGGGCCAGTTGGGGCGCGATCACGTGTTCGTGGATGACCCGTAGTTTGCTCCAGTGGGCGGAGGGGAACATGTGGTGTGCCGTGTGATAACCGTTGTTCAACAGTATCCAGTTCGCGACGCGGCCGGTAATGTTGCGGGAGTGATTGATCTGGGATTCGAAATCGCAATCCTGGTGCTGCAACAGATTGATGGTGACCAGAAACCACTGTCCGAACAGCCACGGCCCGACACAGCACGTCAGTGTTGCGCGCCAGTCAAACAAGACGAGTAACAAGATCGACCCATAAGTAAGGACGCGTTCGGCAATGGCTTGCCGGTAGAGAGTTGGGCTCGCCTCGCGCCAGTTGTCAAGATCTGCCGGCTTGTTGCGGTACATCGCCACTACGGATGCAAAAAAGAATACAAGAAAGTTCAGCAGGTTCGAACGATGGCGCACCAGCGAACAGCGGACAAAATCGGCATCGGTATTGTTTTTCCCGTGATGAAGTACGTTGTGCGAGGTGACGATGCCGGAACAAGGATGAGCCGTCAGAGTGCTGAGCCACAGCTCGAAGGCGCTGTTCCATCGTGGATGCCGAAAGGTCGGCGAGTGCATGTGATTGTGTTTTACGACAAGCGCCACAACCGCCAGCATATACGTGAGAATTATGATGCCCGGGCCACGAGCGATGTTAAGCCACTGCACCGCCAGCAGCACGTTGAACGCTGCAAGAAACGTCAGCGTGCGAACATCCGCCGCGTAGCGGAGTGGCCACAGAATTCGGCTTCGCCTGGAGATATTCATCAGAAAGTCGACGCCTCCAGATAGGGCACGCGTCCATCGAGTTCGCGCACCAGATCGTCGCCGTCGTCAAAAGTTACACAAAATAATCGCGCGGAAAATGGCGTCAAGGAATAGTCGTGCAGCGCGGGCAAGAGTGGATCTCGCTCGTGCAAAGCGAGAATAGCGTACAAATATCCGGCACCAATCGCGGCATTGTAGGCGCTCCGTAGTAGGGAGCGAAAAACTTGTCGATCGTCGCCGTCTATGCCAATAAAACCTAGATAGAAATAAGGAACTTCCTGTCCGACTCTTGGATACCGCGGCGCTCTCGTGAAAGGGCGAACTATGTTTGCCAGTGGAACGGTCCAACGCAGACTCGAGCCATAACCAGTGACACGGGTCTGTTTGAAGGAACTCTGATCCCAGCAGCCGACGACGCCGACTACTCTACTTCCGCGCAGAGCTACGTGGAAATCCTCAATCCGAAAATGTCGCCACCGATTGCGAAACATCTCCACCGTCTGAACCGGCGCGAACTGGCGGCGGGAATTGTTGCGATTGAGACATCCCACAATCTCGTGCAGCAGATCTTCGGAACCCCGGACAATTTCGCAGCCGGCGCGGATGACAGGCTGGGCACGACGAATATTGATGCCGGGACAATGAATTATGCCCTGGTCGTGATACCGCGGAAGCCCGGCGCGTCCACTGGCGACGGTAGTGAGCGCGGCGTGATTTTCGCTAAAGATCACAGTCGTGTAGAGGCAAGTTCTACAGTCCTCATGTAACTGGCGGAGAAACCGATATCCGCGGACGATCAACGCGCCACCGCGATACTGCTGCTCCAGACGCAGATCGGCAAGATAACCGAGCCGTGTCGCTTCGCCATTGACGAAGGCGGGAGCAACAGAGCGAGTGCCGAGCCCGATGATTTTTCCAGTCTTGCGATCTCGCCCGAGACAAGCTTGAAAGAAGTCCCCACGAATGCGACAGGAATCGAAAAAGCTGGGCTCACGCTCGAAGGTGACGCTGATCTTTCCGGGAACCGGACTGTTTCGCAATAGTTCCCGCAGTTCGCGGTCATCGGCCGCAGTCGCAAGTGCGATCTCGAATCCCGATTTGAGCGGCCGCGATTCAAGTACCGGCAGAACCGGAGCGATCACGCACATACCTCCGTCATGGCGGCTTGCATGTAAGTCCCGCTGAAGACATGTTCCCATCCGAAGCGCTTATCGAGTGATGTCATCTTGACGCTTCCGGCCCGTTGTCCCAATGCCGTGCAATGGTCGACGTAGGAATCCCGCGCATCCCGGTTGATACGAAAGATTCGCAGTTCGCCGAGTTGGCCGATTCGGCGGCAGTATGCGTAGTGCGGATTCGCTTGCAGCCTTTGGTCGAGCCGGAGTGCGAGGTCTGGCTGGCAATAGCTACTCTCGAGGAATAGCGTGTAAAACGGAAAGCCCGCCTCGGTCGGCGCCAGCATGGCGAAACTCGCAATTCGGCAACACTCGAGCTCGGCCAGCATACTCGCCACAAATACGGCGTTCAGCTTTTCACCTCTAAGATCGCTGACGCAGTCTTCCTTGCCCACGAATTCCAGCAAGGGCGTTCTCTTTGCGAAGCCCACCACCCGAACCCGATCGCCGAGTCGATATCGCCAGAGCCCGCCCCCGGTCGTTAAGATCACCGAGTATTCGCGACCTTCGTCCAATTCCGCGACCAGCCGGCATTCCCCGGAATGCTCATCGAAGAACTCAAGAAAATGCGAGGTGACGGCCGCGAGCGCTGCCCCATACTGCTCGATCGGAATCGAGACGACTCCCTCGGTAGCCAACAGTCCCTTCCCTTGAATGACCACGCCAGGAAATCTTTGCTCGACTTCACTCTTCATTGAGGCAGAAGCTGCCGACGTCCAGCAACTGATGAGTGCCAGCTGGGGCCACAGACCTGCAGCTTCGATCTGCCCGCGCCGCAACATGGCTCGCAGATTTTCCGCCTGGCGAGCATCTCGTCTAAGTAAGCGTGTGAGCTTCGGGGAAATCCGGCTCACGACATCGGCGTTTCCATTGCACAGATCTCGGACGAGCCGCTCGCCCTGCTGTTGCAGCCGGTCAAGAAGAATCAGCAGGAAACTTGGACTCCAAAGGGAAATGAAAGCCAGAGAACGAGCCTGGAGCAAAAACCGGAGCGTGAGATAGATGCAGTCTTCCAACTCTCGCACTTGCGCCAACTCTGTCGGCACCGCCATAGTTTTGCCGAGGACCCACCGCTGTAGTGGCCCAAAGTATTCGGCGTCGCTCTCGAACCCTACGGGAACACCCCCATCCGTAACTTCCCGCTCGCGTGACAACGGTGTCACCACCCAGTACGCGCAACCTCGCAAAATGCCGGGGAATGCACGGCGGATGTCTGTGATCCATGGCGCCAAGGCCGATTGAAATTGCCTTTGCAGAGTCTGCGTATAGGGAATGTATTTAGCGGCACTCGCGGATCCGCTGCTCTTTTCGAACGCGAGCACAGGCTCATTCGTCAGGATCTCGCGTTCTCCTGATTGAATGCGCTCGATCCAGGGCGCCAGATCGTCATATGTCGCGACCGGCATGCGATTCTGATATTCTCGGACACTGCGGATCGATTCGAATCCGCATTGTCTTCCGAATGCGCTCGCCCGGTTCTTCTTCAAAAGATCAAGCAAAAGTCTTTGCTGCACTTCCTCCGGATCGGCCAGGGCTGATTCAAAATGACGCACCCCCCGTCGAAACCCCGCGAGGGGAAGGCTGTTCAGGGCGCGATAGAACAGCGGGCCGCGCATCAATCGGCTCCTTGATGCAACGCCTGTGCCGCTTGTGCTTGTCCCAGGATGCGCCCGGCGAAGAGCTTCATGTTCGAAGGCGAAATCTCTGCGAGACATGCCAGTTCATGCCCGCTGGCATAGGCAGGATTGCGCCTTAAGAAAAACTGCACGCGAGGATCTCGCAACCGGCGCGCTGGTATTTCCGCGAGGTGCGGTTTGAGTTGGCCGTGCGACTTCGGAAATTCAATCAGGCCGCTTTCCGATCGGTAGTGATCCGGGAATTTCGCCGCTGCCAAGGTATCGAGCAGCCGCTGTTCGAAAGCAGGCGTTGGTGCCTCGCAGTTGGGGTAGAACGACTCGAAGAACAGCGGCAGGTATAGATACGTCCGGTAGCCCTTAGAAATCAGAAACCAATAAAGCGGAACGTCCGGTTCTTCCCAATACACCGAACTCACATACCGGCACCAGCAACGGCCCAATTCCTGTTCGCCCCAGTACGCCTGATCGACAATGGTATCCCCGGAAAATACGGCGCGGACTGGTATGCCTTCTACCGTCACCCGGAAAACTTTTTGGGTTGAAAATCCGCAAATCGCATCGTTGGCGTTGCGCAGGACCAGCACACAATCTTTTTCGGAGAGGTCTATCAGAAACTGTTCACGAGAAACGCAGTCGTAGTGGCGCGCGAAAACTTCATACATGGCGCGAGCGTCAGCCGGCGCGAGCTCGGCGACGGAAACGATGCGGCTCTGGATTCCTGCTTCTCTCATGGGTATCGCATCTCTTGCTACGAGCAGATCGGCTAAAAGCAGATCGTGATCTCGCGCTCCTGGCTCGTAGTCTCTGCCGCTGGCTCCGACCTCTCGGCACGCCGCCGCAGCGATTGAATCTTCAATCCCAGCAGATCCGTTTCCACGTGGCAGAACTGCGGACCGCCGAATCGGCCGAGTTGCTGGCTCTGCATAGACAGAACGTCCACATCCTGACGGATAATCTTGCGACAAACCGGTTCGAGCAAGAGCCGCACCAGCGGCGCGACCCGGCCGAAACTGAAAGTAATTACCGTGTGTACATCCGTCTCGTATTCGCTCAACGGCGTACATTGGGACGTGATGATGAAGTGGCGGCCGGAGCCGAAATCGTAGTCGACGCGGCTGATATTCGGCATCAGGAACCGGTCAGTGTGGCGAAGTTCCCGTCCATTCGGAAAGAACAACCTCGACACCAGGCTCTTCGTGATCGGCTCGCCGCGGAACTCTACATCAACAGATTCGCTGGTGGACCGCACAGTCGCCGAGAGTTCGCGCGTGTCATGATTCCGAAACCAGCCGCCATGAACGTAGACGGTGTGCGGGCAGTCCAGAAAGTTTTCGAGGCAAGCTTCGACGGACGCGCGAAAACGCGTCCGCATACGGAAGTTGGTCCAGCCGCGTTCGCCATAATGAGGGAACTGGAATGGCGCTGTTTCAGGGATCGATTCACCCGGATACACCCACACATAGCCATCGTGCTCGCGCACCGGATACGCTCGCACTCCATGATTCGGCAGGCGCTGACTTGAGCCGAGAGATGGAATCTGCACGCAACGGCCAGCGCCATCAAATGTCCAGCCATGGTAAGGACACGTTACACATCCTGCCGCTACCTTGCCCATCGACAGCGGCATGTTGCGGTGCGAGCAGCGATCTTCAAGCGCAGCGACCTGCCCGTCGGCAGTTCGGAACAAGACCATCGGTTCACCGAACGGCGCAACCGCGACAGGTTTGCGTTTCAACTCACGCGATTCCGCGGCGATATACCAGAAGTCTTTCAGCCCCATAACTCACCTCTAAAAGATCTAAAGTCACCTCTTCGCCAACTGCGCGGCGGCTCGATAGCGAATCGTGTGGTACTGATCCAGGGTCAGATCACGGTACATCTGTGTCTCCGCGCCGTACCAGTGCACTTCGACTTCGACGGGCCCGTCGTACTCGCCCAGTCCTAGCAACAGCCGCCGGTCATTCTGCGCGGAAAATCCGTTTGCGATCTGCACTTCGCGCATCTGGCGCATGCGACGGCCATTTTGCGTATAGGTCACAAAAACCTGGGTGCCGACCGCCTCACGGCTGATCTTCTGTCCGTCTCCCTGCATCGCCAAAGCAATCCAGTGATGAACGCGGCCGTGGGCGCGATCCTGTTCGTGCAGAGTGTTGCGGTAGAGCGACAGGCGTCCAAACTGGTGAGTAATGGCCACATCCAGGGCGCCTTCATTGTTGAAATCAGCAAGCGCCACGCCGCGCGAGTTCCCAAGTTGCGTAAGACCTACCTGCGGCGCGACGTCAACAAATTGCATGCTGGTCTCTTCACCGCGCGAAAGGTAGACGCGGTTCGCCTGGTGGCCAAAAATCTCGTAGCCGCGCAGGTCAGGCCACCGATCGACATAAGAGTGCACATTCGGCGGCGCCAGCATTACTTTCTCGGCCGCGTACCAGTAGCTTCGCGGCTTGGAGAATCGACGGTCGAGGCTGTCATCGACCATGCCGTTGACCTGCACCACGTCCTGCCAGCCGTCGAGATTCAGGTCTCCCATCGCCGCGCCCCACCCGAAGCCGCCTTCGTTCAGCAAGCCGCGACTGGTCGCCTCGTCGCGAAATTCGGGAACAAAAGAATTGTTGCGGTAAGTCTTCCAGAGCAGACTGCCCTCGGCCTGCAAAGGAACGTGCACGTTCGAAACATAGATGGCGAGTTGACCTCGATTGTCCAGGTCGCCGATCGAAGCGTTCATCCCTTTGTAGGTATCCTTCCCGATGCTGCCAAACATTTTTCCCTGCACGCGAACAAAGCGCCTGCCGTGGTCATTCAAGTAAAGATCGTCGGGCCCAAAATCGTTTGCGCAATAGAAGTCGGTATAACCGTCGCCGTTCAGGTCGCCGGTTGCCACCGCAAGCGTGAAGTGGGTTTGGGGCATCCCCATCGCGGCCATGTTCATCTTTTCGAAATGGCCGGCGCCGGCGTTGTGAAAGAGCACATTCGGTCCGCCGTTTTGCGCGTTGCTCCAACTTTCGTGCATGAAATGGAACATGCGGCGGTCGCCCGGATATTGCGGTTGTGGAAGATTGAAGATGTCCAGGCGAGTCGGAGTGGGATAGTCCTTTAAATAAGGAGCAAAACTATTGCCGACGAGCAGGTCAAGTTTGCCGTCGCGATCATAATCGAAGAAGGTGGCGGCAACGGAAGTGCTGTAATCGCCGATACCGGCTTCGTTCGTAACATCGACAAACTCCGCTTTGCCGGTGACCGGCAGCAGGTTTTTCAGCAGCCGATTCTTGCCATACGCGAAGGTCAGCAACAGAGACTGCGCGCCGCTATTGTCGTAATCGACAAAAATTGCGCCGCTGGCAAACCCGTATTTCTCCGGATGCAGATTGATCTCCCGCAGAACTGGAATGTCGACCCGTTCAAAATGAAAATTTCCCAGGTTGCGATAAAGAGCGTTGCGATCTTCAGGTCGCTTCAGCGGATTCGTCAGAAAAATATCCGGCAAACCGTCGTTGTCGAAGTCGCCGATCGCGATGGCGTCGCCAATCGACATCAGCCACTTGGCGAAATGCTGTACTCGCGGATCGATACGGGTCATCACGTCGCTCATCTGGGAATCGATTCCAGAAACCGACGGCGGCACTTCCACCAATTCAAAACCCGGATTGTTGATGGTTAAGCGGGGATGGATGACCTGCGCATACGCGAAATATCCAGCTGCGCCGATGGATCCGCAGACAGCTACACGGCCTGCGAGTTGCAGATTGAAAGCCTGTTTCAGATGTGCGCCGTGTTCCTTCCAGATGGCACTGAGATGGAGCCAAACAAAACGTACTGAGGCTACGACAAACAGAGCGTAGAACAACGTGCTGAGCGATTCGAGAGTGTGAAACCAAAGATCAATCAGAACAACCGCAAAGCTCCATCCAACTTGCTGCCACTTGCCTGCAGGCGAAGTCTTCGGATCGGTCATCATGTAGAAAGTGAACAAGTAAAAGCGCGCCGAGGTCAGCGTGCCCAGCATAAGAGTCTCCATCGGCAGATGGTCGCGAAGGATATAAGCCCGCAGCAAGGTTTGCAGCGCGTAGAAACCAAGAAAGGAAAGGATCAGGGCAGTCCGTCCAATTCGAAACAGAAACAGCGCGCACGCTGCCGTAATCATGAAAGCCACCAGCGCCCACGAGCCGCCCCATTGATAAGCCGGAGCAGACGAGTACAGCCCGTGACCCAGAACCAACGCGCAGACCAGCCCAAACAGCGATGGATTGAAAATGTGCCGGCCGCGAAATGTCACCACATACTTGGAGACGATGGTGAAGAACACCGGTAGAAAGAGAAGGTAGTAGTCGTGTGAATAATTCAGCAGCAGGCCGATCGACATCATGCTGATGTAAGCGCTCAACGGCACCAGCCGCTCGCGATTACAGAATGTCCAGTGCAACCCCATGTCGAGCAGGCACCCTGCCACAACGGTGAGCAGGATCTGCAAAGGTGTGCGATTGAAGCCCAACACCGTGCATCCCAGAATCGCGTAAGCTGTCAGAATGCCGGCGAAGGGTAAGCGCGGATCTTTCTCGCGTGGAACGATCCAGACCGCCGGGCGCAGGGCGGTAGCCGTGGGAACCACTGCTCCGATCCCTGTCGCGACGCTCATATTCTTATGGTTTCCGCGAAACGGTGTCGTCACCATACCAACTCTCCCCGCCAAGGATAAGTAACATCCTTGGCTCTACGGCTCCGCTCGCGCTAACATAACGAAGGGTTCTTCAGACGAATGCAGAGTAGCGCCGGCTGCCCCGGCGCGGATGTGTTCTTAGGACACTTTCAAGAGTGTCACACGAGTCTCGGGATCGCTCGAAGACAGTCGAGAACGCGGAACTGATAGCAAGGACTTGCGGCTATTCCACTCCCGGTGAGTCCAAAGGGTGAGCGATGGATCTACCAAGCATGTCAACCTCATCACAATTCAAATTAGCCGAGGTTGTCGCGGTTCTCAGACGCACTCCCACGTCCTTGGATGCTCTGTTGCGCGGTCTGCCCGACACTTGGGTGCACGGCAGCGAAGGACGCAGTGAGGCCGGAAAAGATAGTTGGAGCGCGTTCGACATCGTGGGCCACCTGATCCACGGGGAGCGCACTGACTGGATGCAGCGCGCGCGGATAATCTTGAAGAATGGCGAAGCCAGGCCATTCGATCCTTTCGACCGCCTTGCGCAGTTCAAACAGAGTCAAGGCAAGTCGCTCGAGCAGCTTTTGGACGAGTTCGCCGGCCTGCGACGAGAGAGTCTGGATGCGCTGCAAGCGCTTAATTTACAGCCCGAAGACTTCGCTCGCCGCGGCAAACATCCAGTCCTGGGAGTGGTGACTCTCTCGGAACTGCTGGCGACATGGGCCGTTCACGACCTCACTCATTTGCATCAACTCTCCCGCGTAATGGCCCATCAGTATCGCGACCTAGTCGGCCCATGGCGCGCCTATCTGGGCGTGCTGAAGTGTGCTGGTCATAGCTCATAGTCAACCGAATCTGCCGGGTCAGCATTCGTGGCCTGCGTTGACAGCCCTCGATCTCCTTTTTGTCCGTTTCCGGACAGCTTATTCCATAAGCGCACAAGCCGCCTCTTTTCTGCTATTCGAGATACTTCTCTTTGCGCCTTGAAATGAACAGCTTGTATGAAGCCGGAGTTTGGCTCGCCATATGCAATGCCTTCACACATGGACGCCGTAGCCGTGCGGGAAAAGTATCCAGTGACGCTATCCGGGCGGGGCCGCGTGCTGATTGCCGACGATCAGAAGCACGTTCTGGACGCTCTACGAATGCTGTTGAGCGGCGGCGGTTTCGCGACGGAGACCGTCACCCATCCAGCCCGGGTGCTGCAAGCCCTGGAGACAGGATCGTTCGACGCTGTCCTCATGGATCTCAACTACACGCGCGATACCACCGCGGGTGGAGAAGGACTGGATCTGCTGTCAGAAATTCATGTTATGGACAGCCTGCTTCCAGTAGTGGTGATGACAGGTTGGAGCACCGTGGGCTTGGCCGTCGAAGCGATGAGGCGTGGGGCTTCGGATTTCATCCAGAAGCCCTGGGAGAATCAGGAGCTTCTGCAAAAGTTGCAAGATCAAATTGCTTGCGGACGGGCGCAGCGGCGGGCGCAAAGTCTGCGCGAGGAAGAACGGTCGGCGGCCCGCGAGATCCAAGAGACGTTGCTGCCAAGGAAATTGCCCGCCGTGCCCGGCTACGAACTAGCCGCCGTGACACAGCCGTTGCGGTTCGTGGGCGGTGACTACTACAGCGTCGTCCGTACCAGCGAACGGTACACTGTGTTTTGCATTGCCGATGTAGCGGGCAAGGGCATGCCGGCAGCCTTACTGATGTCCGGTTTGCAGGCAGCGCTAAAGCCGCTGATCTGGCAAAGGCTGGCGCCGCGTGAACTGTGTCACCGGCTCAACCGCATCCTGTGTGATCTGACGCCCGTGGGAAAGTTCATTTCATTTTTTTATGCTGTGCTCGACAACGTGGACAATCGGCTGACCTATTGCAATGCGGGGCATAACCCGCCATTGTTAATCCGGGCGGACGGCACGTCTACAGAACTAAACGCCGCAGGAGCGGTCTTGGGACAGTTCCCCCAGTGGATCTATGAACAAAGCGAACTACAGATGAGACGCGGTGACAAATTGCTGCTTTTCACCGACGGATTGGTAGAGGCCTGCAATGCGAATGAGGAACCGTTCGGAGAAGATAGCCTGATCCGTATCGCGTGCGAAAATCCGAGGGCAAGCGCCGGGCACTTAATGGAACTATTGATGCGGGCGGCATCGCGGCATAGTGGCGAGCATTTTCAGGATGACGCCAGCCTCATTGTGTTGAAGGCGACCGAAGAAGCAATTTAGAACTGGATAGAGGGACGAAATGACCAGTTGGTTCCAGGATCTTTGCTATGCAATGCGGCAGTTGCGCAAGTCGCCCGGATTCACGCTCGCCGCCATTTTGACGCTGGCCATGGCCATCGGGGCGAACGCCGTGGTTTTTAGCGTGATGAACGGGCTGATTCTGCGACCGCTGAATGTGCCTCAAGCGGAGAGCCTTTACGGGATCGAGCGCGCGAGCGACAAGGACATAGATATGACTCAGTCCTATCCCGACTATCTCGACCTGCGCGACCGCAACCGCAGTTTCGATGATCTGGCTGCCTTTAGCGTCCCTCAGGTTGCGCTGGATACAGGTGAAAGTCCATCTCTCGTCTGGGGGATGGAGGCAAGCGGGAACTATTTCGACGCACTGCGGATTCAGCCGTATCTGGGCCGTTTTTTCCACGGCTCCGATGAGCATGGTCCGAACAGCGCTCCGTATATGGTGCTCAGCTATGCCTATTGGCACAGTCATTTTCACGATGATCGTGGCGTGGTCGGCCGTGTCGTGCAGGTGAACAAACATCCTTTCACCATTCTCGGCGTAACGCCGCCTGAATTTCGCGGGACGATCGTGTTCGTCTCCCCCAATTTCTTTGTGCCTATGGTGGGTCACGAGCAAGTCGACGGGGCGAGTGACATGAACGACCGCGCAAGCCATTGGGTTTTCATGGTCGTGGGACACTTGAAAACGGGAATCACTCTGGCACAGGCAGCCGCCGATCTGAACTCGATTGGAGCATATCTGGAAAAGACTTATCCCAAAGACGAGCGAAAAGCGGCCTTTCTATTGGCGCGTCCAGGTCTTTTCGGCGATCAGTTTGGTCCGTCGGTACGGGAATTCCTGGTGGGATTGATGCTGCTGGCCGGGTTGATTCTGCTGGCCGCGTGCGCCAACCTGGGCAGCCTGTTTGCCGCGCGCGCCGCCGACCGTTCCCGTGAGGTTGCTCTGCGACTCGCCTTGGGGTCAAGCCGCAAACGCATTCTGCGCGGTCTGTTTACCGAAGCCATGCTGATTTCGATGGTCGGAGGTGCCGCCGGATTGTGGGCCAGCGTGGCTTTGTTGCACTGGCTGAGCACATGGCAGCCGTTTGGAAATTTTCCTGTGCATACGCCGGTAAACCCGGACGCAACTGTTTATGGACTAGCTTTGCTGCTGAGCTTAGTCAGCGGATTGCTCTTTGGGTCGGTCCCTGTACGCCAGGTACTGCGCACGAATCCCTATGAGATCGTGAAGTCGGGATCGAGCGCGAAAGTGGGGCAGCGGATTACTGCCCGGGACCTGTTGCTGGCGGTGCAAGTTGCCCTGTGTGCCGTGCTCGTGACGTCTTCGATCGTTGCTATGCGTGGGCTTTGGCGCTCACTGCACAGCAACTTTGGTTTTGAACCGCAGCATGCCATGCTGGTCGGCGCCGATCTGCACACTTCCGGTTACAGCGGAGATCGAGTGCCCCCAATGCAAAAGCGCATGATCGATGCCGTTGCGGCGATTCCCGGCGTGGAATCTGTGGGGTTGACGGATGCGCTCCTGCTCAATGACTCAAACGCCTCGAACATTTTTACGGATAGAACGACAGATCTGCGGCCATCGAATGCCGCCGCCAACGCCTTCATGTACCACATTTCTCCGGATTATCTTCACGCTGAGGGCACTACTCTTTTGTTGGGGCGGGCTTTCACCTGGCATGACGACAAGGACTCGCCGCGAGTCGCCGTAGTGAATCGGGAGTTTGCCCGCAAAATCTTCGGCTCCGTATCCAATGCCATCGGCGATTATTTCAAGATGGCGGATGGTACAGGGATACAAGTCGTTGGTGTTGCAGAAGACGGAAAGTATGGGAAGCTCACCGAAGATCCCCAGCTGGGGATGTTTCTCCCCATCCTGCAGTTCCCTTCCAGTTCGGCGTGGCTGGTGGTGCGCTCGAATCGCGATCCGCAGCCACTAGGAGCAGCCATCAGGAACACGCTTCACGAACTCGATGCAGGGCTGCCGGTTGTGATTGAAATGCGGCTGGACGAAATCGGCGGAAATCTGTTTCCCGCCCAAGTGGCAACGATGTCGCTGGGTGTAATGGGCGTGATTGGCGCCATGCTGTCCCTCACTGGCATCTTTGGAATGGCTGCTTACTCGGTCAGCAAGCGAATGAGGGAATTGGGAATTCGCGTTGCCTTGGGCGCGCAGCGTAAGGAAGTGGTACAGGCAGCGTTGGGCCGGGCATTCAAGTTGCTGGCTTTCGGCTCCGCGGCAGGATTGCTGCTCGGAATTCTGGCGAGCAGGGTGCTCGCCTTCATAGTCTTTCAGGCAACGCCGCGCGATCCGCTGGTCTTAGCTGGTGTTGTTCTAGCCATGGCACTGCTGGGTCTGCTGGCGACCTGGATTCCAGCACGCCGCGCGCTCTCGGTGAATCCAATGATCTTGTTGCGCGAGGAGTGAACCAGCGCGGCACAATTTGTTAAATCTCCTTTCGCCTGATCTCCTAGGGGCTGGCCCTTCAGCGAACGAATTTCACAGAGTCATTTCCATAAATACGTTCGCGCGAGTGTAGTGCATCGGGGGCAGGGTTTCGGGCGGCACGTGGCGGAAACCCACCGATTCGTAAAGGTGAACAGCGTTTGAAAGTTTGGTGTTACTGCCCAGGAACAAGGATTTCGCGCCGATCAACCTGACCTGCGCAATGGCATGCTCAAGTAGCCGGCGGCCGATTCCCTGGCCGCGCAGATGCGGAGATATCGCCATCTTTGAAAGTTCATAAACCCCACTGCTCATGGGCATAAGCGCCACACAGCCGACGGGTTTGCCGTCGGCATAAACCATGAAAATGTAGCCGCCCTTGCGAAGGATCGAGTTTTCCGGGTCGCCGAGCGTCTCGATGTCTTTGGCCTCAAGCGTGAAATGGCGGGTGATCCACTCTTCATTGAGAGTGCGGAACGCGGTGGCATCGTCGCCAGGAAGAAGTGGACGAATCTCAATCGCCGGCGGTGCAGGAACAATGTCAGCCATTGCTTTTGCTTGAGGATATTCCGATCAATCAGGAAGCGACTTTTTCAGGGTCGAGGGTTTTCATTAAATCCAGAATCATGTGAACCACTGCTGCATCGCCAATCGTAGTGTTGATCATGGTGTGGTAAATCGGGCGGTCAGGCCATTCGACGTGGAAATACTTTTG
>Ga0073928_10007220_pt1 | contig 14529 bp, 14 predicted proteins | sample PaiPotPPA55metaG_FD_76969 | JGI IMG/M metagenome (GOLD analysis project Ga0073928, IMG submission 76969) | Iron sulfur acid spring bacterial and archeal communities from Banff, Canada, to study Microbial Dark Matter (Phase II) - Paint Pots PPA... ... | reverse complement strand
TGGGATTGGCCTTTCGCGGGTGGGTCGCTGTCAAGACCGGCGATTTGGGCGAGGGGATATCGCTCCTAGCAATAGTTCGGCCGCTTACCGGGCGACCGGGTCGGAGGCGTGGTCGCCCCATATGGTCGCCCATCTGGCTGAGGCATGCCAGATCGCAGGACAAGTTGAAGAGGCGCTGAGCCTGCTGGATGAGGCTTTGCAGATCGCGGAGGAGACGGGTGAGCGCTGGTTCGCAGCCGAGCTGAACAGGCAGAGCAGGATCGCGCACGAAGCTCGAACCGGCTCGTCCCGAGATTGTCACCCCAGCCTGGCGGCAATACGTCTTCGCCCAGGATGACGGCACGGTAGACCGAAAGGCCTCACCTTTTGCTGTCTGGATCGCCTTCGTTCAGCTCTGCGCGATCTTTCACTATCCCCAGCATCAGGTATGCGGACGCCCCCATCGGACTGTAAGCGGTGCAGCTTGGGAAGCAGCGCGTTCCACCGTATGTCGTTCAATAGGCCACTCCTTTTCAGCTGGAGAGACGATCGCTGCGTTGAAACGGCAACTGGATCAGACCTATCGCGCTGTATCGGCCAACTTGCCCAATAATCCAGCGGCACGCATCGAGACTGTAGGAGGCCAGGACGAATTAGTCTTGACCGGCCTCGACAAGCGGGAAGAACCACCGAGCTTGGTCGAGCTTCGTGAAGCGGTAAACGCCCGACTGCCGCGAGTAGATTTACCGGAAATTCTCCTCGAGATCGCCGCGCGCACAGATTTCGCATCCAAGTTCACCCACGTCAGCGAGCGCGCGTCGAGAGTCAGTGATCTTGCAGTCAGCGTGTGCACCGTGCTCATCGCGGAAGCCTGCAAGATCGGATTGGAACCTCTGGTACGTCCTGACGTACCGGGCGCTGCGGCGCACTCGCCTGTTCTCGGTCAGTCAGAACTTCATTCGCAATGAAACGCTCACCGATGCCAATGCCTGCCTGGTTGCGGCGCAAAACAATATCCCGCTCGTGCAGGCCTGGGGGCGGTGGCGAAGTGGCTTCGGCCGAGGCCTGCGCTTTGTCGTTCCGGTCCGAACGCTACATGCGGGGCCGAACCCCAAGTACTTCGGCTACGAGCGAGGCGTGACCTATTACAACTTGCCATCGTCGTTCCCGGAACGCTGCGCGACAGCCTGTTTCTGCTGGCGGTGGTCCTCGAGCAACAGACCGAATTGAATCCCACGGAAATAATGACGGATACCGGCGCTTATACCGACGTGGTATTCGGTCTGTTCTGGCTCTTGGGCTATCGGTTCAGCCCCCGACTCGGCGATATTGGTGGCGCCACTACTGGCGAATGGATCCTTGGGCCGACTACGGGCCTCTAAATCGTATCGCCCGCCATCGCATCAATATGAATCCGATAAGAGAGAACTGAGACGATCTCCTTCGACTGGCCGGTTCGCTGAAACTCGGCTTGGTCCAGGCCACTTCGATCACGAGGACTCTTCGGATCAACGACTTTCCAACCAGGTTGGACCAAGCGGTTGCTGAACTCGGACGCATAGTCTTACCTACGTGGATGACGAATCGAAACGGCGGCGTACGCTGACCCAGCTGAATCGAGGAGAGGACCGCCACAAACTCGCGCGCGCCGTCTTCCACGGCAAACGCGGCGAACTACGTCAGCGCTACAGAGAGGGGCAAGAGGAGCAGCTCGGGCCGCTGGGGCTGGTCGTCAACATTATCGTGCTCTGGAACACCATTTAGATCGATGCAGCCGTGCAGCAGCTTCGATCTGAGGGCTTCCCCGTAAAAGCGGAGGACCTGGCTCGTCTCTCGCCCTTGGTGTTCGACCACATCAACTTACCGGGTAGATATTCCTTCTCGCTGCCCGATTCGGTCCAACACGGTCACCTTCGGCCGCTCAGAAACCCATCCGAGGCGATAGAGGAAGCAACCGCTTGAAGCCTTAAGTGTATTTTCTGTTCCGTTGCTCCGACAACACCGAAGTATCGCGACCCGCCGATTAACCTCAGACCTTTCGAACCAACCGATTGTGACGCGTATGCCCGGTGTACAGGTGACCTGCTGCCCGTAGGCCAATCCACTATGCACGCAAGACCCCTGCTGGAGAATTCGGTTCGCCTTAGCTCTGCGTTGCCGCTTCGGTGACATTGGTTTCATCGTGGCGAAACACATAAGAGACTCCGATGCTCAGGCAATAAAGCGCGAGCAGCGGAATCGCCAGCAGGAACGGCGATATCATGTCCGGCGGAGTCAGTGCTACAGCAACCACAAAGATCGCCAGCACCGCATAACGGAAGTAATGCACCATCATGCGGTGGTCGATGACTGCGATTCGCGTGAGAAAAAAAGCGAAGATCGGTAACTCAAAGGTGATGCCAAAGGCGAGTAGCAGTTTAGCTGAAAAAGCCAGGTACTCACTGATACGGATAGTTGGCGTCACACCAATACTGGCGTATTCCCGCAGGAAGAAAGAGTAGCCGATCTTGAACACGACCGCCCAGCAGAAATAGCCGCCGGCGATAAAAAAGATAGTCGCCGCGATCACGAAGGGCTTGGCCAATCGCCGTTCGGATTCGAACAGGCCCGGTACGATGAACTTCCAGATTTCCAGGAAAACCGCCGGGCTCGCGATAAACAGACCAGCGATAATCGCAACCTTGAGCTTGGTGAAGAACGCCTCGGCGACTCCAGTGCCGATCAGCAACACTTTACCGTTCGAGGCCGCTCGCAGCGGGTATGTGAGAGCGTTGAACAGCCAATCATCGATCGCGTAAGCGATTAAAAACCCGACCGCGATTGCAACTACTGAACGAATCAGGCGCGTTCGCAATTCGGTCAGATGTTCGATCAAAGGCATGCGCAGCTCTGCGCCGGCCTCGGACGAGCTTCCTGCACCTTTTGGTTCGTAAAGCGGCACGGCCCGTGAAATTATGCTTGCGGTGGAGATTCGGCCGAAGACGGTTCGTTGTCTGGTGCGGCGTCGCCGGCGCCCGCCGACCAGGGCGTAGTGATCGGATTGTCGTGCGGACGCTCCGACATGTGCAGCGGGTCTTCGACCGCGCCGCTCAGTTCGCGCACGATGGTGTTGCTGGCGAGCCGTAGTTCTCGCAGGATCTTGCCGGCGGCTCGCATCACTTCAGGCAGCCGGTCCGGCGGGATCACAATAAGCGCGACGACTAATAACAGCAATATCTCGACAATGCTCAAGAACTCTCACCTACAACTGAATCGTATACAATGATCATGAACCCGTCTTGGGGTGTCAAACGATGCGCAAAACCTTGCTGGTCATCGACCGCCGCTACATGAACCATTTCGCCGGCCGGGTTCATCCCGAACGTCCGGCACGGATAGCGGCAATGATCGAGATGGCTGAGGGCCTGAAGCGTTCCGCGCTGAGGCATTCTGCGCCACGAGAAGCGTCGATGGAGGAGCTTACCCTATGCCATAGCGAGGAATACGTCTCGATTGTCGAACGGACAGCCAAATGCGAGCGCACTGATTTCGATCCGGACACCCGTGCCTCAGCGGAGACTTGGGCGACAGCCAGACTCGCGGCCGGCGGAGTTCTGACCGCGGTCGCGGCCGTGCTCGACGGCTCCGCAAATAATGCCTTCGCGATTGTGCGCCCGCCCGGCCATCACGCACTGCCACACACTGCAATGGGTTTCTGCTTCTTTAATAATATCGCGATAGCGGCAAGCTGGCTCGTCAAAGTGCGTGGAATGCAGCGCGTGCTGATCCTCGACTGGGACGTACATCATGGCAATGGCACGCAGGCCATTTTTTACGAATCGCCCCAGGTGCTCTACATGTCAACTCATCAATATCCGTTTTATCCAGGCACGGGATCACTTGATCAGATCGGCAACGGCGCTGGGGCAGGATTCACTGTGAATGCGCCGATGCCGGCGACCTTCGGCGACAACGAATACTTGCGAATTTTTGACCAACTGCTATTGCCGATCGCGCGGCAATTCAACCCCGAGGTGGTGCTGATTTCCGCTGGCTTCGATGCGCATTATCGCGACCCGCTGGGTGGCATGAGGATAACCGAGGCCGGTTTTCTGGCGATGACGCGGCGGCTGCAGCGTCTGGCCGACGAATGTTGCGAAGGCAAAATAGTCGCCGCGCTGGAGGGCGGTTACGATCTACATGCGTTAGCGCAGTGCGGCCGCAGTGTGATCGACGAATTAGGAAGAGACGGTGACGAGCACGTAGCCGCGGCCAAAGACGGCGAGCGTGCACAACCAATCATTCAGCGGGCGCATTATTTTCTCAAAGACCGTTGGCAAATCGATAGCGGCGATTAAAGATGTTATTTCTCGTCGGCCCAGACCATCATGTAATAAAATTTGCTAGGATTGTCGCGGCGCGGGCGGCCATGATATTTGCTCGGTTAGCCGATTCTCTCGGAGACGCACTATGAAGATTTCGATGTTCCATTTGATGCCCCATCGCGAACTGCCGGCGGATTTCGAGTCCAAATACCATTCAGTTTGGGTCGATCCGCCGTTTTGGGAGTTGGCGGAGCCAAATCGGGTTGGCCAGTACTACAACTGGACTCTCGATGAATTAATACACGCGGCCAAGGCTGGCATGGATGGAATCTGCGTCAACGAGCATCATCAGAATGCGTACGGTTTCATGCCCAGTCCCAACCTGATGGGTTCGGCGTTGGCGCGAGCGACCAACGGTCTCGATGTTGCCCTGGTGCAAATGGGTGCCACGCTGCCGACGACAATTCCACCGATTCGGGTGGCTGAAGAATACGCGATGCTCGATTGTATCAGCGGCGGGCGTTTAGTGGCGGGAATGCCGCTGGGGACTGCGATGGACGCCGATCTTTGCTATGGCATAACTCCGATCGAGCATCGCGACCGCTATTACGAGGCGCATGATTTGATTCTCAAAGCCTGGCAGTCGCGCGAGATCTTCGCCTGGAACGGCAAGTACTTTCAGTTGCCGATGGTGAATTTATGGCCGCGACCCATTCAAACTCCTCATCCCCCGGTTTGGATTCCTGGATCGGGGAGCCTCAGCACCTGGGACTTTTCCGCCAAGCATGACCATTGCTACTGCTTCCTGAGTTATTACGGCAATAATCTCGGCAAACGGGTGATGGATGGCTTTTGGGAATTCGTCGACAAAAACGGCATCGAGCCCAATCCCTACCGTGCCGGCTTTCTCCAGTTAGTTGCAGTTTCCGAAACTGACGCGCAGGCGGAGAAGGAGTACTACCCGCATATTCGCTACTTCTACGACAAATGCCTGCATATCCTCAACGAGTACATGTTCATACCCGGCGACCAGGACCATCGTAGTCTCGTCAACAGCGTACGCAATCTGTTACCCATGCAGATGGAGCTGCTGAATGCGGTATCAAGTTGGAAATACAAGGATTTCATTGAAAACCAGTTCGTGATTGCAGGCTCTCCCTCGTCCGTCCGCGACCAGTTGATGCAGGCGGTCAAGAAGCTCAGAGTCGGCAATCTGATGGTGTTGCTGCATATCGGCTCGATGCCGCACGAGTTGACGCTCAAGAACATCGACTTGTTTGCGCGTGAGGTGCAGCCCCATTTCCGCAATGTGTGGGACGAGGAAGGATGGGATAACAAGTGGTGGCCGGCGCGCATCAAGAATGGCGGCCAGCGTCCGGATGTTTCCGGTAACGGCGGCGAAGCTCGCTCGCATAGCTAACTATCTTGAGACGCTCAGGCTATCGCCTGTGATCGGCGCTGCTCGGAATTGCCGCTTGGCCGCTCGCGGGTGCGGCGCGAAAGAGGGAACGAACGAATGGCTGCTGCTGCCGAACGCACCCTAAGTCTTTGGGAAGGCAAGATCAATGCTCGGATCAAAGTCGCCGGTCATGGCCCCGCGCTGGTTTATCTGCACAGCGGATACGGATTGATTTGGGACCAAAGCCTCGATCAGCTCACTAAGGACTTTACGGTTTATGCGCCGGAGCATCCCGGCACCAGCGAGGGCGACCCCAACGCAATCGCGCACCTCGACAATCTCTGGGATCTCATTCTTTATTATTACGAAATGTTCGACCAGCTAGGTCTTGACGCTCCTGCGCTGGTGGGCCATTCATTCGGCGGAATGGTTGCCGCGGAGCTCGCCGCCACCAATCCCAGGCGTGTCGGCAAGCTTGTGCTCATCAATCCGCTGGGGTTATGGCGTGACGACACGCCTATCAAGAACTACATGGTCACGCCGCAAGCCGAACTGGATGCGCTGTTCTTTCATGACCGCAACCATCCGGCACGCAAGCTGGTGTTTATGAATCCAGAGGAGGCGGATTCCATCATCCGGGTTAGCTGGGCACTCGCCTGTACCGGAAAATTCATCTGGCCGATTCCTGACAAGGGACTGCGAAAGCGAACTCATCGAATCGCCGCCCCGACCCTCATCATATGGGGCCAGCAGGACGGCCTGGTACGTCCCACTTATGCAGAAGAGTTTCGGAAGCTGATAAGGGGATCGCGGGTCGAATTAGTCGCCAACGCAGCGCATATGGCGCCGCTGGAACAACCCGCCGCAGTCGCGAACCTAGTACGCGATTTTCTAAAAAAGTGAACTGATAACCCGCGACCAGTGCTTGAACTGTAGACCGACCGGGATACACTTCAGTTATTTGTCTGCGCCGAGCTTCCGCGGCCGTTGGGAATGAAACCCTCGTCGAGAACCTGTTCCGAACTCCAAGGTGACGACTCCGGTAGTACGGCTTCAGAAAGGGTAGTCGCTATCAGTACGGCGTTTCGTCCGCCCTGGTAAGCGTGCGGGAAAACCTCTCGCGTCTTTCTGCGAAGAGAAGGGCTCTCATCGAAGAGTCTGCCCAACTGACGACGAGCTTCTTCTTACGGTGATTTCGCATCCTCGGCGATTTAAGCGTCTCGGATGTGCAGGCGTATAGCTACGTTTCAGAAGATGCTCGATAATCCGCGCAATGTGGGATTCTACCGAGCGCTTCTCGCTCTTGCCCAAGTCCTCCATCTCCTCGGCAACGTTGGTCCAGTCCACCTCCTCAAGACGCCGCTCGCGGATAGCGCGAATCTGCTTTCGGATCCAAGCGTAGTAGTCGCGCTCGTAGAGCTCGGGAGGCCGTGTTCCAACCGAGGCTATCTTTGACGCGACCTTTGACATCCTGGCCCTCGCGGGCCTGGGGAGAGGAGATAAGAGCGAAGAAAGAGAGGCAGTTCCGCCTGGTTCGTCCCTTTATGCTTATCTCCCTTGTGTCTCCCTATTTCCTTTTAGCTGGCGGCGGCGGTTTGTTGCGCCGCCGGCGTATCGGCCAGGCTGACAGGCGTGTTGAGCTCGAACGGGCTGGCCAAGCCGAGTTCTTGGCCGATCGCGCGCAACTGCGGCAACACTTCGCGTCCCAGCAGCCGGATGCAGTTCTTGCCATCTTCGGGCGAGACGTTGCCGTCGTTACCCCACAAGGCCAGGATTGACGGCCGCGTCTCCTCCAGGATGATACGCAGTTTTTTCACCACTTGGTCTGGAGTGCCGGCAATTATCAGCATCCGCTGAATCTGTTTATCGAACGGCAATCCGGCGGCCGGATTGGGTCGGCGGCCGACGTGAACCTCAGCCAGCGCCCGCCGCGCCCACGGCCCCAAATAGCCGGACGGTGCCGCCCACACGGGATGCATCAGGCCGGTGAACTCACCTTGCATCCACATGAACTCGCGCGCATTCTTGAGCGCCTTTTCCTCGGTATCCTGCACATGGCAACGGATGAGATAACCTCGCTGTTCGGGCCCGCCCTGGTATCCGGCCTTTTCGGCAGCCTCGTCGTAGTACTGCCAAATTTTCTTGCTATCTTCGATCGAAGTGTTAAGTGCGAGATAGGGATACCGATGCTGCGCCGCCCAGACGATGGTTTCACGGCTCGAAACGCCCGGGATCCAAATGCGCGGATGTGGTTTCTGCAGCGTCAACACCCATGGATTGACCACTCGGAACTGGTAATGACGGCCCTCCCATCGCCACGGTCCGGGGACTGTCCAGGTCTTAATAATAAGGTCGTGGGCCTCTTCGAACCGCTCACGGTTGTACGCGGGATTGGTATTGGTGGCCAGCGACTCGACCCCGCCGCCGCGAACGAAACCTGAAACCAGGCGGCCCTTCGAGATCATGTCGATCATCGCGAGTTCTTCGGCCAGCCGCACTGGGTTGTCGGCGATCGGGAGGGGATTCCCGAGCAGGACGATTTTAACCCGCTTTGTCACCGCGGCGAGAATCGACGCCATTACGTTGCATTTGGCTTGCATGCAAAAGGGCGCGTTATGATGCTCGTTGAGCATGATGCCATCGAAGCCGACCTCTTCGACAAGCTGGTAATCGATAATGCGCTGCTCGTATAGGCGCGCCCCTTCAGCCGGGTCGAAATGCTTATTGGGAAAGAGCAGAGCCGTGTAACCGAATTTGCGTCCCTCCTCTTCCGGATAGGCCGACATCGGTTGCTCAGTGAAGTACATAAGATGCATTGTGATAATCCTCCAATGACGGGTCGGACTAACGGGACCGCATTTCCCGCCAGCCAGGACGACAGCCTCAGAGGGCTGTCCGGATCATAGGCGAAGTAATTGTTGGTCTCATCAAGCTAGCACGCACCGCTGCTCCAATGGTTATAGCTCTCTGCGCTGCTGAACGCAGCTCAGGAGCTGCGACGGCGTATGAGCCCGCCAACTTATGGAGTTGCGAACTCTCTCACCAGTTTGACAAGTTCGACCGGTTTTTCCACCTCCAGAAAATGGCCAGCGCCTGAAACCGTTTCGAGCCGTGCCCCCGTTATCGCTTCGCGATATTGCTCGCCACAGATAAGTGGCGCGATTCGATTCTGCGTCCCCCATACGATCAGCGTTGGCGCATTGACCCCGCGAATCAATTGCGGCAGCGTCTGGTCGTACATGTAGGGCTTATAAGCGATGCGGCTGGTCATCTCGCGGTTGATTTCCCACTGCTCGAGTTGATCGAGCGTGGGCTCGGCCGTGTACAGTTCGACGTATTTGTCCTGGTTCTCGAACCCCAAACGGACGTAGTCAATCGTATTGATGAGGAACTGATCGAGAATCTCACCTTGTCGCGGCTGAAAACCTAGCGGATTGACAAGAACCATCCGGGAGAGGCCGTGATGGCACATCATAGCCATTTCCGCAGCAATCCAGCCACCAAACCCGAGTCCAACCATCGTGACCGGCCCAATGCTTAGTTCCTGCAGCAACCATTGATAGAGCATCGCCATGTCACGCACTGTGCGCATCCATTCGGGACGCTCCGATTTGCCGAAGCCGGGATGCGACGGCACGTGAACCATGAAACTGCCCGCTAGGGTATCGTAAAATGGCAACCAGCCCGGATTGCCGACGTCGTGATGCAGCACAAGGAGCGAGCGGCCGCTCCCCGCCCGCAGCATTTGAACCTTGCCGCCGGCAATTTCAATGAAGCTTTCAGTCGGTGTCACGCACGCTCCTCTTCCAGCGAACCTGGCGTCTGCTGCTGCTCGTTCGACGTGGCGCCGTTTTGCAGATGCGAAACCGCTGGGGAGCCGCGTCAAACAATTTTAACCCATCAGCTTAAACGCTACGTACACGGCTAAACTGCCTCAGTTGGGGCAAGTTTGTAAAGCGCTCGGAGAAGGAATGCGAAACGATACGGGAAGCGACGAGCTTGAATCCCTGACTGACCGGGTAGGCGTGGAAGCCCGGATACTTCAACACTTTGAGCATCGCTAGGTCCCCAGCGGCTCGACCCACCAGCGTTCTAAGGACCTACTAACTGACAACAATAGCCACAGGATACTCGCTATTCCTCGATATAAGAATCTCTGCTAATGGGCTTGCAGACCCGAGATTTGCGCATGCGCCTACCGATTCTGGCGGCACAGCATTTGCGACTCGTTTAGACACCGCCGATGCGGGGCTCTCGTTGCCTTAGCAGGGAGCAGCGCCGGGCAGGTGGAAAGAGCCGGCTGTAGCAGAACTATGTAGAGAAAACGCTCACTGCGTCAAATTCGTGACGTATGTTTGTTTGGGTTTTAGACGTGATTTGGACCGGTTATGCGGTTCGTCGCGCGACACCAACTGAATAAAAATCGCCGATCAAACGTCATCACCGTTATACCCGGCCCGATAATCGCGCTAGCTGCCCCTCAGAAATGCGCACTAACCCAACAAGCCCAGGCAACATCGACTGATAGCGTGCAAGCGTAGCAGGCCGCCACGTGACGCAATGGCGGTCTTTAGCTTTTGTTATATCGTAATCCGTGGATAAGACTTTCCAGAGATAGTAGTCGCTTAAATTTCTCTCAATGAAGCAACTCGATTGTACACCCGGTGTGGCTACTACTTCTTACTTGACTGTGGGCTTACTGGATATTTTACATATCGCAATGGAACCTGCTTCGCACCACAGTGTCTCTTAGTACTAGTACAATATACATTCTATAAACTCCTGGCGGACGGCGACTAGCATTTCAAAACGCGGAGGTTGCATGTAATGAAATACCCATGGTTTGCCGCGATAATTTCTTCAATTTCATTCTCGCTGGCGTCGGCAGGGACTGTAGGTGCGGGAGTCGTGATGGCCGAAACGTCGACCGCCCGAGGTCCTGACGGTCAGACCAATTCACAAGTTAAGACGATCTATGTCCAGGGGAATAAACAAAAAGTGGAAAGGCAGGACATAGCCTCAATCACCGACCTCGATAAGAGCATCATTTACATCATCGATAAGCAGCATCGCGCCTATGCTGAAGTGCCGCTGCATGCGCTGAGCCCCTCAATCGCCAACAGACCGGACGAAAGTATCAAGCTCGACCGCACGGGAAAAGTCCGAATCATCGCAAATCATCCGTGCAATGAATATCGCGCTAGCAAAGGGGACAAGCTTGAGCGCATCACCATCAGCGCGTGCGTATCGGCCAGCGGCCCCGGCGCGAAGGAAGTGTCAGAATTCGAGCGAAAAATGATCGAACGGCTCAGCGGTCACGATTCGTCCGAGCGCTCATCTTCGCCTGCGGCCGCCGCTTTGATGCTGGAAAAGCAATCGGTCGTGAGCTTTCGGATGCCAGATCCGTCCCTCCATCGGGCTTATCGCACGGCTTCGCTATTGGCCGAGACGCAGGTCAAACAGATCCAATTGAAGCCGCTGCCGGCCGACACCTTCAAGCCTCCGAAGGGCTTTAACGAACTGAGGAAAGGACCGCAAAACGGGGTTCCCACGGCGTCTCCACATGCAGTTGGCAACGCCCTTGAAGCGATCGCGCCCAGTCCGCCTAATGCAACCCAAGCCTCCAATCTTTAGGTTGAATCCGATCACTCGCCGCCTCATTTTTAATTACTCCCGACCACAAGCGGCTCACGAGAGACTCATTATAGAGAACCGCTAGTGGAAGCGCGGCGACGGATGCACACGCCGATTGTCCTGCAGTATCAATGGCTGCGCAGCGTCTTGCGCGGACACTTTGCGTATTCTGGCCTGCCGAGCAATTCGCCTCCCGGATTAACGCCTTCAAGCCAGAGGCGCGTCGTCTTTGGTATCGGGCTCTCAACCGCCGAAGGCATGGCTCAGGTGGGCCTGTTGCGTCCGTTGCTTGAACGCTTTTCCCTGCCTACTCGCAACTTCACCCCATCTCCGGCCGGTGGTTGCTTGATGACTTGGGCAAACGTCAGGAAAGCCGAGCGCGGGACAGCCGCCTGCTCGGATCTGTGAGGGTGGCGTCGAATAGCTGAACTGCTCGATCAATATCGAACGCAGTGCCAGGCAATCTCCGGAGCGATCTGCCTGATTCGGCAGGAGAAGAGGATCGCTTCGCGTTGATCCTGCGCGTCGCTTAGGATGACCCACGGCCGTGGCGGGCGACTTTTGAGCGGCGCGATTGCTGCTGTTACTGCCCCACTAATACTAATCGTTGGTGCCCATGTCACCATAACCGAGATTAACCACTTGGACGCGCCGATTCTTTTGGCGCCCCTCTTCGGTTGCGTTGCTAGCGATCGGATGAGTCTTGCCAAAGCCCTTTGGCATCATACGCTCGTGCTCGATGCCGTCGTGACTGCTTAGATAATCAATCACGCTTTGCGCCCGCTCCTCCGAAAGCTTCTGATTGTACCCACGACCGCCGGTAGCATCGGTATAACCATCAATTTCGAAGCAACAGGGCTTCAGCGTTTCGGAGTTCAGCGCCTGCCCCAGCGTGTTCAGGGTCTTTTCCGAGGCCGGGGTAAGCTCCGCCGAATTAAGGTCGAATTCCACCATAATCGACGCGATATCGGACTTGGGCGTCAGCTCTATACCGCGCGAGGCCTTCGCGCGCAGATGACTGCATTCCGGTGGCTTGAGCCCGACTCCCCGCGGACGCGGCCCCTTAGGTCTGAGGACGTGGACTAGATTGCCGGAATTCAGCTTATCTCCGGACAGATAGTGCACGCGCGCCGCGAATGCGCGCGGCGCTGAAACCATTATGCCCGCTGCGAAAGCGAGCACTGTGAGTTTGATTGCTCCTCTCATGGCAAACTCCCATGGCTATGAAGCAGGCGTCCTGCGTTAGCGGATTGACGATGCTGCTCCCGCTGGAACCGGCTTGCCCGATGAAGCAGCCGCAGCCGGGCTAGCCGCTTCGATCACTTTGGTTCCCTTGGTCAAGCTACCCGTATGATCCAGCACCTTGGCAAATGACCCATTCTCCTGCACTTCGGTAATCTCTATCGAGCCGATTTTAACCAGTTTGATAGCGATGACCTGACCATCCGCAGTGATCGGCTTCTCAAGGACCGCATTCATCCGCATGCCAGTTGTTCCTCCGGCTCTGCTGCCGAGGTTGACGACCGCCTGATCACCGTCGACCGCGACAACCTCCCCCTTCAATGGGTAGTCGCGCTCCAATTGGTCGAGAATGTCGCTCGCACTCTTGTCAGCCACCGCCAGAATCTTGTCGGAGCCGTCGAGCCGCTCGGAGAGATTAACCTTCAGTTCAGTTGTTTCAGTGTCAATCATCTGCAGGTCGACCAAGTAGTTATCTTTACCGATAGAGGCGACATCGCCGGTACCAATCAGACGTGAAACAAGAATCTGCCCGAGCCTGAGCCGGGTCGCTGGATTGGAGAGATCCGTCATACTTAGCTTCTGTTCCTGCAAAACGGCCGCGATCAAATGCCGGTCGACGACGCGAACCCGCTTGGTACCTTGTAGTGATTGGGAGATCCGCGCAACCAGCGCATCATGGAGTCCGGCATGCTCTGGCTCGCCCCCGACCGTGACAAAGTCGAGAAAAGCGACCACCATCGGACGCGGCGCCCATGGGTCCGCCGGGCCCTTGTAGCCTGAGCTTTTCAGCAACTTGGCGGCCGCCAGAACGTTATCGCGCTGTTCATCCGGGGAACTTTGGTAAGTCATATCGGCCGAAACTTCATCGTTCAGGACGCTAGCGACCTGATTCTTGGGATCGAGCTGAGCGGCTCTGGTAAGTGCAGTCTTAGCCTGAGCCATTTGGCCGCTTTGTCGCGCCTGCTCGCCTGCTTTAACCAGGGCCGCGGCTTGTTGCCCATCGGCCGGTGGCGGCGGACTGACCGCGCGCGCGATTGCGAAATTGGCACCGTGAGTACTGTTGAGGGTCGGGGTCTGCCGGCCGTGTGTTACTTCGACGGTCTTGTGCGAGACGTAAGCCGAGAGTTCTTCCACATAGAAGATCCCGTTATAGGCTGGTGCTTCGCCGTCAAGGCCACGTAACAAAGCATAGGTGAAGGCGCCATGACCCTCTTTCTCGTCTGGCAATCGGTAGGAAGCATCCTCCCATGAACTTTCGTTGCCCTGACTCGAGCCGAGGACAAAAGTCTCCGGCACCTTGTCGCTGACATCAGTGACGAGACTGATTCCGCGCGCCGCTTTATTCGATAGTGTCAACCGGTTCAGGCCCCGAGCACGTGGAGAGAATGCCTCGGCATGGCAAGTGTCGAGCATAAGGACTACTTTCTGAACCTTGAGACTGACGCTCCGAACAGCCGCTTCGAAATCTGATGCCGGCAAACCCTCAGAATTAAGGTTCGTGGCGTCGGCGGGATACGGCAAAAAGTATGAGACGCCGTCGAAAATCACGCCGTGCCCCATCAACGCAATCACGCCAGTGTCATCTGCTTTTGCTGCTGCAAAGAACGACTTCATCCCTTCGAGGATGCTCTGCCGGGTTACCTGATCGTTAACCAGCACCTTTATTTTAATTTCCTTGAAGAGCCCCTTTCCTCTCTCATCCAGGGCAGCGGCCAAAGTTTGCGCGTCGTTATCTGCAAACTGCAGGTCAATCATGCTATTGCGGTTATGGCTGACGCCAACAGCAAAAACCCATAGCGTACCTTGGCCCGCCGGCTGATTCAGGGTCGCCGCTGGCATTGGCGGTGTACTGAGAACCAGTAATCCAATACCGCAGAGGGCGGCCATCATCGAGATAATAAGTTTGCTGCTCCGGGGCAGCCGCAACGCAGGACAGCGCATGACGACTCAATCCTCCGCCTCTCGTTCTTG
>Ga0073928_10007217_pt1 | contig 14535 bp, 12 predicted proteins | sample PaiPotPPA55metaG_FD_76969 | JGI IMG/M metagenome (GOLD analysis project Ga0073928, IMG submission 76969) | Iron sulfur acid spring bacterial and archeal communities from Banff, Canada, to study Microbial Dark Matter (Phase II) - Paint Pots PPA... ... | reverse complement strand
TTACTAACGTCTATAGCGGCTTATGGAATGAGATATTACATCCTTCCCGTAGAACAAAGACCTTATTCCGACTTGCATCCTCTGCTAAAACCAAGCGGTCTCATCGGCATCAATCTTGGGGTATTTGGAACATTCTTGTTCTTCATCATTTTTCTCTATGCGTTTCGCAAGATCATCCCATGGCTTGGTCGTTGGGGGTCGGCACGGCATTGGATGGATTTTCACGTTATCGCGGGGATTACTGCGCCGTTCGTAATTGCTTTTCATGCCTCTTTCAAGTTTCAAGGAATTGCGGGCTTCGCTTTCTGGATCATGACGGCGGTAGCGGTTAGTGGAGTAATAGGTCGATATCTATATGCCCAGATACCGCGATCGTTGCATGCCGCAGATACCTCCTTGCAGGGATCGCAATCGGAAGAACAGGAATTGTCCCAGGCTCTTGTCGCACAATCCATTTACTCGGCCGAGCAACTGAACCGGATTTTCAATATGCCCACGGCAGCGCACATACGAAAAATCGGGGCGTTTGGCGCCTTTTGCGAGATGATTGTGCTCGACGTGCGACGGCCCTTCCAAGTTGCGGCCTTGCGACGCAGCGTCTCGAGCAGCAGCAGAAAGTTCCTATCCCTGGGTGGAATTCTGTCCAGCGGAGACAAGGAAGTAGAGCGGGTCATAGAACTGGTTCGAGAGAAAGCTTCTCTTTCCAAGAAGGTAATCTTTCTGGGCACAACTCAGAAGATCTTTCACCTGTGGCATGTCATTCACCGACCCTTCAGTTATGCATTTGCGCTGCTTGCAGTCATGCACATAGCAGTGGTGATGGGTCTTGGATTTATGAGCCTGGGGTGGCGATAATATATGGAATCTATTTTTACATGGTTAATTGCTGGATCAATTCTTAGTTTCTTTCTTGTGCGCTACTGGATGGGGCACAAGAAAGGCGAGGCCGCAGCGCGTGCTGCAGCTGAAAAAGGGGCTCTTTTTTCGGATGGACCCAAAGCGCAGCATCCCAAGATTCATACGGATGGCTGCATCGGTTGTGGCGCCTGCATCACAGTCTGCCCTGAGGGAGATGTACTTGGGCTCATCAGCGGGAAAGCCGCTATTATCAATGGTCATAAATGTATTGGCCACGGATTATGTGCGGATGAGTGTCCGGTGGGCGCGATCACCATGGTGATGGCCAAGCCCAGTTCCGGCGCGGACATTCCCGTGATCAGTGCGGAACATGAGACCAATGTGCCAAACCTCTTCATTACGGGCGAACTTGGTGGGCTGGCCCTCATCAAGAATGCCGTGAACCAAGGCCGGGACTGTGTGGATGTGATCGCCCAACGGTTTAACGGAACTGCCGGTCGCGCAGAAGAACATAACGTGTTGGATGTGGTGATTGTGGGAGCGGGGCCGGCAGGCATCAGTGCTTCTTTGCGAGCATCGGAGCACGGACTCAAGACGGTGACGCTTGAGCGTGAAAACGTGGGCGGCACTGTCTCGAAATATCCTCGTCAGAAGCTAGTCATGACCAGCCCGGTGGCTTTTCCAACTTACGGGAAATTCAAGAAGACAACGCTCTCCAAGGAAGACTTGCTGGCATTCTGGGAGAAGGTGATTCAAAGGACTGACCTGGACATACACACTTCAGAGCCGGTCGAGACCGTGCAAAAGCAGCCGGATGGTCTCTTTCGGGTTCGGACCTCACTCCAGGAGTATTCTTCCCGCGCGGTGGTGCTGGCGTTGGGGCGTTCTGGCACACCCAGGAAGCTGGGGGTCAAAGGGGAGGAGCTTTCTCATGTGCTGTACAGACTTATCGAAGCCGATCACTATACAAACCAAAACATCCTGATTGTCGGTGGAGGAGACAGTGCGGTAGAGGCAGCCATGGGGCTTGCGCACCAGGAAGGCAACAAGGTGACTTTGTCGTACCGCAAGGGTGAGTTCAGCCGGCTTAAGGATCGCAATGCCAAGCGGATTGAGGAACACATGCGCTCGGGAAAATTGATCGTTCTATTCAACTCAATGCCCACCGAGTTCCGAGAAGGCAGTTTGTCGATTGAGGTGGATGGACAAACTCGTGAGCTTCCGAATGACTTCGTATGGATTTTTGCGGGAGGAACGCCTCCCTCCGATTTTCTCAAGGCAGCGGGCGTGGCATTTGGGACAACGAGTTCGGAGATTCCGGCGCCGGCAGGTTCTCAGGGGACACTGCATGTTCTTCCACAGAGCAAGACGGTGAGTCGCCAGATGGACGAGGTGCGGCCGACTTAACAGCGCCGGCTGGCTCGGATCACGGTCAGCGACGTTCACTCGTTTTCAGGCCAACGTAGAATCGCTGGCCTCTTGCCCACGATTGTGTGACAATTGCGCGTTAACAGGACTCCGATGAAATCCATGCATTTCAAGATTCTTCTCCGTATTTGTGCTTCCACCGTGCTGCTGACCAATGTGGTGGTGCTGGCCGCTTCTGTAACCGGAACGGTCACCAACAAGACCACGGGCAAGCCTTCCGCCGGCGACACGGTTGCATTGGTCGACGTGCAGGCGGGCATGTCGGACGCCGTAACCGCAACCACCGACTCGCATGGGGTGTACAACATGCAATCGCCGGGGATGGGCCCTTACCTGGTGCGGGTGAATCACCAGGGTGCGACGTACTTCATTGCAGCGCCGCAGGGCTCCGCGCCGGGAGATGTGACGGTTTATGACGTTTCCGCGAAGCTGGAGGAGGTCTCGATCGATGCTGACATGCTGCTTGTGGAAGCTGCCGGCGGAATGTTGCGCGTGCAGGAACGGTACCTCGTGCGTAACCGGAGTTTGCCACCGAGGGCGCAATTCAGCGACAACACATTCGAGATTGTTCTGCCGCAAGGGGCGGAGTTGGACGGAGCTTCGGCAACGCGCCCCGGAGGATTGGGAACCAACACGCGTCTGAAGCCGCTATCACAAAAGGGGCATTACACCTTCAACGTTCCTATTCAGCCGGACAATGGCGAGAAGGAAACGATGTTCGAGGTGCAATACCACATTTCGTATAGCGGAAAGTTCACCTTCACACCCCAGTTGCGGATGCCGGCTGACAACCTGGTGGTCTATGTGCCCAAGAGCATGAACTTTTCCGGTGGCAGTGGAGCGGATTTTCAATCGGTACAGGAAGACCCGAGGGTGCAGACTCACCTTGCCAAGAATGTGCATCCGGGCCAAGCGATCAGCTTTGTGATTTCTGGAGAAGGCCAAATGCCGCGCGATCAGCAGTCGGCAGGCATGGGTAAACCAGCCGGCGCGGGCATGGGAACTGGCGGCGCAGAGGAAGCGGGGGCTCCGGGTAAAGGGCCGGGTGGTGGTTTGGGAAATCCCATCGATGCGCCGGACCCCTTATCCAAGTACAAGTGGTGGATTCTTGGCGGGTTGGCGGTTGTGCTCGCCGCAGCGGCGGTCTTTTTGCTGAGAAACCGCGATACAGGGAAGAAGGACCCTTCGTCGGCTGCGGAGGAATTGCCTGCCGAGGGACGGCCGGTCCCGTCGCCTCGGTTCCGGGAGGAACCCGCGCCGGTGGTGCCCGCCTCTTCCCGGCCCCTGGCTGTTGCCGTGGCAAGTCGCCCGGCGGGTGCAGCGGGCAATGCCATGCTGCTTAGCAGCCTCAAAGAAGAACTCTTTGCCGTTGAGAGCGAGAGGCTTCAGGGAACGATCACTCAAGAGGAATATACGGAAATCAAGGTGGGTCTTGAAGCGATTCTGAAACGAGCTCTCACCAAGTCGTAAGATCGCCACGCTCGCCAGGCTTCACTGAAGGGTCGACGAGAGTGCCCTCTTTGTAGTCGAATGGACGCGACTGTCAATTCGACTGCAAAGAAGGGCTCCACTCTTGTTGTCTCTTTCTCGGCTTTGTTTCTCCAGCTTCGTCTTGTTCCTCACCCTTCCCTGTGTCAGTGTTGCTCAGGCGCCGTCTTCTGCGGGAACTCAACCCACGGCGCAGGCCAACCTGCCCGCAACCCATATCAATGCTCCGCCGGGGGATGTACCGAGCTTTCCCGGGGATGGGAATGGAGCCTACAAGACCCATCACTATCGTGATCTCTTTGCCGAAAGAGGACACACGCCGGAAGAAGGCCGGGCAAAGGTCGACAAAGCCTTTGAGCAGCTCTTTCATGGGGATGGACAAGAGGAGCGCCTCTATTTCGAAACCGGTGCCAACGAAAATGGACCGCTCGCCTACATTACGGATTGGGCCAATAACGACGCCCGCACCGAGGGCATGAGCTACGGCATGATGATTGCCGTGCAATTGAATAAGAAGCGTGAGTTCGATGCCCTTTGGAATTGGGCAAATACGTACATGCTGATTACGGATCCACGGAATCCTTCGGTGGGATATTTCGCGTGGTCCATGAGCACGGATGGTTCACCCCGGTCTACTGGCGCGGCGCCGGATGGCGAAGAATACTTCGTCATGGCGCTTTACTTCGCGGCACATCGTTGGGGGAATGGCCAAGGCATTTACAACTATCAAGCCGAAGCCGACAACATTCTCCGCAGGATGCGACACCATCCCGTGATGACGGCAACAGGGCCATTTCGGATCCATGCTCAAGACCAGCCTTTTACGCCGTCGGATCGTCCCTGGCCAAGCCCTAACAACAGGGCTCTGCAACGCGAAGCTGCCGCCTCGGGCACGACATCTGCAACGACTCATCGCTTCAGTTACAAGCCGCGCAGTGAATCCATTGGGCCCATGGTCGACGAAGACCACTTCGTGATCCGCTTTATTCCCAACGTGGAGGGTGGAAACACCGATGCTTCGTACCATCTGCCCGCCTTCTATGAGTTGTGGGCACGATGGGGGCCGGTGGAAGACCGATCCTACTGGGCGAAAGCTGCTGATGTCAGCCGCGATCTATTCGATAAGGTGACCGGGCCGCAGACCGGCCTGACTCCGGACCGAAGTAACTTTGATGGGTCTCCTGTCATCGGCCGCGACGGGGCGCCAGTTCCCTTCAGTTATGACTCCTGGAGGAGCGTCAGCAACTGGTCAGTGGACTATAACTGGTGGGCCAAGGATCCCCATGAAAAGATGCTGAGCGACCGGATTCAGAAATTTCTCTTCTTACAAGGCATCGATGCATTCGCCGATCGTTACACGCTTGACGGGAAACCTCTGTCCAACCGGCATTCCCCTGGGATGTTAGCTGCTGCAGCCGTGGGGAGTTTCGCGGCAACGCCTGGGGAGGTACCTGGAGCGTTCGTAGACACGCTTTGGAACATGCCTGTGCCTGCAGGAGAACAACGTTACTACGATGGAATGCTTTACATCATGAGCTTGATGCATTGCAGTGGAAACTTTCGAATTATTGAATAGCGGAGTCGAGAGCATTTTCGGGAATACTGTGGTCCATGAAATCTGGTTCGGAGTGGCTTTTCCTTGATAGAGAAGCCACGCGACCCATGGAGTTCGGTCTACACCTTTCCCGAAAACGCTATAGGCGGAGGAATCGCATCCTGTGTGCGGATGCAACTGTTGGTCGTACCACTTCCCTGCCTGGTCTCTCAAGGGGTGGCCAGCACTTTGCTCTTGATGCGACGCGCCGTTCCGCTCAGATGACTCGAATTGTGGTATCCGGAGTGGCGCTGCAACACGACCGCTGCGGCGCCTCTCAGGCGGGATAACTCACCGTCCTTGGTGGCATCCAAAACCGGAGCAGGCCCGCCAAGCATGGTCTTCTTCAGTTCGTCTTCAATGATAGGGCGGAAACGCGTCCATGATTTGGTAAGGTCCCCGGCAATCAGGATAAGTTCAGGGGATAACGCCGAGGTGACGAGTCGCAAACCCCGTCCGAGGTGGACGGCCTGGCGCGTGATCGCAGCAACCGCGTCTGGATCGCCGTCCTCAGCGAGTGCAAGCAAGTCCTGAATCGTACGATGGCGGGACGGATTCAGCTCGTCATAATAGCGGAGCGCCGCATTGGAAGACGCGAATACCTCCCAGCAGCCATGTTGCCCGCATCCGCAGAGAGGGCCGGCCGGGTCGATCGGACTATGGCCAAATTCTCCCGCTAAGCCGCTGCGGCCGAGGATGATTTGACCATTCGCGAGAATGGCGCCACCAATCCCTTCCGAGACGGTAATCAGAACCGCGTTGCGGATCCCATCGAGCCGGCCTGACCACAATTCCGCAAGCAGGCACGCGTTGGCGGCATTGGCTAGTTCCACCTGCAAATCCATCTTGTCTTCAATGGTCTCCTTGATGGGAAAGTCTGCCCATCTGAGGTTGGGAGCCATGATGAGGCGCTGCGAATCGGGGTCTACACGACCGGGCACACTAATGCCGATACCCTCGAAGGAATGGTCCGGAAAAGCAGCCCTCATCGACTGCATCGCTGCAATCATTCTTTCAATTGATGGCCCCGAATCCTTGACCAAGGGGACAACCTCGCGGGCCAGGAAACGCCCGTTGAGGTCCACCAGTGCAACGATGGCCTGCAGTGGTCGGATATCCGCCACGAGGATGACCATCGCGGCGTTGAGAGAAAGCAGAGTCGAGGGACGGCCACGTGGATGACGAAATACAGCACCCTCGGAGATCCATTTTTCCTGAATCAACTGCTCCACGATGGCTGAGATGGTGCTGGGCTGCAGACCCGAGGCGCGAGCCAGATCTGCGCGCGCAACAGGCTGCTGCGAACGAATGATCTCCAGAACAATGTCTCGATTGATGTCTCGCGCATTTTCGCTCGATGCGAGCTCAACGTACGCAAGATCGATGCGTTTGATACCTCGACCTGAGGGTTTGTGTTTCGACTCTAGCTTCATCGGCTCCGGATCGCAGGAGGATCAAGACTCTCGAAAAAGGCCCTTACTCAAGGAAACGACGATAACTGCAACCACAATGATCTTAACCCAGGTGGACTGGATAGGGATGAAGGCCAGCAGTGGGACACCCATCGCAACCTGCGCTGGAGTCTGGAAATCCTTGAGTGCGTTGCGCCAAGAGGCTGGACCACGATATTCGGCTGTGAGGAAACCAAATTGGTGGGCAGTGAGGGACTCGAACCCCCGACATCCTGCTTGTAAGGCAGGCGCTCTAACCAACTGAGCTAACCGCCCCCTGCGCTAAGAGAGGCCAGAAATGGCCCTCCTCCATCATACCAGCCGAATAGGTTTGACTCGGCGGCTTCAACGATTTTCCTGCTTAAAGGACCTCGGACACCTCCCGGTCGATGTTGGCCAAGCTCCTCGGGTACGGTTCCACTTGATACACTCAACCGGGTGAAACGTCTGATTGTCAACGCCGACGACTTCGGTTTGACCCATGGTATCAACCGAGCCGTCCTGGAACTCAACCAACGAGCTGTGCTCAGCTCAACCACTCTAATGGCGATGGCATCCTGCACCACTGAGGCGGCCACCCTTGCGCAAACGCAACGCGATCTAGGTGTCGGCTGTCACATTGTGTTGGTCGACGGCATGCCCGTGCTGCCGCCAGCGAAACTGCCCACCCTCGTCGATCAGCGTACAGGCCGCTTTCGCAGCAGCCTGGGTAGATTTGTTCGAGACCTCTTTCTGGGTCGCATTCGGGAGAGCGAGATTCAGGCTGAATCTCAAGCGCAGATTGATTCCCTTCAATCCCTTGGAGTGCGGCTCACCCACCTCGACACGCATAAACATACGCACATGTTCCCGGGAGTCCTGCGTCCCGTCCTCCAAGCCGCCCGGCATCAGAAAATCTCAAGCATTCGCAACCCTTTTGAACCGTCCTGGAGCATCGCTGCTACAGCTAACGCTCCTCTTCTTCGGAAGCTGCAAGTTCAGTTCCTTCGCCGCTATGAGAGGCCCTTTCGCCGTATGGTTGACGCGGCGGGCTTGCTCACTACCGATGGTGCCGTTGGTGTTTTAGCCACGGGGACATTGGATTCAGCCACCGTTGCTTCCCTGTTCCATGCCATGCCCGAAGGGACATGGGAATTGGTGACGCACCCGGCTTACGATGATGAACAACTGCGTGGAGCCGGCACGCGACTGATCGCCTCCCGACAGGTCGAGTTGGAAGCACTTCGTTCCCTGGCGCTGGAGACGTCTATCCGCCTGATTCATTTTGGACAGCTGACGGCGACTTGAAACGAAGCGGTGACTTTTAGAATTCATCACATTCTCTCAAGGGGCAGCCTGCTTCTTGAATCCTCGCACCGGGTATCACCGTCCTATCGACAGGGTCTTATGCGCATCGGAATTACTTGCTATCCAACATACGGCGGCAGCGGTGTAGTCGCTACGGAACTCGGTATCGAACTCGCGGCCCTTGGGCACCAAGTTCATTTCATCAGTTATTCGCAGCCTTTTCGGCTCACGGGCCGTGAATCCGGAATTTTCTACCATGAAGTTCCGGTCTCCAACTATCCCCTCTTTGAGTTCCCGCCATACGACCTGGCCCTTGCCTCGCGCATGGCGGAGGTCGCTGAGTATTACCATCTCGATCTTTTGCACGTGCACTATGCGATTCCGCACTCGGTCAGCGCTCTGCTGGCGAGGCAGATGCTGGAACAGCGTGGCAAGCGTCTACCCTTTGTCACAACTCTCCATGGGACCGACATTACCCTGGTTGGCATGGACCGCTCCTACCTGCCAATCACACAGTATTCAATTCAGCAAAGCGACGGAGTTACCAGCATTTCTGCGTACCTCAAGGAAGTTACGGAGAGGAATTTTGGGATCACGCGACCCATCGAGGTTGTCCATAACTTTGTGAACTGCGACGTGTACCGGCCATTTCCGCCTGAACAGACGGAAGCTCGCGCCAAGGCACGCCTGGATCTGGCTGAGCCTGACGAATTCCTGTTGATGCATCTGTCGAATTTCCGCCCGGTGAAGCGCATCGCCGACGTGGTAGAGATTTTCGCCCAAGTTGCAAAGCAAGTACCCGCGCGGCTGGCCCTTGTTGGTGACGGTCCTGATCGGTCCACGGCGGAATGGCTGGCGCAGAAGCTGGGAGTCAATGACCGTGTGAATTTTCTGGGCAAGCGGGACAGAGTACATGAGCTACTGCCTCTGGCCGACTTGATGCTGATGCCGAGCGAGATGGAATCCTTTGGCCTGGCTGCGCTGGAAGCCATGGCTTGTGAGACTCCGGCCATCGCTACTCGCGTGGGCGGTGTGCCCGAGTTGATCGACGACGGTATCAACGGGCTGCTTTTTCCGGTTGGAGATATCGACGCGATGGCGACTGCCGCCGTGGCTCTGCTCCGCGATGCGGAGCGACATTTAACGATGCGTAAAACCGCACGCAAAACGGCACAGGACCGATTCTGCTCGACTCGTATTGTGCCGCGCTATGTCGAGTTTTACGAGTCGCTGGTTGGTTCCTCGAACGGAGCAGCAAGCTGAACGGCTCATGCGAATTCGGCGGGAAGTTCGATGGATACGAGGGTTCCCCGGCCTGGTCTGGAGACAACTGTAAAACGCGCGCGGTTACCGTAGAGCACTTCAAGCCGCTCCTGGACGTTCTTCATGCCTATGCCGGGCCCATTGCGATGCAGCGCAGAAGGCGGCTTGAGGACGATTCCCACTCCGTCATCCTCTACTTCGACCACGACGTTGTCCCCCTGCATGCGGCTGCGGAGTGTAATGGTTCCCCCGTGGATGCGTGGTTCGAGGCCGTGCTTGATGCTGTTTTCGATGAGCGGCTGTAGCAGAATACTCGGGACCAGGACATTCAGCGTGCGCGGATCGAGGTCCTTGATGACGTGCAGTTTTTCTGGACCAAATCGGACCACTTCGATGTCCAGATAGTCATCGGTAAAGCTCAGTTCCTCGCGCAACTGAACGTAGGTGCCATGGTCTTTCAACAAAGCGCGGAGCAGGTTTGCCAGTTTCACAATCATCTCTCGCGCCAGGTCCGGCCGGAAGCGCACCAGCGACGCGATTGAGTTCAGAGTGTTGAAGAGGAAGTGTGGATTGATCTGGCGCTGCAGCGCGTCGAGGCGTGCTTCGAGGACGAGACGCTTTTGTTCTTCCAGTTTCAGTTCGATGCGCAAGGCATTCCAGACCTTCAAACAGATGCCAACCACCATGGGAGCGCAGAGCCACACCATCACCTGCAGCCAGATAGCGTCGGTATTCAAGGCGAAGAGGCGGCGGGGATGCGCGTACCGGGCAGCTAGCCAGTCTCGAGCAATCTCCATCCCCAGGATCAGCATCAGCAGCAGGATTTGCCGATCGAATTTTGGCTGCCGGAGGTTGCGCCGGATCCAGCGATAGATACTCAAATCGACAAATGGTGTAAAGGACCAGATCTCTTCTTTCTCAACCCACCGGCCAAACGATCCGGAAACGAGTCCTACTACGGCCAGGAACGGAGCAGAGAGATACTCGTGGCGAATCTCCGCAGGAAAGGCCAGCACCAGAGCGCTCAGCATGGCCCAGGCAGGGCCCAGGAGCAAGCCCAGCAGCGTCACCGTTTCAAAGGAAATATCAGCGGCGAGGAAGTTCGGCACGGTGAGCCGGACCCAAACGCCGAGCGTGAGCGGAACCAAGAAAAATGCCAGCAACCCTAGCGTTGCGCGGCGCGTACGATGCTCAGAAAACAGGAGTCGCTGAAAGGTGCGCGAGCGAGCCAATGCGCTCGATACCGAGGCGGCCACACCCAGCTTGACCAGGAGCGTGATCAGAATGAGCTTTTGATCTATCACGCAACCACTCTAGCAGCCGGCTGGGTAAACTGTTGAACTGCGACCAGGGTCACCAACGGCCTTCGCCGTTCGTCGTAGAATGGAGTATGGGTTTTGAACGGGTTGTTAAAGTCGCCGAGGCGGATTTTCCCACACGCTGGGGCCGGTTTCGCATTTTTGGATTTGAAGGTCACCTGCCCGCTCCGCGGCCTTGCTGCGAGGAATCGAAAACGCAAGGCAAACGCGTCGAGGGTCTGGTTGCCTTGGTGATGGGAGATGTTCATCGCCTCCCGCCGATCACGCGCATCCATTCGCAGTGTCTCACCGGCGATGTGTTTGGTTCGCTGCGCTGCGATTGCCGACTGCAACTGGAACTTGCCATGAGCCGCATCTCTCAGGAGGGTTCCGGCATTCTGCTCTATGAGCAACAAGAAGGTCGCGGCATTGGGCTGATGGCCAAGCTGAAGGCTTACGAGTTGCAGGACCTTGGGCTGGACACCGTGGAAGCGAATCTTGAACTGGGCTACGCGGCGGACTGCCGTGAATTTGAGCTTCCTGCGGAAGTCTTGAAGATACTCGGCGTGACGTCAGTCCGCCTGATGACCAACAACCCGGATAAAGTTGCGGCACTCGAAGCTGGCGGGATTACAGTAACGGAACGCATTTCCGCGGAAGTTGTGCCACAGGAGACTTTCGAGAAATACATGAAGACCAAGCATGAAAAGATGGGGCACATTCTGGAAGTACTGGCTACTGAGAACGAATGATCGGTCGTTCTCATGTGGCCGAGCCGACACCATGAGTGACTCCTCGTCCGTCTGGCGAAAATGCAATAAGTACTGCGCTGTGAACGCTTAACTTCGCAGGGCTCGCAGTACTTTCGCCGTTGTCACCACTTGCCCCACGTGGCGCTGGGTGTAATCCGCAACGTGAACCAGCGCGCCGCCTACGCTGGTGGGCAATTGCTTGCGTCCTACGCCTCGCGGCGTATCGAAGTCCTGCGTGGCCAGCAGGCGAATTCGCACGGCAGCAACGTTTAAGGCAGCTTCGACTTCCGCCATCAAGGCTTCCAGGGACTCCTGGCCAGTCTGCTCGGCTTTCAAGGAAGCCAGTTGTTGGGGGGACAACTGGTTGCCCTCGGCATAACCCAGCAGGCGATCGATGCTGCGCGCAATATGACGCAAGTGGAAGGCTACGGAAGGCAACCCAAGCGGGCGCGAATGCACTTCAGCATCCGTCAAGCCGGCAGTCCAATGGATCAAGTCCAAGCGAGCAAGTTCAAGGGCATGAAGCACGGCACGGCCCACCACCGGCACTTCAGGATGGGTCCCGCTCATCCATGGTTCAATCTGCGATGCAGTCGATGCCTGAGCGGGGGAAGCTGGCACAGTCATTTCCAATCCTCTGGTGTGTTCGTCGTGACGTTACGCCGGGGCCTTGACGCGCACGACCGTGATCTTACTGAATCCCTCATCAAACGCCGGAGCCTTAAGCCGTTCTGCCATTTTTTGCATGACCTCTTCGCTGACCGGGCGATCTCGCTTGCTGTTGCGATCGAGGCAGACCTCCAGCGGGACATCGAAGAAGACTGCCTGGACGTCATAACCGAAGCTCTTGGCCATCTTGATCCATTGGCGGCGTTCATGGGGAGAGAGGTTGGTGGCGTCGACGTAGTTCCAGGGCATGCGTGCGATGAGGCGTGCTCGCAGCAGGGAGCGCAGGGTGGAAAAGACCAGTCCCTGGTAGCGCTGCTCGGTGATGTCGTCAAACAGGATGGTCCGCAGCATGTCGCTCGACAGGGGTGTGACTCCGCGTCGTTTGAACCATGTAGTTTTGCCAGAGCCGGGAAGGCCGATAGTCAGGACTACAAATCCCTTTGGATCCTGAGCCGTGCGTCCCGCTGCGGCGTTCTCCTGCGGTGGCAGGGACGGCATATCCGGCTGGGTTTCCATTTCGAGCCGGCCGGTACCGGGGAGTTCTTCCGCATAGGACGGCGACCCCTGCGGAGCGCGCTGCGCATGGACGCGCGGCACTGTGTTTTCTGGCAGATCAGGACGCGGCCTGCGTCCCCCCGCGAAACCAGATACGGGCTCTGATTGCGGATGAGCCGCGCTTCGGTCTTCCGTAATGGGGTAGTCCGATGGATAGTTCGGTACCAGGGGACGTGGCTGGTTGGTGGGGAGTTCGTGGCCGATTTTGCCGGTTGACTCGGAAGTATTTGGTTCTCGCTTGGAACGTCGTCTCATACGTTTGCTTTGTGCCTTGGCTCACATTCAGGAAACTTCACTCACCGTTATCATACTCATACAGGCACACGATATTGTGCAGCCAAGTTTACCGCACACTCCGCACACTACCATTTTGGGCATTTGCAGGGGACGGTACCCTGGAATACCAGAGTTTTCATTTTGTTCCAGTTGACAAGAGTGGTAGTCTGATGAGTTTGGTGGAAGCGCTGTCCCGCGTCGTAAGTTTGAAGTGAAGTTGGCAATAGCGGACTTCGACGCAAGCACGGCAGGACAGCACCCGCCAGGACCGTTCCGATCAGTTGAAAAACGTATCACCAAGCTTCACCATTTCAAGGAGAAAGCAATCATGGCAGTAAAAGTTGGCATCAACGGCTTTGGCCGCATTGGCCGCAACGTTTTCCGTGCAGCCCTGGGTAACCCCGACATCGACTTTGTCGCAGTCAATGACCTGACCAGCCCGGCGATCCTCGCCCACCTGCTCAAATACGACTCGATTCTTGGCAACATTTCGAATGAAGTCGTAGCTGGCGAAGACTTCATCTCTGTGGACGGCAAGAAGATCAAGGTGTTCGCGGAACGCGATCCTGCCAAGCTCGATTGGGCGTCTACAGGTGCTGAAATCGTCATTGAATCGACCGGCCACTTTACCGACGCCACCAAGGCCAAGGCGCACCTCGGCACGACGGTGAAGAAGGTGATCATCTCCGCTCCCGCCACCAACGAAGACGTGACCCTGGTACTGGGCGTCAACGAAGACAAGTACGATCCTGCCAAGCACAACATCATCTCCAACGCCAGCTGCACCACGAACTGCTTGGCGCCCGTGGTCAAGGTCATCCTGGAAACGACCGGGCTGGTGTCCGGCATCATGACCACCATTCACAGTTACACCAACGACCAGGTAATCCTCGACTTCCCGCACAAGGATCTGCGTCGTGCGCGTGCCGCGGCCATCAACATGATTCCCAGCTCCACCGGCGCCGCCAAGGCACTCAAGCTGGTGATTCCGGAAACCTCCGGCAAGCTGGATGGATTTGCAATCCGCGTCCCAACTCCCAATGTATCGATCGTCGACCTTACCTACATTGCAGAGAAGCCGACCGATGCCGCGACCCTGAATGCTGCGTTCAAAGCCGCTTCGGAAGGCGCTCTGAAGGGCATTCTTGGCTACGACGAAAATCTGCTGGTGAGCTCTGACTTCAAGGGCAACCCCTTGTCGTCGATTCTCGATGCGCCGCTGACCAAGGTGGTTGGCAATAGCGTCAAGGTGCTGAGCTGGTATGACAACGAGTGGGGCTACTCCAACCGGGTCGTCGACCTGATCGGCTTCCTGGTCAAGAAGGGCCTGTAAGCTTCGAGAGTGCAGCCGATCCTGCGATTGGCTGCACTCCACTCTTCATCGCCCGTGCCAACTACGCCCACACCGACACGCGTTCTTCCGCCGCAGCTATGCAGAGCGGTGGACCGGCTTTCCTGATGCCGGTCAAGACAGAGTGAGACGATGACTCGACGGAACCTTCCCGGTACATCTCCCTACGAACCAATCATCGGATTCTCGCGCGCCGTGCGGATGGGCAATTCCATCTATGTCGCCGGCACCGGACCGGTCGGCGCGGATGACGCCGATGTGGCTG
>Ga0073928_10007216_pt1 | contig 14536 bp, 15 predicted proteins | sample PaiPotPPA55metaG_FD_76969 | JGI IMG/M metagenome (GOLD analysis project Ga0073928, IMG submission 76969) | Iron sulfur acid spring bacterial and archeal communities from Banff, Canada, to study Microbial Dark Matter (Phase II) - Paint Pots PPA... ... | reverse complement strand
CGCGCATCCTGCGCAAGTATGTGCGCGAAGAAAATAAGCTCACACTGGAAGATGCTATCCGCAAATTTTCTGCCTTGCCGGCTCAACGTATGCGCCTGACTGATCGCGGAGTTTTAAAGGCAGACATGTGGGCCGACTTGGTAGTATTCGACCCCGCGACCATACGCGATGTGGCTACGTTCGATAATCCCAATCAGTTATCGCAAGGAATGGAGTATGTGCTGGTGAATGGGGTCGCTGTGATTGATCAGGGAAAAATGACGGGCGCTAAGCCTGGAAAAGTGTTGCGCGGGCACGGGTACGTTCCTTGAAATCCCACTTTACCTTCTCAATTCAGGTCTAATGCCAACCGTATGGCACTTGCGATCCGCGCCATTGTTGCATCCGATAAGCGCCCCAATGGCGGATAGCGGATGAGCCCTTTGGACAATGTCGTGACTTGATCGCACTTCGCCCATGAACTGCGATCCAACCCGCCCTCCCCTCGCGGAACGGCTACCCTAACCGAGAATCGACGGTGTTCGACCGAGGTAATCGGCACGACGCAAACGTCAAGCGCATGCCGATTGAGCGCATCGCTCGAAATTATGAGGGTCGGCCGCTCCTTATCCAAGCCGCCCAAACAGATTTCACCGCGTCGAGGAAACCAGTCTAGGGGAACGGAGCGCGGTCTCACATTAATCCCTTTCGAACGAGCGTAGGGAAGCCTTTTCGAATGCCCGCTCCTCCCGCCTGTCGTCTTGCTTTACGGCTGCATAAAACAGGGCGGCCTCGTGCTCCAATTCGTTGCGCTTTTCTACCTCAAGGGCTAGCTTCAGCAACTCATTCACACGTTCGCTCGTGGATCGATCACCCTTGGTACGCTCAACGAGCGTTAACACAGATTCCTCTACGGTAAAGGTCTTAGCTTTCCTCATATAATAAACATTATAAAGTATAATAAATAGAATGTAAAATAACGTCAGAAGTATCGAAAACTAGCGGGAAGATAAGCTTACGGTTTGAGCGCGGCTTGGGTTTCCGAGGAAACGATGGGCGAGACATGCGGCTCCGTCAACGTACCGGTGATATTAAAGCTTTGAGCGCCTTCACGCAGCAGTTTGATATTCAAAACACGATTCATAGACGCGGTGCCGCTGATTCGATAGCTGTTCGAAACGCTGTCGAGCTTACCGTCCTCGATTTCAAACGTGCCGTCGCGCAGCGCCAGCTGCAAGGACAAGCGATGGATTGGGAGCGGGCCGCTGCTGTCGGTAAGTGCAAGGTGGCCCAGCAAGCCATCCCGAGCCTCAACCTTCCATGTGCTGATAGTTGAAGCAAACAATTCAGCCGCGTCCAGACCCGACGTTTTCACCCGGTACGTCGCGTTGGCCGAGCCAGTAATCCAGTCATCGTTCATGCTCTCAGAGAGCTGGTCGAGAGCAACATTTTCAACCGTGCCCTTTCCGCTGTATTGCGGAGGTTTTGCGGTGAAGTCGGCTTCCCACTCGCCAACATGCTTTCCCCCCAACACATCAGCACGCAGATCGGATACTCGCACTCTGCCCTTATTCAGTTCCAGCTTTGCCGAAACTCGGCTTCCCACAAGTTTGCGAACTATCACTCGATTCGCCGAGATCTTGCCCACTGCGTCTATTGTGAGTAGGTAGGCAATTCCAGCCGGAGGTGATGAAAGGAAGTGGTACCATGGCTGTTTGCGGACGTAAGGATTGAGCAATTGGTTCAGTTGATCGGTTGCAATTTCATCGGCCTGCAGATCGAAGCGTATAGGACAGTACTCGGACACTGCGCACTGTCTCGGAAGAATCAACGATCCGCGCCACGAAGTATCTGCGACTGACGTGGTCATTTTCTGCACGCTGATTTGGTCTTGCGTCAAGATGAGGTTGGCGGATGCAATTTCTAACGGCGCATTCAAGCCGCGAACTTCCGCGTGAACCGAATGAAGTTGCGCCTTGCCCACAGCTTTCGGTGCGGTGAATCCGGACCAACTGCCGGCGATTTGCAGGTCGACATTAGCCTGGCCTTCGGCGTTCGGCTGCTGCGTCGGAATTCCCACGGTACGCGCGATTTGCAGCAGACGTTGCAACTTCGCATCGCCCTGGATCGCGAAGCTATATCCGGAGCGCGAAACCCATCCCCGTACGGTGGCCGGCACCATCCTGCCCAAGGCCAGATTGAATGGACCGATTTCCATGCGCGCCTCCGGCGTGACTCGCGCGATTGCTGATTTAGGACGTGTCGCAGCGGACAGGACGATCGGAACGTCGCCCAGCAACAATTGCGTTTTGTTGAGTTTTGATCCGAGTTCGACGCCAGAAGCTTCTCCGCGACCCTCCCAGACCAAGTCGCTTTTTCGCGCATCGACGATGCGCTCAAGCTTCAAATTTCCATTTAGCCGGCCGGCCGCGATTAAATCATCCGCCATTCCTTGTTTGGCATGCCGCGCGAACGCAACCAGAGACTGAATTGGAAGCTCGTGTGCTGTCAAGGCGAGATTGTAAATCCGTGAAGAGAGTGGACCCTCGATGCTGCCAGCGAGGGTAATCGTCCCGTCATTCACGGGAGCGGTGCAAGCAATGTCGGATAAGGTGTGATCCAGGGAACTATAACGGCCACTGCACTGACCCGCTGGACGTAGTTTGCCACTTCCGAAAATGTCATAGCGGCGGAAATCTTGCACTGACGCCTCCGCTACCACTGCGAGGTTCGCGGGCGTACCGCTTAGCGTGGTTGAAACGGTTAGACCTCCGCGCCAGCCTTTGTCACTGCCGTACGCGAGCTTGGTTAGTTGGCCGAGTTGCCCCCGATCCCATTGCAATGTGAACTGCAATGGTGTTTCGCTCAGTAATGCGGCTCTCTGCCAAGACCCATCCACGGATAGTGTTCCGGTGTCGCTAAGGTTGAAATCGGTCCGCAGCGGCTGCGCTTTTAGCCGCATCCCCCAGCTATTTTCTGAATCCTGCCACAAAGCGAAATCGGCATCGGTTAACGCGTATGGTTTTTTTTCTGGTCCGAATTTGAAATTGATGCGGCCGTGTTCCGCCTCAATGTACGGGAAGCCCGGACGCCTTTCGGTTTTCCCTTTGCTGGTCGGAGCAACCGGGACCTTGGCTGCTCTCTCGATGAGATTTTCCAGGTTCCAATGTCCCGTTGAGTTCCGTACAAGATTAAGGCTGGGTTCTGTGAGGTTCAGTCTTGCGATTTCGATGCGTCCGCGCAGCAACGATGTTATCCGCAGCGATGCTGTAACGTCGGAGGCACGAAGCAGCGGTTCAGCTCCGAAGGCAGGGTCTTCATGCACCACGAAGTTCTGCAAATCGAAACCAGGTTGAGGAAGCAGACGCAACCTTACTGCTGCTACATCGACTGGACGTCCCAACGCCAGACTGATGGAACTCACAATGCGCGTTCGCAGCCGATTGGCGCCCGGCCTGACAATAAAAAGTGCCAGAAGCACAACAACCAACACGACGACTGAGCGCTTCGATCGCCAAACTCTCACTGAACCATCCTACGGGACCATCTTACTGAACCGTCTTATTGAACTATCCTGAAGGTACGCCGCCAGCGGGTTTCGTCAAAAAAGTGAACCACCACATGGACTAGAAAACCGATTCGTTGGCTGACTCCCCGCTCCAGATATTGCCCAGGCGGCGTCTCAAACGACCAGTAAATAAACATGGGCCGCCCGATTACATTTTCTTGCGGGATGAAGCCCCAATAACGGCTGTCCAGACTCACATCGCGATTGTCTCCCATGCCGAAATAACTGTTCGGAGGGATGACGACGTCATCGCCCTGAATATGCTGCGGCAAAGAAAGCTCCCACTCCGGGGTTACGTTGCTGAACTCGGTTGGCGGAACTGAGGGGAAATTATCGCGATAAGGATTGTAACTAAGCTCGCCTCCCTGATGAATCACGTACGGCTCATCCAGCTTTTGCCCGTTGCGGTAGACGACGCCATCCCGTAGATGAAGGCGGTCGCCGGGGATACCGATAATTCGTTTAACCACGTAGAGTCCGGGTTCAGCTGGGGAAAGAAACACCACGATATCGCCGTGGTGTATCTCACGGTAAGGAAGAATGGGGCCGAGCCACTTCGTGCGCGGCGCAAACTGTTCGCGATTCACGAATACGTGGTCGCCGATCAGCAGCGTGTTCTCCATCGAGCTGGAGGGAATCTCAAAGGCCTGCACGATGAACGTAATGATGAAGAGGCCAGTCACCAGCACTGCTGCGAGAGACGCGAGGAACTCAACCGTAGTTTCGCGCGGTTTTTCCTCAACCTGCGTATTTTCTTTCTTAGCCACTAGTTTTTTGTCCCATTAATGGGCCATAGCGCCCTTAGTTAACTACTCGAAATGTCCGGTTCCAGCGAGTCAGCTGAAACAAATGGCTGACCGCGTAGGCGAAGTGATAAAGTTTATCACCCGGCGCGGAAGAAACCGGCATATCGTCCTCCACGCTACGCACAGACCAATAAATCAGCAGGGGCCGCCCAATGATGTTTTCCCGCGGCACGAAGCCCCAATAGCGGCTGTCCAGGCTCTCATCCCGGTTATCGCCGAGGACAAAATAATGCCCCTCCGGAATAATTAATTCGCCGTCCTCGACCAGCTTCTTCATCTGCAACCACCAGCCGCCCTCCAAGCCGGGAACCGGGATATCCGTACGAGGAAACTCATCGCGAAATATGTCGTGCATCGGCGAGCTGTAACGCACATAGGGTTCTCTCAGCAATGTGCCGTTGATGTATACCTGCCGATTGACCAGACGAATGCGATCGCCCGGCACGCCAACCACGCGCTTAACGAAGTGTTCGCTGGGATGAATTGGATAATGGAACACTACGATATCGCCGCGATGCACCGCGCGGTACGGCAGAATGCGATCCACAACTCTGCCGCTCCCATAACACAATTTGTCCACCAACAGATAGTCGCCGATCAGCAGGGTATTCTCCATGGATTCCGAAGGAATCTGAAAAGCTTGAATGATGAAGGTAATTACAAAAACCGCGATCACTACCGTGATCAACAGCGATTGCAGTGAGACCAACCAATCTGGATGTGGCGTTTTACCCATCACCGCTCCGGCATGGAGAGTCCTTTGCCGGGCATCTTATTGGACAAATCCTCAGAAAGCGTAGTGAGATGTTCCAGCACCTGCTGTGCGGCGCCCTGTTCGGCATTCTTCTTGGTAGACCCTTCGGCTCGGCCAACGAACTCGGTCTGCCCATGATTACCCGCCGATTGCAGTCGAACCTCAACCGTAAAAGTCTTGCTATGCTCTGGTCCCAGCTCTTTCACTAATACATAAGAAGCCTGCGGACGGCCAGTCGCCTGCAGTTTCTCCTGCAGAGCTGACTTGTAATCGGTGAGCGGCAAACTGCTGCCGTTTCGCGCCATGTTTTCTAACTCTGGAACGACTACATGCTGCAGCACGATGCGCCGCGCCGTCTCCAAGCCACTATCTACGTACATGGCGCCGAGGACCGCTTCCAGTCCGTCAACAAGCAACGCCGTTTTGTTCCGTCCTCCGCTTTTCTCCTCGCCTCGGCCTAGGCGCAAATAATGACCGAGTTCCAGGCGGCGGGCCACTTGAATCAGATGTCTTTCACTGACAAGATGCGCCCGCAGTTTCGACAGCTCCCCTTCACGAAAATGCGGAAAGCGGTGGAACAGTTCTTCAGTTGTGACCAGGCCCAGAACAGCGTCCCCCAGCAGTTCAAGTTGCTCGTTGTCCTCTACCCGAGTCGGCGTTTGCGTTTGTAGGGACTCGAGTTCGCGCGCCTGCGAGCTGTGAGTGAGAGCCTGCTCCAGTAATTTCTGCCGCGAGAACTGATATCCCAGAGCTTGCTCCAACTCGGACATGTCTCGTGGCTTCATTAGAATTCTCGGGCTAATTCGTGCTCGATGCCAAGTCGCAGTGATGCCTCCGGTGTTCCGCGGCAGCAACTCTCTCGGCATGCACTCCTGGCTAATGAGGAGGCTGCGTTGCGTTAGGAGTCGAAGTGGCTGGTGGCTTGGACGCAGGAGTCGGACTGCCAGAGCTGGGAATTACGCTCCCTGTCAGCTGCATTAAGCGATCACGTTCATGGCGCGCTGTAGTCCCTGCCGGAGTTCCGTCTTGAGTCAATTCGACCGCCTTGTTGGCCTGAGCCAAAGCGTCCGAATATTTTGCCTGTTTATCCAGTGCCAGCGCCAAACGCAGCACGACCACTGGGTCCGGCTGCGAAGGGTAAGCATCGATCGACTTGCGAAAGTATCCCTCCGCCTCGGGAAATTTATCCTGATCGTATTGGATTGTTCCTAAAACCGAGTAAGCCGTGGATCGCAAAAGTCCCTTGTAAGCATCGAGCTGAGCTTGCGGCACATTGGCGGGCGCAGGTACGTCCGTGTCGACGGTTTCCAAAGCGTGCTGAGCATATTTTGAAGCTTGATCAAAGCGCTGCGCTTTATCCAGATCTGTAGCCCGCGTGCGTTCTGCCATTACTTCCGCGGCGGCAATAAGCGCCTCTGGATCATCCGGATCGAGTTTCAGCAACTTCTGCGCCATCTCCGCCATCTTGTCGCCGTTATTGGCATTCTGGTATCCGCGCATGGCGGCTTTGTACAGGAGCACGCGAAGTTCGCTATCAGGGAACTTGGTCGCGAAGTCGTCAGCCGCTTTTTCCATAGCAGCTGGATCCTTCTGACTTGCCATGGCGGCGTTATAGCCATCAAACTCAGGCTGCGTCTTCGCTTGTGGAGGTCGTTTACCCTGCGGCGCTGCCGTGGCCGAGCCTTGCTGAGCCCCGCCCTGCGCTCCGGCAGGTTGCGTTTGTTGGCTCGGGGCCTGCGCACCTGCTAAAGCTGCCACCGCTAGCATTCCCAACATAATGGCTAATCGCTTCATGCTTTCTCCTTGAATAATTCTCGGTCTCTTTTAATTTTACTGCTGCGGATGGCTGGGCGGCTCATAAGGCTGTTCGATGCCATGCTCAGCCGCGGCTTTGGCCTCAGGCAATGATCCGCCCGCGCTGAGCGCCGCTCGATACTGGTCGAGAGCCGCCTCTCGATCTTCTTGCAGGTCAAAAATTCTTCCCAGATAAATATGGGACCACGCCACTACTTTCGGTTCGTGAGCCACACCTAAAGCCTGCTGAAAATAATTGCGGGCGCCCTGCATATCGCGATTCATGGTAGCAACTTGCGCGAGAATAAAAAGCGCGCGTCCCGGGTCTTCCTTTTTTTCATCTAATGCTTGTTGCGCCAGTTTCTTCGCGCCTTCCGGATCGCCTGTAGATAACCTCTGCTCGGCGGTAATCAGCAGCTTGGTGTCTGCGGGACGCGACAAATGCAGCAATTCAGGATCTGCCTTGCTGGCGAACTTTATCTCCGCCACACTTTTTTGTTCTTTGCGCACGTCGATGCCGCTAATCAAATCTCCATAAGCAAGGCGGAGCCCAGTCGGACTCTTCTCGAATTTCAACAACGCTTGGTAAAAGTAAGGCGTCAGAATGAAGCCCTGTTCGGCGGATCGTTGCACTAACTCTTGCCGTTGCGTTTCAGGAGTCTTGCTCGTGCCGATGTTGCGGGCTTCGATCGCACGGATGAGGCACTCGGTCGTCAGAAGAGAAGCATCCGTTTTGAAGCTCTCATCCATGGGAGCGCCTTTGACATTGTCCAACAGTGGTTTCAGGTGACTGATGGCAGCGGGATACTTTAGCGCCAATGGATCCAGCAGGTAATGCAAATAAGTGTGACGAATCTGATCTATTTTGAGGCTAGAGTTCGTGCCCGGCGAGATCACCACGTAGTAATCGCTGCCATAGTTGCGAGCATTCGCTTGTCCCGGCGATCCCATGGGATCAAGGTAAACCGTAAATGCGCGCCCCAGAAATCCGGCAGACGGCAGCTTCAGGTAAACCTCAGTATCGAACAGCACCTTCGATAATGGTTCATGATAGCGCGAGGTGAGATCAGCGTAGGCTGCTTGGTGGCGCGTCCAGATCGAATGCAGCCCAGCTTCGCCATAGAATTTCTGCAGCGCAGGCACGAAGCCGGAGACGAAGCTCGCGTCCGGTGGCAACTCCGTTTCTTTTACTTTGAAGGTAAGTTCTGGCGGCGGATTGAGACACAGAGCCAACGATACGTATTGCGCCAGCGTGCGAGCTGGGTCGTCCTGCTGATGCGCCGCGTAGAACTGACACATCACTGCAGTTGACTCTTTCGCTTCCGCCGAAGCCTCAACCGTTTTGGCAACCTCAGCGCGAATCTGGCTGCGCAGCGGGTCAGATATGCTGAGGTCCGAATCGTAGCCACAGGCATTGATCGCGGTGAGAACCGTGAACAACGCTTCGTTATTGTCGAGCGCGACCTTAGGCGGATTTTCTGCGGCGCAAAGTTGCGCAGCCATTCCAAGCAAAGCCACAAACAGCGAAATTCGAAACTGATGAACCAGGAGTCCTCCTGCACAAGGGGCTGGGTATTGAGCTACATGTCAGTTTAAGAGGTTCCGAGCAGAGGGTCAATAAAGCAAGTCCTTGGCTCTCAGCTGTTAGCCATTAGCTGGAAACACTAGTCTGGCGGACAAAGTTGGTGAGCTAAGAGCCAAAAGCTAAAGGCTAACAGCTGATTCCTACCCTTTCACGCTGATCTTCGAGAATGACAAAACCGCGCGTCCCGATCTCGGCTGACCCATAAAAGTCGCAGGACGAAAGGTAGTGAAAATAAGCATATTCTTGAGTTGCGGCGGCAAACCCTTCGTGTCCTGTGGACTCGACAACACACGGTAATCTTGTACCCGGCCGTGCGAGTCGACATACGCTTCAATGACCAGCGAATCATCTGCGATGGATTCCATTGCTGTGCCGAACGCCGATTGTTGCAATTGCGGCGCAGTGTTCAACATCAGGGGAACATCGGCATTATCCGCCTGCAACGGCAAAGCCAGGAAGCCCATCAGAAATCCAAAAATCACGATTGCGGTTGCCAACCCAGCGGTCGCGGGAACCATAAATCTCTGCACAGCATTCTCAACCCGCATGCGAAAGTCGTCGAAGTGCGGGCGACTTGCTCGCGCCACCTCCCGCGAAATCGCGAGCCGCAATTTTAATGACAAGTCGTCGGGAGCTTTTCGGCGCCGCACCTTTACCAGCAATTGCTGGGTCTGACGAAGCGAAACATATTCCCGCTGGCAGTCCACACAACCGTCCAAATGCCGGCTCAGATTAAGCATCTCCGTTCCTGTAACCGCCCCATCAAGATAAGGCGAGAACATCGGTCTGGCTTCGGTGCACTTCATGATGCAACCTCGAACTCCCGTCCCTTGCACGAGACGCGGCTGCGGGAAGAAGTCTTGGGTTGACGGTCCGCACCCTGAAGTCCCAATTCCTCTCCAACCTCTTGCACATACGCTGTGAGCCGCTGCCGAAGCGCTTCTCGCCCTCTCGTCAATCGCGATTTCACGGTGCCCAGCGAAACCTGTGTGACCTCGGCAATTTCTTCGTATGACATTTCTTCGAGATCGCGAAGAATCAGCGTTGTCCTGTACGGCTCGGATACTTTCCGCAACTCTTGTTCCACTCGCGCTCGAACCTCTTCGTGAGCCACTCGATCGAAAGGCGAATCAGCGCCGTCAACCAACGAATCTTTTATTGCTGAGACCACGGAGTCGTTACTGACCTGCGAGGGCTCCATGGACGTCTCTTTCGATTTGTGTCGAAACCACCAGCGCCGCCGGTTCGAAGCTTCGTGAACTGCGATGCGATACATCCAAGTTTTCAGGCTTGACTGTCCGTGGAAATGTTCTATTCCGCGGAAAACTTTTAGAAACACCTCTTGAGTGGTGTCAGCGGCGTCAGCCGGATCAGTCACCATCCGGTAAACCAGGCTGTAGATCGGCTGATGAAATTCTCCGATAAGCCAGGTGTACGCTTCCTCCGACCCCGCCTTAAGTTCGGCTACGATCGCGGCTTCCGCAGTGCGGACGCCGATCGCTCCAGCTAAATCACCCACAGTGGCTGCCCCCGCCATGATCCTCATGGCCTGAGCTCCATTATAGGTGCTTTTCGCATGTAAGCCGTGGCCAAAATTTGAGCCATAAAGACCCTTCACTTAGCCGAAAATACCGCCATTTCCTCTAGCTATAGACCCCGAAACCCGCTTTGGAGTTCCAGAGAGTGGTAGATGGTGGATAACCGCGAATACTCCCTTTAGCATCCAAATTGCACGCAAAAATTAACATAGCTGTAAGATCCCTTTAATGGCGTGAGTCTATCGTAAAAAATACGGATTGGCAGTCTCAGCAATTGCAGTTTAAGCGAAAATATTTGCACCATTCCCAAGGCAACAGATTTTACATATAATCTGGCTCTCTCACCGGCGATGTTCCCCCGCGTCGCGAAGGAATTGAAAATATGCATTGGCTGCAGATCTTCTTGTTGGGATGGTTATCATTCGGGCTAACCACTGTGCTTTTCATGTTCTGGTTGTGTAAGCGGACTGCCGCGACCCTTAACGAGTCAGTTAAAACGACTTCGATCTCCTCCCACCGAGCTGAGTTTAGCGCGAAGAAGTTGAGTAGCGAGTTGCGATCCGCCTGACCCTTTGGTCTTCTTTTTTTATTTTTATCGCGGTAGCGCCCGCTATCCATGGTCACAGCTGGCGAGCCTTCACGTCGTTGGAGGCCCCGGGCGGAGTCGAACCGCCGACCAACGGTTTAGGAAACCGCTGCTCTATCCAACTGAGCTACGGGGCCACGCAATCTGACCCTCATTATGCCACGTCGCTTGGCGTGAGAACGCGTCCTTCCGCGACTCACTGTTCAGCGAACTGATTAGCTGCCCTAGAGAGCACAAACTTTGAAAGGGCGCGGTTTCAGCCCTGCCGAAAAGCCAAATATGCATTTAAGATGTTTGAGGCGGGACAACAAGCCGCCGGCGCCACCGCAAATCGCAAGCCGCGAAAACTCTCAATAAAAACTTATGACGGCTCCAGCGTTTGGCAAAACTTCTGGATGGTTTCGACCTGCTCAGGGAGGGCGCCGATGAATTCGAACCCGTGCAGAAAACCCATGCGGTGCCGCACGACCGATCGGATCACAAAGATTTGCGCAGCATCAGGAATGGAGAATTCCAGAGTAACCATTTCTCCCACATTCAATTCGCTGGTAATGACGGCGCCCAGTCCCGCTTCCGCCAGCTCGAAGCAACGGCCATGTATGCGAACATACCCGTCCTTCGCAAGGACCTTAACGATCACGGGGATTTCGGTACGATAGCGGGCGTAACGTCGCGTAGACGACTTGTGCGTGCCTCGAATGCCTTGAAAAGCCACGGCGAACACTGTCCAAAGAATTGTCTTCAATTCGTAGAATAATGCATTGCTCGGGCACGCGACAGTGACTTCGGAGACGACTGTGTTGCTCTCACAACACTTTTCGCCGCGCAAAAGGTTTCTCACACTCCAATCTTTTTTCAATTCGCTTCGAAGCTCGAATTGGCACTTGTATTTCTTGACAGCCGGGAGCACACTGTGCACACTGTGTTAGAAGGGAGTGCGGATGAATATCCAGACGTTGCTCAAGCTTTGGTCGGACGATAAAGGCCAGGACATCGCCGAATACGCAGTTATGTTGGCGGTTATCCTGGTGTTAGTGGTGGGCACTATCCGATTGATCGGAGGCAGTTCAAATAACGTATTTTCTTCGGTTGCCAGTTCCATCGGCCAGTAGTCCCCCACAGACCCAACTTGATTTACGCGCGCCGTGCCAGACTCTCAAGGTCTGGCCATTTTTTTGCGGGACGGATTCCAGTTCAGAAGCGCACGGTATCCAACGTTTTCTACTAGCCTGAAAGTATACGCCGCATGATTGCGCCCTCCGGGCCCCCAAAAAGCTCATCCCAGCGCCCTGTCCCGAAGTAATGCCAGCGGCAGCCATCCTCTGGTATGATCTTCGAATAGGGTGGGCGACTGGCTACCATGTTCATACCGCATGCCAATCTGAGTGACGAAGTGAATGCCAACATCGTCCGATCCGAAATCGAAGGCGGAGTTTCGCTCGGAGACCTGCCACCCTCCACAGTGTTGGAGATTCAGACTCAGCACCATCGCTACACCGCGGTATTCCTCGGCGAAAGTCAGGCGTTGATTTCCGGTCATCCCGAATACTGTCCGGAGCCGGTCCTGGTCGCCATTGCCGGTTCAACCTGGGGAGGATCCATGCTGAAACTGCGCTACATCGGCCGGGGCATGCACTTAGAATTTTGTCATCCCGAATATCGCACTCCCATTGTTACTTCGCGCATTCAGGAAGTTCGGGAGAGTGCTCAACCGCCTACGCATGCTGAATCCACGCCTGCAGCGACAATGCTAGGCTGCGGAACCTTCACAAAACCATCCTGATCGAGGAGGGCTTCTCGCCCGTCTCGTCGTAGGAAGTGGATAGTCACGAGAACTTCGACATTCGTTCAAAAAGAAACGGCGCGGCTTACGAAGCCGCGCCATTAGAGTCTACGCTCCGTTTTGCTACTACGCCTGTTTTCTCATCGCCTGTGGCTGCTGCGGAGCGCCCAACACAGCCGCCACGCCAGTTCCAATCGGCGAGCCGAGCCCAGTGCATGGATCCCATCCAGGACCTGCCGAATAGGCTCCGTTATTGCCGCTGGTGATGTCGTTGACTTCGCCAGCGGTGGCGTTCTGATAGAGTAACGGATTAATGAAGCCGACAGGCTTCCCGATGCTCTGGTTAATGAGCGCAATCAATCCGGCCCACAGCGGAGCGACGGCGCTCGTCCCGCCGATAACGCCAGACTGCCCATCGACTAGCGTAACGTAGCCAGTGGTTGGATCAGCATCTCCACAGACGTCGGGTACGCCGCGCCCTCCATTTGCATTGGCCGGAGCAGGCACATTAGCCCCGCTCTGCCAACTCGGCAAGCCGAAGACGTTGCTGACCCCGCCTCCGGTTGCGCCTTCATTATTTGCCAGTTCGTTCCATGCAGTCTCGCTCGTAATCTGGCCGTTTGAGACCTGCAAAGTCGTTCCTCCACAGCCCAGTACATTAGGACTCGATGCCGGGAAATCGACCTGGTTCGATCCGTCGCTAGAGCCGTCGGTCGAGCCGTTGTCTCCGGAAGCAACGCAAACCGTTACTCCCATTGCGGCTGCAGCCTGGAATGCTTCATCCATGGATGTCATCGCCTGCTGCGTCCACGAGGATTCTGGACCGCCCCAACTGATGGAAACGACTGATGGGTTATTGGTGCTGTCGTGCACTGCGGTGGTGATTGCGTTCAAAAAGCCGGCATCGGTGTTGTCCGCAAAATAAGCGACAATTTTCGCGCCGGGCGCGATTGCTCCGGACACCTCTATATCCAGCATTACTTCGCCATCGGGACCATTCGGATCGCCGGTGGGATTGTTGCTGCCATTGCCTACCGAAACCGCCGATACGGTTGGAGCCTCTTTCAGGTTGAGCTGACTCCAATAATTGCTCAGATCCGTCGGATTGTATCCGCCGCCTAGTTCGATCAGCGCGATACATTCTCCAGATCCGTCGACGCCTGTGGGGTAGCTGTAGAGATCGGCAACTTGTAAGGGTGTGTAGGAGACGCCGGCGGCTTGGGCGCGAGCTCCGGCGCGTCCCTGCCGCCTACGAAAATGTGGTTTGGCTTGCGGCCGGTTGTCCAAGCCAAAGACGCCTTCGATTACATCCTGCAGCCCGGCGGGAATCTGTACAGACCCCGTGCGACCGCGATACTTTCCATTCGGATGCTCGTATTCCTTCAGTTGCACACCAAAGGCTTCGTTCATGGCGGCAACAGGTCCGGAGAGAATAACCGTCCGCCGTGCGGCACTCTTTTCTTTTACGTTGAGTTTGTGCTCACGGGCAAATGCTTCGACCTTGGCAATGCTTTCTGGGTCGGCCCCGTGGCTTTGTTCGAATTCCTGGCGACTCATGACCTTGCGTTTTGCAATTGGTTTAGTGAATGCATCAGCGTTGACGATAGGTTTTTTCCCCGCGCGCGAATGCAGCCGGATGGTCACGTCCACCATTTCTTTGGGGTTGGCTGGACCTATTTCTCGCGCCCCTTCCAGCGGAGCGCGCTCACTACCTGCAAGTGGTGTTTTCGGAGTAGACGACATAGTTCTCCTTTCTGTTGGACCTAGCTGATGGTGAAGAAAAGCAGCGCAGCGTTGCACCGGAGTTTATTCTTGCGAAACTCCACTTAGGAAAGGAGCCGAGCTCTCTGCAAATCCTACAAATCAGTTGCTGGCCCGTTAGATGCCAGCGAAATTAGCAGCGGGGTAATAAGAAAGCAAGCGTTTTTTGGTGCGTGTTACAAAAAACGGACAGTGTTTGATCTAAATCGGGAATCTCATGAAATGGATTAAATTCAGCCCAGAACTGCAGAGCCAGAAGATGCAAACAGCGTCCCATTCAAGACGGTAAAGGCGCACCGATTCGACGCGAGCCAGTACGGAATCTCGCGATAATCGTCAGCCTCGAAAACGGCGAAGTCGGCGTCCTTTCCTGTCTCGATGG
>Ga0073928_10007212_pt1 | contig 14551 bp, 14 predicted proteins | sample PaiPotPPA55metaG_FD_76969 | JGI IMG/M metagenome (GOLD analysis project Ga0073928, IMG submission 76969) | Iron sulfur acid spring bacterial and archeal communities from Banff, Canada, to study Microbial Dark Matter (Phase II) - Paint Pots PPA... ... | reverse complement strand
TCGATCACCTCGGCGGCGAACGATCGTGGGGTTCCACATCTCTTCCGCTTCCCAATCGACGGCCGCCCCCCCACCGTTCTTACTCAGGAATACTCGGTCGATCCCGCGTGGGCGCCCGACGGCCGCTTCGCTGTTTACTCTGGCGCCGATGTCGGCACCACGTTTGCGGTCAAGGCGGTGACCGCTGAGGCAGCGGAGTATTCCCTGCGCGCACTGACTCTGACTCGCGGGGCGCGGCACCTGGCTTTCCTGCCCGATGGAAAGAACCTTGTGTTCCTGCGAGGAGAGATTCAACATAAGAATCTGTGGTCCATGGACCTGGTGACGGGCGCTGAACGGCAGTTGACCAATCTTCCCCCGGACCTGGACATTCGAGACTTCGATCTCTCGGCGGACGGCCATGAGGTGGTCCTCGAACGAGAGCAAGAACGTTCGCAGGTGGTGCTGCTGGATCTCCCCCAGCCATAATCCGCCCTTCAATCCTGGTTCCTTCACTGCGCCAGATTGCACTACCAACAGCCTGGAATCTACACGTCATGCTGTTTAATGCTGTTTATGCAATCCCGAGAGCGACCAGTCACTTGGTTGTAATTGGTGGTTTCAAGCACGGCCGCTTCGCCTCTTACTTGCACGGCCATTTGTGTGCTGGCGGGCAACACCCAAAACTGAGTGTAAAGCAATACAATATCGCGGGCGGAGGAACTAATGCGGCTAAATCGAGTGGTTGCAAGTCCGGCTCTATTCTTTGCATTGCTGCTAGGTGGGCAACCGCTGTTGCAGCACGCATTCGCTCAGGTGCAGGGCAACTCAGCCAATCAGGAGCCACTCATTCCAGGGGACCAGAGGAAACCCGCACCCAATTTCATCCTTACAGATGCGAAAGGAGACACCATCAATCTGTCGACCTACAAGGGAAAGGTTGTTCTTCTCGATTTCTGGGCGACATGGTGCGGCGGATGTAAAACGGAAATCCCGTGGTACATGGAATTTGACGCCAAGTATAAGGATCGCGGCCTCGCCGTGATTGGCGTGTCGATGGATGAGGACGGATGGAAGACTGTGAAGCCCTTTCTGGCTCTGGACAAGGACCCGGAAACTGGCGGACACACGGCCATGAAATATCCAGTTGTAATTGGAAGTGACAGCTTGGCAAAGCAGTATAACCTCACGAGCATGCCCATGACGTTGTTGATTGATCGAGAGGGGCGCATCGCTGTATCTCACACGGGGATGGTGGACAAGGACGATTGGGAGAGCAAAATCCGATTTTTACTGAAATAGTGCTGAGCCGTGTGATCGCGACACAGTTTTGTCACTTGGCGATCAATCGCCATAACACTCATCATTTGCCCTCGTCGCTGCGCACTCTCGTGACTACTGTGCGCGCGCTCGGTTTCGCAGGACGAGCGCCCCTGATCCAGGACGGCCTCTCCTCCTCCTAGGAACTTGTTTTCACCCGTGCTTTATCAATCACTTACGGCAGCCAAATTCCTTACCGTTTGGACCCGCGCGGCGCGGGTTCGTTCCTCCTAGGACTCACACCCTTCCGCCAACTATCCGGCTCGATTCCCTCCGCAGTAGCCAAGGCTCTTCGTACTAAACACATAACGCCGCCCGCGCCCGAACTCCGTGCCCTGCGTCAGTAACAGGTCGTGCCACGAACGCAGCCTGGTGGCTGCGCGAGTCTGCGCGAGATCACAGCGAACCTGCCGGACAGATCGCGGCTCGCGAGATGGAAATTGTCAGGATCAAGGAGCATCGCAGAGAGCGGACGAATTGAGCGATGACGTGGCCGCAGCCATCGAACGGGCTCTCTGAAGTCGGATCACGACTTTGTCGGATGCCGCGAAAACCGTCGTCCACAAAAGGAGAGTACCTACCTCCATACGAAGACAGTTCACCGGGTTGTCCTCCACTGTCCTTCAATATCAAACGCTCAGTGTACGGCGTGGCGGGTAGCCTTTCTTAGTTTCAGATGAATGCGAATTTCTAAGGAAGATTCTCATGATGCCGTAGTAACTGTTGTTAGCAGGCCATGGCGCTCAGAACCCCGGATTGGTGGACAATGTCGATACCTGGAACCCTTGCATCAGGGAGCGTTGCACAGGGCAGGGGAGTTGAGCGATCAATCAGAGTGGCGTGGCGAGCCGGGATGTAGCTGGCGAGAAACGTCACGGCAATCAGAAGTGATGAAACCAGAAGCAAAGTCAGCCCATCGTGGGGCGTCACCCCGTATAGGAATTCGGCCAGCAAGGGCGCGGCGGCAAAAGATGCGGCCACGCCAATGATCACGCCGAGGACCGAAAGCGTCATGGCCTGCCTCAATACCAGTCGAACCACATGTCGCGGTTGCGCTCCCAGTGCCATGCGGAGGCCAAGCTCTTGGCTGCGCTCGCATACGAAATCACCCCGTAAATCCCGATGGCCGCGAGAATCAAGCCCATCGCAGCAAAGAGCCCCGGCATTTCGGAGAGAACAGTCCAGGGTCGCGCCGAGCTCGAGACCGTCTCCTCCACCGTTCTGACTCCGAAGACGGCTGAATCGGGCGCCAGTTTTGGCCACGGAGGTATGGGAGGGTGTGTTGCAATCTGTCGCGAAAACAGTCCAGCGAGCAAACCGGAAGAACTGGCGAATAAAGAACACGGAAGCTTATCTTTTCGGTGCCTTCCACCGATAGGTTCAATCGCGCTCTAAAAAAGGAGCGCCGACGACGAGACATAATACAGCAACTCCCTTCTACCGGTGATCTGGAGCGCATCCAGCGCAAACCCTTATGTTATCAACATTTTGCGCGCAAAATGTTGAGCCCCATAGACTTCTTGGCGACTCTCCGCTCCGCAACCTTGAGAGCTGAGAACGGCCTTCCTGCTAGACTATCCGGTCGCATTTGAAGTCGGACGTCCGAGGTCCAAGGTTTGAGGTCCAACGGCAGTCCGCATTCCTAAGGACGACTCTTGCCAACAGATCCGGTTCTGGTAGTTCATGGCGGCGCGTGGGCCATGCCTGATGAGATGATCGACGCCCACATACAGGGCGTGGGGAACGCGCTGGCTGCGGGATGGCGCGTGCTCGAGCGCGGCGGCGCGGCGGTCGATGCCGTCGAGGAGGCCGTCGTCATCATGGAAGACGATGAGACCTTCGATGCCGGACGCGGCAGCTTCCTGAACCGCGACGGGCGAGTCCAACTCGACGCTCTCATCATGGACGGAGCCACACTCCGCGCCGGAGGCGTCGGATGTGTCGAGCGCCTGCGCAATCCCGTGCGCGCCGCCCGCAAGATTCTCAGCGAGAGCCCGCACGTCTATTTTGTGGCAGAGGGCGCGGAACGTTTCGCCGCCGAACACGGCATCGCTCTCTGCCAGAACGAAGACCTGATCATCCCGCGCGAGGTCGACCGCCTGCGTAGGTATCAGGCCGCGCAAACCGATTCGAAACCAGATGGGAACGACTTGTTCGCGCCCAGCTCTCACGATGTGACGATCTCTCACGACACAGTGGGCGCCGTCGCTCTCGACCGCGATGGCGGCATCGCTGCCGCGACCTCCACGGGAGGCACGCTGAACAAGGCCCCCGGGCGCTTGGGCGATTCCTCGCTGATCGGCTGCGGCTGCTACGCAGACAACGAGAGCGCCGCCGTTTCGACGACAGGATGGGGCGAACCGATCATGAAGTTAGTGCTGGCCAAGTGGACCGCCGACCGCATTCAGGCTGGCAATCTGCCCGAGTGGTCTTCGCAGGAAGCAATGAATTATCTGAGGCAGCGGCTGAACGGCCATGGCGGCATCATCGTGCTGAACCCGCAAGGCCACATCGGCATCGCGCACAACACCCCGCGCATGGCCTGGGCGTACAAGACAGTAAAGAAGCAGGAAGCGGGCATCGAGCGAAGCGCGCCTTAGAAACCGAAGAGCTGCTCGCTACAGCCAGCCTTTGGTGCGCGCGATCCGGGCGGCTTCGACGCGATTGCCGGCGCCGAGCTTGCTGATTGCTTCTGATAAATAATTCCGCACTGTGCCGTCGGAGAGACCCAACTCTCCGGCGATATCGCCGCTGGCCAGGCCTTCGCCCGCGAGCCTCAGCACCTGGCGTTCCCGGTCGGTCAGCGGATCCATTTCGCCCCAGGCCTCGGTCGCGAGTTCGGGATGGATCACTCGCAGTCCCTGATGAACCCGGCGCACCGCATCGGCAAGTTCTTCGGCGCGCATGTCTTTCAACAGATACCCCGATGCGCCCGATTCGAGCGCGCGGCGCAGGTATCCCGAGCGAGCAAAGGTGGTGACGATGACGACGCGCGTCCCAGTGCGGCGTCGCTTGAGTTCCGCCGCGACATCAAGGCCACTCATGTGCGGCATTTCAATATCCGTAATAAAGACGTCGGGCTTGTGTGCGAGTACGGCTTCGAGCGCTTCTCTTCCGTTGCCCGCTTTGGCGACGACGGAGATGTCGCCTTCGATTTCGAGCAGGGCAGCGAGCGCGCCGAGGACCATCCCTTGATCTTCGGCCAGGACCACGCGGATGGTCTTTCGTCCTTCTTTCGCGCCTTCTCTATTGAGAGGATTCAATTCTGGCAGCCTTCGTTTCTCGACATCACTTCCTTGAGTGGCAGCGTGATGATGATCCTGGTTCCCGCCTCGGTATTGCGGTTCAGAGTGCCTCCGAGCATTTCCACGCGTTCGCGCATGCCGCGCAAACCGTTGCCTTCGCCGTTGGAGCTGCCGCATCCGTCATCGTGAATCTCGAGGCGACAGGAGCCGTTCTGTTGTTCGAGCCGCATACGGCAGGTGCGAGCCTGCGCATGGCGCACAACGTTGGTGACGGCTTCCCGAACCGCGAGCGAAAGGACGCTTTCCTGCACGGCGGGAAGTTTCATCGTGGTCGCAGCATCGCACTGCACGGTGAGGCCGGCGGTCTCGAGAGTGGTCTTGGCCTGCGCCAACTCCGCTACAAGTCCCTGGGAACGATAGCCGCGAATAGCGTCGCGCACATCGGATAAGGCTTGGCGCGAGATTTGCTCGACTTCGCGGATCTCTTTTCCGGCGCGCTGCGGATCGCGCTCGATCAACTTGCCGGCGAGTTCGGATTTCAGGGTGATCACCGAAAGCGTGTGTCCCAACACATCATGCAGATCGCGGGCAATGCGTTCGCGCTCAGCCACCTTGGCCAGGTTCTCAATCTCTTCATTGGCTTTGCGCAGCTTCCGGTTCATGCGGTTGCGCTCGGCAAAGAAGACGTTGCCCGCGCCAATGAAGACCGGAAATACTGCGGCCCAGAAGCGCTCCCAATTGCTCATCGGCAGAAAGAAGCCTTCGATGGCCGCAACGGCCGCAATGGCGCCGAGGCCTGCAATGGCCCGCGCTTGGGTATCGACCAGGAAAGGAACCATGGCGGCCGCGAAGATAAAGAACGTGCAGCCTCCCGCGTTGTAAGGGAGGTAGAGGACTCCGAGGAGAACCATGCCGCCGACGTGCACGAGGGGTCGAGGTCTCTCGAGCAGGAAAATTCCCCAATAAAGTACGAGGAATATCGCAGCCCCGAGAGCATCGAAGGCCCATAGTTTGCGGCTGACATGTTCTACGACGGGTTGCACGAAGAAGAAACCGAGATAGAGGACCCAGAGCAGAGGACCCCATCCGTGATCCCGATCCTGAATCACGGAGCGGAGCGGCCGCAGTTTTAACGACCAGCGTCCGGCGGAAGAACCCGCTTCGAATTGACGCGAACCAAGGAACGGCATCGGTTTAGGTTCTCAACCTTATTTTCAACCTTCCGGTCAATTCCGGCCAGTTCTAACTCTGGGCTTGGCCGCGAACCAGACCAGCAGCGCCGCGGGAACCAGCAGAGCCAGCCATCGCGATCCGCCGTAAAGAGCTGCCGTTCCCAGCAGAACGAGGAGGAGTGTCCAGCCCATCGATTTTTTCGAATCCATGCTCATGGTTGCGATCCCTCAGGGGCCAAAGCCCCGCGTTTTCGTTGGCCTCGGGTGGTACGGCTAAAGCCGTATCCTTTCCGGATTGTCGTTTCCAAAGTGTCCTTCCCAAGCGATCCAGAGATCGCTTCTAGCCGTACATTTTTTCCTGATCGCGCTGGAAGCCGATGCGCGCGATGCCGAGACAGATCATGGTGAAAGCTGCGAGTACCTCCCAGTGCGTGGCGCTCGATTCGTTGCGTCCGGCGCCCACGATCCCCAGCGCGAGTTGCGACAGGTGATAGGGAGGAAGCGCCAGCGCGATCTCGCGCACGACTTTCGGCAAGAACATGAAGGGCACCCACAACCCGCTGCAGAACGACATTGGAAGATAAATCAGGTTGATGGTCGCCGGCGCCGAGTTGGGTCCGGTGAAGTATCCGACGGCCAGTCCCATGGCGGAGAAAGGCAGCGAACCGGCGGCGAGTGTTCCCAACAGCTTCGCGAAATTGGCGAGAGGCATGCGCACGCCGCCCAGCGTGATTCCGAGCGCGAAGAGCGCGAGCACGATGATGGTGCTGAAGATCATGCTGGTGACTACTTTGGCCGCGAAGTAGGCAAACGGGGGCATGGGGCTGGCGCGCTTCACCTGCAGCCATCCCAGGCCGCGGTCGGAAGCCAGGCCCGCAGCGGTTCCAAACAGAGAGGCACCCATCACGCCAAACGTGCCGTAGGTGGCGATCAGATAGGTGGGTATCGAAGTGTCGCCAATCGCCTGCTTCGAGTTGAGCACCAGCCCGAACAGGACGTAGAACATGATCGGGAAACTGAGGACGGAGGCGGTATACATGCGGAGCCGAAGATTCTTCAGAAACTCGTACTTCGCTTCCTTCAGATAGATGGTCGCGGTGTGACCGGGCGAACGCTGAACTTGTGGATTGCTCAAAGCCATGGTTGCAGAACTCATTCGATTGCCTCCGCGCTGATGCGCTAGAAAATCGTTGACTGGAATGCCGCGTTCCTATTGCTGCTAAAGTTGCCGGGGCTCATCCCGCCAGGCTGCGGGTTTCCAGAAGGGCTGCCCGGAGAGCCTTGCCGCGCCGATAAAGAACACCATGGCGAATAGGAGAACGCCGGGCACCAGCGCCCATCGCCCTTCTAAACCATCCATGCCAGCGTCGAGAAGTTGAATGAATGCGGTCAGCAGCATCAGGCTGCCGAGGACGCTTCTGGCCCGCACTGCGAGCATGCCGAGGAGCATGGCGGCCAGCGCCAGATTGCGCGAGGCCAGATAGCCGGCATAAACGCGCGCCGCTTCCTTGATCTCGGCGTCCGGGGAAACCAGCAGGGCCGGGTGGATGAGGGCAATCATGGCCCCTGCCGCCATCAGGAGTGCTCCGAGAATTATGCTGGCCGACACCCACCCGGGCAGAGACGCAGTCTCGTCCGATCTCAGAGGTGCTGATGTTCCGACCGACTCCTCGCGCTGATGTCCGAGCATGATGAACTCTTTTCTGAGCAGCTAGTTTTGCCTTTCGTGCCGGCCGTTCTCCTGGGTCAAAGCCAGGAATGCTTCTTCGAGGCCGGCGCTTGCAACTTCCAGGCCTGTGAGTCGCGCATCGCGCGCGAGCAATTCGCGGACGATCGATTCCGCCTCGGTGGCATGAAGTTCGACGGCTTCGCGATCTTCCTTCACTTCTGTGACGCCCGGAATCTGACGCAAAGCATTTACGCTGAGGCTGGTGATACATCGGATCCGCTTGCCGGCGGTTTTCGCCTTGATTTCCGAGGGAGTTCCCTGCGCGATGATCTCGCCCTGATTGATCACGGCAACGCGGTCGGCGAGAGCATCGGCCTCCTGCAGATAATGGGTCGTGAGCAGGACGGTTTTGCCGCGTGAGACCATTCTGCGAATTTCATCCCACAACATGCGGCGCGCTTCTACGTCGAGCCCCGCCGTGGGCTCATCGAGAAAGAGCAGGTCGGGGTCGCCGCAGATTGCCAGGGCGAAGAGCACGCGCTGCTTCTGCCCTCCGGAGAGATCGCCGAACTTGCGATCGCTCAGATTCTCCAGGCCTGCGGCAGCCAGGACATCCGCGGACGCCATGGGCTTGGCGTAATAGGTCGAAAATAGATCGATGTGCTCGCGGACGCGCAAGGTTTCGGGAACTCGTCCGACTTGCAGCATGGCGCCCGTCCTCGTCCGGTTTTCAGGATTCGTGGGGTCGCCGCCGAACACGCGGGCTCTTCCCGAATTGGGCTGCATCAATCCCAGCAGCAACTTCACGGCGGTGGTTTTGCCCGCGCCATTGGGGCCGAGCAATGCGACCACCTCGCCTGCCCGCACGCGGAAATCGACACCCCGGAGAGCCTTGATGTTTCCGTAGTTTTTGTTTACACCTTCGAGACTGGCGACGATGAGCTCCGAGGTGGTAGTTTCGGCGCGGTGCGATTGCTCCAAGGTTGCGATCATTTCAAATCCTTTCGGCGCTTCGCGCCGTCCACCGGGAATCGCGTTCCGTTTCCCCTGCAGTGATTGCATCATCGCCGAAGGAGAAAGGGGACACCAGTGCCATCCATCACGCAGCGAGCGTGACAAATGTCACCCGTGACAAATGTCACCCTTGACTCGGCGGAGAGTTTGAAGTAGAGATTGCAGTAGACGGTGAACCCCGGGGTGCGGACGGGAATTCCGTGTACTTCGCGGTGCCTGTTACGAATTGCGAACAGGCACGGGAAATCCACAACATGGGATCGACGGTCGGTCTGAGTGGTGGTCGAGAGTGGGCTCTCGTATCTGCGCGTCTAGTAAGGGCTCCCGTCTGTTCGGATTTCGTAACAGAGGGCCGGTGCCGAATCTTTTGCACAAATCTGCGGCCACAATGCCTCTCGCCTTTGGTATGATTCCCCCACTTTCCTTGGAGGCCTAGGTATGCTACCGGCGGGAAAAAGCCTTCGTACGCTGCGGGAGAAACTCGGCCTCACCATGCGAGACGTAGAGAACGCCAGTGCGCGCGTTGCCGACAAATATCGCAACGAGGAATTCTCCATTCCACCCAGCCGACTGTCCGACATTGAGACCAAGGGGATTCTGCCGAGCATTTTCCGGCTCTACACTCTGTCGGTGATCTACCGTCGCGACATTCGCGAGCTGATGACGTGGTATGGCGTGGACCTGAACAATCTGGCCGCCGACCTCGGTCTGGTGTCTCCTCCGAAATCGCATGTATCGGATGCGCTCGCGGGTCTGACCTCGGTGCAGGTGCCGGTGCGCCTCGATCCGAGTTTTGACGAACGGCGCACCACCAACCTGGGCCGCATGGTCGAGCAATGGGGATTGGTTCCTGTCGCCTACCTCGCGCAATTTGCCAACAGCGACTTCACCTACGGCTACGTCGGCACCCACGATTTCACCATGTATCCCATCCTGCCACCCGGCAGTTTCATACAGGTCGATGAGTCGAAGAATAAGGTGGTAGAAGGCTCCTGGCGCTCGGAATACGAACGTCCCATCTATTTTGTGGAGACTCGGGATGGCCATACCTGCTGCTGGTGCAGCATGCGTCGCGAGGAAATTATTCTACAACCGCATCCCTTGTCTCCGGTTCCAGTCAGGATTCTGCGGCACCCGCAGGAAGCGGAAGTGCTCGGTCAGGTGGTAGGGGTGGCTATGAAATTGACCGAGTGGCACGCCGTCGATTCTTCTCCAGGATCGAAAGGGCCAGCAGCACTGAATTAAGGTGACTGGCGGCGGGTGAGTCCTGGCGTTCGCCGGGCACCAACTCCTCGAAGCGATCCCGCATTCCTGTGATAAAGACATGCGCCGCGACTCCTTTCGCGCGGCTCGATTCGTCCAGATCCTCAACCAAAGACGCCATCGGCGCGCGCAGAACTCCAGTCAGAATCTCGCCGTGCGCCGTCTTCAAAGCGCGCTCGCAAGACTCCGGGCCGTGAACCAGTTCGATCCCCCAATGCTCGTAGCGGCCTTGCGTGCGTCGCAGGGAGGCCACGTAAGCCAACTTCCCCAGCAGGCCCGACACAGCCGCCAGCGTGGTTTCTTTCACGTCCTGCAGTGCTGATTTCAGGGTCATTTTGTTACAAATTCCGAACGCTCGAAGGTTTGCGAACTCATTGCGCCCGCGATTGCGCCCGTGAAATTATCACGATCCAACGCGCAGTAACCAGGAGAAAACACCCATGAAACGTATCCTACTCGTGCTCGGAGCAGCTGTGCTCTTTCTCAATACCCTAATGATTCCAACCGCAGTCAGGGCTGAAGGCGGATCCACAGGAACCAGCTGCGGCCAGACTCTGTGCAAGCCGTAAACCGATTCTCATTGTGCACCAAATCGTCGCATTGTGCACCAAATCATCGCGGACGGCGAAGCGAAGTCAGCCGTCTTACGAAAACAGAACAAGAATGAGATCGTATTGCCTCCGGCGGCAGCTGGCAGTATAGTCGCTCGTTATCGCTATGCTGCAGGCGCATTCACCACTTTGGCACTATTTTTGGGTTGCGCCCAACCTCCTTTTCCTTATTCTCGGGGTTCTGCTTTGGCGGCGCGGGCTCGCCAAACAGTTCCCCGCATTCTTCGCATTCGCCATTGTTAGTTCTGTCAGTCAGTTGGCCGTCTACCTGGCCGATGTTGTGCCGACGGTGACGCCGCAGACCTTCTGGCGGGTCGACTGGGCAAGCGTGCTCCTGGCGGGAGTGTTGAAGTTCGCAGTGATCGGCGAAATCTTCGCGCAGGTTCTCGGTTCCTACCGGTCGCTGGCCCGTCTTGGAAAATTCCTGATCAGGGCGGTGGGTGTTGTCATGGTGCTCGCAGCCACCCTGGTCGCTGCCTATGCCCCGAAAGACAGCCTCTTCGGAATTGTCTCTGGAGCGCACCTTCTTGAGCAGACGATCTATTTGATCGAATGCGGGTTGTTCGCTTTTATCTTCGGGCTGGCATACTATTTCCGTCTTAGGTTTGCCCGGCCGGTCTTCGGAATCGCCCTTGGCCTGAGCATCTCGGCGTGTTTGCACCTCGCGGTTTGGGCTGTAATCGCCAACGGCGGCCTCCCCGATCAGACCCGTTATCTTCTCGATTTCGTCGGGATGGCCACCTATCACCTTTGCGTTCTGATCTGGTATTACTACCTCCTCGTTCCCCAGAAAGCTATCGTGAGCCCTGCGATTCCGCTGCCTGAGAACAATCTCGACGTTTGGAACCGCGAACTGGAGCGTCTGGTGCACCCATGACTTTGGCTATCATTCTGGTCATCGCCGCCGCGTTATCCCTTGTATTTACATTGGGGATTGCGCTCTCCCGCAGCCTGCAAGTTTCCAAAGAAGCAGGACTCGCAGGTCAGATTCAACCGATTGACGTCGAGGCCTTTCGCAATCTCATTGACCCAGGGGAAGACGACTATCTGCGACGTCGCTTGCCGGCATCAGAATTTCGCTGGGTGCGCCGGCAACGCCTGCACGCCATGGCGGCCTACGTTCAGGTCGCGGGAAGAAATGCTGCGGTCCTCGTATTGATGGGACAACGTGTCTTAAATGCAGGCGATGCCCAAACCGCGGAGGCTGCGCGGCGACTGGTGGACAATGCGTTGCTGCTGCGCCGAAATGCAGCCTTTGCCTTGCTCAGAATCTATATCGCTATGGCCTGGCCGACCTCCGGCCTGGCGGCGGCTCCGGTCCTTCACAGCTATGAACAACTGAATGGCTCCGCCATGCTGCTGGGCAGGTTGCAAAATCCCGCTGCCCCGGTACGTATCGCGGCCACGTTGTGATTTGCTGTGTTTTGATGTTCAACACACTCGTTCCCAACCCGACATTCGTTGGCGGTTTGCCGATCCTGGCTGGGCAATCGCGCCGGGCAATCGCGAGGATTCAGGAAGCCGACGCGGCCGTGAACTGAAGGAGCGGTTCCCCACGGTTCCCCACTGCTTACTTGTTTTCGATTGCCGTTCTGTTATAAAAACCAGCGGGCGTTCCCCACCATTTGTGAATACGTCGGCAATCTGCCGTGGAGTCGTTCCTGCCGTCAGCTCGCCTTCGCGAGTCCAAGGGAGAACCTTATGATCCGCACCCCGAAAACTGTCTGTGTGCCATTGCTTGCCCTGCTGCTCTCCGCCATTGGCTTCGGTCAGGGAGGAGTGGCCACCGGTGATCTGCACGTGACCGTGAAAGATCCGAAGGGGAACGTGGTTACGAATGCAACGGTGACCGCGCAGGACATCGCGAAGGGCTTGGAGCGCAGCGCGAATAGCGACGGCCAGGGCGGATACAGCGTTCGCCTGCTGCCTCCCGGTTCGTACTCGGTGACGGTCGTCGTTCCGGGATTTACCAAGGTTGAAAATACCGGCGTCGCGATCACGGTCGGGGGTCTGGTGGAACTGCCGGTCACGCTCTCGGTCTCGGGCGGAAGGGAGGTTGTTGAAGTCAGTTCGCAGGCCGAGCTGGTGGAAACCTCGCGCAGTTCGACCACGGACACGATCGGGCAGCGGCGCATCGACAATCTACCGATCAATGGACGCAACTACATCAACTTCACCTTGACCGATTCCCAGGTGGTGCGCGACAACGCGCCGAACACGGGGGCGGCGCCCACCTCGGGCTTGAATATGAGCGGCCAGCGGGCGCGCTCGAACCTGGTGAACGTGGACGGAGCTGACGCCACAGACAACTCGGTGAACGGCGTGCGCTCGACGGTTTCGCAGGAGGCCGTGCAAGAATTTCAAATCATCACCAACAGCTACGCGGCGGAATACGGGCGGGCTGCGGGTGGCGTGGTCAACATCATCACGCGATCAGGAGCCAATGACTTTCACGGAGATGTTTACGGGTACCTGCGGAATCGCAATTTCCAGGCGGTAAATCCCTTCAGCACGGTGTCGAACCCGGCATATACGCGCGTGCAGGCGGGCGTCGCGTTTGGTGGACCGATCAAGAAAGACAAGACGTATTACTACTTTGCGTATGAGATCACGCGGCGGCACGAAACGGGCTTCTCCAGCATCGGGCAAAACAATTTCGGTCTGCTTGATAACGTCGATTTGTCGAACGCATTCGGCCTTCCCGCCGGAACCATCCAGCAAGGCGTGAATGCCACCTCGGATCAGCAGACGTATTTCCAACAGACGCTGCTCGCCGCGGAAGCAGGGCTGAAAGGGATCAGCCCGGCGCTAGCCGCCGGATACGGCCAGGAGGCCGCGGCATACGCCACGTTTGTGGGCGGTTCCTCAGGGACTGCCCTCAACGGCACGTACCCTGCGATTTTCGGGAAACTCGTGGGTACGGCAATTCCCTCCCCTCCGAATTCGAGCAATCCGCTGACGCAGTTTCCGACCTCTTGCACGTTTGCCACTTTGAATCTGTTGTGCAATTCCTTGCCGGGGAATTTCCAGACGTTGAACTCGCAGAGAGGGAACTTCCCGATCTTTGAAGGCACGAGCGTTTACTCGCTGCGCATCGATCACAATGTGAACGCCAACAATCGCCTGATGCTGCGCGCGAACGTCAGCCCTTCGACCGTCACCGGAATCGAAGTGGGAGGCCAGGACCAGCCTTTCGGGCAAAACGCCTACTCCCGTACCTCGCAGCAGACTTTCCGCGACGTTGCCGGAACCGCGCAGGACACTTGGACCATGGGCAGCAACAAGGTGAATGAGTTCCGCTTTCAGTATGCTCGCCGGGGATTGGCGTACTTCTACAACACGGCGATTCCGGGAGGCTCGGACGTGGCCGTCAACATTCCGGGATACGCCTATTTCGGACGCGAGCCTTACTCCTACATTCAGCGCGTGGAGCAGCGCTATCAGTTCACCGACAATTTTTCCTGGACGATGGGCCGGCATAACACCAAGTTTGGCGGGGACTTCAACTACCTTCCGCTCACGGCTGTGTTCACGGTCAATTACGGCGGGGTCTTCGATTTCGGACCGCTCGACGCCGCCACGCTCGGTTTCGGCAACCTTTGTACCGCCAACAGCCTGCCCGGCAGTTTGTGTCCCGACTTCCCTGGCTTCACTCCCGTGCAGGTGTATGGACTGGGAATCCCCGGGGATATGGTCCAAGGCATTGGCAACCCCGTCGACTCGTTCTCCAACAAACCGATTGGCCTGTTCTGGCAAGACTCGTGGCGGGCGAGTTCCACCATCACGTTGAACTTTGGCGTGCGCTACGACGTTGAGATTCCGCCCAAGTTCGCTCAACCGCAGGGGCTGGCCCTGACCGGTTATCGGTTGCTCGGCCTGCAAAAAGGGATTCAGACCGACAAGAACAACTTCCAGCCGCGGCTCGGCGTGGCTTGGGATCCGAAGGGGGATGGCAAGACGGTGGTTCGCGCCTCCTACGGGATGTTTTACGATCATCCCCTTCTCGGACTTTATTTTCTCGGCGATGCGTCCGACGGCTCGAGCAGCGGACAGCTTGCCTTTGCGGGCGGGAGTCCCTGCAGCACAAGCGTGGCTGCGGGCGCGGGAAGTCTGAACGCCTCGAATATCTTCCAGGGAGTCCTGAATACATCGTCGTGTTTACCGACGGTGCCTGGTTATCAAGCGGAGGGACAGCGATTCAATCCGGCGCCCTTCACCCCTTCATCCGCCAGCGCGGCGAATCCGGGTTTGTTTATCAATCAGAACTATCTGAATCCG
>Ga0073928_10007211_pt1 | contig 14552 bp, 12 predicted proteins | sample PaiPotPPA55metaG_FD_76969 | JGI IMG/M metagenome (GOLD analysis project Ga0073928, IMG submission 76969) | Iron sulfur acid spring bacterial and archeal communities from Banff, Canada, to study Microbial Dark Matter (Phase II) - Paint Pots PPA... ... | reverse complement strand
TCCCAGCGACCCCAGACCAACACTTTCTTGATCCGCCGCGCGTACCCCTACGTGGAGGGACGCCTCCCCTATGGCATCAATTTCATGTTGTGCCCGGACTTCGGCGGCGGCTCGGCCGTTCTTCAAGACGCTTACTTCGGATGGGACCTGGACGACGCCGTGAAGCTACGCTTCGGCAAGTTCAAGACCCCCTTTGGTCTCGAGCGCCTACAGCCAACGTCGAACCTCTCGTTCGTCGAGTTCGGCCTTCCGAGTCTCTTGGCGCCAAACCGCGACGTCGGCGCAATGATCTACGGCGACTTGTTCCACCGGTTTGTGGGATATGCCGGCGGAGTCTTCAACGGCGTACCCGACAACGGAAGCGGCGATTTGGACTCGGACAATCAGAAAGAGTTCGCCGGACGTCTCTATTTGCGGCCATTTTCACAGATCCCGAATTTGGCGCTCGGGCGCCTGTTCGTTGGCGTCGCTACGACGTTCGGCCGCGTCTACGGCACGCCAACGAATCCGAGCGTTACCAGCCCGGCGGCAACGCCCGCCTACAAGACTCCAGGTCAGAATACAGATTTTTCGTATCTGACGGCAGCGTCCGGAGTCACTCCGACGTATGCAAATACCGTCGTCGCGAACGGCCCACACAATCGTTACGGCGTATACCTCTACGAAGCGCTCGGCCCCGTCAGCCTCATGGCCGAGTACTATGTCTCTCACCAAGAAGTGGGCTTTGCCGGGAAGGGCAACGCGCTCATTGACAACGCGGCGTACCAAGTCCAGGCAACGTTCGTCTTGTTCGGTGCGGATGCCTCGTACGACTTCGTGCATGTCCAGACGCCCGTCGATCCGGGATTGGGCCAATTCGGCGCGCTCGAGCTCGCGGCACGCGTCGGCCACCTGGCGATCGATTCCAATGCGTTTCCGACGTACGCGTCGCCGACTGCTTCGGTGCGCGGTGCGACCGAATTCACGGCCGGCTTGAACTGGTACGTGAGCGACAACGGCAAGTTTGTGCTGAACTGGGATCACGCCGAGTTCCAGGGCGGAGCAAAGACGCCGCCGGAGCTCGCAGCCGGCCATCGCGAGGCCGAGAACATCGTTCTCATACGCGCTCAAGTTGTCTACTAAGAGAGACTTAAGTTGCAGGGAAACGAATGGCAGTGGCTTCGTCGAAAAACATGGAACGACGCGCGTTCCGGAGGAGATTGTTCCATGAGGGTCCTTCCAATCGCACCGGTCCTGTCGGCAGTGGCGGTGCTCACGCTTGCTCTGACCGTCGGCTGCACCGGGGACGACAACACCCTTCCGCTGCTTCCGAGCGACGCGAGCACGGACGCAACGCAGAAGGACGGCTCGGCGCGGGATGCTCCGACCGTCAAGCTCGATGCAGGCGAAGACGCCTCGGGATCCGAGGGGTGGAGGTTCGAGCCGGGAGCAGACGCGGTCGAAGCGACGCAGCCGGATACCTCGGGGGAGACAACCGCGGGAGATGCCTCGGACTCGGGTTGAGGGCTCTAGCGCCAGCCTCAGGTTAGTCCAGTGGTAGCACCCATACGTTGCTCCCTTCGCCGATCGCCAGCAGATCGGCAGCGCCGCTTGCCACGCTTCCCGTTTGGTGGGCTTCCGCCCACGGCGCGTAGACGCAACGAAAGAAAGGAGGAGTGGGCTGTTCGACGGCGACGAGCGCGCGTGTCTTGGGCGCGTCCTTTGTGATGACTTGCGTCACGCGCGCTTCGTGTGCGCGCTGGACGAGCGACACCTCGTCGGTCGGCGCGGTGAAGTGGGGACCGCCGTCGAAGGGATCGACCCGCCAAGCATAGCGAAAGCCGATACGACGCAGCATCTTCTCTACGCCCTTGGTCTGCGCGCCGACTTTGCCGATGACGTCTTGCGCGTCTTGCGGCAGAAGGCTTGCGTAGATAGCACCCTCGGGGAAGAGCCCTTTGACGAACTCCTTGTTCTTCTTCGAGAGGCGGTCGGCCTCCGCATATGTCATTTCCGTGAATTTCCGGCCGACTGCGTTCCAGAGATGGGACGTTCCGTCGGGCTCTAAGGGAGGCAAGAGCTCGGCGAGCAGTTCGTCCCGGAACCAATCGCGATGCATCTTGATGAAGAGAAAGCGAACGCACGAAATCAACAGACCGAGTTTCTCCGGCTTCTTGCGATATTCGGGGCGCACGATGAGCCCCCCGAGCTCCGTCGGCCCGTTGTAAGAGTAGCCAATCTTGAGCACGACATGCCGGAAGAGCTTGTCGAGCGTGGCGGAGTACCGCTCTTCCTCCGACACATCGACGTAAATGTACGGAGCGTCGCGCCGTCCGAGCTGTCCCACGATCATCGATGTGCCGACGATCCGGTCATGCATTCGATCCACGACCACGAACACATATTCGCGACGGCGCGGGTCTTTGATTGCGCACGAGAAGCTCCTTTGCGCATGGTCGAGAATGCCGCGAACGTCATCGCGATCGGCAGGCAGATTCACCGTGTTCAGGTGGCGCGCGACATCGAGTAGCTGATCCTCGTCGGCTGGCACGGCGCCGCGAATCTCGTAGGGCCACGTCATGGAAGCACAAAGTGCTTACCACGAGCTGGGAGACTGGGCGCCGACGGTGGGAGGCGCTGTTTCTCGGTCGCGCGAGGCTACCGATCCGTCCTATCCTTCGGCTGACCTCCGGCGGATACCCGCTCGTTCCTCATGACGACTCTCCCGTCCCACCCACCGCCGTCTCAGCAGCAGGCGCTCACCGATGCGACGCACGACCCCCGTACGACGCTACTGCGCATGCAGGCCGCGCAGCAAAAAGCAGGAACGCCAAGCTACGAGCAGCGCGTCGACGGACTCGACAAGCTCGACGCGGCTCTGCGCGCGCGGCAGGACGACATTGTCGAGGCGATCTCGCGCGATTTCGGACACCGCTCGCGACACGAGACGCTTCTCGCCGAAGTGTTCCTCGTCCGGAGCGGAATCCGACACGCGAGGGCGCATCTGCGCGAGTGGATGGAGCCCGGCGAACGCGAGACAGGCTGGGTCTTTCTCCCTGCCCGGACGCAAGTCGTCTCGCAGCCGGTTGGCGTCGTTGGTATCATCTCGCCGTGGAACTACCCGCTGCAGATGGCGCTCTTGCCCCTCGTGGGAGCCCTCGCCGCAGGCAATCGGGTGATGATCAAGCCAAGTGAGCTCGTCCCCGAAACGGCGTCGCTGCTTCGCGATCTCATCGGACGAGCATTCCCCGAAGATCAGGTCGCCGTCCTCGTCGGTGGCGCGGACCTCGGCGAAACCTTTTCGTGCCTGCCCTTCGATCACCTCGTTTTCACCGGGTCGACGCGCGTCGGCAAGCTCGTCATGCGCAATGCTAGCGAGAACCTCGTTCCAGTCACCCTCGAGCTCGGCGGAAAGTCGCCGGCGATCGTCGGTTCGGCTTTCGCGCCACGCGCCGCGGCGACGCGCATCATGGCAGGGAAGCTCTTCAACGCGGGCCAAACGTGCATCGCCCCGGACTACGCGCTCGTGGCGCGAAGCGCGTGCGCGGCATTCGTCGAAGGCTGCACGGCTGCAACCGCCACGATGTACCCGACGCTCGAGAAGAACCCGGACTATACGTCGATTATCAACGACGCCCACCACGCGCGTCTGAAGAGCTATGTCGAAGACGCGAAAGCTCGTGGAGCGCGCGTTCTCGAGTTGAACCCGGCCGGAGAATCGCTGGACAAGACGCGCAAGCTCGCGCCAACGCTCGTTCTCGACCCGACCGAAGAAATGCTCGTCCTTCGGGAGGAGATCTTCGGACCCATCCTGCCGATCGTTACCTACGAGACGCTCGACCGGGCCATCGCCTACGTCAACGATCACCCACGGCCCCTTGCCTTGTATTGTTTCGACCACGACGCTACTGTGATCGATCGCATCATTGCCGAGACGATCTCCGGCGGAGTTACCGTCAACGATACGATGCTTCACTTCGCGCAGGACGACTTGCCTTTCGGCGGCGTCGGCCATAGCGGGATGGGGCACTACCACGCCCGCGAGGGCTTCGACGCATTCAGCAAAAAGAAGGCGATCTTCCGGCAGGCCAGGCTCAACTCCACCGGACTCATGCGACCGCCGTTCGGCAAAGCGCTCGACACCGTGCTCAAGTTTTTGATCGGCAGTTAGCTCGGGCGCGCCGTACCCATGCAAGCTTGCGACGTTCTGGTGGTCGGCGCCGGACACAATGGACTCGTCGCCGCAGTCTTTCTCGCGCGAGCGGGACTGCAAGTTACCGTCGTCGAAGACAAGACAACGGTCGGCGGCGCCTGCAAGACCGAAAGGCCATTTGCCAAGGCACCCAATCTCGCCACTTCGACCGGTGCTTACCTTCTTGGGCTGATGCCTCCCGAGCTCCTCGCAAAGCTCGGCGTGGACATCCCGCTGATCCGACGCGATCCGCACTACTTCCTGCCTACGACCGGCAGGCGCTATCTGCTTCTCGGCAGCGATCGCGAATCGACGAAGCAGCAGTTTCACGCGTTTTTTTCCGAGAGAGACTGGCGCGCCAATGAGGCATTGCACGCCGAGCTCGCGCAGATACGCGAAGACGTCGCGCCAACGTGGCTACAAGAGCCGCTGACCATCGAGGAAACGGCAGAACGATGGGTGCGCCCCCCGCTTCGGGGTGCATTCGTCGATCTGTGCCGAAGGCCGGTCGCGGACTATCTCGGTCGCTTCGATTTCGCCAGTGATCTGCTGCGCGCCATGTATGCCGTGACGGACGGCTTCTCGGGTGTGACGGGCAGCTATCACACCCCCGGCACGGGAATGAACTTCCTCGTCCACAACATGTGCCGCTTGTCCGGTTCGGACGGCACGTTCATGATCGTTCGCGGCGGCATGGGCACCGTCACGCAGCGCATCGCAAGGGCGGCGCTCGACGCAGGTGCGACTATCCAAACCGGCAGCAAAGTGGCCCGCATCCTGGTTCAGGGGCAAGACGTCCGCGGCGTCGCCTTGGCGGACGGCACCGAGATTCGGGCGCCTGTCGTCGTGTGCAACGCCGACCCTTTTCGAATGCTCACTCTCGTCGGCGAAAGCTCCTTGCCAGCCGAGTACGTGCAGCGCATCGACCGGTACAGGCGTGACGGGACGACGATGAAGGTGAACCTGGCACTGCGGGGATTGCCCCGATTCACGTGCTTGCCCCAAGACAAGGGCCAGTACGGGCCGACGATTCATTTGCTCCCGGACGAAGAAGATGTGATCGCGTCTCTCGATCGCGGCTTTCAGGACGTACAAGAGGGCAAGTTGCCTGCGTTTCCGACGATCGAATGGTACATTCACACGACGCTCGACCCCGCCATGCGCGACGGGCACGGATACCACAACAGCGCGCTCTTCGTTCAATGGGTGCCGTACACACTCTCGGCGGGAAGAAGCTGGAGCGCCGAAGAAGGCGGCTACGTAAAACACCTGTTATCGCTGTGCGACCGCTTTGCCCCAGGCACTACGGACCTCGTTGTCGACACATTCGCCCTGACTCCGCCGAAAATCGAAGCGCATTTCGGAATGACCCGGGGACACATTCATCACGTCGACAACACGTTCGGGTTCGCGGATCGTTTGCCGTACACCACTCCGGTGGGTGGCTTGTACTCGTGCAGCGCGGGCACTCACCCTGCCGGCAGCGTGATCGGGTGCGCGGGCCACAACGCAGCGATGCGCGTGCTGCGCGACCTCGGGCGCTGTCATGCGCAGTGAATACCGCCCATTTCGGTGGCCCAACCGACGCTTGTCGCCGTCATCCGCGTGACTCCCAAGCGCCCCCGTCTCATCCTCCCGCGGCCAAGCGCGTCTCGACCGAGCGCTGGTCGCGGCTGGCGTAGAGGAGCGCGAGACCGAGGAGCGTAACGCCGATCGAGGCCGTGAGGCCTTGTGCCGTGACGCTCAGGTTCGAACGGTGCGTAATGACGTTCCAGAAGTGCACGACGACGCCGATGAGCGCGGCACCGACGAGGGTGACGACGGCGCCAGCGACCTTGAGGTTGCCGCTCGGACCCTCGCGCAGCCCGGCGTCGACGTCTGCCTGTTTGAAGTCACGCCCCGTGAAGGCCATGATCACGAAGAGTGCGAGAGGATGCATGACACCGGCGATGACGAAGAGCGGCCACCACGTCTTGGTTGCCTGAAGCAGACCACCGACGACGAGCTGCATGAACATTCCGCCAATTGCTCCCGCCATACCGCCCAGGCCAACGACGGAAGCGACGACTTTCTTGGGGAACGTGTCGGCGGGGATAGTGAAGATGTTGGCCGACCAGGCTTGGTGCGACGCAGTCGCGAGGCTGATGCAGGCGAGGGCGACGACGAAGTTCTTCGTGAAGACCGCGACAATCGCGGCGGGCATGCAGAAAGCGAACACCGCCATCGCCATCAGACGCGCTCGACCGACGCCCCAGCCATGCTTCATGAGAAAGCCCGAGAGGTAGCCTCCCGCGACGCTCCCGACGTCGGCGGCAAGATACGGAACGACGATCATGACCGAGCCCTTCAGCATCGTCACGCCGCGTTCGGAGTTCAGGTACGTCGGCAGCCAGGTGAGATAGAACCACCAGACCGGGTCGGTCATCATCTTGCCGAGACAGAAGCCCCAGACCTGGCGGTAGCGCAAAAGCGACGTCCAGGGAACGCGGACTGCGCTGCTTACCGGATCGTTGTCGCTCAAGATGAGCGCGCGCTCTTGTTGACCCAAGTTCGGATGGGTCTCGGGCGATCGATAGAACCATGCCCAGAGAATGAGCCAAAGGAAACCAAGGACGCCGGTCAGGATGAACGCGACTTGCCATCCGACGGTGACCGCGAGTAGCGCGATTGCCGGCGACAGCATCACGCCGACATTGGTCGCGGCATTGAATATCCCTGTTGCGAACGCTCGCTCCCGTTTCGGAAACCACTCCGTCACGGCTTTTATGCAGCCCGGGAAGTTCGCGGCTTCCCCCAAACCGAGCACCAACCGGGCGATGGCAAAGCCGACCCAGGTCGAAACGAAGGCGTGGCCCATCGAAGCGAGGCTCCACACGACGACCGCGCAGATCATTCCGGCCTTCACGCCGAATCGATCGAGAAGGCGTCCGGCGATGCCAAACATCACCGCGTAGCCGAGGGAGAAAGCAAAGTTTATCCAGCCGAACTGCGAAGAGTTCCATCCGATGATTTTCTTCAGTTCGGGATTCAAAACGCCGAGCGTCACGCGGTCGACGTAGTTGGTCAGGGTGACCAGGAAGAGAAGGCCGCAGATGTACCATCGCAAATTGTAGATGGTCTTGCCCAAGCCCTCGCCGCCCACTGCGACGTTCGGTGCTGTGTATTCTGCCATGGTATTCCTCGCCCTCTATTTTCTCGCGGTGTTGCTTCCGACGCCTGAAACGCAAGCGATCGCTTGCTGAACAGCCTGGAGGACAAGGTCAAACCTGCCGCTTTGTATCGTTTCGGCCGATGCCATCCACGAGCCTCCGCAGGCGACCACTGTCGGTAGCTTCAAGTACTCGCCGAGGTTCTGAAGATTGATCCCGCCCGTCGGCACGAACGCAACGCCGCGGTATGCTTCGCCCAGCGCACGGAGTGTTCGAACGCCGCCAAAAGCCTCTGCCGGAAAGAACTTGAGCGTCGTCAGCCCATAGTTGCGTGCGGTTTCAATCTCGGTTGGAGTGCACACTCCAGGGACGATGGGTATTGAGTTCTTGAGGCAATATTCGATCACCAACGCATTGACTCCTGGGGTGACGATAAGATCGGCGCCCGCATCGACAGCGAGTCGAACCTGCTCGGCAGAGGCAACTGTTCCCGCTGCCAGCAGTAGATCGCCTTTTTCTCGGGCCGCGCCACGCAGCGCCCCGATGGCAGCGTCGGTTCGCAAGCCTATTTCGAGTATCGGCAAGCCAGCCCTCACGAATGTCGCCGCCAGCTCGGGTGCAGTGCTCGCATCGCGAATCTCCACGAGCGGCATCAGCCGGTGAGCGCGTAGACTATCGAGGGGAGACTTCTTGGTGGGCATGGGACTCTCTCCTTGTGCGCTTCGCGCTCAGGGACCGCCGCAAACGGCTGGGGCATCTTCGAGGCCGGCGTTGAAAACGTCCGCGTGGGTAAGCATCTCCAAGGCGATGTGGTGCGTGGCGCGGACCCACTTGTCCGGCGGCATGGAACGATACCTATGCACGAGCTTGGAGGTGTAGGGCATACTCATTCCGAGGCGATTGGCATACTCGTTGAAACCAATCTCCCAAGTTGGCTCGACCACGAATGTCGTGAGCGATCCGGTACCCAGGAGCGTGAGAGTCGGTTTGCCGTTGGCGGCCAGGCAGAGAGTTCCGTCGGTCGTCACGGGCAAGGTGATAGCCTTGGTCAACGGGGTCGGATAGGGCGGCAGATTGCCCGTTGCGTCCGTCGGTTCGCCCTTTGCGACCGCGTTGTCCAAATAGAGTGCGACGTTCTCCATGCAGGCCACGATGCGCGGCGCCTGCTCGAGATACAGGTCGACGCCCTGAATTCGCGCTGTCTCGGCGCCGTTCATCATTGCGGCGAGCCCGTATTGAACGTGGTCAAGGTCGCGGCAAGTCTCTTGGGAAGTGCCGTCCTCGGGCGCGCGAAACAGGGTCGGAACGCTGGCCCCGGGTCCCGCGTCGGCGGCCAAGTCCTTGGCGGGCGACGTTCCGCCTGCCTGGCCAAAATACCCGTAAGGGTCGGCTATGCGGCTGGCCTTGGTCGCGTATCCCGAGCCCGTTCCAACATAAGGAGGTGTTTGGCACGGAACGGCAGGGTGCGCTCCGTCGCGCGCGGAAAAGTAACAATACGGAGGCGTGCGCTCTCTCCAGAGAGCAACCCCTTGCGCGAAAAGGTCGTGGTCGTCGAGTAGCACTGCGATCTGAATCATCGAGTCCGCCACGCTGAGAACCCAGTTGCCATTCTGTCCGTACGCCGAATCTCCCGGCTGCGCGACTCCCGGCCTGACGAGCTGCAGGCGCCCGACGAACGCACGCGCCATCATCTGTTTGAATGCGCTGACGTCGGATGGCTTCCAATTGGGGTTGAGCTGCATGATCTCGGCTGCGCGAGCGAACTCGGTACCCATCCAACCGGATTGCAAGCCGGCGTTGTAGCCGAGGTGGTCCTGCAGGGGCGACCACGCATTCAAGATGCTGATGGCCGTGTCGCCGTAGGTATCCTTGTCGGGCCCGTCGGGACTCAGGTACCAGAGCAGCGCTTGGGTGTATGCGGCAACCCCGTCCTTCTTCTCGTCGGTGCAATGCACGTCGGGGTCCGATACCGAGCCGCAAAGGACGTAGCCCGCGGCCACCGCGGGATTGAGCAGCGTCTTGGCGCTAGGGCCTAGCGTATGCGGCGTGTATCCCAGCTTTCCGGGAGGGTCTCCACCCGCGTCGGACGGAAACGTCTTGGCCGCATTGAAGGCCGAGGTCCATGGCTCGGCGCCAGCGGCGATGTTTGCTTTGACAAAATCGAGCTGCTTTTGGGTGACCATCACGCCCGGATGTTTGAACGGGGCGGGTGTGTCGCCACGGCTTGTCCTGTCCACGCTGAGCAGACATAGGCCGAGTGCGGCTGCGCCTACAAGCGACAGCATCCGCAGCGGCGCTCGAATCGAAACGTTTCTCGCTCTGCTCATGGACCTTTTCCTCAATTGCGAATTCGTTCCTAGGAAGCTGCCCGATCCCGCAAGCGACTAGCCGCCGCCCGCGTCCGCTGCGCCCATGTCGGTCTCGCCGGCATCGGTCGCCCCGCCACCGTCCGTCGCTCCGGACCCCGCACCGCTGAGTGCCTGAACCGCCGTCATTTCGGCGATGACCCCCAGGCACGTGGGACGGGCACCACTGGGCGCTACCGCCGGCGACGGACACGACGCGTCTGCCGGGAAGAGAGTCGTGACGGCCGTCCCGCCGTCCCCGGCAATTCTCCACCGCTCGTAACGCAAGCTCGTCTTGAAGGCGCCACTGTTCGCGTTGGCGATCAGCTCCTCATTGTAGAAGTCCAATACCTGCTGCAGTGCCGCCGCCTCCAGGCTCACGAACTGCGCGTCGAATGCGGCTCCGCTCAGTGTTTGCAATTGTGCCAGCGCCGGTTGCACCAGCCCGGCCGCCTGCTCCTTGTCCGAGCAATCGAACATCTTGTTGATCCCGAGCCCGGGGGAAATGGCGTCCAGATCCGCCAGTGCCGCTGTGAAGTCGGCAGTCATCTGCGTGGCAATCGCCTTGACGGTCGGATCCGTTGCCGACGTCTGGCCGAGCATCCCGACCCGCTGCTCGGTCGTGAGAATCGCCCTTGCGGAAGCCGCGATGCAGTCCTGAACTGGGATTGGCTTCGTGCCGTCGATTTGCGGCGGCGCCGCATCCGTTACCAAGCAGGCAGTCGGAAACTTGCAGCTCGGCGGCGTTGCCTCCTGCGGGTTCCTGTCGCAGCCGGCCACGGCGAGGCTGCCGGCGGCGGGCCCGGCACACAACGCACTTATTAGAATTCGCAGTCGCCAGATCTTCATCGAGATCTCCATTTCGGCTCATGCCATCGGGAGTTCGGGAGTTCCTGCAAGGCCGCGGTCGCTAGTAGACGTAGTACGTCGCCAGCGAAAACCGGTGGTTGGTCTCTTCGCCCTGATCGAGGAACGTCTGGTGCAAGTTCGAGTATTCGAACGACACCTGAAAATTCGGGACGATCGCCCAGCCGATCCCCGCTGCCGCAAACGCCTGGTCCCTGAATATCGTCGAGACCGCGCCCACTTTCGGCGGAAGAATCTTCGCGAGATTGTCGGACTTCAAATACGTGTAGTTGCCATAAACATAAACGTTGCCGGGGCCCGGGAAACGGTACTGCAGACCAAAATTGATCGACTGCCAATCGACCGCATGTAAGAAACCATTGGGGTCGTAGTACGCAAGTCCAGGGTCGATATCGAGCGCCGCAGGCGCCGCCGCGTACGGCGCCGCGCCGGTCGCCGCCAGACGAGTCTGCGCCGGAGCTCCGGCCGTCAGATTGGTGTACGAGTCGGAGATCCCGTAACCGGTCGTGAACGAGGCAGTTCCGGTCAAGGTGTTGCCTACGTCGGTCAGGTCCTTCGCTGGAATGATCGGAACGAACGCGTCGAGCGAAATGCCCGCCCCGTTCTCGGTATGCGAACTGATGGGGGTAACCGCCTGTTGCTGGACGCGGAACTGTCGTATCTCGCCCGAAATGCCGACCGCGGCAGGATCGAGCTTCACCCCGACCGCTCCCAATGTGTGTGCGCCCTTCCAATCGTTGAAGAGCACTCGAAGAGCGCCTACACCGTCCGGGGCTTCCGCATCGCGCTGCGGAGGCCTTGCGGCAGCCACCCCCACGAAGACGTCGACATGCGACGTCGCAAACTGGTGCGAAAGCCGCAGTTGCGGCGTGCGCGTGAAGACTTCACCCGGAATCCCTAGGAAGGTCAGCGAAGCCGGAAAGAAGTACGGCTGATTTCCGAACATCGTGTACGTCAGTCCGCCGAGCACATCGACGTAAGGGGTCTGCAGAGAGCCGTAGCAGTGGAAGAGCCGAGCCGTCGCCGACGTCTGAAAAGCGTACTCGCTCGTTCCGTTCTGTGGCGTTCCGGGCTGCTGGCCGTTGAAGTCCATTCGACAATGACCCGCAGGCTTCATCCCCCAGAACTCCGGCCCGTCCACCTGCAAGCCAAACTGCGTGTTGCGCGCCAGGAAATTCGTCCGCGCGTGCTGACCGCCGTAAACGTTCGACCGGACGATGGCTCCACCGTAGGAGTCTTGGAAACTCTGGGTCGAGTCATGGAACGCGTCGAACTCGATGAAGTTGATGACAGTGACTTTGCTCTTGCCAAACATCGCCGAGGCGGGCTCTTTCAGGAATATCTGCGGGACCGGCGCCGCATCGGGATGCGCCTTTTCCGCGGCAGGCTCCGGTGGTGGCGGCTGCGCCCACGCAGCCGTCGAGCTGGTGCACGTCACGAGCACTGCGGAAACAATCGACATCGTCCTTGCGTTCATGGGGCTCCGTTGAAAGGAGGTGACCGATCACCCCCTCGGTAAGCACGTGACTGCACTTCAAATCAGGATTAATGGCGAGGCTTCAAATCAGTATTACTGTCGAGGCCTCTCGCGCTCGGACGCAATCGTGGCTCCACCAGCCAGATAATCGTCGCGATACGGCGTAAACACGTCGAGCACGACCGCGGCTTCCAGCGCGCGTGCGGAGTGTTCGATGCCCCCTCTCAGCACGAAACTGTCTCCGGCGGTCGCCTCGAACTCGGTATCGCCACAACAAAACCGCAGACGCCCTTTGATGACGTAAACCATTTGATCGTTCGGATGCGAATGGCGCTTGCCGACCCACGTGGCCTCCATCCGATGCTCGACCAACATCATGTTTTCGTTGTGTGCCAAGATTCGGCGCAAGAGGTCTGGTTCGGGCGAAAAGAAAGACGAGTCGGCGGAACGCACGCGGACGAGATCGGGAAATGCGTGCTCGGGAATCGTCTGCTCGAGACTCGTCATCGTTCACTCCCGCTATCGTCCCAACCACCCGCCGTCCACCACAAGGACGTGACCGTGGACGTACTCGCTTGCCTTCGAACAGAGAAATACCGCCGCCCCCCCGATGTCTTCCGGCTCCCCCCATCGACCCGCGGGGATTCTCTCGAGGATCTGACGGCTGCGCACTTCGTCGGCTTGGAGGGCCGACGTATTGTCCGTGCGAATGTACCCCGGCGCGATGGCATTGACGTTGACCCCTCTTGGAGCCCACTCGTTGGCCAGTGCTTTCGTGAGCTGCGCAACTCCCCCCTTGGAAGCGGCGTAGGAGGCGACCGTGACGCCACCCTGAAAGGAAAGAAGGGAGGCAACATTCACGATCTTTCCGCAACCACGATCGAGCATCGGAGCTGCCGCCAGTTGAGATAATCGAAAGACGCTCGTTAGATTGACCTCGAGAACGGCGTCCCAATCCGCTTCGGAAAGCGCGGCAGCCGGCGCTCGCCGAATACACCCGGCATTGTTGACGAGAATGTCGATCTTGCCGAAGTAGTCGAGGGTGCCTTTGATCAGCGCGGCGGGCGTCAGTCGCTTCGCGAGGTCGCCGGCAAGGGCGCATGCCCTACGACCCATCTTGCGAATGGCGTTGCACGTCTCCTCGGGCGCGCGCGTATTGCCGTGGCATGCGATGCCGGCTCCCGCGTGCGCGAGAGCCTTCGCAATGGCCGCGCCAATTCCGCCCGAGACACCTGTCACCAGGGCTACTTGGTTGTTTAGTGGAAGATCGTGATGAGTCATCGGTTGTGCCAGACCATGGGATTGCGGCTGCACGCGGCGGTCGCAAATGTCGCCGCATTCGCAGTCTTCCGCCTCGACGCCATCTCTGAAGGAGGAGCCATGGCTTCTATTTCCTGCGCGTCGCGGCTTCGAGACCAGAGCCACGGCCTGCAAATGCGGCCTCCACGTTGACCACTCCCATCTTCCGATCCACGACCTCGCGATGCGCGGCCATGAGCCACACGAAATTGATGGAGTGGCCGGGAATCGCGACGTTGGGGTGATAGCCTTTTGGAATACACACGGCGTCTCCGTCGCGCACGACGCCTATGAAGTCGGGCTCGTACCCCTGCGTGTAGACACACTGGATGCCGAACGCGGGCGGCGGCATGTCGAAGAATACGTAGAGCTCCTCGAGCATCGCCGCGTGCTCGTGGGGCGGCCAGCTCGTCCAATGACCCGGCGTCGACCGCGTGAATCCGCCAAGGATGCGCCCCGCCTGCACGTTGGCGCCGACGAGGACATTCAACGTCCTGCTCGACGCATCGCCGCCCGCGTTGAACTTGAGCGAGGGGTCCTTCTCCACATCTGCGTAGCGAACGAGCTGGACCGGATAGCGGCCGTCGACTTCTGCTTCGAAGTCGACCAAGTCGACGTGGGTCCTTGTCGTGATCTCGACGAGACTGCCGCGCGGAATGTAAATCGCGTCGTACAGTCCGAGCTCGTGGCTCGTTCCGTCCAATTGGACCGTGCAAGCCCCCGACAAACAAATGAGCCCTACCTCACGGCCGCTCGTCTCGAACGAAACACGGAGAACGTCGGTGTCGAGGACGATCCGTCCGTAGTGAAGCCGCTGCAACGCGCTCGCACCGGGCACTACCGAAATGTGTCTCCCCTTTTTCGAGGCCGTATTTCGATAAACGAAATTCGCGCTTGGCGTCATGGGACGCGGCTCCTCTTCCCAGCGAATATGTGGAAACTGCGCTGTCGACGCAAAGGCCCTTAGCAACAGGCGCGCCATGAGGAGAAGAGGGCGCGCCACGTGCGGAACGGCGCGGTTGAGCGGGATTGCGTGGGCGGGAGTGGAACATCCGCCGTGCGAATGGCACCGAGGCCTACAGATCGGAACATCGGGCGAACCGTCGACACAGCCACATGTGTCGTCGTGGCTCGCGCGAGTGCGGTCGGGTACTCTGGCCGCCTGTGGGCCCGCAGGACCAAACGCTGGACGAGGAGGCGTATTCGTCGTCCGACGTGCTTTCGCGTGCGCCGCTGCTTTTCGT
>Ga0073928_10007210_pt1 | contig 14554 bp, 13 predicted proteins | sample PaiPotPPA55metaG_FD_76969 | JGI IMG/M metagenome (GOLD analysis project Ga0073928, IMG submission 76969) | Iron sulfur acid spring bacterial and archeal communities from Banff, Canada, to study Microbial Dark Matter (Phase II) - Paint Pots PPA... ... | reverse complement strand
GTGAAGCTCACCCATTGTGAATATAATCTGCTAGAGTTCTTTCTCCGGAACGTCGATCGTGTCGTGGCTCGTGACGAGCTCCTCAGTTTGGTGTGGGGATATGAGGCGCATACCAACTCACGAACCGTAGATTCCCACGTGGTGCAGCTCCGGCGTAAGCTTGAACGCGATCCGTCCGCACCCATTCACCTCGTTACGATCCATGGCCGGGGTTATCGTTTTCTGACGTCGCCAAAACCAAAAGGCGCTCAACTTACCTCCACGCGGCAACGGCCTGAGACTGCGGCCCGGCCCGGCCTCTTCGTTCTTAGGGGGCAATAACGCGGGATTACGCCGCGCGGCGCAGCCGGTGCCCTGTGGCAAGTCGTTCCGCTGTCTTTACAAGTTTCCGCCGCACGCGGAACAGTTTGACTTTGAGTGTGTTCTCGGGCGTACAACTCATTCGCGACAGCTCCTCTATTGAATATCCGTCACCCTCTTTGAGAAGGAGCAATGTCCGCTCGTTATCAGCCAGGGTGTCGAGGAGCTTTTCCATCAAGTCGCGTTTCTCTATCCCGACATCGACACGCGGCTGCAAGTCGACGACTGCGCTGTTCGCGGCCATGCCAAATGACTCCTCCGCCGGGAAATCGCTCTCATAGAGCAGCTTGCGAACCCGCTTTTTCCGCACATAACTATAGCACTCGTTAACCGTGAGGCGATGGATCCACGTAGGCAGGGAACAGCGGTGATCGAAAGTACCGATGGAGAAGTAGAAGTTTGCAAATACCTGTTGCGCGATGTCTTCGATGTCGTTGTGTTTGCCCACAGTTCGAAAGATAATCGCGATCACCATTCGTCGATATCGATCGAAGAACTCTTGAAACGCACTCTCGTCTTTTGCTTTGATCCGTCGAACTATCGCGACTTCGTCAACCTTATGGTCATTGACGCTTGGCATTTGTGAAAACCATCCCCGCGGATTACCGCTTTGAGAGCTGCTTCAAATAAGCGATGATTTGACCTCGCTCATCGGCGCTTCCGACGTGAAAAGCCATGTCGTTGTTGGCAACGACTTTTTTCCGGATCCGTCAGCCATTTATCGAGCGACTGGTCGTCCCACGTGATGTGAGCGCTCTTGAGAGCGTCCGAGTATTTGAAGGAGGGAACAGTACCGGAGGTCCTTCCGTAGACACCTCGCAGACGTGGACCCTCCTTTTCGTTATCGAGAGCGTGACATCCCACGCAGCGCTTTTCGAACAACTCCTTGCCATGAGCGGGGTTTTGGGCCTGACCTGTGCTGTACACGAGAACTGCGTTCAGAATCACAGTCCATAGAGCGATGCCGGCGACGAGAGAGAGCACACCGCTATTTCCGCGTGTCGTGTTTAGATTCCGCATTGTATCCTTTGACTCCTGGTAATGAGGCCCTACTGTCCCGAAGACGCTGCAGACGGCGCATCCGCGAGCGGCGAATCCACTACGGCAAGACTGTGTTTCTGGGCGATATAGTGGACGTCCGTGATACCGAGCACGCTGCGCAAGCGCTCCGCCGGAACCTTCATGGGGCCGGCCGCGGGGGCCGTGCCGGGCTTCGGTTGCGGGAATGCCGTCGACATTGCGGTGTGAAACGACACGTTTCCTTCGACTTTTTGCATTATCTGATGAATGTGGCCATTCAGGACGGTAACGGACCCGAACCGTTTTAAGTACGTCAACGCTTGCTCGCTGTCTTGCGTGCCCCAACCCCAATCGGGATAAATGTTCCAGAGAGGAATGTGCGCGAACACGACGATCGGTGTACTGCTGGAACGCGCCTTGAGGTCGGCCTCGAGCCATTCGATCTGGTCTGCGCCCAGCTTTCCAAGAGCCTCGGTTGCCTGAACGTTCGCCAAGCCGACGAAGTGGACCCCTTTGCTGTCGAAGCTGTACCAGCCCCTTCCCTTGGTGCCTTTGCCAAACCGCTCCAGGTACTGCTTGCCGTCGTCGGCGGAAGTATCGTGCTCGCCCGGCACGAAGTGAATCTGCTTCTGTTTCGAGCCTTGGAGAATCTGACTCATCGTGTCAAATTCGGCGGGCTTCGACTGATGCGACAGGTCACCCGTGTGAATGATGAAGTCGGGCACCTGTGAAAGCCCGTTAATCTTATCGACCGTAGCCTGCAATGTCCCGTTCACATCGGGATTGGCCGGCTTGTTGAAGCCAATGTGGCTATCGCTGATCTGAACAAACGTTAGCGCTCCTTTGGAGTGATCGCCTTTTGACGGCTGCCCAAACGCGCGCGAAGTGGGTATGCCGCCGGCGATGGCCCACACTACGCCCGTGCCGGACCAGGCCATGCACTCGAGAAAGCCTCGACGGTTGATCCCGTCAGCGCTGTCATGCTGAATGATTCGTTTCGGCATCGTGTTGTTCACTCCCTTACGGTGACTACGACTTTCACAATGCATGACCAGCACGGAATGCAGATTATTCCCGCAACTGTAAACCTTTCTTTTCTTGTCCGGCCTCAGCAGCATGAAGCATCCTCCACGAAGGAATATCTTCAGCCTTCGTAAGGTATTCGATTACGAGGAGTGCTGCTTGAGAAAACACATACGAATGTTGTTGACAGCCGCCGCCGCCCTGATTGTGGCTTGCTCGATACTTGTGCATCCGTACGGCGATGTGAAGCACCAGGCGTCAGATGCGGTCTTGATGAACGACGCCATGGTGGACACAGCCGTCACGAAGCTCGTCGGGAAGTCTTGTAAGAACTGCCATTCCGAGAAAACGGAGTGGCCTTGGTACAGCTATGTTGCCCCGATGTCCTGGCTGATCGAAGGGGATGTTTACGACGCCCGCAGGCATATGAACCTCTCCCACTGGAATGAATACGATATTGATAAGAAGCAGGCCCTTCTGTCGGAGATTGCCGTAATGGTGAAAAACCGCAAGATGCCGCTTCCCCGATACCTGGTCCTTCACCCTGAAGCCAAGCTCTCGGATGCCGATATCGACCAGATTTACCAATGGACCCGAAATGAACGGCGGCGTCTGAAAACGCTGGCCTCGGCCACACCAAGTACTTCGTCTGGCGCGAGTCAGTGAAGGCTGACATCGCTGCAATCGGAGCACAATGATACTGCCGACTTTCATAAGCGCCATTCTTGGGCTGATATTCGTGCTGACGGGGAGTGCCGCTGTTTGGCTGATGCTCCATGCATCTGGCCGCGGCCCGCGTCAACGCGATCGTGTCATACAAGCGCATCGAATCGCCGGCTATGTGTTTGTGGCTCTGTTCTGTACGATGACCTGGTTCATGATCGTGAAGACAAGGGACATACCAGACGAGCTCTCGATCCGTCCTATGTTCCACGTCGTCATTGCGCTGGTGATGGCGCCATTGATCATCGTAAAAGTTTTGATTGCCAGATATTACAAGGCTTACCAAGGGATTCTGATTCCGTTGGGACTTACGATTTTCATCCTCGGTTTTGTGCTTGTCGGGTCGACGGCCGGACCCTATTTCTTCCGGACCGTGACTATGAAGGATATCTCTCTGGCATCCGTTAACATGGGCACTGCCAGGATCGACCTCCAAGCCTCGGGCGAGCTGATGCAGAAGCGGTGTTCCCGCTGCCACGCCTTAGACCGGGTGGTTGGCGCGCACAAAGACGCTCGCGACTGGCTGACCACCGTCAATCGCATGCGTGCGCTGCCCGGTTCCGGAATTTCCGAGGTTGATGCAAAGACCATCGTCTCCTATTTGCTTACGGTGAACTCTATTGACAGCTCCTCCACCGAAGGCGAGCTGACGCTGGGAAAAGCGCTCGTGGACTCGCATTGTAATCGCTGTCACGCTCTGGATCGAACTTACCAATCGGCCAAGAGTCCATCTGAGTGGCAGAGTACGGTTGCACGCATGGTGCGGTACGCGCGCGGCGCAACTGCTCTTTTCAATCCGGGCGAAGAAGAACGTGTGGTCCGGTTCCTCTCAATTACACAGACGCCTGAGGCGGTGGAGAAGCGACGATCAGGCGTTAACGACTCGAAGCATGAGATTCCGTCCGCGCCGATTGAGCCGCCCAAAGCGGCCGCATCCGTTGCGATTGTCAAATATGGGCTCACTGCCGGCGTGCTCATCGTCGTTAGTTTGGTGTTTGGGAGACTCATGGTACGCCGGCCACATTCCAACCCCGGCCGGTCTGCTTCTGAAATCATCCCTCGGGATCATAAGCCCGGTTCCGCAACGGACCTGTCCCCTGACAAGGCTCGCCTTGTCCTCGAGTTGATCCGTATCGAGCGAGCAACACACGATTCTGCGACATTCCGATTTCGTGTTCCGGACGGCGCCACGTTTCGCGCCAGGCCTGGCCAATTCCTGACATTTGCGTGGCTTTTCAATGGCAGGAAAACCGTGCGGTCGTATTCGATATCATCTTCGCCGACGCAAACCGGATATCTAGAGATCACCGTCAAAAAGCAAGAACAGGGTTATGTGTCCGCCTTTCTGAATGACAAAGCCGCAGTGGGCTTGACGGTTGAAGCACGTGGGCCGGCCGGCCAGTTTTGCTTTAATCAAAAGGTGCATCGCCGGATCGTACTGTTCGCCGGTGGCAGCGGGATCACTCCCATCATTTCGATCCTACGGTACATCGATGACCTCTGCCTCGATGTCAAAGCCACCCTGTTCTATAGCGTACGTTCAGAAATAGACATTATTTTTGAAAAAGAATTGGAAGCTCTTGTCGGCCGTTTGCGGGATTTCGATTATGTGCTCGTCCTCACGCGGCCCGGAGTGGATTGGAAAGGATCCAGAGGACGACTGACCAGGGAACTTGTCGCAGCGAAGGTTGTCCACATAGTGAACGCAAGCTGCTTTGTTTGTGGGCCCGAACCCTTCATGGACAACGTGAATACGATCCTGCAATCTTTAGGAGTCGATGCCGCGAACATCAAGCGAGAAAAGTTCGGTGGTCCCAAAGCTCGACCCGAGACAGGCACTACGCCGCAGCAAGGGGATGCCATGGTCGAGTTTACACGCTCGGGCGGAACATTCCAGTGCCCGGCTGGCCGGACGCTGCTCGAAGCCGCAGAAATGAACGGGATCGACATTGCCTATAGTTGTCGCCAAGGCCAGTGCGGAACCTGCACAACGCGTCTGTTAGAGGGGTCAGTGACGATGGACTGCGAAGACGGTCTGCAGCCTGAGCTCAAAGCCCGAGGATACATACTCTCCTGTGTCGCCCGGCCTGCTGGGGACGTGCGGCTAGACGCATAATTGCAATCGAGATTACGGCGGATCCCGCGCAAATCGAGCTGGGGATATCGGGCGCCTCATTGCGGAGATCGCGACCATTTGACCTCACAGAATGGCCGTGCGTGCGAGGGAAGGAACGATAGCGCGGCCTGACGAAGAGCTTCACTTGACATTGTGAAAAAATGGCCCGGCCACTTGAAACGGGGCCGGGCCTGAGGGGGGAAGAAGATCAAGATCTTGCTGCTTCATCCCGTTCGCGCCGGGACATCCCGGACGCACAGAAGCTCGAAACAACAAGTCATCGCTCCTTTGGCGATCTAAACCATTCGGACTTTTCCAGTTGACGTATTGCCTTTTGAACCGCTCTCACTTTTCTCACGTCGATGACATGACCAGCATTGTATGTCGACGCGAAGTCGCGCAAAGCAGTCATGAGACCATTGCACCGCTCTACAAGTTCGTGATCTTCTCTTTTGGCTTGCCACCTAAGTTGCTCGTCGCTAGGAAAATCGATTGACCGATCAGTGACAGCCCTCAGGTCCCCCGTTGCCAGATTATGTTCGAACGACGGACGCGCCCCGTTGGCATGCCCGTCTTCAGCGTTGAGCGGGACGAGGCACAGAACCAGGACCGCTGCGATCGGCGAACACCGCGTGCAATCTTGGGCTGATCTAAAACGCATACTTCAATCCTAGTTGCAACTCGCGAGGAGTTCCCGCGGTGGAATTGGCCCGGACTCGATAATGGGCCGGCTGGAGAAAGGGCGCCGTATACCGACCGCTCGCATCTGATGTTCTTTGATTCGAAGAGCCGTTCTCTTTGTTTGTAATTGTGACGGTTGGACTTGGTATAACGGCGCCAGTAGCGTCCGTGATTGTACTTATGATCGTGCCGGTGATCGCCTGCGGTCTGCCAACACCGATTGAGCCGATGACGGCAAGAAGGACAGGTACAATCGCGCGCGTAACAACGCGCACATTGGTGAACTTCATTCGCAAACCTCCCTTTAAGATCGGTTCGAAGTGTACTCGCGCGGCATGGCTGATGAGCCCCGGCGAGGCACCCACGGTCGGGCGTGTGCTGACTGCCTCTGGTGTTGTGGACTGAGAGCGTGTTGGATTTATTCCGTTCTCGTATTAACTTTGAGTCTCACGGCCGGCTATGAGCGCCTCGGGAATATTCTGCCGCCGCAACGAGTCTGGCTATACGCAGTCAACGCTTCCAGGAACTCACACTTATGACTAGACCTTTACTTCTTTCAGATTTGTCAGGCGCCTCCTTCGTCGCACTGGCGCTCTTAGCACAAGATGCAACGGAGGCTCCAGCAGGATTTAAGACGCCGACGCTGTCCACCAATCCAGGTTCACAGAGCATCAGCAATGGAGTGCCTGAACCCCCCGGCGACACGTTCGCGCTCGACCAGACTCAATTTGAGCGCGTCCACGACCCTTCATCGGGTCTCGGTCCCGTGTTTAATGCAGCTTCCTGTGCACAATGCCATCAGAATATCGTCACCGGATCGGCGAGCCAGATTACGGAGCTACGCGCCGGACACAAAGATGCGAGTGGCAATTTTGTAAACCCGACGGTGGTCATCAATCAGGGCAATACTCAGATAAGCGGCAGGTCCATCGTCAACGATCGCTCGATCTGCGAGGACGCGCAGGAGCACGTACCGGAATCGGAAACCATTCTTGCGCGCCGGGCTGTGCTCAATACCCTCGGCGACGGTTTCATCGAGGCGCTTGGCGATGTGACCCTGTTGAAGATTGCGTCGATTCAACCGGGCCAGAGCGATGGGCGTATTCATGGCGAAGCGATCGTGATCCCTATCCTCGAAGCTCCTGGACAAACAGGAGTGGGCAAGTTTGGGTGGAAGGACCAGCAGCCAACAGTGCTCTCATTCTCGGCGGATGCCTACCTGAATGAAATGGGCGTGACGAACCGGCTTCGTCCCAAGGATGTCACTTCAGTATGTAAAGTAACCTCCGACCCCGAAGATCCTCCCGACAGCATTGGACTAGCGGATATTGACCATTTCGCTCAGTTTATTCGCGGCACTCAGGCTCCACCTCGCGATACCGCTCTCGCTGCGACAGCGGATGCCCATGCGGGCGCTCAACTTTTCGCTAGCATCGGCTGCAATATTTGCCACGTCGATACCTTCGTCACCATGCCGGCGGGAAGCGTTATAAATGGCGGCGCGTATACGATTCCAGCGGCTTTGGGCAACAAGATCATTCACCCTTTCGGCGACTTCTTGTTGCATGACATTGGGACCGGCGACGGCATAGTGCAGGCCGGGCCCGCGGACACCGCCAATAAGCTTCGGACCGTCCCCCTCTGGGGCCTGCACATCAAGTCCCGCTTCATGCACGACCTCGCCTCCCTGACACTTCAGGATGCCATCGCTCGTCATCGCGGAGAAGCCCAGCATGTGGCGCATCTGTTCAAACAGTTGACCGCAGAGCAGCAGCAACAAGTCATCACCTTTTTGAAGTCCCTCTGAGGAAGATATTCCCAGGATCACACAAAAGAAATTCATAAGAGTAAGTAACTCAGCGCATCTCGCGAGCGAATGAGAAAGCGAGTGCAAGCAACGGTAAGCGAGAGCCGCCTCTGCGAGCGGTCCGCCGTAGACCTGGAGCGCTGGATGGAGCGTTATCAACAGGCCGATCCGGAAGCGCCGACTGTCCTGGTCGTCGCTATGAGTCCCGCTTTGCTGCGGTTCTTCAGGAGCCAGGCCGCGAGCCGCGAACATGCAGACGATCTGCTCCAGGAGACCTGGTTGCGAATTCATCGGGTGCGTCACACGTACCGGCCAGGCGAGCCAGTTCTACCTTGGCTGTATGCCATTGCCCGGCGCGTTCGCATAGATGGATATCGCCGCACCCGACGCGTCCTGGCGCATGAAACCACCGTGGACGTTCTTCCGGAACCTGCTCCGCGTCTGCTGCCTCAGGGACCCTTTCCAGACATGGAGACACTACTGGCCGCGCTGCCCACAGCTCAGCGAGAAGTAATTGCCATGTTGAAAATGGGTGGGTTGACCTTGGAAGAAGTGGCCTGCGCCACCTCATCGACTGTGAACGCGGTAAAACAGAAGGCGCATCGCGCGTACAACCGGCTTCGCAAGTTGCTCGATCAAGCGCAGTTCTCCACCACTCAGATTGGCGGAGGAAGCAAGTGACCTGCCGCGACATAGACCGTGCCCTCATCGAACAGGAAGATCCGGGCTCTTCACAGTTGCCGGCAGCAGTTCAAGGCCACCTCGCGGCTTGCGAGCGTTGCCAATCGCTGGTGCGTCTGCTGGGGGCGCCTATTAAAGATGACATGCCTTCGCCAGTGATACTGCTTCGAATTGAACGATCTCTCACAAAAGATTTACGGCCCGTTCGACCTCTCCGCTCCCTTTCTTACTTCTTCGCGGCATTCGCTGCAACCTTCGCGCTTCTCGTCGCGTTCGGCGCATACCGGCCGGGTGGGTTCGCGATATTGGCGCTGAGCCCTATCCAAGCCGCGGCGATTCTCCTCTCTTTGGCGGCAAGCGTCGCGGTGCTGGCCTACTCGCTCGTGCAGCAGATGGTACCGGGCAACCGCCAGCTACGCCCAATGTGTGTGCTGAGTGGAGTGATCATCCTGCTATCGTTCCTGGTGGCAAGCCTGTTTCGATTTCGGCAGGAGCTGAGCTTCTGGCAGACCGGCTGGGCCTGCCTTCGCACTGGTTTAACCTACGCCCTTATCGCGATGCTGCCGTTCTGGCTGTTGCTGCGGCAGGGTGCAGTCCTCTCTCCCAGGGTTACCGGCGTGATGGCGGGTTTCCTTGCCGGCCTCATCGGAACGAGCATCCTGGAGATCAACTGCTCCAACTTCAACGCACTCCACATCATGATGTGGCATGTGGGTGTCGCCGCGCTAGGCGGCGTAATCGGTCTCGCAGCAGGATTCATCGGCGAACTAGTCCTTCCGCGACGTTCTAAAAAGAACTTATACCAGTAACTAACTCTCGACTTACTGCGAACAACACAGCGGGCGGGAGATGTGAGTAAGTACACCGAAAGCATCTCGCTCCCGACTTTACTTTAACTTTTCAGGAGAGTCACATTGAACTATCTCAAACATCTCACACGTGATGATTTCAGCGTGTGTCTTCGCAGGCTCATTTCTCGTCGTGCCGGCGCAGCTTTCGCAATTATGATCGCGGCGAGCGTTACGGCTTTCGCAGAGGATTCATCGCGTCATCACGCGCCACGCAGGGCGTTTCAAGGGCGCATCGAGCAAAGCGTTGCTGTGAGTCGCGACGATGCGGCGGCAGCAGTCGACCCCAACACCGCACAAGGTCCTGGGCCAGGGCCGATTGGACCCGGTCCGGGTTGCAACTTATTTCCGGCTCCGCCCTCGGTTGGGGCGGCGGTGGGCCTCTCGTACTTTGGACCACCACCTTCGACGAGCAATCCAAGTTTGGTGGGACCGGTCCAGCAGCTAAAGACGGGCCCCGTTGATGTCACTCATGGCACGATCACGATTCCTCTCTATCTGGGGCATATGAAGAATGGAAAGAACGTCTGGTATATCCTCAGCGACGTTGACGATGCCCAAGTGGCGACTGAGCTGGGATTGAACTTTTCGGCTAAGCTAACATTCGCCGCGAATGCGTCAAGGACGGCCAATCTGGATCAGAACGGCGATCTTGTGTTTGATAAAGGAACAGTGGATTTTTCGCCCGTCCGATTCATCAAACCGGGTCCCGCGGGCCAAGAGTTTCCTCCAACTGCTTTTCAGCCCGGGTCGGTTGGCGACGCGGACTACAGTCCGCTCGTGCAGATCCAAAATGCCGGAGGGGTTATTTATAACGCGCCTATCGTGGCGTTCGATGTGAATGCGAGCGACATCAATTTTCCGAACGGCAACGTGGATTATTCAAAAGTGCACGATCAGGTATTGGCCATCGATCCGTCAAACATGACCGTGACGTTGAACCTGATTAACGGCTTCAGCTTCGGACGTCCGGTCTGGTATATGTCGATGGACACGAGCATACCCTTGGGGGCGGCAATCGAGCACAATACCTATGCGCCTTTGATGTCTGCTCTGCATTTGGGCGGGGATGACACCTTCTCGAGTCCAATCGAGCGCATCTTCATCGCGACCAACGGAGCCGAACAAAACGCATGCGCAAATCCGCAGCGGCAGGGACTCTCCGCCGATCTGGCGGATGGTTTTCGGCCTAACAACGTCTTGGGTGGAATACCGACTCTGGCGAACGACTATAGTCCGGTCTGGGACGCTCAGTTGCTTGAATGGACCCCGGATGCCATCGCGAAGGGATTCCGAGGCCAGTTGCGTGAGGAGTTCCAGATCCTGACGTTCGTCCAGGATGGCTTGATTACAGGACCCGGTGGAAAGCCATTTGGGAGCGCCGGCTTCTCCATCAATTGCGCGATCGTGCTACGGCTCCTCTGATCATCGCTCGTTCGAAGCTAACGCGCGTTTGGCGAGAATACTCGCCGAACGCGCGCAGCCCGTTGCTCGTCGAAACCGCTCCGCGCTCTCAGCTGAACCGTCGATTTTCGACCTGCGCATTAACCCCTGGATCGCGAGAGTTTGTCCTGGAAAACGACTGCCTCCGCAGTCGACTGTGCAAAATTCGATCCAGGGGTTAACGACCGGGTCGGCGATGAATTCTCGTGTTCCGCGCCATTAAGCACACGGGTGGAACATGGGCAGCTGCAATGCTGCATCTGGAGAAATCACGGAATACGCGTCGTTTTCTCGCATTCTTGTGTCCCCCGGACAAGCACATGATCGCTGAGCAGGTCGTAGCGACTAGCGCCCTTGTCACGAGGCGTAAGCGATAACCCCCGGATCGCACAGCGCGTAGCGACGGCGATTCGTCGTCAGAGCGTTTTGCTATACGGTAGGTTCTTTCCCCCACCGCATTCTTGCTGGACGTGATCTTCTGGCCACCCTTGCTGCCGAGGATGCTCACAAAACCTCGGACCGTGTGAGCCTGCCACGAGGTAGCTTGCATAATTTCAGCCAGCGTTGCGCCTTTGGCTCGTTTCATCATCGCGATCACCGCCGCCTTCTTGTTGCTGCGCTCGGCGTCTTTAGCAACTTTCTTCCCTGTCGGAGGACGTTTCGCGACCCGCCGCTTTCGAGGGGTTCTTTTCTTGGCCGTCTCCTTGGGGAGCACTTCCTTTTCGCTCGCCGAGCCGTTTTTCCCCAGCGCCTGGATTGCCTTCCAGATCCGCGCCACGGCCTTGCCGCGATGTGGGAACGTGTGGACCTCGCGCTGGCCGGGAATGCTGTTCCAGATATCAACCAAGCGGCTGAGCGGCCATGCGGCCGATACCTTCTTAAGCGCTGCTTGCGAATCAAAACTTGTCGCAGCCGAGTCACCCGACTGCGCCGCGTCTTGCGCGCTGTTGAACGCGGTGATGTTGTTGTCGTCATTGATGGTGAATGTAGGCATTTTAATTGCTCCTTTGACCGGCGGTTTGTCCCGCGCGGTCATCACACTCATCACTCCGAAGGCGGCTGTAAGCAAGCGTTTTCTGATTTCCTCGGCGTCCATATTTTGTTTAGCGCTAAGCCTCTCCGGCGCATCCGACCCAGACCTCAGTTCTTTCGGTTGCGGAGGCGCTTTTAGCGGCAGGATAACGCGGCCGAGTAGCAGTTGGAATGGTCGAGGGGCCCTGGCGGGCCTAACGGCCTCGGGCGGTGTGGGCGGCGCGCTCGCAAGCTGGGCTTGTTTCCTGGCCAGTATTTCCTCGATCAGCTTGACGGGGATCTCGATCTGAATTTCGCGTTTAGTGGGCGGCAGCCATGTCCAGCTGGTGGGCTCCGTCTGGGCATCCCGCCGGTTTCCCAGGGGGATCCTCATCCGGGCCAGGCACACGCGACGAAACGCCAGGAAGTTAATCATGTTCTACTCCGATTCAGCCGCTCACTCGACGCCGGACAGCATCGGCTTTCGAAAACGTTCGCGCTGCCGTTGCGATCATGCTCGGTTGAAAACTGGGAAATGGGAAACGCATAAGAGCATTTTCGTTGTGGCCTTTGCCCGTTTCGGTCCGATGGGGCCGTTGCCTGTGTCAGGCGAGAGTGGCCTCGATCCGGGCCAGGGGAATGTGAAGGATCAAACACGTTTCCGCCGACTGCCGTGCGGTCGAACCATTGCGCTTTTCCCAGAGGTATCACGATTCGAGCGAGGCGTATTGTCGTTTGCCGTGTGAACTGTATCATTACGGTACACGACTATACCTCGCTTTCCGGCCTCAGAATGAGGACGGACGGTTACTGGTCCGTCCGGCAGGGCGACTCAAAAGCGGCTGATGCGAACGCGATCTTGTTCATACGTGTCAACCTCCTCCTCACAGCTGTACTCGGGCGCGAACGCCAGCATAAGCGCCTCGGCGCGATCCGGGCTGCGCACACCCCGCTTTCGAGCTTCGTCCTTCGATTCCATGACTATTTGCCCCCTGGCATTGTGCCGGTACCGCATGCCGGCAAGCTGTGCGATCGTCTTTTCATCAATCAAGCCAGCCATTTGCCCCTCTTCGAATCTCATCCGCAGACCCCAATACAGTTCCGCCTTAAGATTTGAAAACCGCCCTGGATCTGCCGGCGAAGTGCCGACGTTGATCCCTTGAACCCGAAAGTTTTCGCCGAGATGCTTGGTCATATACCAGCCGATACCCGCTGCGTCCACGTTCACAAATGCTAGCCGAGATTGATACGGCAACAAAGCTGCCATGAGTTCACCGCGCGCGTCCGCCTGCGAGAAAACATGCGTCGCAATGATGTTGTTCCCCTCCCGAATGATGAGAACGGTCTCGTCGTCGCCGGGTCCGGCCACATCGATACCGGCCGTTAAGGCCACCTGCGCATCGTGCTCCGGCTCGCGACGCTGAGCTTCTTCAAGCCAGGTGAGTGAGAACAATGCGTCCTGCGACTGTTTGGGGAAGCTACCCATGACTCGCGACTCCCACAGGGGATGTCCCGGACCCCACTCGTAATACTTCTCTTTCACCCATCGCCGTGTCGTGAGATACGGGTGCTCGTTACGATCTAATTCATCTTCCGGCAGTGCCAACAAAGATGGAACGTCTAATCCCGCCAGATTGGGTGTATCAAATGCGCTAATGGTAAACAGCTTCCAGGAATCGCGGTTGGTCGTGAATGCGTCATAGAAAGGACCGCTCGAAACCGTGGGATTGCCGAGCGCCAGAACGCGCACATCGCCGCCAGCACGAATGCCCTCGATCGCCTCGTAGATCTCCGGCTTCACACCGGGCGCTTCATCAATCACGATCAGGATCTTGCCGTGCCAGCCTTGAAACCGCACTCCTTCGTTCGCACTCAGTCCCATAGCGTATCGATTCGGACCCAGTTCGAGCCGCGTCTTCGAGGGCTTTGGGTAGGGAATGGTCGAAGTCTTCACGGATTTACGGATCTCGCCCCAAAGCAGCCTTTCGACCTGCGTCCAAGCGGACTTGCGTTGCTCTGATCGAAGCGTTATCGAGTTTGCGCCGGGCTTGAGCTGCACCGCCTGATCCCAGACGAGCGGCTGATTGTTGCCGCGGGTGGAGATCATCAGATAGTACGTTCCCACGGGCACTCCTGGAAATGTGGAACGCGCAAGGAGCCAGGAGCCGGGCATTGGGCGAGAATCGAAAAAACCAAAAGGGTTTCAAACCGTTTCATTCCGTTGAATCGATATTCCTCTCGCAAGAATGGTCTACGCGGGGAGCGGGGTGGTTCGAGTGGCGCTCTTGCTGTTCAGCCGGTTATCGCACCGATTGCCCTCTTTACTTCAGTTGAACGAGGAAGAGCAGGGGGCGACGGGCCAATCGTACCTGTGCCGGTCCGTCTGCACACGGATACGACGGTTCGGAGAGCGAATACGGTAAAACGCGCGACCGCGCATTTGCGTAAAGCGGCGATTCGGGAACACGGCGACGGGGCCAGTGCGCTCAAGAGCTAAATGCGGGGCTTAATCGCGCGACTTGCCCGACGGGCCGCGCTCAGAAATTCAAACTGAGACACTGCCAATTTTAGGGCGGAATCGATCCGACAACGTATGACGCATGGCACTGCCCATGTTCCTGAGAGGGTTGTTGCACCCACTGGATTCGCGCTGGAAGGACTACGAGATGCGAAATGGGTTTACGAGAAAACCACAAGAGGACGAGCCCGCGACACGATCCAAGAACTACATAACGCCGAGCGGGCTACAGCGCTCTCAAAGATGAGCACCGGTTTCTGCTCACCAGGGAACGCCCCGCCGTGACGGAGGTGGTGGCGTGGGCTGCTAGTAACGGCGATCGG
>Ga0073928_10007209_pt1 | contig 14558 bp, 11 predicted proteins | sample PaiPotPPA55metaG_FD_76969 | JGI IMG/M metagenome (GOLD analysis project Ga0073928, IMG submission 76969) | Iron sulfur acid spring bacterial and archeal communities from Banff, Canada, to study Microbial Dark Matter (Phase II) - Paint Pots PPA... ... | reverse complement strand
GAGACCACTTCTTGTTTTGATCCTTGTGCTTTTTAGTTGTCTTGCGGTTCTTTCGTTTCATCGGCCCACCTTCTTTTCGAGGTGCCGATATATGTAGATGAGTTCGTAGAGTTTGTCAGGGACACCAAAATTCATTTCGTGTCCCGCCTTTCGCTAGAATGTTTGGGTGCAAGAGAGAATAGATTGGCGGAACAAGCTCCACCCAGCTTTTTTCAAACTCGCTCAACTCAATTGCCAGTTCGAAATCAATTGGAAAAAGATTGAGCTGGAATGCAGGCAGGAGTTGGAGAAAACCGGTCGGAACGCGAGTGCCGAACTGCGAAGCAAAGCCGTGACTCGACTCAACGACAAGGCTGATAAATTAATGACTAAGCTCGACGAAAACCTCGTAGAAATTAACCAGAATTACCCGGAACTTCCGCACAACCCTCTCGCATATAGCTATCTCGATCCTCGGTCTGGGCAACCAGCCGACGACTTGGTCCCGTATCTGCACTGGATGCGACACGGTGAATCGCTTAAGAGAACCGAAGCTGAAGATGCCAAGGGCGACATCAAAGCTTGGCGCAAACTAGCCCGAACCGCAGAGGATCAGCGTCGCATTGTTCATAAGAAGGGACCTATCAAGGCTTTCCAAGGCGATACTGTACATCGACAATTGCTGGAACTGATTCTCTGTTTCGAGATTAAGCCGTTGACGGCAGAAGAACGCGCTACTTGTGTGGATGCCTACTGCGCTTGCGGGAAAATTCATGATGCTGATGCGCTTAAGAAGCAATATAGGCGGCTGAAGCGAGAGCTTGAGGCTTCGACAAGAGCTTCGATCTCAAGTGATTGACCATCCTCGAACTTCAAAACGGTAGCGGGCCACTTCGAAACGCGATAAAATTAGTTAAGTCCCCTATATTCAGCTACTTCAAGACGTTTTAGGAGCTCATTGTGTGTTCATCAGGACCGATTTCGGACCAAATCATATCTTCACGTTCTGCTGCATTAATTGTTCCGAGAAATGGCGTTGTTACCCTCTTTGGATACGGAATTTCAGCGCGCGTGGAACGTGGTCATCTGATTCTGGAAGATGGCGTCGGTCCGAACCGCCGTTACGGTCGCCTGCCTCGCGTCAATCACGGTTTGAGGCGTTTGGTGGTGATCGGTTCTGACGGAATGGTTTCTCTGGCTGCCCTCCGTTGGTTGGCAGATCAAAATGCCGCGTTTGTCATGCTGAACCGGGACGGCTCAGTCTTGGCGACAACTGGCCCCGTGTCGCCTTCCGATGTGCGTCTGCGGCGAGCGCAATCCCTTGCCCATCAATCGGACCTCGCACTGAGAATTGCCCGTGAACTGATCGGCCAGAAGTTGCGCGGTCAAGAGCACGTCGCCCGAAAATATTTTCCCAATTCGTCAGCCGCAGTCTCAATCGCGATAGCTCGAAATAAATTGGCAACAGCAAAATCGAACGACGACATCAGGCTTTCTGAATCACAAGGCGCACAAGCCTATTGGAGTGCCTGGCACAATCTGTCGATTAGTTTTCCGAGAGTTGATTTGCCCCGAGTTCCCGATCACTGGCAAACGTTCGGAAGTCGAATGTCGCCGCTAACAACCTCACCCCGCCTTGCCGTTAATCCACCGAATGCGATGCTCAACTATCTTTACGCCGTGTTGGAATCAGAAGCGCGGCTCGCGCTAGCCGCGTTGGGGCTCGATCCTGGCATCGGCGTCTTGCACAACGATTTGCGCTCTCGTGATAGCCTCGCCTGCGATCTTTTGGAATCTGTTCGCCCGCAAGTGGATGCGTTTCTATTGGATTGGTTGAACCGTGGACCACTCCGACGTGATTGGTTTTTCGAGCGGCGAGATGGGAATTGTCGGCTGATGGCTTCGCTGGCGGTGAAGCTTTCTGAGTCTGCGCAGATTTGGAGGCGTGCGGTTGCGCCGTTCGCCGAAGGTATTGCCCGCTCGCTTTCGTCTACAACGCCCCGAGGACGGATGTTCGCGACTCCTTCAACTCCGCTCACGCATTCGCGCAAACGCGAGGCACGGGGTTCCGTTATTTCGGTGCCGCAAAAATCGAAAATCACTCAACCAACGGTTTGTGGCATCTGTGGAACTAATATCAAGTCTGCTTGCAAGTATTGTCGGAAATGCGCTCCCACAATCTGGCGAGAAAACGTAGTCAAAGCAGCCAAGCTAGGCCATTTAAATACTCACAGGCCGGAAGCTCAGGCACGACGGGCAGAGACACAGCGACGACAGAATGCTGCGTTAAAGGCTTGGAATCCAAAGAATCAGCCGGAATGGCTCGACGAGAAGTTCTATCGCGAGAACATTCAATGTCGCCTTACCTTAGTCCAAGTTCCGACGATCCAGGCTGCGCTCTCTGTTTCTGAACCATATGCTCTGAGAATTCGCGGAGCCAAATGCGTTCCCCATCCAAGGCATTGGATCGCGCTCGCAAAACTAGCAGGAGTTTCTAGCCTTCACATAAATGCTAAGTGAGCATTTCCATTCGCAACTTCAATACTGTACGCGCGATGCAGGTGATAGGGGATGTCGCTCACCTTGCCGATACTTGGACAGGCGCACCACAGTCATGCCACTTTTGCGATTCTGTCCGGAATTCCAGACGCTCCCTTATAAGTACTAGATGATTCAAGAGTTAAGAATCTAGAGTCAGGCGACGGAGGAGAATGTTTGTCCTGATCTCCGGACAGAATGTTTCTGCGCTGATGCTCGATGAGTTAGCTATGCCTCGCCGCCTTCATCACCACCTGGCAGCATCCACGGATGCCACTCCTCGTCCTCAGCATGAGCATCACAGAATCATCTGCCGCACTTCGCGCAGTGCACTGTCGCCGGAAAGTGAAACACGTCACCCAACTAATGCGCTTATCGTGAAAATCGACACCGAGGATCCTGGTGGAAGTGATTTGAATCCCAGCAAACAACCGGTTGTCCGGCAAACGTAGTGTGGGCAGCGCTTCGGAACAGAATAGACTGCCAGGGTCACATCGCGTGGATAAGCCGAACGCGTCATAGAGTCTCTCCGTTTTGAAAACCTGGCGCAGACCTTCCAACCAGCGTAACTAACATTACAGCCTAATCAAATCTTTTCCACAGTAATACGACAGATAATTATTGACGTGCTCTGAAACTACTGTTAGAAGTACCTCACCGCCGCAAAATCTAACCTCTAAGCGAGGGTTGTCCCCATGCCCCAAACCTCCTGCGGCCCTTTGCTGTATTCGCGTTTCTCCACTGTACTCGCTCTTGCCTTTGCCCTAGTCTTCGTGCCGTTCTGTGTCGCCCAACAACCCAAAGTCCCCGCTCCGCACAAGCCGGTCTCGCCAAGGTTGACGCCGCCTCAAAGGTTTGGCCCACCCCTCCACCAGTCCGCTGTCGGCGGCCTCTGGATGACCGACGCCAATATGAAGGCTTCTCTGTACTTGAAAAATACGATGAAGACCAACCCCGTTGTCGTCACGCCGAGCCTTTATCTCAGCAATGGGGTACGGTACATGCTCTCACCTGTGACGCTGGAACCCTCTGGCACGGCAATCGTCGACATCAACCAATCGCTCGCCCAGCAGGGAGTTGCGCCGTATGCAAAGCTATACGGCTATGCCGAGATCGAATATCAGTGGCCGTGGGCGCCCGTGTCCGCAACCATCAGGAACGTCGACAGTCTAAACAGTCTGATTTTTATCTACTCGCTCCAGCAGCCTCCCGACCCTCTCTCCCAGCACGATCATTCGGCAAGCAACCAAAGCATGCAGAAATTCGAGGGCTTGTGGTGGAAGCAGGAACCCGACGTCTCCGCTTTCGTTGCACTCGCCAATGTCACTGGAAGCGAGATTAACACCGCAGTGCGGCTCTCGGATAAGCAGGACGCTCAGTTGGCAAGCTATCAAATCGCCATTCCACCGCACGCAACGAAAATGGTGAACTTTGCCGAATTGAAATCTGCCGCCAGCACTGCGGGCGGTATTTTTCTCGCGCACGATGGACCCGAGCGCGGCTTGGCGATCAACGGAGGTCTCGCAGATGAATCCGTAGGGTATTCGGCGCATTTGTGGTTGTTTCTTTCTCCGCAACCGCCCTCGACTACCACAGCTCAGACTCCTTCCGAAAGCAGCTTCGCGGAACTCGGCTTGATGAGCGGTGCCGCCGACCCCATGATGAATTTCCCCTCAGGAACAACGTTCACTCCTTACTCCGTAGTGCGTAACATTTCGGATCAACCCGTCTCCGCGTCGCCCACTCTTTGGTGGATGGCAGGCGGCACGGCGCGGTCGGCCCCGCTGCCACAAATCACGGTCGCTCCCCATCGAACGGTAGACCTAAATCTTCCCGCGCTGATCACTGCCGCTGGATTGAAGAATTTCAATGGCAGCGTCAACCTGATCCTGGACGCCAAAGGACAAACCGGCGCGCTGGCCATGACGAGCGGAAGCGTGGACCAGAAGAACACCTACGTTTTTGAAGTCGCACCGCACGCCGTCTCGGAAAGCGCCTCGAAGTTCCTTTGCTATTGGAGCACTGGAAATGGCGACGACACCATGGTGACCCTTTGGAATCCTGCGGACGAACAACAGGACTTGCTGTTCACACTCTTTTTCTCCGGCGGGCAGTACGCCTATCCCATTCAACTTGCGCCGCGAACAACTCGCATGTTCAATATCTCCGAGCTACTTCGCAGTGGCTTTCCCGACACCGATGGAAACGTGCCTCCGGCCGGAGTTTTCGAAGGCAGCGCGGAAATAGCCGGCGCGCAAGGCGAACAACAGCACGTCCTTGTGAATATGGACGCAGGCACCTACAACGTCAGAAAAGCCATTTGCGGCGTTTACTGCCAAACTTGCAACGGGGTCGTTTCCAACGGTTTCTTAATGGCGGACAACCCGTTCGCCGTTCCAGTCAGTGGAACCAAACAGCAGACTTTTTACGGACAATGGAACACCGGCTGGCAGCAGGATTACACCGGACACAGTAGCTGGGGCAGCAGTAACGCGAATGTCGCCACTGTCGGCACGGCGGGCCTTGTGAACGGAGTTGCCGCCGGGTCAGTTACAGTTTCGGCGCACGACCTATCCTCACTTGGAGAACCCGTATTCGTTGACCCCTTCTGCGCTAGCAGTGGCACGACCTGCCCCGTTCAGTACTCTCCTGGCGCTACCGGCGGGGGAACCAGCCAAGTACCAACATCTCTCAGCGTAATTTCTGCGAAGGCGATCCCGCCACCCACGACTACGACCGCACCAGGATGTCCAGCCGGAAGTTATGGCCTGATGGCGGACATCGTTTACCAAGTCTTAGACCAAAACAACCCTCCAAAGCCGATAAAGTCAACAAGTATGAGGCCTCAAGAAGAAGATCTGAATTACGTGTTTAACGGAGTGAACCAAGGAAACCCGGTCCCAAACTGGCAAGATGTTATGGGAGGAAGTTCGCCGATCACCGCCGGAAGGACCTATACTGATGCCAATGGGACCTTCGAGGACGCTCCGTTTGGGATTTGCGCCAGTGCGCCATTCACCGCGACCTTTACTCAGCCTTTAAGCATTTTGCTAAACGGCACGAGATATAACGTGAGGACAAACAACTGGAAGGTTGTCGGGACCGGGGCCAACAAAGGCCAAGTCACAAACGGGGCGGATATAAATGTCACGCGATGATGCAAATTTTGCGAGGTCAGAAATCGTTGCGTGGCTCAATTTGCTCATCATAGTGCGGGACAGATCGCTGCATTACCTAACATCGAATAAGCGACGAAAGTATTCAACTTATTGGAGACAAGAGTTATGCGAACATTGCTATGCGGAATTCTGGTTTTGATGATGGTGCCGACCATAATGTCTGACTCTGAAAATCCCGATCCCTACTGGACTAGCCTTGTGAAGACCGAACTCGATTTGCGAGTCTCTGGCCCAGTTGTTTACACGAGTTTTACACAAAAGAATCTCCCCAAGCTTGGGGACTGCGCTGCCATCGCACTGCTTAAACTTCTCGATACCAATAAAACAGTCCCCTCTAATATTGTTACAGCATCTCTCTCGATTATAAGGGACGCATTCTCGCGGCCAGAATTAATAGCCGTCGAGAGCGATAGAGAGCCCAAGGTGACAATTTGTCTCCTAGCCTTATTCGATCGATCTGTCAGTGACAAACAAACTCTTCAGGACATAGAGAAAACACGGCAACTTATTCAGCAACAGGCCCGCAAGTGAATCGCTTCCGAAGGCTGAGTCTTATGGAGTTTGCCCGCGAACAGAGTCCGGCCAGGCAGGGTTGTCCGCTTACCTCTTGAGTGTTGGCACGAGAACCCGATGATGAGCGAGCGAATTGCAGCAGCATTTTTTTTTTGGCAGGCGCCTTAAGTCCAGCTTACCCGCAAGATGCGAGTACTCCAATTCGCTGGAGCAACGCCGCTCTTCAGGTCATCGGTCACTCAAAGCTGGCATCGCCGATGGTTTCGCGGGCGCTGGCCGTCGTACACACCTGCATGTACGACGGCTGGGCAGCCTATGAAGACAAAGCCGCTGGGACGCAATTGAGCGGCGCGCTCCGCCGCCCTCCCGCAGAACGCACCCTCACTAACAAAGAGAAAGCCATCAGCTACGCTGCCTTTCGAGCTCTCTCCGACGTTCTTCCCCGAGACACTGAATCCGTTTATAAGCCGCTGATGAAAGAACTCGGTTACGATCCCAACAACAATTCCACCGACATTGAAACGCCAGAAGGCATCGGCAACGTTGCCTGCGCCGCCGTCCTCGAATTTCGCCATCACGATAAATCGAATCAGCTTGGAGACATGCAACGTTTGGACAAACAAGACAGCAGCCTGGTCGCCAGCGCCGCAGGTCCCCACTCCGACTGGACTCGCTATTCTCCATTGAACGCCCCCGGCACTCTTCCCGCCCGTGCCACTTTTGTGAAACCGCTCAACCCAGACCATTGGCAGCCGCTTACCTACACCGATGCTACCGGCAATCTCGTCGTCCAAATGTTCTCCGGAGCTCACTGGTCTCAGGTGACGCCGTTCGCCCTTAGCAAAGGTGACGAGTTGCGATCCGAAGTCGAACCCGGCCAGGCAAAATTCGGTTCCCCCGAATACCAGCAGCAGGCCGAAGAATTAATTAGACTCAGTGCCAGCTTGAACGATGAACAAAAAATGATCGCCGAATTCTGGACCGCCAGCCCCGATTCCGATTCGGCCGCCGCCCATTGGCTCCGCTTCGCCGAATTCGTCTCTACCCGCGACCACCAGAGCATCGATGATCAGGTAAAAATGTTTTTCGTCCTTTCCAACGCCATAATGGACGCCGACATCGCCGCCTGGGATGCAAAGCGCTTCTACGACTCCGTCCGCCCCGTCACCGCTATCCCGCTTCTCTGTCGAGGAAAAACAATTAAGACTTGGGGAGGACCGGCAAAAGGCACGCTCCAGATCGACGGCGGCCAGTGGCTTCCTTACCAGTCCGCCACGCTCCCTACTCCGTCCAGTCCGGAATACGTCTCTGAGACGAGCGCAGAGAGTGCTGCGGCGGCGCGAGTGTTTGCGCTGTTCATTGGTTCTGATCGTTTTGGATATTCGATGACAGCCGAAAAAGGAAGCTCCAGAATTGAGCCGGGAATCACTCCCGCTCAGCCCGTCACCCTAAAATGGGAAACCTTTACCGACGCTGCCGACCAAGCCGGACTCGCTGGCCGCTACGCAGGTATCCACTTCGCACCCGCCGATCTCGCCGGACGCCAGCTTGGTCGCCTCGTTGCAGACCGTGCCTGGTACAAAGCAAAAGTCTACTTCAATGGCAATCTCAGCTCGCCCTCCGCTGAAGGTCTTCGTACCAGTCCGGCAGAACTAAAATCGATGCATGTGAGCAAGCAAGAGCGTGCTGCTCCAACGGTGGTGCGCCACACTCACTCATCACACGGCAACGCAACGGATAAATAGGTGCGATTCTCAAACGCGAACGCCTCCGCAAAGATATCGGCGTCGATCTGTACACCGGCATTGCGGAACATCACAAGGTCGTCGATGCACCAACGCTTCAATTGATTCCTCCAACGATAGGACCGGCGAGATCGATAATTCTTTCGGCCAAAAGATACGACTGGCTTCTGTCCACGAGTGCCTTGTAATTTTCAATGAGCCTGGTTATATCTAGAGCTTGGGCAAATGTGGTAAAGAGCGATCCTCCGGGAGACCTGGCGACCTGTTACCTTCTCTCCGCGAACGAGGATGACTTTCGAGAGTTCAATCATGAGCTAGGTGCCTTTCGCTCAGTGTTGACTCCAGAGGATGGCTCTTGGGCCATCTCATGCAACGGTGGTACAACCTTTTTCGGCGCTAAGCCAAAGCTGCTGGAGGCCTTGCTGGGTATGTCAATCGAGCAGGCACGACAGGAGTTTCGACTTCGCCTCGCTACTGGCGAAGGACAATCTTGGCGAGCCGCTCCTCCAGGTTGCGAAGCAGTACACCGCCTTTTAGGGAACAGGGGACGGACGGGACGTTTCTGCACCTGCCTATGCGTTCCACATTTCTTATAGCGCTCGCAACGTTTTCGATTCCACATCGAATATTTGTACCGTCCCTGTTTGGCACGCAAACCCCAATCGGCTTGGCCGGTCCATTGGGTTAACGGGAATCTTTCTTAGAAAGCGCATCTTGTGGTCGGCGCTGGCCCCGAGTTGTACGCAACCCAGGTGTTTCACTTTTCCCCGCTCTGTAACCATACCCAGGCGTACGTTGAGGGGCGAAGCAAAGGCGGCAATACTGGTCCCCGGCGGGACGGTCCTTTTTTTCCGTCCTTAACCGCTAACACCTCGACACGTTGATAGGTGCCCAGAGCACGCCGATACTGCGACCCAAACTGAAGCACGAAGAAAGACGATTTTGCGATGCGAGGCAGGAGAATACGGTGAAACAGACTATGACACTTTTATGACACTCGCCGAATTATGCTAACCAGCAAAGAAAAACGGAAAAGAGTAACCATGATTTCAAAGAGTTGAATGGTGGGGCTGGGGAGGCTCGAACTCCCGACCTACGTCTTAGGAATTCAGAGGGCTGTTTTGATTGGAGTTGAAAATTTTCAATTATATATGCAGTGTCAACCTCTTACGCGGACCGTGGGTTGATTGGTTCTGATTCGTTCTGCCCTGTTCTGAGCCGAAAACCATGACACTTTTATGACACTGAACGGTCGCCGAGCGGCAGAGAGCCCTGTGACCTTATGTGAAGTGCGGAGCAACAAGTCATGGAGATTCCCGCTCGTGCGATTTCACTCATACAATTCGGCGGTGGCGAGAGCAACACCGTTGGCATCCGTTCCGCCAACAATCAGCACGCGCCTGTCGATCCATCGGGCCAGAGGCATATTGATAATGTCATCGCATATATTGCAAGGGAGTGACGGTCAGGGTACCGCGATCTGAAAAATATTTCGATGGACTGCCGTTCTGGCGTACACAAATGTGTCTGGTGACACTCCCGGGGCGAGATTATCGCCGAGGTACTTGAAACCGGACAGATCAATTATTTTGGTGCGTGCCAGGCCTGCGAAATCCTCGGGAGAGCTGAACCCTGACGCAGGCAATTCCGGAAGCGATTTTCCCGGTGGCACTGCGATGGCGACGGTGGCGCCGCTTTGCGTGCGCTGTCCCAGCGGTTCCACGTAAAATCGGGCTCCATCGGGAGACCATTTGGCCAGATTACAGGTAGCTGGACAAATCTTTACGATCGGGCCGCCCTGAACCGGCACGGCAATCATCGCTGTGGTTGGTGATCCGTTGATTGGCGCGAGCGCAACGGCGAAGAGCCCGTCCGGCGACGTGCCCATGAAGTGGGTAATTGGGCCATTACTTATTTTCGTGCGGCCGGAACCATCCAATTTGGTTCGAAAAAGAAAGTTTTTGTTGCCCTCGGACGCTTGGAAAACCACGTCGCCAGCAGGACCAAAGAAAGGATATCTCTCTCCCGATGAAGCCAGCTTTCGAGGTGGAAACGAGTGATCGCAAGCGGCTAGCCAGATTTGCCTTTTTTCGCTGTTTGGCTCAGTGGCGAAGACGACTAGTTTTCCGTCAGCGGAGACATTGAAGCTATCAATAACAAAGCCCTCTACCAGTGGGTCGTTCTTCCCCGACGCCAAATCCGCGACCCAGAGTTCCTGGCGGGATACCGGCGATTCCCGCCGTAACAGGTAATAAACAAACCGGCCATCGTGAGAGAATGCCGGGCTGAATGCGCTCCCTTCGGCGGAGATCAGACGTTCGCCTTTTGCATCATGCAGCCAAATTCCACTTTCGTTGGTTCCGACAGCTGAGATCAGTAAACGCCCATCTGGCGTGACCGCCACTCCTTCCTGTTGCGTGGGGCCGAACGTAATTTGCTCTGGATTGCCGGTTGGAAAAGGCTGGCGCCAAAGGTGGCTCTGTCCCTCAACAAACGCACTGAAGTATATCCACTGCCCATCCGGAGACCACGCTGCCGACAGGCACGCTCCGTCTGGACCTACGGGAGTTCCCGCCGAGCTGCCATCAAACGGAAGCAGCCGGCAGCGCTCCCAATCGCCGCTCCCGCCCATTTCTGCCACCAAAATCCACTTGCGATCGGGCGAAGCGTAGGAGTAATGCGCCATGCCGCGTTCGTGTTCCGGGAGATAAATTTCGCGCTGCTCCGAGCGATTGAACGTTGACGTTTTTAATCCCATATGCAGTCCCGACTTGATTTCGGAGTAGAGTACGTGCTGTTCATCGAGCCACGTTAGCCCCGCCGCATTGGGAAGCAAAACGCGTGGCTCCCCTCCGAATGCAGAGATGGTGACGGTGTCCCAGCCGGGTATTCCGGCGCGGGTGTAAACCACTCGCGACCCGTCCGGCGAAAAAGCCAAGGCATACTTACGCCAACCGTCGTGGGTCAACTGCACGGGCTCACCATTGGGAAGCATCTTGATGTAGACCTCCCCGATAGCGGGGAAACTGGCTGCGTTGCCACGAATGAAGGCAATCATGCGGCCGTCGGGAGAAATGGCGGGAGAAAAAACCGCATCGCTGAAATTGGTGAGCTGCGTGTAGCTCGCGGATGCCCGGAAAGGCTTTCTGCCTTCGCGAGCGCCGAGCCATCCCACCAGCCCTATAACCGCAGCAGCGGAAAGACCTATGATTAACCAAAGACTTTTGACCGCCGCAGATTGCGGGCGAGCGTCGCCGACTTGCTGAGGGACGGTCTCGGGTAACGAACCTTCAGAGTTCCCGCCAACGGAATCTGGACTAAGGCCGGAGGCAGTCGCTTTATCCGAAGCCGATGCCACCACCAGCGCTGGCGGCTGTTCCCGCCGGATTTCTGCAATAAACCGATAGCCGCGTTTCGGCAATGTTTCCACAAAGCGCGGATTATCCGCCGAGTCCCCCAGCGCTTCACGAATCTTGTTCACCGCCGCAGCCAGGCTGTGGTCGAAATCCACGAACGTGTCATTCGGCCATAATTTGCGGCACACCTCTTCCCGCGTCACCACCTCGCCGGCGTGTTCAAGCAGCATCGCCAGCAATTCGAACGGCTGCGCCTGCAAGCGAATGCGATGCCCGCTCTTGCGCAGTTCGCCCGAACGAACGTCCACTTCAAAACGATCAAAGGTTATTCGTTGCGGTCGCGGTGCGGGGAATGGAGCGTCCTTGCGATTGGTGGTGGGCATGGCACGGATCCAAAGTCGGGGTGGATGCTAGCATTCAAAGACCACCCGGTCAATGTAGCCCCCTTTGTAACATCGGCCTTAAGTCTAACTTTTCCATGCATTTAGCTGATGAACTGGAATTAAACGCAAAGTAAGCGCCGGAGCATTGCGCTCGTGCGCCGGTTGTCACAGATTGCGTGCACCTTCACACGACCCGGCTGTCCACGGGTGGAACAAAAAGGTCAAAACGACAAAAAGTTTAGTGATCGCCAGGAAAAAGGAGAAAGACAGTGAATCGAATTTTCAGCAAATTCTTACAAGTGTTGTTGAGCCAGAGGTTTGCCGCGTTGGCTGCCCTGGTGGTTGCGGGGTTGCTGTTTACGGCCAGCGGAGTCAAGGCTAGTTGCTACGGTCCCGCCAAGAAAGCGTCTGCGGCGCCGTTTATTCCGTTCGTCAGTCCTCAAGAGCCGGAAGACTCGGATGATGCTCGCACCATCGTGGGTTTGTGGCATGTGATTTACACTGCCACCAGCGCTTCCGGTCCGTTCCCACCGACACCCTTTGAGTTCAACTCCTCCTACAAGATGTGGCATGGAGATGGAACCGAATTTGAGAACGTGGGTCTGCCGCCCGTAGGTGGAAATATCTGCTATGGAGTCTGGAAGAAATTGCCGAACGGCAGCGTCAAGCTCCATCATATCGGTCAGATCTTTGACCCAGTCACAGGGAAACTCGCCAACATCTTCACGGTGGACGAGGTCAATACCGTGGACCACAAAGGCAAGACCTATTCCGGCTATTTTGACTTCAAAATGTACGAGCCTACCGACACTTTCGGAACTGGGACGCCCCTAGCTGAAGTCAAGGGCACCACTGCAGCAACCCGCATCTCGGTCGATTGACGGAGGGCGGAGCCAACACACTCAAGTCGGTTGCATTGGCGTAATGGGGCGCATGCGAGGATGCGCCCCATTACGGTGAAAACAGCTGTAGTCTAATCGGACAACTCAATCTCCCAAGAACCATTCTGCCTTGCGCTCAAATGTCGTTTAAAGTACGGCCACACTCAACGGCTACCGGAGAAGTAGAATTTGTGAATGAGAACCGTCACGAACTACGCTGAGCGGGATTTTTTCCATTCTAACGGCGGCAGTTCTAAGCGTCCTGCATTGTGAAGATACGCCCTAGCATGTGCCGCAGCTCTGTCTTTCCCCTGTGCATTGTGTTCCGAGAATAATCGCAGGTGTTCGTCACCCACTCTGACTTCTGCCCAAACACCTTGGTCCAACATCGAGGAACTCCGGAAAGACGAGATTTCGCCAGACCCAGTCTACTTGCAACCGGTCTATTGCTAAAGTTCAGTTGTTCGGTTAGCCGACGCAATTTGTCGGGAGTTGACAAAGCTCGAGCGCAGAATCAGCCGGACCTACTGTAGTTTCCCGTATTCTGCTTTCGCAGCAATGAGGATTGGGATATCGGGGTCGGCGTCTTTCCAGATTCCAAAAAATTCTGATAGACCCTAGTCAAATCAGCCTACGCCTATTGCGGGGGCCACTTGAAATATCTATTATCCGTAAATTCGATGTCTGCCTTCGACACGTGTGCGAGACCCTGTTCCAGATATACAATCTCCTCAGTTGGGCAATCGCCTTCCGTATCGTTCATGCATCCTCCCCCATGGTTTGGTCGGTTTGCCAAGTAAACGTAGGTAGAGGATTTTTACCTATCGGAAAAATAGCACTGCCTTGAACGCCTTCCCGGGCCATTGTCCGCTGCCATCAACAAGCACGAGGCGTCAGTCGTTGCATAGGCACCGGGGGATCCCGGAACGCTCTCAATTTTGACAGCGTTCGGAAGGAGACTATGACACTTTCATGACACTCGCCGAATTATGCTAACCAGCAAGCAAAATCGAAACTGCTTAACTCCTAATAAATCAAAGAGATGAATGGTGGGGCTGGGGAGGCTCGAACTCCCGACCTACGGTTTAGGAATTTGATTGATATTCCCCATCGTGTTTGTTTTCAATCCGTTCAGTTTGGTCACAGCCCTGCTCTTCTGGGCTTGTTCGGGCGCGGAACTTGCAACGCAATTTGCAACGTGGTTTTCCAACCAGTGAAACTCGTGGCCTAACGTCTCGGCCTGGACCGGCTTCCTGCAGATGCCCGCAGGTATCGCTTCGATGTCGTTCTGGTCGCCGTGTTCGACAGAGTTGGCGGAAACGTGCTCCGCTTTTTGGAAGTGCTTGATGAGCTCAGCCATCTAAATATCGAGTTTGTGAGTTTGCGGGAAAACATCGACACTGGCGGGCCATTGGGTCGAGCAATGGTGGTGATTGTCGGCGCGATTGCAGAACTAGAGAAAACTTAATCGTTGAACGGGTCAAGGCAGGTATGAGGCGCGCAAAATTGGAAGGGCGACGGATAGGACGTGCGCCGTTAAACATTGACCCGGCCCGCCGTCGTGCGAGACCGTCTTGCCGGCCTGAGCCTGACGGAAGTGGCGAAGAAGCACCGGGTCTCCAGAGCCACTGTCTGCCGCCTCGTCAATGAATCTGGAAAACTCAAGAAAACTGGCGTGGGGCAAATTGGTAATCAAGAAAGAGCAATTCCACCCGTAGAAGGATGCAATTCGCTAGCTGCCGCCTAATCCGTGAGTCAGAATCAACCTGTGATGAAGCCCCGAGACTCATTTGGAAATTCTTTTGTCCGGTTTGGCATCTTCCGGACGTAACTCGCGAGCTTTCGCTCTTCGCTCTTCGTGTCTTCGTGTCAACGCAAAGTAGAAATGTCCGGTTTTTCGCCAGGTAGAAATGTCCGGTTCCACGGTTTCCTCCAGGGGTGATGAGCAGGCACATGGTATTTGGGTTTGATTTTGTTTTTGGGT
>Ga0073928_10007208_pt1 | contig 14560 bp, 15 predicted proteins | sample PaiPotPPA55metaG_FD_76969 | JGI IMG/M metagenome (GOLD analysis project Ga0073928, IMG submission 76969) | Iron sulfur acid spring bacterial and archeal communities from Banff, Canada, to study Microbial Dark Matter (Phase II) - Paint Pots PPA... ... | reverse complement strand
TCCGCTGCGGGCGTCGCCTTCGCCGGCGCGCTCGCCGGTCCCCTGGTTCCGTCCTCGTATCGGGCCGGCAGGCTATACTCCAAGTCCTCTATTTAATCGAACCAGTCATATCTGCTGACATACTCACGAGTTGTTGGGCCCAGGGTGCCCAGTCGCGATTACGGGCCGGCGGAATATCGAAGTGCCCGTTATGCCCACCGACGGTTCGATAATGGTCATAGAAGCTGCGGTTGCTGCCCCGCGCCTGGTCGCAATAGCCCAGCATCGCCGCCGGATCGCTGCACACGAGTGTGCCCGGGCTGAACACCCACAGCCGAGTGTCGTTGTCTACCAAGAGCTGTACGTGAGCGTCGGGGTCGTGCCACTTCCACCGGCCTAACTGGGCAAGCCCCCACATGTTGCGGGTGTCCACGCCGCCGAACTGCATCATGCCCGCGGTGATCGCCCCATTGAGGGTGGTGTTGGACGGGGTGAGAAAGCCTGACGTCGAGCCCGCGTAACGGAATCGCTCTGGATGAAAGGCCGCCAGGGTAAGCGCCGCGGTGCCGCCCTGCGATGCGCCGACGATCGCGTGCCCGCCGGGGGCCAGACCCTTGTTGGCGGCCAGCCAATTCGGCAGTTCGTCGCTGAGGAAGGTTTCCCACTGACGGCTGCCATCCTGTTCCCAATCGGCGTAGAGGCTCTATGCCCCGCCGGCGGGCGCGACCACGGACACTCCGGTCCCGGCGAGGGCCGTCATGGCGTTGCCTGCGGTCACCCAGTTGCTGACGGAGTCGCCGGCGTTGAACGCATCCAGCAAGTACACCGCGTGCGGGCCGCCGGGCATGAACGCGACGGGAATATCGCGTCCCATTGCCGCCGATGGCACGGTCAAGTAGTCGACTGCGGCGGCTTTGGCTTGTGCAGCCGTCCACAAGCACAGGCCCAGCACGACTGCTAGCGCTGTTCTGAGGAGAAGCACATTTCGTCTCACGCGTGGGTTACCTCCCGGGTGGCCCGTTAGACGGGTGGGTAGGCCGGTGGCGGGTAGACGCCGCGCAGTATCCAGGCGAACCAGTTCATGCCGTACTCGATCTCGTCGCTGGCGTCGTAATCGGGGTTGGGATCCATTGCGTCACTCCTCTCTAGGCGAAACGGAGCTGGTATTCAGTTGTCCTGCAGACCAGTTACTTTGGCTGCCCATAAACCGCGACGACGACGGTGCGGTCGAGGCTGTTTTCGCTCCAGACACCGACGGCGGTGTTGGCGCAGTTGGCCATGATGGCGTGATAGTCGGGGTTGTAATACCACTGGTTGATCAATTCGATGCCGCTGATGGCCACGGCCGGGTTGATGGCCACAGTCTCAGCGACGATGCCGTGGTGGCCGGCGGCGTTCGCGCGGTCCTGCGGTGTGGATCCGTCGGAACCGATGTCGCCGTCGAGGTTGCGGTTGTTGAGGACGTCAAGGGTGTGCCATTGAGCAGCGAGGCGCAACTGGGGATCGGGCCTGACGTCGTTGGTGCAGCCGGCCTGATGCTGGACGGCGTAGACGTCGGCGACGACGCTGTTGTTGAATCGGCTGTTGTCTGCGTTGGCGGGGGCTGCCGTGGAACCGGCCGCGACCGCGAGGGCGAGCGCCGATAGCAGCGTTCGTGGTATCGACACGGCGGGTCTCCTTGCGTACCGAGGGATCAGGATTCGCGGGGCCGGTGGTTGGCCGCGGAATTGCGCAATTGCCAGATGATCGCGGGGCAGAGCTCGTTGACGGCTTGGGTGATCAGATAGGACGCTTGGTAGTCGTCGGGGTTGTTGAAGTCGGACTTGATTTGGCCCATGACATCGGCGTAACTGCGGCCCGACCCGATATTGGTGCATACGGTGTGGCCGTAGGACACTGCGTCGTCGGCGTTGGCGAAGTTGTAGCCGGGCCGCACGGTGACGTTGATGAGGTAGGCGACGGTATCAGCGTGCGCCGCTGGCGATCCCAGCACAGCCGCGCAGGTTATGGCGAACGCGGGCAGGGTCAGCGCTGCGGTGAGGGTCGGCTTGTTCATGGGGCAGGATTCAAGTGGGTGGACGGTTGAACGGTGAGTAGCCACAGTATTGCCAGACATGCCGCTGCCAAGCCGGTGAACGACAGCCAGCGGCCGAGCAGTACCAGTGGTTCGATCGCCTGCGGGGTGATCGCCAGCGGTATGCATGCCGTCGGCGGATGCACTCGACCCGGCGGCGTCGCGACGATGATGACCGCGGCGACGGCTGCAGCCAAAAGCACGGGTAGTCCAACGACGGCGCCCACCAATGAGATCGGAGCGGAGATAACGATCCCGGCTGCGTAACACGCCAGGATCCGTTGGGGGCGTTGATGGTATTGCTGTGGAGCGTGCAAGACTATCGCTGTTGTGCTGGCGATGGCCGAGATCGCGAACGGCTGTCCCAGCATGCTGGTAAGTGTCGCGGCGGGAATCATCACGGCTGCGGCGAGCACGATGCGGATCGCTGTACCGCGCAGCGTCGTCTGCGCGGTAACCCGGGCCGTCATGGCGCCGGCGGAGACAATAGGTCTTGCCATGCTTTTGGCTTTCCGTTTTCACTCAGGTCGGTCTGCGTGTACTGCCTACCGTCCGGCCCGGTATAGGTGCCGGTGGCGGGGTCGTAATGGGCCGCCGCTAGCGGTGCCGGAGTCGGCTGCGGTGCGGCCGGGGCGCCGGCCGGTGCGGGGGTGCCCGGTGGCAGCTGAGGGACCGATTGCCCGGACAACGTCGCGTTGGGATCGCCCTTCCAGTTGTAGCCATCGTTGAGCGGGATGTACTCCTCGTCGCTTTCACACATCTTCACGGTGGGAGCCCGCTTACCCGGCCGGGTCAGGCAGGGCAGGTTGCGCGCGCCGCGAACGTCCAGTTGCGAATCCTGCGGCACCCGGCAGTACATGTCGCCTTCCGGTCGGTCGGGGTAGTCGACCTCGCTGGGCGGTCGGACTTGTTGTGGCGGAAGGTATCCCGTCGTACAGGGCGGTGGCAGGTTAGCGTTGAGGTTGAACGACAGATACAGCCCTTTGTAGTCCTGCTTGGTGTCGCGGTTGGCCAACTGGGATCCCTGAAGCATCTCCACGTCCGGTGGAAGCAGGACGAGCAGTTGTTCAAGGGCGGGCTGGTAGGTGACCGCGACCTGCTCGAGGCTGACCAGATTGGCGAGCATGACCGGCAGGCTGGGCTTGAACCTGTCCAGCAGTTGGCGGCCCTCATCCAGCGCCGCCGGCCCCTTATCGAGAACCCCGTTCAACGCCTGGTCCTGGGTCTTCAGTTGACCGGTGATGTCCGCGAGGTTGGCCGCCCAGTTCTGGATGGATCCCGAGGTGTCGGTCTGGGAGTCCAGGATTGGTTTGGACTGATCGATCACGGTGGTCAGTGCATCCAGGTTGTGCCGCGCGTCGGCTGCCAGGGTGGTCGTTCCGTTCACAATGCGCGAGATTTCGGGACCTAGTCCGCCCACCGCTGTGTACGACTCGTCGATCGCGGTCTTGAGGTCGTCATGCGGGATGGCTTGTAGCCCGCGGTTGGTCGCGGTCAGGATCGCGTTGATGTCCGGTGGCAGGGTGTTGCGATCCTCAGGTATGACGTCGCCGTTCTTCAGCGACGGCACCGAGCCGCTCCGGGGGACGAGCTCGACGAACTGCTCTCCGACGGCTGTTTGGCTGTGCACCTGCGCGACGACGTCTGCTGGAATCCTGGTGTCGGACTTCAATGACAGCACTGCGTCGACTCCGGTGGGGCTCAGACGGACGTCGTCGACTCGGCCGACCTCGACTCCGCGGTACGTCACGTTGCCGTTTCGGTACAGACCGCCCGACGCAGGCAGGTTGAGGGTGATTCGGTAATGGCCGGCCCCGAACCACATGTTGGGCAGGTCGAGATATCCGATCGCCATGACGCCGACGGCCGCCACCGACACGACGCTGAAGAACGCCAGTTGCCGTCTGACTCGCTTGTTGAGGTACATCTACGGCCCCTGGTCGTTGCGGTAGGGCGCAAGCAACGGGTTGCCGCCGGTGTACGGACTCGGTAGCACACCAATCGTGCGGCCCCACTGTGACTCAAGTTCGGTGAGGTTGCCCTCCCACCTCGTGCCCGTGAACAGTGCGGCATCGATCCGGCTCAGCGTCAGATCGACGACGAGGCTGACATTGGCGTAGTCCCCACGGAACCACTTGGCGAGCGAATCTTTGGCGAACGGGAAGGTCGTGATGAGGTTGAGCGATCGCGTAATGGAAGTGCCTGCGTTACCGAGCGATTCCAGCACCGGTCCCAAGTCTGTGAGTTCTTGAACGAGGGCGGTCTTGGTTTGGTGGACGGAGTCCACCGCCAGTGCGCTGAACTTGCCGAGCTCGGTGACGGCGTCGATCAGGTGGTCGCGCTCTTTGTTGAGCACGGCCAAGGCAGCGGGTATGGTGTCCAGCCCCTTGTCGATGACCGGCTTTTGGGCGGCGAACTGGTCCACCAACTTGTTGAGACTGTCAGTGGCCCTGATGATGTCGTCGGTCTGTTCGTTCACCCTGCCAATGAAAGTGGCCAGCTGTGACAGCAGGCCGCGCAGGTCTCCTTCGCGGCCGGCGAACGCGGTACTGAGCGCGCGCGTGATGTCTTGGACCTGACCCAGTCCCCCATTGTTGAGCAGAACGGAGGCCGCCGCGAGGGTCTGCTCGGTGGACGGATAGGCCTTACCGGCCGACAGCGGAATCAGCGAGCCGTCGTGCAGCCTTCCCTCGGGCGGGGTGTCCGTCGGCGCCGCCAACTCGATGTGCAGTGACCCGAGAAGGCTTGTCTGGCCGAGGGATGCGGTCGCATTCGCGGGCAGCACGACGTCCGCGTTGAGCTTCATCGTGACCAGCGCGTGCCAGTCCTGGCGCTCGATCCTGGTGACGGAGCCGACCGTGACGTCGTTAACCCGCACCCGTTGGTTGGGCTGCAGCCTGTCGACATCGGGCAGTTGGGCCTGGATGGTGAACGATCCCGGCCCCTTGCCCTGAGTTCCCGGTAGCGCGAACGTGTTCAGGCCACGCCATTCGCAGCCCGCAACCAGCGCGGCCGCCAGGGTTGCGATGAAAACGATGCCCGCCAGGCGACGGACGCTCATCACGAGCCCGCCCCTGGTGGGACCATCATGCCCGGCAGACCGGCGGCGGGATCGGTGGGACTGGCCGGTGGCGCTTCCAGCGCTGCTTCGGCGGCGAGCGGTGGTCCGCCGGTCGCCGCTGCGGGATCAGGCGGGGGTGCTGCAGCGGGGGGCGCCGCGTGTGCAGCGATGTAGTCCGGCCGCATCCAGTCCTCGCTGTAGGTGAGCTCGTTGGGGCGTGCGCTGGCACCCACTATCGGGTTGAATCCCAGTGGCGGGAAGTTGTATTGGCGGTTCTTGACGATCGGCGCCATGTACTGCACGCACAGCTTCGCAGACTGTTCTGCGCCCAGACGCGACGCAGCTTGGATGGCTCCGCACAGGAACGTGATGGGGTCGGCGAAGTTGTTGACGGCCGCGATCCCGCTGAGTGTGCCCTGCGCGGGCTGGTAGAGGTTGGCGGCGTTGGCCGCGACGGTCGGCAGAATGTGCAGCGCCTGCTTGATGTCGGCGAGACTCTGTGTCAACGCGGTCGATACCGAGGCGATTTTGTCCGTGGTGGTTCCGAGGCTCTCTCGGTTGTCGGCGACGAAGCTTTTGACTTCTCCCACAACATCATTGAGGTCCTTGATCGCGTCGGCGATCGCATTGGGCTCGTTGGTGAACAATGCTGTTACGGACGCTAGGTTTTCGTTGAGTTCGCGTAGGAGGTCGGTGCTGTCCTGGAGTGCCGAGACCAAAACAGAGAGGTTCCTCACGCTGGTGAAGATGTCGCCACTGTGGTCTCCGAGCGCTGAAAGGGTTTGGGACAGTTTGATGATCGAGTCACGGATGGCCGCCCCTTGCCCGCGCAGGTTATCGGCGGTGGTATGAACCAAGGAGCCCAAGGTGCTCACGCCGCCCGGCTCGGTGGGTTGCAGCGTGTTGGCCAGCCGCTGAAGCTGGTTGCGCACGTCATCCCATTCCACCGGGACGGCGGTGCGCTGCTCGGGGATCACGGCATGGCTTTGCAGCGTGGGGCCACCGTGGTACGGCGGCGTGAGCTGGACCGCCCGCGCTGTCACCAACGTTGGAGAGATGATGACCGCCTTGGCGTCGGCTGGCACCTGGTACTTCCCGTCGAACCAGAAGGTGACTTTGACCTGCGAGGGTTCGGGTTCGATCGTCTCGATCTTGCCGACGTTGACGCCGCGGATGCGGACGTCATCTCCCGCGAACACGCCGTTGCTGTTCTCGAAGTAGGCGGTCACCTCGACGTGGTCGGCGTGCTGATGCCCCCGAACGAGCAGGTACCCGCCTCCGGCGAGGATTCCGACCAGCACGGTGACCAGCACGATCTTCGCGACGCGCCCCCCCATCACTGGCCCGCTCCTTCGGGTGGTGTCGCCGGCGGCCCCGGGGGAGGGCCGCCTGGCGGGGGTGCCGCCGGTGGCTCTCGGTACGGGTAGCAGCCGGGGCCGGGCAGTGGTACCCCCGGCGGGCCGCACTGGTCATCACCCGGCTTGCCGGTGATGGCGTCGGGCAGGTTCAGGCGCGGTTCGCCGCCTTGCCCCGTGCGCGGGTAGGGCACCGGCAACGCCGGTGTTCCTGGCTGGCCGGTCGGCGGGTTCGTGCGTTGTGACGGCAGGAGGACGTTGGGGTCCAGACCGAGGTCGGAGAACGCGGCGTCGACGAACGGCTGAATGAACTGGCCCGGAATGAGGTTGGCGACATAGGCCTTAAAGAACGGACCGCCAGAAAGCGCTTCACCGAAGCTCATCGCGTACGTGTCAAGGCCTTTGATGGACTTCTGGATCTCGGCCTTACGGTTGTCGACGGTGGCGAGTACGCCGTTGAGTTTGTCCAGGGCAGGTTTCAGCGAAGTCCGGTTGTCGGCGATGAATCCATGCAACTGCTGTGCCAGAGCCGAGATGTTGCCCGAAATCGCCTCGAGGGAGGCGCTTTGGTTGCGCAGCGCAGCCAGAACGGAGTTGGTGTCGTGGATCAACTGAACGATCTCGCCAGTGCGGTCGGCCAGGACACCGGTTGCTTTGCTCGCGTTGGACAGCAGGTTGCGCAGTTCGGTGTCGCGCTGATCGATGGTCTCAGAGAACCGGGCCACCCCGTCGACGGCCACCTTCAGCTGCGGCGGAGTGTCCTGCAGGGTGGTCGACAATGTTTGTAGCGCCGCGGAAAGCTGGTCGGTGTCCAATCCGCTGATTGTCGCGGTGAGATCGCCAATGGCGTCGGGCAGTTGATAGGGCGAGGTCGTCCGGCTGGTGGGAATGGCGCTACTGAGGTGACCCGGACCGCGCGGAGACGCCTCCAAGACCTTGTTGCCCAACAATGTCGTCGATTTGATGGTCGCTTCGGTGCGTTCGCCGAGGCGGATGTTTCTTGCCACGGTGAATGTGACCAGCACTCCCTGCGGCGTCAGCGAGATGCTCTTGACGCGACCTGCGCGGAAACCGGAGACCTGTACGGGCGCGCCGGCCTCCAGTGCGCCCACCTCCTCGAAGTAGGCGGAATATGTGTTGCCGTCCGAGATGAACGGTAAGCGTTGATAATTCAGCGCACCCACGGTGACGATGGCGATGAGCGCCAGCGAGATGGCACCGATGACCAGTGGGTTGCGCTCACGGAACGATTTCACTGTGGTGTGCACCTGCCCGAAGACTGACCGGCGATCTTGACGTAGACCGGTTGTCCGCCCTTACCGTTGAGCTTCAGCGCGATGTCACACAGGTAGAAGCTGAAGAAGTCGCCGTTGAGCGCCTGGCGGTTCAGCACCCGATAGGCGTCGGGCAACGTCTTGAGGAGGTTGTCGAAATAGTCGTGGTCCGACAGCACAGCGCCGGCGGCCCGGTCGGTCTGCTGGACGGTCTTTTGCAGCGGGGGGCGAGCCTGGCTGAGCAGGTCGGCGATGCTGGCCGCGCCCGCATTCGCATATCCCAGCGCGGTGCTGATGTCGGTGTCGCGGCCTTCGAGCGCGTGCACCATCTGCGACAGGGAGTCGATCGCCTCACCGAACTTGCCGGACCGATCGCCCAGTGAGCCCAGCACGGTGTTGAGGTTGGTCACCACCTGCCCGATGAGAGCGTCGCGGTCGGCCAGCGTGTTGGTCAGCGCAGCGGTCTGGGTCAGGATGGACCCGATCGTGGGGCCCTCGCCCTGGAACGCCGCAATAAGTTGTCCGGTAAGGGCGTTGGTTTGGTCGGGGTTGAGCGCCCGGAACAGCGGCCGGAATCCGCCGATCAACGCGTCAAGGTCCAGTGCGGGCGCCGTGCGGTCCAACGGGATTGTCCCCCCGGCAGGCAGCTTCTCGGTTTCCCCCGGCCCTTGTTCGAGTGCGAGGTAGCGCCCGCCGATGAGGTCGTCGTAGCGGATCACCGCCCGACTTCCCTCGGTGAGCACCACCGAATCGTCGGTACTGAATGTGACCAGCGCGGTGGCGTCGTCTCTGATCGTGATGTTCTTGACCTTGCCGACCTCGACGCCCGCGATGCGCACAAAGTTCCCGTCCTTCAGACCGCTCACCGTGTTGAACTCCGCGTTGTACGTCGTTTCCTGCTGGAACCGGATCTGCGCGTAGATGACGATCAATGACCCGGTTCCGACGGCGCACAGCACAAGGAAGGCCACGAGCCGCCACGCGAGGCCTGTCAGATTGCGCCGCACGGTGTTTCACCTTTCATGTCTAGAGCTGGTCGGGTCGGAACTCGCACCGTCGAGGGCGGTCACGGTGGTGGCGGCGCCGGATCCGCCGGGGCCGGAGGCACTCCGGGGTACAACGGCGTGCCGTCGGGCCCGTACTGCGGCGCTCCGTACGGCGGGGCGCCGGGGTAGGGAATCGGGCCGGGTGCTGGAGGTCCGGGGTAGCGAATGCTGGGTGGCTCTGGCACCGCCCGGGTGACCGGCAGGTAGTCGGCATAGCCGGGGAATCCGATGCCGGGGTTGGGCCGGATATCCATGCCGGTGCCAAAGCCGGTGTTGGTCACGAGATAACGCACCGGCCAGTTCGCAGCGACGTCGGGTAGCGAGCCGCACCCGGGCTTGCCGCCCGGTCCTCCCTTGGCCGCGACAACCGGCAGGTTGTCGGGGTAGCTGTAGGGATCGTCGCCCAGCAGCAGTGCGGCGTCCATGATGAGTGACTTGCCGTTGGATCCGCCCAGCATCTGGGAGAGCCCGGCGCCCGTCTTGTCCGCCCCCACCAACAAACACGTCAGCTCGGGGTTGTACTTCATCAACAGGCTGGTCGTGGGCTGTAACAGGTTGAGGGTGTTGACGAGGTTGTCCTTGTTCGGGCCGATGACCTCGACACCGCTGCGGGACAGGCCGGCCATCCCAGCCAGAAGCTGGTCCAGTTGGGTGGATTTCGCGCTCACGGTGGTACTCGTGGTGGTCAGTGCGTCGACGGTGGCGATGATGTTGTGCGCAGCGCCGCCGTAGGTATCGCTGACATCGGCAAGGGCCCGGAAATCCTCCCTCATGGTGTCGGTACGCGAATTCAGCGCCTGCAGAATGTCCTTGGTGTCGGTGATCGATTGGCTGATTTGTTCGCCCTTACCGCCCAGGCCTTGTGCCAGCGCGGAGAGCACGCCGTTGAGCTTCGACGGATCGATCTGCTTGATCAGATCCACGAGGTTCTGGAAGACGGTGTTGACCTCGACCGCGACGTTCTGCGATCGAAGCACCGCGCCCGCGGCCAGCCGTTGCGGGCTGGGGTCATTGGGGTAGATCAGATCAACGAACTTGCCGCCGAACAGCGAGGTGGCGCTGATGCGGGCCTTGACGTTGGCCGGGATGTTCTTCACCTGATCGGGATCGATGTAGAGCTGGATGGTCGCCGAGTCGACGCCGCCGGCAACGGTGACCACCCGCCCCACCTGCACCCCGCGCATCTTCACCTTCGCGTAGGGCTCCATCACCAGACCCGACCGATCCGCGGTGAGGGTCACTGGCACTGTCGAGGTGAACGTTTGGTTGAAGGCGCCAACGGCCAACGCGATCAAACTGCAGACAATCACCACCAGCAGCAGAGCCAGCCACCCCGAGCCGATCCTGCGGACTTGCCGTCGTTGAAGCACGCCTTATCCCGCAAAGTTGAAGTTGCCGGTCTGGCCGTAGATGGCCAGCGTGACGAAGAGGATGACGAAGACCGCGACGATCAGCGATGCCCGGGTGGCGCGGCCGACTGCCTCCCCGACACCGGCCGGCCCGCCTCGCGCAGTGAATCCGTAATAGGTGTGGATCAACATGATCGCGGTCACTACGGCCAAGCTCACGACGAACGACCGGATGGCGTCGGCGGGGATGAAGAAAGTGTTGAAGTAATGGGTGAAAACGCCGCCCGACTGCCCATAAAAGTAGACGGTGACCACCCGACCCGCCGTGTAACCCAGGATAAGGGCGATGCAGTAGAGCGGGACGGCGACGATGACCCCGGCCGCGACCCGGGTCGAGGCCAGATAGGAGATGGGCCGGATACCCATCACCTCGAGTGCATCGATCTCTTCATTGATTCGCATAGCGCCGAGCTGAGCGGTGGCGCCGGCACCGATAGTCGCGGCGAACGCGAACGCGCCAGTCGACGGCGTGACCAGCCGGGTGTTGGCGAAAGCCGATGCGAATCCCGTAAGCGCTTCGACACCGATGTTCGAAAGCTGGTTGTAGCCTTCGCTGGCTAGCGCACCACCGGTGGACATTGTGAGAAAGGTTGTTACCGCCACGGTGCCGCCGATTACGGCCAGCGATCCGGTGCCCAGGCTCATGGCGGCGACCTGACGTAGCAATTCGCCGCGGTAGTTCAGCACCACGTCGACCAGTGACGCGAGTGTCTGCCCGAAGAATCGTGCTTGCTCGCCCAGTCGGAACCAGCCCGACCGCGTTGCTCTGAACGCCCGAATGGCCGAGGCGGGGACGCGTTGGTGCACAAGGGTACTGGCGGCGCTCATCGGATCACCTGATACCCGACGGCGGTCAGGATCACATTGATGAAGAACAGCAGGACGAATGAGTAGACCACGGTTTGATTCACGGCATTGCCCACTCCCGCTGGACCTCCGCTGACTGTCGTGCCCTGATGAACTCCGATGAGACCGGCGATCAGGCCGAAGACGGTCGCCTTGACCATCGCCACGATGACGTCGGGAAGCCCGGTGACCAGCGTCAGGCTTGCGACGAACGAACCCGGTGTGACGTGCTGGAAGAACACACCGAAGAAGAATCCGCCGACCAGACCAGTCAACGTGACCAGCGACGAGATCAGCAGCGAAACCAGGGTGACCGCAAGCAATCTCGGAGCCAGCAGCGCGCGCACGGGGTCGATGCCCATAACACGCAATGCATCGAGCTCCTCCCGGATCGTCCGTGCTCCCAGGTCGGCGCAAATCGCTGCGGCCCCCGACCCGGAGACCACAAGAACCGTCACAAAAGGTCCGATCTCGTTCACTGTCGTGACCGAGGCGCCCGTGCCCGACAGGTCCGCCGCTCCGAATTCGACCAGCAGAACATTGAAGAGGAAGACCGACAGAACGGTGAACGGGATAGCCAAGAACATCGCCGGCAGAAGCGATACCCGGGCCACGAACCACGTCTGCTCGAGAAATTCACGCCACGCGAACGGCCACCTGAACATCGCGACAAAAATGTCGAGTGCCAACGCGAAGAATTCGCCGGCGTTGCGGACCGGCGCCAGCGCCACCCCGCCGCCTGATTCTGCCATCAGCGATCTCCTCCGTCTGTGATGTCAGGTCGTGGTACGAGTCGATGGCGCCGCCAACACGGAATGCACCGGCGGCGTGACCGCGCGGCCAGCCCGACCCGCCCGAAGGGACCGGTGTGTGCCAACCGATCGGGTGCCGCCGTCGCGCGCCAGGGCGGCATTCCTGCGGTGATCTGCGGCCGCTGGGGCAGCATCCCGCACCGTGCCGGGCAACACGCGGCCATCATGAGTCCTCCCTGCCTCGTGCGGTGCGCATCGCGGCCCCGGCATACCGCGATGCGCAAGGTTGGGGTGGGTGTCCACCCCTGCCGCGACGAGTGACGTAGCTCACCGCCGTCTTGCAGCCAGAAACTTAACATCTCTTGCGTGCGCACGCAATGGATTAATGAGTGGACTTGCTGAGCAACATGTACGCGGAGCATCGAACGGGGTTAAACTGAGGCCACGTCCAGCAGTAGACGCCTCCGTAGATAGACCGATAGTTCCTCTGGAACAGGCGATTATGCGTCTGCATCCCCCTAAACATAGCCAGTCTGGTCATCGTAGGGCCGACAATCAGAGCGATGCCAGAGCAAACACACGTATTTGCAAGAGAATCGACCGACCTGTTCGCGACCTCTACATCACGCTGCGCTGACGCCGCTACGGCCGGGCGGGTGCGCCGCGGTCGGAAACCCACAAGATCAGTCACGACCCCCTGTGCGTGGGCGTCGGGGTCATGCCGCTGGCGCCGCTGAGCGAGGTCGGTGAAGTGTTGCGCACCAAATTGGCTCGGTCAGGCGAACTCGAAGCCTCCCTTGGAGAAGGTGAGATCGATCCGTACCGACCCTTCGTTGAGTTGCCAGGCAACGATCTGAAACGTTCGAAGCCCCTGGGCGTGCATCGGGTCCTGACGTGCCAGACGTTCGGCCTCATCGGCTGACTCGACTCGAAACACGATCAATCCGTCGCCGTCCCAAGACAAGTCGTCGGTCAAGAACGGCCCGGCAACTACGATCCGGCCGGCTGCCTCCTGATCGGCCACCCACTGTTTGTGTTCAGGAAAAGCCCCTGTGATGTCTGTGAGGTTGGTGTCTCCGCGCCGCGTAAAGCAGGCGAAGTAGATGGGTCCTCCCGGATGGCCTTGTTGTGCAAGTTCTTTGCGGGCATCGGCGGCGGTCATCGTGAGCTCCTTCGCGCTAGTTTGTCAACGTTGTCGGCACCCTTGTGCCACACCCGTCACCCGGCCAGCCTAGTTTGCTTGCTTGCGCGCGCAAGAGCACGTAGTCTCAAGGAGGTTAGATTTTTGGCGCGGCCAAGCCCCTACCGCGCATCGGGGAGGTGTCGTGACCGCTTCCACGCCCCACCCCGAGCGGCAACATGTGGGGGGTATGGACCGCGGTAGGCAGCCGCCCCTGCCACGATTTCGTCACAGCTGGGGACGCTTGGACGACCTCGTCAGCGGCGTCGCACACGTCTTCCCGCGTTTCCAAAGCCACATCTTCACCCACCGAACCGATGAAGTCGCCGATGTCTTGCAGTGCGTGGAAGACGCGACCCGTACCGGCGACTGGGCGTTCGGGTTCATCTCCTATGACGCCGCCGCCGGCCTTGACCCCGCCCTGCCGGCGGCTTCCGCCGATGCTGGCACGGCCGGTTCGGCGCTTCCTCTCGTGTGGTTTGGCCTCGCGCCGCCGCCACTGCGATCGACCGACCTCGTCGCCCGGCGGTCCGCCTACCGCGCCGGGCCGTGGACACATCAATGGACACAGGTGGCTTACGACAAAGCGTTCTCTCGCGTCAAGGACACCATCGCCGCTGGGCGCACGTACCAGTGCAATCTGACGACGACCCTGACTGCGCCCTTCGCCGGGGACCCGACATCGTTCTACGCAGACTTGGCGCACGCGCAATTGTCGCGCTACTGCGCCTATTTGGAGATGGGCAATGACGTGATCGCCAGCGCGAGTCCCGAGCTGTTCTTTGAATGGGACGGCGACACGTTGCGCACAAAACCGATGAAAGGTACCGCGGCGCGCGGCGGCACCCATCGCCAGGATCAGGCGCTGTTACGTGGGTTGCTGGACAGCCCCAAAGAACGCGCCGAGAACATCATCATCGTCGATCTGCTGCGCAACGATTTGGCGAAGATCGCCGCGGTAGGCACGGTGCACGTCACCGCCCTGCTGACGCCCGAGGCATACCCGACGGTCTGGCAGCTCACGTCGGAGATCACCGCGAAACCGCGATCAGAGACCGGACTGGTAGCCGTCATGCGCGCCATGTTCCCGTGCGGCTCGGTGACCGGCGCGCCGAAAGCCGAGACGATGCACATCATCCGGGAGGTGGAGGGGCGAAACCGCGGTGTCTACTGCGGCGCGATCGGTTGGGTTGCCCCGCCGGAGGAGGATGTTCGAGCACGATTCAGCGTCGCGATCCGCACCGCGCATATCGACTTGGCACGCGGTGCGTGCGAATACGGCGTCGGCAGCGGCATCACCTGGGGTAGCGAGGCCGCCGCGGAGTTCGCTGAACTTCGGGCGAAGCGGCAAATCCTGGTGAACACCCAGTGGGTCCGCCAACGGGCGCGTGTGGGGCAACATCTGCGCACGCGCTCTGGTGACGATGCTGACCGGCGCGTCACGGACGCCAGGGTGCCCCCGCGCTGACGCGAGTTTGGACACGTCATGGGCTTCATCCGCTGTGACGTTCAGGGTGTCGTGGCGAGCGCCAACTGTCGGCTGGCGCGCATCAGTCCGCGAGCCATTGCCGCATCGCGGCGTCC
>Ga0073928_10007207_pt1 | contig 14561 bp, 10 predicted proteins | sample PaiPotPPA55metaG_FD_76969 | JGI IMG/M metagenome (GOLD analysis project Ga0073928, IMG submission 76969) | Iron sulfur acid spring bacterial and archeal communities from Banff, Canada, to study Microbial Dark Matter (Phase II) - Paint Pots PPA... ... | reverse complement strand
GGTCGAGTTGTGCTTGCGCGCCCAAGGTGATGCTCCCCCTACCGGAACATTCTTCCGCTTTCCAGGCCGTTCGGCTTCGATCTCTCGAATTGGTCCAGCTTGATATCGAGAGTCGAGCGAAGCAGCCTCAATTGCGTGACCAGTTCCCGGCTTGAATTGGACCGGTCCGCCAGCACCAGCATCGGCGGCGACAGATCGGCCAGGTCCAGGTTAAGGTTGCGTAACGCGTGCATCAGGTTCTGCACGTAAGGCGACCTGATATCAAATAGTTCCACGCGGCTGTTGACTTGCTCACGCAGACGCGACCAATCGACATCAAGGAACGGGTGATTCCGCGACACTTTTCGCACCACATCGTCGGTTATGCGCGGCCGCTCCCCCAACCGCGCCAGGTGGAGTTGCCGCACCTTTCCCTGCCGGCGCACGTTGTGCACCAGGAAGTAGGTGTTTCCTTTGCGCCGAACGAAAGCCACAGCAGCCTCCTTTTCGGGCGGAGCGAGCGTAGTGTATTGTCGGTCCACTACTCCGTCAATGGTACGATGCGAAGGTGTGTCGAAGGTTGCATCGAATCGGTTATTACTCGCGACGAGCCCAGGAAGCGGGGAATAAGCTCAAGTGGACGCGGGCAGGAAACTTCCGCGGCTCAGCGGCAATAGTTCGCTTGCCGCCACCTATATATTCGATGCTTGATGGGGTCGTCGCGAACGCCTTGATGGTTTTTGATATAAAGGCCCGCACCGGTACGTAGTTTCTTGCGGGAGGCAGCGAAAATATATGTCCTGGGATTCTGTCTACCGCCTCGTGAAGAAGATTCCTCGCGGGCGGGTCACAACGTATGGCGAACTTGCTAAGAAGCTTCGCCTGCCAGGCGGAGCTCGGGCGGTTGGGTACGCCATGGCCGCTTGCCCGAGCGGACGCGGAATCCCCTGGCACAGGGTGATCGGTGCGGGCGGAAAGGTTCGTATGCCCGAGCCACACGCGAGCTTGCAGCATCGATTGCTTGCAACCGAAGGCGTGGAATTTGATGACGCCAAGATCGACATGAAGCGCTTCGGATGGACTCCCGCGAGATCGAAGACAACTCCAGGCAAACGCAGGAAGCCGAAAAAGGCCTGATTCGCGCGCGGAAAATGAGCGTTGTGGTATAGAGTTATTTCATCGAACGAGACGAGGAATTCAGGGTGTGAGCGAACCGGTCATACAAGTCGAGAACCTGTATAAGAGCTACGGCGCGGTGCAGGCCTTGCGCGGAGTGAGCTTTGCCGTTGAGCAGGGCGAGGTGTTCGGTTTGCTTGGACCGAACGGGGCTGGGAAAACGACCACGATCGAGATTCTCGAAGGAATGCGCACGCCCGATGCTGGACGGGCAAGAGTATGTGGGCTTGATCCGGAGCGGAGCGGCGAGAAGTTCAAAGAGACGATCGGAGCCGTCCTGCAATCGACTTCTCTTCCCGACAAGATTCGCGTGAAAGAAGCCATCGACCTGTTCGCGAACTTCTACCGGGAGCGAGCAAATACGGATGACCTGCTGAAGCGCTTCCAACTCGATGAGAAGCGCACGGCGTTCTACAACCAGCTTTCCGGTGGCCAGAAACAGCGGCTCGCGCTGGCGATGGCGCTGGTGAATAATCCACAGGTGGTTTTTCTCGATGAGCCAACGGCCGGTCTTGACCCGCAAGTGCGCCGCGAAATTTACGACATCATCGAGCAAATGAGGCGGGAGAAGAAGACGGTACTGCTGACGACTCACTACATTGAAGAGGCCGAACGCCTTTGCGATCGCGTCGCCATCATCGATTCTGGAAAAGTGATCGCCCTGGGATCGCCTCGCGAACTAAAGCAGCGCTCCGCCGGAACCACGCGCATCGAGGTGCGCCTGGCGCGTGCACTGACGGACGGTTTGCTTGCGAAACTGGATGGCGTGGCCGATTGCCGCGAATTCGATGGCACCTACGTGCTCCATTCAAGCCGTCCCCCGCAAACCATTGTCGCGCTCGTGAAGCAGCTTGAAGCGCAAAACAACGAGCTGCAAAGTCTGGAAATGTTTTCGCCGTCCCTCGAAGATGTGTTTATCGAACTCACCGGCCGGCGGCTGCGCGAGTAAGGAGGATCGGCTGTGCGAAATACGTGGACGCTGACCAAGGTTCGCTTGCGGCTGGCCATGCGCAATAAGATGTTCCTGTTTTTCAGCCTCGTCATGCCGCTTGGGTTCTTGTTTTTCTTTGCTGCGATCTTTGGCAAAGGCAGCCCCGCCTGGATCGGCTACATTCTCGGCGCGATTCTGACCATGACCGTGATGGGCAGCTTCTGGGGACTCAGCGTTCAGCTTGTGATGTTTCGCGAGCAGGGGATTCTTCGGCGGTTTCGCCTTGCTCCGCTGGGTGCTGGGCCCATGCTTGCGTCCAGTATCCTTGCTAACTACATCATGCTGATTCCCACCGTGGCGATCGAAATGACGGTTTGCCGTTGGACATTCCATCTCAAGGATTTCGGCAACATCTGGCAAATCTTTCTCTTAATCACTTTTGGCTCGGTGGCTTTTTCTTCGCTGGGACTGATCGTAGCGAGCGTGACCAATACCATGCAGGAGACACAAGTCATCAACCAGATTCTGTGGACCGGTTTCCTGTTTCTTTCGGGCGCAACTGTTCCGCTGGCCACTTTTCCCTTATGGCTGCAGCGATGCTCGCTGTTCATGCCGGCAACATACCTCGCCACGGGCCTGGAATTCGCAGCCACCGGTCTTGCCACCCGCCGGGAAATCGTCACCGACATCGTTGCGCTTTCGATTGGATTCTGGGTTGCGTTTGAAGTCTCTCGCCAGATTTTCCGCTGGGAACCGGAGGCGAAAGTACCCGGACGCGCAAAGCTGTGGGTACTCGCAGCCTTGGTTCCGTTCCTGATTTTCGGCGCCTACGAGAACATCAGGGGCCAGCGACTGGCCCAAGTTCACCAGGATTTTCAGATCCTCAGCGGGCGAATACCGGCGCCGCATAGCTCCCCCAATCGGTGAGCCGCGAGCCCGTAGCTTTCGCGTTTATCGAAGTCCAATCCATTCGTTCCGACATCGAATCCCGGAGGAGGAATTCCATGCAAGCTGCCGTCGTGACTGCTGTAAATGGTCCATGGGAAATTCGGAATGTTCCGGAGCCGAAGTCAGGCCCGGGTCAGGTTCTGGTCAAGATGCACGCAAGCGGGGTTTGCTACACGGACGTTCACGAAACGCTCGGACACCTGCCGGGCTCGTTCCCACGAATTCTGGGCCACGAACCGGTGGGCGAAATTGTCGCGGTCGGTCAGGGCGTACGCACGAGAAAGGTCGGCGATCGCGTTGGCGTCGCCTGGGTGCAGGCAACGTGCGGTCGATGCGAGTGGTGCTTGCGCGGACGTGAACACTTCTGCCGCGATCAGCAAGCCACGGGTATCCAACTTCAGGGCGGCCACGCGGAACTCATGCCTATGTACGCCGATGCTACGACTCTGCTGCCCGAGGCACTCTCGTACGAACAGGCTGCGCCAATTTTCTGCGCCGGCTACACGGTGTGGAGCGGACTTCGATGGGCGAATCCGAAACCGCACGAACGCGTTGCGGTGCTGGGCATCGGCGGACTCGGACATCTCGCCGTGCAATACGCGAAGGCGGCGGGATTCGAGACGATTGCAATTTCCCACTCTCCCGACAAGGACAAAATGATCCGCGAACTTGGCGCGGACGAAGTTGTGCGCGATGGCAAAGCGCTTGCCGCTGCCGGCGGCGCGGACATTCTGCTTAGCACATCAAACTCGACTAAGGCCATGGTCGATAGCGTGCCAGGCTTGCGGCCCGATGGACGTCTGGTCACCATGGGAGCGGATGCCGAGCCTCTCGCGATTTCATTGATGGACTTGATCGGTAAGCGAATCCAGGTAATTGGGAGTTCGCAAAACGGACGCGAGTACCTCTGGGAGGCGCTGGATCTCGTCGCTAAGGGAAAGGTAAAAGTGATGACCGAAACGTACTCTTTGGCCGACGCGCCGAAAGCCTATCAACGCGTCGCAGAAGGCAAACCACGGTTCCGCGCCGTGCTAACGATGTGACACCCTTCGATTTTGAACCACTCATCCTTCGGGATGACCCGATCAGTCGACTCGCCCTTTGCACTCGGGGTGGTTGCAATCGCAGCTCAGGTCGGGAGTTTCTTCCATCGCTTCGCACTCAACGCTACAATATTTGCCCGAGCTAACCATGCAGGTGCACGGGGGATGGGAGCACTTTTTCTTTTCGGCGGCCATTTCTTCCCCCAAGAACGTTCGATGCTTCCCCGATTCGGCGGGTGACATGAATATAGTGAAAAAGCAGTTTTTGGCGCAAATGTTATGGAGGTGCGGACAATTCTGATTCGTGGTCTCGGCCGCGACCGACTTCGTTCCAATCGAAGGGTGGTAGCGGCTCTGAGACTAAAGCACTTGCGGCGAACGAAGCGGGTTCCGGTACGGTCCGCTGGGGTCGCGATGTAACGAGCACGGCGCAGTTTTCGTCAAAAGACAAGATGCAAATCGAGATGGCCTAGAGGAGAGCTAAAGTCCTACATCACAATGGATACGTCTACCACTACTACTGGACGACCCAGCACTGCACCTCCCGGAAAATCGCCCAAGCCGTCTCCTGAACTTCCCGCTGAAAAACGGAGCCACTGGTGGATATGGGTGATCTTGGCGGCGGTGATTCTGGGCGCCGCGTACTGGATGTATCACCAGCACGAAGCCACCCTGCAGGCCGCTCAGGCAAAAGCGGCGCAGCAAAACCGTTCCGTGCCTGTCGCCACTGCAACTGTGGCCAAAGGAGACATCGGAGTCTACCAGGAAGGTATAGGTCTCGTAACGCCCCTGGCGACCGTGACCGTCACGAGCCGCGTGCAGGGCCAGATCGAGGAAATTCATTACCGTGAAGGACAAATGGTCCGCAAAGGCGACCCGCTGATCGACATTGACCCCCGGCCATACCAAGCCCAGTTGTCTCAGGCGGAAGGACAACTGGCGCACGACGAAGCACTGTTGGCACAGGCGCGAATCGACCTGGACCGCTATCAGGCGGCTTTCAGCAGAAACGCAATTGCCCAGCAGCAGGTGTACGACCAGGAACAGGCGGTGAAGCAGTACGAAGGCACCGTCAAAAATGACCAAGGGCTGGTAGACAACGCAAAAGTGAATTTGGTGTATTGCCACATCACGTCTCCCATCGACGGACGCGTGGGCTTGCGCCTTGTGGACGTCGGGAACATCGTGCAAGCAAACAGCGCCACCGGCCTGGTGGTGGTCGCGCAACTGCAGCCGATCACTGTAATCTTCAGCGTCGCCGAAGATTTCTTGCCTCAAATCCAACAACAACTCCGCCAGGGCCACAAAATGGCGGTGTATGCGCTGGAACGGACGGACGAAACCCAGATTGCGACAGGAACGTTGCTGACCATCGACAACCAAATAGACACAACCACCGGCACAGTGAAGTTGCGCGCAATTTTCCCGAACACGGACAGCTCCTTGTTCCCCAACCAATTCGTGAACGGGAAACTGCTCGTGAACACGCTGCACGACGTGAATGTGGTCCCGAACGCCGCGATCCAACGCAACGCACAAGGCGCTTTCGTATATATGGTCAAGCCTGACCAAACAGCGTCTATTCAGAACGTGACCGTCGGCACGGCGGACGGAGACATAACCCAGGTGGACGGTGTCGAGGCAGGACAAGTGATTGTGGTCAACGGTTTTGACAAGCTGCAGGACGGAATCAAAGTGGTTGTGCACAACGGCACCGGCCCCGGCACGGGAGGAGGCGGCGCCGGTTCAACCCCAGGCTCGGGTCCGAAGACCTCGAAGAGCGGAGGAAAGACCAAGTCTTGAGTCCGTCTCGTCCATTTATTCTGAGGCCGGTTGCAACGTCGCTGTTGATGGCGGCAATCCTGCTCGCGGGTATCGTCGCGTTCACCCAACTGCCTGTGTCTGCGCTGCCTGAGGTGGACTATCCAACAATTCAGATCGTGACGTTTTACCCGGGCGCGAGTCCTGATGTCATGGCATCCGCAGTCACGGCTCCGCTCGAGCGGCAGTTCGGCCAGGTGCCCGGCTTGAATCAGATGACGTCTACGAGCTCGGCCGGAAGCTCGATCATCGTTTTGCAGTTTGCGCTGAACCTCAGCATCGACGTCGCGGAACAAGAAGTGCAGGCGTCGATCAATTCGTCGCAAACTTACTTGCCGGCCGACTTGCCCGTTCCGCCCATCTACAGCAAGACGAATCCCGCTGATGCGCCCATTCTGACTCTTGCGCTCACCTCAAACACGGTTCCGTTGACGCAAGTAGAGGACATGGCAGACACGCGTCTTTCTCAGAAGATATCGCAGCTTCCTGGCGTGGGACTCGTAAGCATCAGTGGCGGTGAAAAACCTGCGGTTCGCATTCAGGTGAACCCGGCGGCCCTATCGTCGTATGGCATCAATCTGGAAGATGTTCGCACGGCGATTCAACAAACCAGCCTCGACTCGGCCAAGGGCAATTTTGACGGCCCGCGCCAGGACTATCAGATCGACGCGAACGATCAACTTTTGACGAGCGCGGATTTTAGGCCCATCGTCGTCGCGTACCGGAATGGCGCCCCCGTCAAGCTTTCGGACGTCGCCAATGTCGTCGACCAAGCCGAGAATCTGCGCCAGGCCGCCTGGATGAACAACATCCCCGCCATCATCATGAACATCCAACGCCAGCCCGGCGCCAACATCATTCAGGTAGTGGATCGCATCCAGGCCCTTTTGCCGCTCCTCGAGGCGAATATTCCGGCGTCGATTCAGGTAACGCCGCTCACCGACCGCACAGTCACGATTCGCGCCTCGGTGAAAGACGTGGAATTCGAATTGATGCTCACCGTCGCCCTCGTGGTGATGGTCATCTTCCTTTTCCTAAGGAATATATCCGCGACGATTATCCCCAGCGTGGCTGTCCCTCTGTCTTTGATTGGCACTTTCGGAGTGATGTACCTTGCTGGCTACAGCCTGAACAATCTCACGCTGATGGCGCTCACAATTTCCACCGGTTTCGTGGTGGATGACGCGATCGTCATGATCGAGAACATCGTCCGGTTTCTCGAAGAAGGCGATCCTCCCCTTCAGGCGGCGCTGAAAGGTTCCGATCAAATCGGATTCACGATCGTCTCGTTGACAATTTCCTTGATCGCCGTGTTGATTCCCCTGCTTTTCATGGGCGACATCGTCGGCCGGCTGTTCCGCGAGTTCGCGATTACTCTTGCCGTCACGATTCTGGTCTCGGCCGTCGTTTCGCTGACGCTTACGCCCATGATGTGCTCGAAATTGCTCAGCTACAAGCCGGAGGCGCAGCAAGGCAGATTCTATAAAGCTTCCGAGCGAGTGTTCGACCGTGTCATTCACTTCTACGCTCGGACTCTCCAGTGGGTCCTGAGGCACCAGACTGGGACGTTGCTCGTCGCGGTGGGTACACTAGTTCTCACTATTTGGCTCTACATTGTCGCTCCCAAGGGTTTTTTCCCGGTGCAGGACACAGGAATCATCCAGGGGATTTCGGAGGCGCCGCCTTCGACGTCGTTTACCGCCATGTCGCAGCGGCAGCAGCAACTCGCCACCGTGATACTCAAAGACTCGGCGGTCGACAACCTTTCGTCTTTCATCGGGGTTGACGGCACCAATACCACTCTGAACAACGGGCGCATGCTGATCAACCTGAAGCCGCTCGCCGATCGCAAAATCAGCGCGTCCGACGTAATTCGGCGATTGCAGCCCGAAGTGGAAAAAGTGGAAGGCATCACGCTGTTCATGCAGCCCGTGCAGGACCTGACCGTCGAGGATCGGGTCAGCCGGACGCAGTATCAATACACGCTGGAAGAACCGGATGCCAACGAGCTGAATCTTTGGACCAATAGGCTCATGGACAAGTTGAAAGCCCTGCCTCAGCTCCGAGATGTTGCCACCGATCAGCAAAACGGTGCCTTGGCGGAAGCGCTTTTGATCGATCGCGTCACTGCGTCCCGAATGGGAATTACCCCCCAGATGATTGACGAGACCTTGTACGACGCCTTCGGGCAGCGCCAGGTGACAACGCTTTACACACAGCTGAATCAATACCACGTCATTCTTGAAACGATGCCCGATTTCCAAAGCAATCCGAACAAGTTGCACGATATCTACGTGCGATCGGCGCTCGCATCAAATTCCAATGGCGTGCTGACCGCCAGCTCGTCGGCGGGAACTTCTTCGAGCGGATCGGGAGCCGCGGGTCCCGCGGCAAGCGCTACAAACGGAACGATAAATCCTCCTGTCGTAACGTCGGCGGCGAACGGAGCGGCAGTCCCGCTCAGCGCGATTGCGCACTTCGAATCGACAACGGCTCCCCTGACCATCAATCATCAAGGACAGTTCCCAGTCGTCACGATTTCATTCAATCTCGCGCCCAACGCGTCTCTGGGTGACGCTACAACAGCCATCGACCAGGCTCAAAAAGCGATTGGTATGCCGCTCAGCATCCAGGCCGCCTTCCAAGGCACCGCCGCTTCGTTTCAGGCGTCCCTCTCGAACGAACCGCTTCTCATTCTGGCGGCCATCATCACGGTCTACATCGTCCTCGGTGTTCTGTATGAGAGCTACATCCACCCGATTACCATCTTGTCCACTCTGCCCTCGGCTGGCGTCGGAGCGATTCTCGCGCTGATCATTTGCGGTCAAGAACTAAGTGTCGTGGCTTTAATCGGCATCATCTTGCTAATTGGCATCGTGAAGAAGAACGCCATCATGATGATTGACTTCGCGCTCGAAGCCGAACGAAAGGAAGGAAAGGGTACGGTCGATGCGATCTATCAGGCCTGCCTGCTGCGTTTTCGTCCCATCATGATGACCACAATGGCGGCGCTGCTTGGCGCGTTGCCTCTCGCGCTCGGCGGCGGCATCGGATCGGAGCTGCGCCGGCCGCTCGGCATATCCATTGTAGGCGGACTGCTGATCAGCCAGGTCCTGACGCTCTACACCACGCCGGTGATCTACATTTTCTTTGACCGTCTCGCCAGCAAAATGTCCGGCGCGCGCGCGAGCGACGAAGGTCCCCAACCGGTGCCCGCGGACTAGTCATGAATCTTTCGTCTCCATTCATTCATCGGCCCGTGGCTACCACACTCCTGACGGCTGCGATTGCGCTCGCAGGCGCGGTCGCGTTCAGGCAGTTGCCGGTTTCTCCGCTTCCCCAAGTCGATTTCCCCACGATCTCGGTCGGCGCGGGCCTGCCGGGAGCGAGCCCCGAAATCATGGCGTCGTCTGTGGCCACCCCGCTGGAACGGCAATTTGGCAGGATCGCCGGCGTCACGGAAATGACGTCTTCGAGCAACCTCGGGACAACCTCGATCACTTTGCAGTTCGAGCTGAATCGCGACATCAACGGCGCAGCCAGAGATGTGCAGGCCGCGATCAACGCCGCCCGGAGCTATCTGCCCGCAAACCTGCCAAGCAACCCGACCTATCGCAAAGTAAATCCAGCGGACTCACCGATCTTGATCCTGGACCTCACTTCGGACATTTACCCAAAGGGAAAGCTATACGACGCGGCGTCGACGATCATACAGCAGAGGCTCTCTCAAATTGAAGGCGTCGGGCAAGTCACCGTCGGCGGCAGTTCCCTTCCCGCGGTGCGAGTGGAGTTGAATCCGACTCAGCTGAACAGCTATGGCCTCGGTCTTCAGGACGTGGCCGCGATGCTAAGGAGCCAGAACGCGAATTTGCCGAAAGGGCAAATCAAGGAAGGCGACTACCTCGAGGACATTGGCACGAACGACCAGCTCCTGAAAGCCAGCGCTTACCAGAATTTGGTGGTCGGGTACCACAACGGAGCCGCAGTTAAGCTGTCCGATATCGCCACCGTCAACGACTCCGTCGAGAACATTCGAGCGGCGGGTTTCGTCAACGGAAAGCCGAGCATTCTGATCATTATTTCCCGCCAGCCGGGCGCGAACATTATCGACACAGTTGATCGGATTAAGGCAGACCTTCCGGCGCTGAAAGCTTCGATTCCCGCGGCGATCAATCTGGCCGTTGCGCTCGATCGAACGATGACGATCCGAGCTTCCGTCAGCGACGTGGAGAGGACCCTCGCTATTTCGGTTTCGCTCGTCGTCATCGTTGTCTTTCTATTTCTTCGAAATGTGCGCGCAACGCTGATTCCTAGCGTTGCTGTTCCCGTTTCTCTGATTGGAACCTTTGGGGCGATGTACCTGCTCGGCTACACCGTCGATAACCTTTCGCTAATGGCTCTCACCATCTCTACGGGATTCGTGGTGGACGACGCAATCGTCGTCATCGAGAACATCTCGCGGTACCTCGAGCAGGGAATGTCGCCGATGAAGGCTGCGCTCGAGGGCGCGAAGGAGATCGGGTTTACGGTGCTCTCGATCAGCCTCTCGCTCGTTGCCGTGTTCATTCCGATCTTGTTGATGGGCGGCATTGTCGGCCGTCTCTTTCGTGAATTTGCGGTCACGCTCTCGGTAGCGATCCTCGTCTCGCTGCTGGTCTCTCTTACCACCACCCCCATGATGTGTTCCCGCCTTCTCAAACACGAAGATCCGGAGGGTCATGGCGCCGCGTATCGCGCCAGCGAACGGTTCTTCAACTGGATGCTCGGCACCTATGACGAGGCGTTGAAGTGGGTTCTTGAACGTCCGGCATTGACCCTCGGCGTCCTCATCATCACAATCGCGGTGAATATCTTTCTGCTGATCGTGGTTCCGAAGGGTTTTTTCCCACAACAGGACAATGGAACTATTTACGGCGGTCTTCAGGGCGCCCAGGACACCTCCTTCCAGGCAATGCAAGTCGCCACGTTGCAAGCCGTGAACATCATCAAAACGGACCCGGCGGTTGACAATATAGTGGCATTCACGGGCGGCGGAGGCTCCACAAATGGCGCTTTCATGTTTTCCGGCCTGAAGCCTCTCAACGAGCGAAAGATTAGTGGTAGTGAAGTGATCAATCGCCTTCGGCCGAAGCTCATGTCCATCGTCGGCGCATCGGTTTTCCTGCAGGCGGGCCAGGACATCCGCATCGGAGGAAGAGGCAGCAACGCGCAGTATCAATACACGATCCAAAGCGACAACGTCGATGATCTTGTGAAATGGGGGCCCGTTCTCCTGCAGCAAATGAAGAAGCTGCCGGGCTTCACCGAGGTGAACAGCGATCAGCAAAACAACGGATTGCAGATGTATCTCACCTACGATCGAGAGACGGCCGCACGGCTGGGGATCACGCCGCAATCGCTGGATTCAACCTTGTACGAAGCTTTTGGCCAGGCGCAAGTCTCCACCATGTACTCGTCGCTCAACCAATACCACGTGGTGATGGAGGCCGCGCCGCAATTCTGGCAAAGCCCGAAGGGTTTGAACGATATCTACATTCGCACGTCTCGGGGTGGCGTGGTCCCCCTCAGCGCCGTGGCCCGCTTTGCGCCGAAGACGGCTGCCCTGTCCGTCAACCATCAGGGCCAGTTCCCTTCCGTGACCGTCTCGTTCAACCTGGCGCCGGGCGTGGCGCTGAGCCAGGCCGCACAGCAAATCAATTCTCTCGAACAAAGCATCGGGATGCCGTCTTCGATCCACGGAATGTTTTCAGGAACTCTGCAAGCGTTTCAGGCGTCGCTTCAGTCGGAGCCCTGGCTGATCATCACAGCGCTGTTAGCTGTCTACATCGTCCTCGGCATTCTCTACGAAAGCTTCATTCACCCGATCACGATTATCTCGACGATTCCCTCGGCTGGTGTCGGCGCTGTTCTCGCGCTGATGCTGTTCGGCGCGGACCTGAACGTAATTGCAATCATCGGAATGATCCTGCTGATCGGAATCGTCAAGAAGAACGCGATCCTGATGATCGACTTCGCGCTCGCTGCCGAGCGAAACGACGGAAAGAGTTCGAAGGAAGCAATCTACCAGGCGTGCTTGCTGCGCTTCCGTCCGATTCTGATGACGACGATGGCCGCCCTGCTGGGGGCTTTGCCGCTTGCGCTAGGCACGGGAGCAGGTTCGGAACTCAGACGCCCGCTGGGCATCACCATTGTTGGCGGGCTGATTTTCAGCCAGATGCTCACTCTGTTCACCACTCCCGTCGTTTACCTCTATATGGACCGGCTCAGTGGCTGGTGGCAGCGCTCGCACAGAGGGCATCCGCGGACGGCATCGCAAGAGGCAGACTGAAATGCTAAAAAGACTAAAACGCCGCGCTCCCGCATACGGAATGCTCACCCTTTTTGTGGCCGTCACCGTCGCTCTGGGCGGATGCATGGTGGGGCCGAAGTATCACACGCCCACGCAGCAGACTCCCGCGGCGTACAAGGAAGTCACTCCCGACAATATGAAGGAAGTGGATAACTGGAAAGTTGCGCAGCCAAGCGACACGGAAATGCGCGGCAAGTGGTGGGAACTTTTCAACGATCCAGAGTTGAACAAGCTCGAAGAGCAAGTGGACGCTTCGAACCAGACCATCGCAGCGTCTTACGCCAATTTTATGGCAGCAAGGGCGCTCGTCCGCGAAGCCCGCGCGCAACTGTTTCCCACACTCACCACCAGCCCCTCAATCACGAAACAACACTCCTCGGCGAATTCTGGCGGCGGCAGCGGTTCAGGGGGATCCGGAACCAGTTCCTCATCCTCATTCACGAATTACTCCCTTCCCTTCGATGCGTCCTGGGTGCCGGACCTGTGGGGCCGCGTTCGCAATAACATTCGCAGCAACGTCTACAACGCGCAGGCAAGCGCCGCCGATCTCGAAAATGTCCGGCTGACCGTGCACTCGGAGGTGGCTTCCGATTATTTCCAGCTCCGCGGACAGGATGCATTGAAAGAGTTATTGGACTCCACCGTCACCGCCTATCAGGAATCGCTCCGGCTGACCCGGGTTCTGTACGAGACCGGAATCGATTCGGATGAGGCTGTTGCTCAAGCGCAAACCCAGCTCGAGACAACTGAAGCGCAGGATACGAATATCGGGATCGCGCGGTCGCAGTTCGAACACGCAATTGCGACCCTGGTGGGGCAACCTGCGTCCACGTTCTCGATTCCGGTGGAGCCCCTCAAAACACCGCCCCCACCGATTCCGCTGGGCCTTCCGTCGCAGCTTCTCGAGCGCAGGCCCGACATCGCGTCGTCCGAGAGGCTGGTGGCGCAGGCCAACGCGCAAATTGGCATCGCGAAGGCTGCGTACTATCCGACGGTTACTTTGAGCGCCGCGGCGGGCCTTCAGAGCTCGTCATTCGCGGATTGGTTCACGTGGCCGAGCAGGTTTTGGTCGATTGGTGCGGCGGCGGCCGAAACGATTTTCGACGCTGGCTTGCGCCGGGCTACGGTTCAGCAGTTCGAGGCAACGTACGATCAGACCGTCGCCACCTACCGACAGACGGTACTCACCGCATTTCAACAAGTCGAGGATAGTCTCTCGTCGCTCAGGATCCTCTCGCAGGAAATTCACCAACAGGATAGCGCGGTCAATTCCGCCCAGCGGAACCTCAACATCGCCACGGATCGTTACAAACTCGGGATTGATCCGTACCTGAACGTGATTACCGCTCAGACGACGCTTCTGACGAACAAGCAAACAGCGGTGAATTTGCACATCCAGCAGATGAGTTCGAGCGTGCAACTCGTCGAGGCCCTGGGTGGAGGCTGGGACCGTTCCCAGTTGCCGTCGCCGGCGCAGCTGGTCGCGGGAACTCCAGCCAACTCCGCACCGACGGGCGTAAAGTCCTCACCCCAACGATAAGCGGCGCCCACCGCGACAGGAATATCGTCATCGGGACCGTCTGCTGAGCGTGTTTCTTCACGTACCAGCAGGGGCTATAGCCAAGGTGCGGGAAGAGCGAATGCAGGCACGTTTGCGTCTGAGGATCGCCAAAGACGTATTCGGCCTGGCCGTCCTTGTGTGGGATCACATACATAGGCTGAATCTTCACGGCCTCCAGGGGATCGCCGGGCGTATTCTTCGAGATTCTATATTTGGCGTTGGCGTAATCCCCAGTGTAGAGGGCAGCCAGCAACGCGATCCCCACGATCACGGCGCGCGTTATAATTTTCAGGACTGCGTTCACGGCTCCCCGTTGCGTCTCAGGCTTCCTCATTATATCCGCAACGCAGACGGATAAGGGGCTCGCGTCGCGTGCGGTCTCGCGGACGTCTTGTCGACCTCCCTTCGCGCCACATGTAGCGTTTGTGCAAAGAGCGGGGCGCGGGGGCAGCGTGGGAACAGGATGGGCCGCCCTGTACCCGCACGGTTCCGCTGGCCAGTAGATTCTTCTCCGACACGTTTCTAGACTGCTGGCCTTATGAAATGCGGCCACGGTCTACATCCGTTTTCTGCTCTCACGGCGCGTTGCGCCCGAAACTCCGCGGTAAGGAGCGCACCGCTCCGCCTTCTCTGTGCTCTCGCCGTTCTGTTCGCGATCACGAATATATCGGAGATCGCTTCGGCGGGCGCTCCTCCGGCTGGATCGCCAATAAACATTGAGATCACACCCTCCGTCGGTACTTTCGGAAATGT
>Ga0073928_10007205_pt1 | contig 14563 bp, 14 predicted proteins | sample PaiPotPPA55metaG_FD_76969 | JGI IMG/M metagenome (GOLD analysis project Ga0073928, IMG submission 76969) | Iron sulfur acid spring bacterial and archeal communities from Banff, Canada, to study Microbial Dark Matter (Phase II) - Paint Pots PPA... ... | reverse complement strand
CCAGCTGGGTGTGCGTGTTCCCTTGGCCGGTCGAGGGATCCATCCGGGTGGTCGGGTGGTGGTGGAACTCGCGGGTGAGCTCGATCGGGCCGGTCTCTGCGAGTAATCCCTTGAGGCTCAGCACGACGCCGTCCGCCGCCGAGTTCACCTGTCCGTCGAGCAGGGAGAGATCGGTGTGATTGCGCCCGGTCAGCTCCCCGACCCGCTTGAACACTTCAGCGCGCACGGCCTCGCAAGCGGCCTTCACCGCACCGCCGGTCATATAAGACTGCCGCGACGCGGACGAGGAGCCCGAGTTGCCGACCTGGTTGTCCGCGGGATGGATGGTCACCCTGGACACGCCCAGTTCGGTGCGCGCGATCTGGGCCTCCAGGGTGACCAGTCCCTGCCCGACTTCCGCCGCGGCCGTGTGCACGAGGGCACAAGCCTCGCCGCCGATGGCCTCCAGGCGGATCCGGGCCGTCGAGTAGTCGTCGAAGCCTTCTGAGAAGCAGATGTTCTTCACTCCGACGCCATAGCCGACACCGCGCCGCACGCCCTCGCCATGAGTCGTGTTCGCCGTGGAACCGGGCAGGTTGCGCGCGTCGCTCGGGTCCAACGGGGCCGGCAGCGGCATCGCCACGAGACGGTCGAGCATCTCCCGCAGCGGCGCCGCGGCCTCGACGATTTGGCCGGTTGCTAGCTCCGAACCCTGCGATACGACGTTGAGCTTGCGGAACTCGACCGGGTCCATGCCGAGCTCGGCCGCGATCTTGTCCATCATCGACTCGTAGGCGAAGCAGGCCTGCACCGCGCCGAATCCGCGCATCGCCCCGCACGGCGGGTTGTTGGTGAACACGCCGTACGCGTCGATCTCGATATTCGGGATCTCATACGGTCCGACACCGAGCGAGGCCGCGTTGCCGACGACGTTCGGCGTGGCAGAGGCGTAGCCCCCGCCGTCGAGGATGATCTCGACGTCGGCGTAGACGAGCTTGCCCGCGCGGGTGACGCCGTACTCGTAGTGCATGGTCGCCGGGTGGCGGTGTACGTGCCCGAAGAAGGACTCCTGGCGGTTGTACACGATCTTGACCGGCTTTCCGGTGTGCAGCGCCAGCATCGCGGCGTGGACCTGCATGGACAGGTCTTCGCGGCCGCCGAACGCGCCGCCGACACCGGCCAGCGTCATCCGGATCTTCTCGTCCGGGAGCCCGAGGCACGGCCCGATCTGCAGCAGGTCGTTGTGCATCCACTGCGTCGCGACGTAGAGCTCGACGCCGCCGTCCTCGGCCGGGATGGCGAGCCCTGACTCGGGCCCGAGGAACGCCTGGTCCTGGATGCCGACCTGGTAGTCGCCCTCGACGACCACGTCGGCGAGCGCCCGGACCGCCGGATCGTGCACGTCGCCGCCGAAGCGCACCGGCTGGTGGCGCACGACGTTGCCGCCCGGGTGCACCTTCGGATATTCGGGATCGAAAGCGGCCCGCCGAGAGTCGGTGATCGGCTCGAGTACCTCGTAGTCGACCTCGATGAGCTTGAGCGCGCGTCGAGCCGTCTCCGGGTGGTCGGCCGCGACCAGCGCCACCGGCTCGCCCTGGTAACGCACCTCGTCGACGGCGAGCACCGGCTGGTCGCGGTGTTCGAGCCCGTAGAACTTGTGGCCGGGGACGTCCTCATGGGTGAGCACGGCGTACACCCCGGGATAGGCGAGCGCCGGGCCGATGTCGATTCCGTGGATCCGGGCCCGGGGGTGCGGGGAGCGGAGCGTGGCGCCCCAGAGCATCCCGTCGATCCACATGTCGGAGGAGTACGCGAATTCGCCCTTGACCTTCAGGGTTCCATCCGGGCGCAGCGGACTGCCGCCGACGCCGTCCTTCGCGGACTGCGTCACCTGGCGGGGGCCGCGCGGGAGAGTCGTCGTCTCGGACATCAGCCGTTCACCAGCTTCCGATTCGCCGCTTTGCAGTCCTGGGCGAGCGCGACCTCGTCGGCCGTCAGCAGCAGGCCGTCCCGGACGATCTCCCGGCCGCCGACCGTCAGCAGCCTGACGGGGGCCGGAGGGCCGAAGACCAGGGCGCCCACCGGGTCCGCGATGTCCGCGTGCCCGAGACCGCGCAGGTCCCAGAGGGCCAGGTCAGCGAGCTTCCCGGGTTCGAGCGAGCCGATCTCGTGCTGGCGGCCCAGGTTGCGCGCTCCGCCGATCGTGCCGATCCGCAGAGCCGCTCTGGCCCCCAGCGTCTCCTCGGCCTGCGAGTTCCCTGCCCGCAGCCGCGACGTATACATGGCTTGACGAAGCTCTTCGACCATCATCCCCGACTCCTGCGACGCGGCTCCGTCCACGCCGAGTCCCACCGGAGCGCCTGCGTCCAGCAGGGCCCTGACGGGTGCGTGGCCCGAGCCGAGGCGCGCGTTGGAGGAGGGGCAGTGCGCGGCTCCCGTGCCGGTGTCGGCCATCTTCTTGATCGCCGCGTCCGAGAGGTGCACTGCGTGCGCGAACCACACGTCGTCGCCGAGCCAGCCGACGGATTCGGCATAGTCGACCGGGGTCATGCCATGCGTGGCGAGACAGAACTCTTCCTCGTCCACGGTCTCGCACAGGTGCGTATGCAGTCGGACGCCGTTCGCCCGCGCAAGTTCCGCCGACAGCCGCATCAGCTCGTCCGTCACCGAGAACGGCGAACAAGGAGCCAGCGCGACACGCACCATCGCGTCGAAGGACGGGTCATGGAAGCGGTCAATCGCATCCTGGCTCGCTCGCAGGATCGCGTCCACGCTCTCGACGCAGTCGTCCGGCGGCAGCCCGCCCTGCGAACGCCCACGCGACATCGAGCCGCGGGTGGCGTGAAAGCGCAGGCCGATGAGGTCGGCCGCGTCGATCTCGGCGGCAAGCAGGTCGCCGCCGTTCGTCGGGAAGACATAGTGGTGGTCGCTGGAGGTGGTGCAGCCGGTCTTCGCCAGCCAGGCCAGGCCGCCGCGTGCCGCAGCGCCCACCGTGGACTCGTCGATCCGTGCCCAGATCGGGTACAGCGTCGTCAGCCAGCCGAACAGCGCCTCGTTCTGCGCAAGGCCGCGCGTCACCCACTGGTAGAGGTGGTGGTGGGTGTTGACCAGTCCGGGGGTCAGCAGGCATCCGGACCCATCGACGAGGCTGACCTGGTCTGCCGGGTTGTTCTTGATTCGCTCAGGCACCGGGCCAGGACCGACCTCGTCGATCAAGCCGTCTCGGACGACCAGATATCCGGACTCGTACTCGGTGTCGCAGACATCGACCGTTGCGATCGCTGCATTTTCGATGATCAGTACCTTGGTCATCGTGCGCCGGCCTCCGTCCCGCGCAGACGGCGTTCCTTTGCCGCAGCGCGCACCGCATCGAGGATCTTCTCGTAGCCGGTGCAGCGGCAGAGGTTCCCGGCCAGCGCTTCGCGGATCTCCGCGTCCGACGGGTCGGGGTTCGTCTCCACTAGGTGATGTGCCTGAACCAGAAGTCCCGGCGTGCAGAAACCGCACTGCACCGCGCCGGCCTCAAGGAAGGCGCGCTGGATCGGGTCGAGCAGCGCATCCGGCGCCCCCGCGTCGCCCTGCGCCAGCCCCTCGACCGTGCGCACCTGCTGTCCGTGTGCCTGACCGGCCGCGACCAGACAAGAGCACACCGGTAGACCATTGAGATACACCGTGCAGGAACCGCACTCGCCCTGCTCGCAGGCGTTCTTGGAGCCCGGCAGGCCGAGCCGCTCACGCAGCGCGTAGAGCAGCGACTCGCCCTCCCACACGTCGTCGGCGGTACGCTCCTCGCCGTTGACCTCGATCGTCAGTCTCATCGTTCATCCTCGATGTGTTCGTTCCAGCACCACTGCAGGGTCCGCCGGGCCATCACCTTGAGCGCGTGCCTGCGATACGCGGCCGTCCCGCGCACGTCGTCGATGGGGGAGGCCGCCGCCGAGGCCAGTTCGCCGAAGTGCTCGGCCAGCGCCGGATCGAGTGGCCCGGGCGCATCCCAGGGCAGCTCGTCGGCGAGGAACCGCTCGGCCTCGCGGGCCCGGCGCGGCGTCGGCGCGCTCGAGCCGATTCCGGTCCCGACCTGCCTGGACTCAGTGTCGAAGGCGAGCGCGAAGGAGCAGACGGCGATCACCATCGCGTTGCGCGTCCCGATCTTCGAGAACTGCTGCGGTCCCGCCGCGGGGGAGAGCAACACGGCTGAGATCAGCTCGTCCCGCTCGAGCGCGTTGCGCTTGACCCCCCTGTAGAAATCGACCGCCGCGATCTGCCGCACGCCACGTACCGACGCCGCCTCGATCACCGCGTCCGTCGCCACGAGCACCGGGTGGGTGTCGCCGGCCGGGGAAGCCGCGCCCAGATTTCCGCCGACCCCGCCGCGATTGCGGATCTGCGGGGAGCCGACCGTACGCGAGGCCATCGCCAGGCCGGGAAGCACGTCGCCGAGCTCGTCGATGATCCGCGCGTACGGCACGTTCGCGCCGAGCCTGATTCGGCCGTCCGGCTCGACGCTCCAGGTGTAGAGCTCGGGGATCCGGTTGAGATCCATGAGCGCGGCCGGGCGGTGCAGGTCGAAGTTGAGCTCGACCATGATGTCGGTGCCGCCCGCGATCGGCACGGCCTCGGGCCGCTCGGCCTTGACCGCCAGGGCCTCGGCCCAGCTGGTGGGGTACAGGAAATCCATCGTCGCCGGTCCTCGCGCTCGTCAGGCCCAGGCCTGGCCGGCGTCGGGCGCGTCGTCCCGCAGCACCGTGCCCTCGATCAGGCCGTAGGGCCGGTCGGCGGCGTAGAAGGTCTCGTTCGGGTTGGCCATGCCGAAGGGGCTCAGGTCAACGGTGAAGTGGTGCTTGTTCGGCAGGGCGAGTCTGACCTCGCATACGCCCGTGCACTCGTCGAGTACTCGGGTGCCCATCGCGTAGAGCGTCTGCTGGAGGGACAGGCTGTATGTCGAGGCGAAGGCCTCGAGCATCGCCGCGCGCGCCGCGTCGTACTCGCCGTCGAAGTCCGCTGACAGGATCTCGGCGTTGTCGGTCTCGGCGTGCCGCCACTGCGCGGTCACCGCCGTGGCCAGCACCCGATCGCGGGTCGCGGGCAGCGTCGTGTAGTCGTCCTCGATGTATCCGTGGAACTCGGACGCCGTCGAGTTCAGCACCACGAGGTCGCACAGGCCACTGACGACATGCGTCCGATTCCCGTCGTAGTGAACGACAGCCGTGCGCGTCTCCCGACCCGAGCGGACGAACGAGTGCCCGTGCTCGGTCTCCGGCGCGGCACCCCGTCGCCCGCCCCAAGGCTCGATCCGATCCCAGGTGAGCTCGGCAACCTCAACGCGCGCATGGTGGATGGACGGCTGCGAATCGACGAAGTGCTGCGCGAGCAGAACCGCGAAGTGCTCGCTCGTCTCGATCCCGTGCTTCTGCGCGAACGCGAAGACAGTGTTCTTCTGCGTATCGGTCGGCAGCACCGTGGCATTCGACCCGGTCAGGTGCACGTCCGCCATGTCGCCGGACAGCGCCACGCTGACAGTCAGGTCCTTGATTGCATGTACGGGGCCGTCTTTGGTGATGCGCACGACGTGCGTCTCGGCCTTGCCGTAGCGGTTCTCGCCCAGAACGAACGACATCGACTTCTAGCTCCCTCGGTAGGTCGAATAAGCGAACGGACTCAACAGCAGCGGGACGTGGTGGTGGCGGCCCGGATCCTCGACCGCGAAACTGACCGCGACCTCCGGGTAGAAGCTCGAGACCCCCCGATCGGCGAAGTACTCGCCCGTCTCGAACACCAGTCGGTGCGTGCCCGCCGCGAGATCCGGAAAGACACCGCGGATGCGCCCGTCCGCATCCGTCGTGGCCTCCGTCAGCAGCTCCTCGCCCCGATACAGCCGCACCCGCATTTCGGCCGCCGGCTGCCCGACGACTGCGTCAAGGACATGCGTCGACAGGCTCATGACGCAGTCCTAGCTCCGGCCGCCCCCGCCGCAGTCGCTTCGGCTGCCATCGCCCTCGCCGCTATCGCCGCAGTCGCTCCGGCCGCCCCCGCGCCGACCGGTGCCGACTGGAGCAGCCGCTCCAACCGCAGCCTCGTGATCGCGGCGAGTTCCCCTCGCGTCGCCCGCTCCTCGGCCGCAGCGTCGTTGCGCAGCCGATGTTCCAACGCGCGCAGCATCACCTCGGCGGGCAGCCCCGACGCGCAGATCAGAAAAACGTGCCCGAATTTCTCCTGGTATGCGAGGTTGAGCGCCAGGAGCCGCTCGGCCACCTGCCCGCTCGCCCCGACCATCCCGGCCTGCTCCGCTCGGGACCAGGCGGCCTCCGCCGAGTCGCCGCTCGCCCGCTGCCCGATCATGGGATGCGCGGACAGCGCCTCGAGCACGTCCGCCCAGGTCAGCTCACTGCTCGCGGCGACCGCGGCATCAAGCAGCGCGGACCACGTGCCGTACGGCCGCCCCTGCTCCACACTCTGCGCCCACCGCCGTGACGCGCAGCAGGCGGTCAGCTCCCGCAGCACCTCCGCAGACGGCAGGCGGTCCAGCCAAGCCACGTCCTCGGGCCCGTTCATCCGCAAATCCTGCTTCCGTTCTCCCTGGTGGTCCCGCCGTCGGCCTGATCGCCGTCGACTTGGGAGATTGAACTGCCGGTCGGCGAAGACCAGCTACGGGCGGAAAGCATGAACGTCGGGTGTCGCCGAGCGGCGCTTTTGGCGGATCACACGAAAGCCTTCCCACCGCCCGCAGCGGCGGGTTACGGTGACGCGGGGACGCTGCAGTACGCAGGCGGAGGGCGTCCCGGCCGGCAAGGGCGCCGGCGTGCTCCCTCGTGTTCTCGGCGCCCCACGACACGAGTGGAGGTGGTACCCGTGCGCCTACGCGAACTGCTCGGCAAGCCATGCGCCCTGGTCCCGCTCACCGACCCGGCCGCCCTCGACCGGGAGCTGCGCTGGGTCGTCACCACGGACCTGCCCGACCCGAGCCGGTATCTCAAGGGTGGGGAACTCGTCGTCACCGGCTTGATCTGGCGCAAGGGCCCCGAGGACACCGAGCGCTTCGTCGGCGCGATCGCGAGGACCGGAGCCAGCGCCCTCGCCGCCGGCAACGCGGGTGACGAGGACCTCCCCGCCGACCTGCTGAGCGCCTGCAAGAAGCACCGGCTGCCACTGCTGCGGGTGCCCGGCGAACTCGCCTTCGCCACGTTGACCGAGTACGTCGTGCGCAGGGTCTCCGGCCAGCGCGCCAGCGATCTCGGCAGCGTGCTGGAACGGCACCGGCGACTGGTCGCGGCGGCAGATCCGGCCCAGGCCCTGGGCGCGATCCTCGAGCTGATCTCCGCGGACCTAGGCCTGGCCTGCTGGGTCGTGGAGGCAAGCGGCAAGACGGTGGCCTCCTGCGGTCAGGAGCTCCCCGAGTCCGAGCGAGTAAGCCTCGCCCGCGCAGCCGTCTCAGCGTCCTCACTGCCGACACGCGTGGCGGGTTCGGCCGGCTCGGCGGCCCCGGCGGCCGATGGCTCTGCCACCGTCTCGGGCGTCTCGGGCGGCAAGCGAGCACGTCGCAGTGTCTTCCCCATCGACAACCACGACCGGATCACCGACTGGTACCTCGTCCTGGACGGCGACTGGCGACAGTGGGATCCGCAACGCCGGTCGGTGGTGGACCAGGTCACCGATGTCCTCGCGGCCGAGCGCGCCCGGCTGACGGAACGGTCCGCCGGCTGGCGAGCCGACACCGAGCGGCTGGTCCGCGACATCGCCGCCGGGACCGCCGGCGCCGACGTCGCCAAACGGCTGGCCGACCTGGGCTTCGCAGAGTGCTGCAGCGCCGTCGACGCCGACGCCGACGCCGCCGACGACCGCAACCACGCGATATCCAGATTTCGCGCCCTAGCCGTAGCGATCCCGCACCCGCTCACCGACCGAGGCTCCCGACCAGGCGCGATCCTAGAGGCCGCGTTCAGCGCGGATCCGGACTCAGCGACGTACGCCGCAGCCTTCTCCCTCGTAGCCGAGTTCGACGACGATCCAGCGACCGGCCGCCAATCCCACGCGATCTGCATCGTTCCCGAAGAGGGCGGCGGCGCAGATCCGCAGAAGCGGCTCGGCGACTGGCTCGACAAGGTGGCCCCCGGCCTCGGCCCGCGGCGCATCGGCATCGGAGTCTCATCGCCCACCGTTGCCGCAGGCCCCACCCAACTCCGGCGCGCAGTAGACGACGCACGACACGCACTGAGACTCGCGGTCACCAAGCCCGGCCCGGTGACGTTCGTCGGTCAAAACGACATCGCGTCGCACGCCCTGCTGCTCGCGAGCGTTCCCGAGGACGTCCGCGACACCTACTGCGACCGCATGCTCGGTCCGATCCTCGAGTACGACCGCGTCCACCACTCGGAGCTCGAAACCACCCTCGACGCGTTCCTCCGAGCCTCCGGCTCATGGATCAAGTGCGCCGCCGCCATGCACGTACACGTAAATACCTTGCGATACCGCATCTCCCGCATCGAGGAACTCGTCGGACGGCCCCTGACATTACTCGAGACCCAAGCCGACCTGCTCCTCGCCCTGAAACTCCGCGCCGAGCACGGGGGCTAGTCTCAGACTTCGTAGCTGAGGTCGGCGGCCGTGAGACTCGCGGGCCGCACGTAGATCCAGACGGTGCCCAGCTGCGACGTGTCAGGGTAGAGGTAGCCCCGGAAACGGGAGTCCCAGCGGGACTCGTCATCCCCGAGGTAGCGGTACAGCTTGCGACGCCCGCGTGCCACGTCGAAAGGCACCACTTCGGCGTCACCGCGGGCAATGACTTGGCGGGTCAGTCCGGTCTCGGTATCGCATACGTCGACGACCAGCGCGACGGCCGGATCCGCCTGCACCCGGCTCAGCAGCTTGGCCCACGGCCCGCTCAGGATCCAGAACGCCCCGTCCTCCCAGAGATACCAGGTCGGCCGAACGGTGGGTCCGTTTGTGGCGACCCTGGCGGTCAGCGGCTGGGCCAGGAACTCGTCCACGTCGAATTCTGCCGTGCTCATGATTTGACTGTACCCTCTTGGGATCTTCAGTTTACTGCGAGACCACCGCGACGGACTTTGGCGACCGACGATGGGATGAAGGTCGACTGCGGCTCTTCCTCGGCGCAGTACGACGGTGATCGGGGTCGAACCGCTCACCACCGACATGAACTCCTGCTCCACGGACTATCCGGACGTCACTTCCGCCCTACTGGATCAGGGTACGTATTTCTCCGAGGTCTACTGCGTGGTCGACGCGTCGTCCTGAAGTGCGGCCAGGAACGACTCTCGGTTCTCTGCGTGCCAGGCGAGGATGCGCTCCCAGCGCCGGGGGTCAAGTTCGGCCTCCATCTGGATGAAGACGGGGTCTCCGGCTTCCACGCGGCCGCTATTGAACCGGATTTCGGTGGCCACGATCTGCGGGAAGAGGTCAAGCAGCTCTCGCCGGCCGTCGTCGTCGAGGCCGTATGCGTCCGCGAGTAGTCGCAGCCTTTGTGCGACCTCGGGCTCGGGATCGCCGGCTTCGGCGACTGTCCTGGGCGGGATCATCGGCACCCAGTGGAAGGCGGCGCAGCCCAGGTCCCAGAGCGGTCGGCCGGGCGCGGCGAAGTCGAAGTCGATGAATGCTTGGGCCTGCCCGTCCCGGAAGACGACGTTCTCTTCGCAGACGTCGTTGTGGCACAGGATCGGGCCGCCTACGGGATCGGTGAACTCTGTCGGCCAGTCGGCGTCGGGAATCGGCACCTTCGCTGCCGCGTCGTGCATCCGCCGCAGCAGCCTTCCGACCGACGCCAGGGCCTCGTCCGAACGCGACCAATCCGGGTACGGAGGCACAGCCACGTCGCCCGCGATGAAGGTCAGCTCTTCGTAGCCGTCATCGAGCAGTTTCAGCGGACGCGGTACGCCGTCGAAGCCTGCGTCGGCGAGCGCCCGGAGGTAGGTGTGGAGTGCGGCGGCGTGCGGGGGAGCGGGCCGCCGCACGGCGTTGCCGCGCTTGGTCACTTTCCCGTAGTTCGCCAGACCTCCGGCGAGTCGTTGTTCATCCATACTGCTGAATTCTAAGAGCCGAGTTGTGGCAGCAGGGCCTCCACAACCCTGCTGCGCACCACCCGCGTCCGCGCCGTGAATCAGACGGGCGCACCCTCGTTGATCATGGTCCACCCTATCCGAGAAGTCACCAGCGGGTATGTACCTGAGGGCGAATCAGCTCGTCATAGACCTCTTGCACGGCCTTGTGCACGTCCTGGCCGAGCGGCGCGAGTGCGGCCGCCGAGGCGTTGGCCCGGGCCTGTTCCGCGTTGCGGGCGCCGGGGATGACGACGCTGACGGCCGGGTGGTCGAGGATCCAGCGGAGGGCGAACTGCGCGAGTGTCGTGTCTGCTCCGGGCACCAGCGGACGCAGCCGTTCGACGGCTTCGAGCCCGGTCTGGAAGTCCACGCCGGAGAAGGTCTCGCCGACGTCGAAGGCCTCGCCGCGCCGGTTGTAGTTGCGGTGATCATCCGCGCCGAAGACCGTCTGCGCCGAATAACGGCCGGAGAGCAGCCCGCTGGCCAGCGGCACCCGCGCGATGATCCCGACGCCCGCCTCCTTGGCCGCCGGCAGCACCTCCTCCAGTGGCTTCATCCGAAAAGCGTTGAAGATGATCTGGATCGAGGCGACGTTCGGCCGGCGGATCGCGGCGAGAGCCTGCTCGCAGGTCTCCACACTCACCCCGTACGCCGCGATGCTGCCGTCGGCGACCAGCGCGTCGAGCGCGTCGAACACCTCGTCACTCGCGAACACCGGGTCCGGCGGGCAGTGCAGCTGCACCAGGTCGAGCCGCTCGACGCCCAGGTTCTGCCGCGAGCGGTCGGTCCACGCCCGGAAGTTGGCCGCGTTGTAGTTCTCCGGTTCCTGGGCCAGCCGTCGGCCCATCTTGGTGGCCACCGTCAGCGGCGCCACGTTCTCGCGTAGCAGCTTTCCGATGATCTGCTCGCTGCGTCCATCGCCGTACACGTCCGCCGTGTCGATGAAGTCCACGCCCGACTCGAGCGCGGCGTGCAACGTGGCCAGCGCGTCCTTCTCGTCGACCTGCCCCCAGTCGGCGCCGAGCTGCCAGGCCCCGAGGCCGATCACGCCGACGCTGCGGCCGGTACGTCCCAGAATCCTCTTCTCCATGGCCCCGACTCTAGCCTGCGGCTTTAAATGGATCCTCCTGCTGCGCACGGCGGTGTACGTTGGCGGCGTGGAGGTGGCTCTGTGACTGTGTTCCCGGCCGCGAAGGTGCGAACGTTCGTTCCAGCGGACGCTCCGTCGCTCAAGCGGATCGCGTCGGCCGCTCTGCGGTTCGATCGCCCGGACGCGGCGGACCTGGTCGATCTACTTTGGCCGCAGGAGACGCCGCAGCTTGCCGTCGTGGCGGAGGTGGACGGCGACGTGGTCGGCTTCGCATTCGGCTCACTCGGGAAGACGCAGACGGGCGCACTGCGAGGTCACATCAACATCTTTGCCGTTGATCCGGCTGCATGGCGGCGCGGATATGGCAATGCGTTGCTTGCCGAACTGGAGGAGCGGCTGGTCGCTACGGGGGCTGCCGCCGAAAAGCTGATGATCGGCGGCGCGACACTTCGCTTCGCCTGGCCTGGCATCGATGTGCGGTACACGGCAGCGAGTTGCCTTGCCGAAGCTCGGGGCTATCGACAGTATCAACAGGCTGTGAACATGACCGTGGAGCTCGACGCCGCCGCGCGGGCCGACCGCCTGGCGACGGAGGACGACGAGACCAGACTCGCCGGACACGGAGTCACCGTGCGTCGGCTGGAAAAAGCAGACACGGAAAAGATCTCCCCGTGGCTGGAATCCTGGGGAGGGACATGGCGGCAGGAGTTGCTCTCCACCCTGGATCGGCCGTCCGGCGCGGGCGCGTATCTCGCCGTGCTGCGCGATGGGGAGCCGGATGCGCAGTACGTAGGGTTCGCCGGTTACGGCGTCAGCCGGCCGGACTGGTTCGGGCCGATGGGAACCGCCGGTGAGCTCCGGAAGCTCGGGATCGGACGCGTGCTGCTGCGCCGGTGCCTGTCCGACGTGCGCGCGGCCGGATACGAGACCGCGCAGATCACGTGGGTAGAGCCGGTCGCGTTCTATTCGCGCACCGTCGACGCGTTCGTCGAGCGGGTCTTCTGGATTTATCGCAATGATCCATCGGACAGCTGATGCATTCGTCCGTGCCGATCCGGACGAGACAGGCTTCAGCCCTGAGCGGCTCCTCAGGGTCTCGCGATTCATCGAGGCTGAGATCGAGAGCAAGCGACTACCCGGCGCGGTACTGGGAATCGTGCGCGGTGACCGGCTCGTAAGCCTCGACGCGTTCGGTTACCGGGATCCGGTGGCCAGAGTGCCCATGACCACGGATTCCCTGTTCTGGATCGCTTCGATGACCAAGCCGGTCACCGCGGTCGGAGCCTTGGCGTTGCACGAGCACGGCGGACTCGTCCTGGACTTGCCGATCGGGGACTAACTGCCGCCGTTTGCCGACATGAGGGTCGCGGACTCGGCGGCGGGTTCCCCGTCGGACGCGGCCGAGTTGCGCACACGTCCTCCAGCGCGCCAGCCGACTGTCCTCGATCTCATGCGTCACACGGCAGGAATCCCCGAAGGCATGCTCGGGACGAGCCCGGTCCACAAGCTCTACGCCGAGGCCGTCGGTGACGGCATGACGGATCTCACCGGCGATGAGTTCATCAGACGGCTCAGCGCGCTCCCGTTGCTGCACGACCCGGGAACCGAGTGGCACTACGGATTCGGCTTCGACCTCCTCGGACTGATCGTCGAGTCTCTGGTCGGAACGCCGCTGAGAGCCTATCTCGCCACGCACGTGTTCGAACCCCTTGGCATGCTCGACACCACGTTCGGCGGACCCGGCGAGGACGTCGAACGCTACGCCGTCCCCTTTCCGCTTGATCCGGAAACCGGCGCGCCCCAGGCACTGCCCGATCTGACGAGAGCCCGTTTCGACTCCGGCGGGGCCGGTCTGGTCAGCAGCGCCGGTGACTATCTGCGCTTCGTGCAGATGCTACTCACGGGAGGCAACGCAGGTCCCGGCCGCCTCCTCGGCCGCAAGACCGTCCAGTACATGCTTTCCGACCAACTCGACCCGACCACTGACACACGCCAACTCGAAAAGCCCGGCTGGAACTGCGGCCACGGATTCGGCCTCGGACTCGCCGTACGCCGCCGCTCCGGCGGTGCGTCGACCGCCGGTTCGATCGGCGAGGCGACATGGCCTGGAGCAGCCGGCACGACCTGGTGGGTCGATCCGCGCGAAGACATCGGCGTCGTCTTCATGGCGCACACGCCGTCGCGGATACAGGCTCGGTATCAGCAGCAAATCAAGGCTCTTGTGACGCAAGCCCTCGGGTGACTCGGCGATGGCGAGCAAAATCCACCAGATGGTTACCCACGGGTAGTTTCGGTGTCGCCGTCGCGGCCCTAGTCTCCTCAGTGCTCTGTCGTTGTCTATACAAGTTCCCTTCGACTACCCACGAGGCCACCTTGCTTGGCATGCCCGCCGTTCGGCGTTTTCCCACCCTCCTGACTGCCGCGTTGCTCGCGGCCGGCGTCGCCGGCGTGTCCGGCGCCCCGACCGCGCACGCCGCGAGCAGCGCGCCCACGCTCACCGTCTTCTCCTGGAACGTCGACCTGGGCACCGCCGTCGTCGACTCGGTCGAGAACGAGAAGGCTTCGAGCCGCACGCCCGTGATCGAGTCCATCATTCGCAAGCACGACGCTGACGTCGTCATCCTGGACGAGGCCTTCAACAACACCTCTGACGGGCAGATCCCCGCTGCCCTCAAGGACCTCTACCCGTACGCGACGCCGGTGGTCGGCGAGACCTGCTCCGGCGGCGGCTGGACCGGCATCAGCGGAGACTGCTCCGACTCGCTGTTCGTCATCAACGGCGGCACGATGATCCTCTCGAAGTACCCGATCCTCGCCCAGTACGCGCACATCTTCAGCAACAGCACCTCGGGGACCTGGGACTACAACGCGAACAAGGGCGCCGACCTGATCAAGGTCAACGTGGGCGGCGAAACCACCTGGGTGGTCGGCACGCACCTGCAGGCGGACCAGTCGAGCGTCTCGACGAACACCACTCAGGCCACCCGGCTCGCTCAGCTCGGCGAGATCAAGAGTTGGGTCAACGGAATCGTCGGCACCTCGGCCCCCGTCCTGATCGGCGGAGACCTCAACGTCGAGTACTACGGCGGCGCCTCGCGCGGCGACTATGCCAACGCCGAGAACGCGGTCAGCGGCGTCCTCGGCAGCCCGGCGCTCGACCCGTCGCAGACCATGTACACGATGGACTGCCCGATCAGCTCGTGGTGCCAGTACATGTCCGGCATCGAGTCCTTCTCCTCGAGCTACCAGGATGACCTGGACTACCTCGGTTATCTGACCGACGCGGCCCGCCCCGTCCCGGCCTCGCTGCCGACGGTCGGCATCGACTTCGACCCGCAGACGGGTTGGACCTCGGGCGAGCTCGACACCAATGCGCCGAGCGACCACTACCCGGTCCAGGCCACCTTCACCCTGACGTAGCTCGACGTAGCTCGACGTAGCT
>Ga0073928_10007204_pt1 | contig 14565 bp, 21 predicted proteins | sample PaiPotPPA55metaG_FD_76969 | JGI IMG/M metagenome (GOLD analysis project Ga0073928, IMG submission 76969) | Iron sulfur acid spring bacterial and archeal communities from Banff, Canada, to study Microbial Dark Matter (Phase II) - Paint Pots PPA... ... | reverse complement strand
TGCGAGTAACGGGCATAGCACTGCCTCCTAAGGAGAAGAACTGGGTTAAGCCATTCTCCCTAAAGGCAGTCTGAAAAGGTTTTTTTGATTTATTAATCTAAAAACCTACATACCAGGGGACAGGACTCTTGAATTCGCATGACCAGCAGCGGTTTTCTGGACGATCTCAGGAGTCCTGTCCCCTTTTCGGACAGTCTCTTAGTCCAGGACGGCCGGCACGCTGTAGAAATCGCCTTCACGCTCCGGGGCGTTGGCCAGAGCGGCGTCAACAGCGAGCGAGGGAGCAGGCTCGTCTTCCCGGAAAACATTGTGGATCGGCAGGGGATGGGCCAGCGGCTCCACGTTGTCGGTATTGATTTGCTGGAGCTGGTCCACGTAATTGAGAATGGTGCTCAGGTGTCGGGCCATGCTATCCAGTTCGGCGTCGCTCAGTTCCAGGCGGGCCAGATGGGCCACCCAACGGACGTCAGCCGGGGTTAAGGGCATGCGACACCTCTGAAGCGCTCAGGCAGAATACAACCGCCAAATTGAGAAAATGGCCGCGCCGCTCGTTTAGACTGACGGCATCTGGAAGAGTTTGCGTTTCTGAGGACGCTGCACACGGCCGCTGCGGATGCACTGAACACAGACGCGCTCCTTGCGGACCGTGCCGCCCACGGTGATTTGGATAGTCTGCAAGTTGGGGAAGAATGTCCGCCGGCTAATGCCCGTGACCTTGCGGCCGACGCCGCCCAGGTACTTGGCCTTGCCGCGACGGGCATATTGATTGCCCAGCACCGGTTTCTTGCCGCAAATGGCACACTGCCTGCCCATAAAATCACTCCGACATCGCCGTAATTCAGCAAAGGAAAGACAGCCTAGCAGGCTGCCGGAAATGCTCAGTATAGCGGGAGTCCTAGAGATGACAAGGCGAGCCGGGGGCCGAGTGATCAGGGAAATGCTTTATGAATCGAAGCGATGAACCAAGAACGAGGCGTTCGGCAACGTCCAGGAAAGCTCCACTGTATCCACGCTTCGTTTGTCGGGTCCAGCCCGGGGCCCGTGTAATTCGGTTGGTAGGTGCTAAACAGAATTATCGGATCGTCATCGTAGAAGGGCAGTCGGACAAAATGCCGACTAACATCGATGGCACGAAGCTCCGGAATAATCTCTTTCAGCTTGTCGAGCATCATCTCGAACTCGCGCTGCTGACCTAGCTTCCGCGCATGTTCTGCGGCGTCCACTGCGATGTTCACAGGAATCGTGGTTACCGTCGCCATGATGTGCTTACCCCGGCGGCAAATGGAATCACTGTTTCGTGTATTATGTCCATCCAGCCGATTTTCAGCTAGGTCGGCGCGGCATCGCGGGCCAATCTTAGGCGTGCGTTACGCACAAACTGCTGACAACCGCTGCGGCGCAGGTTATAGTACTTGGCTGGGGAAGGCGCGTGCACTTGCCGATTCTTTTGGTGTCGCAGGCTGCGCCGTCCCGGAAGCATGTCAGGGATGTCACCATGCTGTCCCACGAGGCGATCGCAACCTAACTTACCCATGCACGCGCCCGTCACACTGCTGCGCTTGATCGGCAAAGCCGTCGTCGAAATCGCGGGCGACGCGCTCGCCGGCGAATTCGTCGTGGATCTGCTGCCCGAGGTCGCTCACGAGGTATGGTCGCAGTGGAGCCGGGAACAAACGGAGCCGCAACGGCGCAGCGAAGTCGAATCCCTCATCCATGTCCCCGCGGAAGAGCTTGGGCCGGTTGTTGCGGACATCGTGGCGGAATTGACGGTCGATCAGCCGCCGCCGGTCTGCCACGCACTGGACAGCTATTTGAACCAGGTGCCGGTGACGATGCGGCACTCGTTCCGGCGGCTCACCGATCCCGCTGGTACGAACGTGCCCGCCCGTTTGCCGCTCGACAAGGCGGAGGACATCCTCGCGTTCCTGCCGACGCGGCTGCCGCGCTTCCGGCCGGGCGATGTGCCGTTGCCGGGCGTGGACTGGCAACTGGTCGAGCTCCTGGGCGTCGGCGGGTTCGGCGAAGTCTGGAAGGCGATCAACCCAAACATGGCGAGTGCGCCGGCCGTGGCCCTCAAGTTCTGCCTTGATCCGACGTCCGCCCGAGCTTTGCGCAATGAAGCGCAATTGCTCGATCGCCTGATGCTGCAGGGCAAGCACCCGGGCATCGTCACCTTACGGCAGACTTATCTGAGCGCCGAGCCCCCTTGCCTGGAATATGAGTACATTCCGGGCGGCAACCTCGCCGGGGTCATCCATGAATGGCATCGCAGCCGGCGTGCGCCCAATCCGCTGCAGGTGGCCCAGGTCGTGCGCCGCCTGGCCAAGATTGTCGCCTTTGCCCATCGCTTTGAGCCGCCCATCGTGCATCGCGACCTGAAGCCGGCCAACATCCTCGTGCAACGCCAGGAAGACGGCACCCTGTCCCTGCGCATCGCGGACTTCGGCAACGGCGGCGTGGCGGCCAATCATGCCATCCGGCAAACGCTGCGCGGCACCACGCAGGCGCAGCTCCTGGTAGCCTCGCCGCGCGGCGCCTACACGCCCCTCTATGCCTCGCCGCAACAGATGCGCGGCTCGGATGCCGATCCGCGCGACGACGTCTATGCGCTCGGCGTCATCTGGTACCAGTTGCTCAGCGGCGATCTGACCACCGGCCGGCCGGGCGGCACGCGCTGGCCCCGGCGGCTCATGGAACAGGGTATGGCGCAGCCCCTGGTCGAGCTGCTGGGTTCTTGTCTGGAGGACAACCCGGACGACCGGCCGCCCACGGCCCTGGCGCTGGCCGAGAAGCTGTCCGAGTTGCTCCAGGGAGGCGAGCGCGAAACCACGGCCGGCGACACCGAAACGCGCGCCCGCACCATGCCCAAGCGGATCACCAATTCGATCAAGATGGACCTCACGGTTGTGCCGGCCGGGAAATTCCAGATGGGCTCGCCGACCTCCGAGGCCGAGCGAGGCAGCGACGAGGGACCGCAGCACGAGATCACGATAAGCAAGCCGTTTTACATGGGCGTCTACCCGGTAATGCAGCGGGAGTATGACCTGGTCATGGGGAGTAACCCGGCGTACCTCAACGCCTGGAAGGGCGGCACACCAGGATTTCCCGTGGAGAGCATCTCCTGGTTTGATGCCGTGGAATTTTGCCGGAAGCTTTCGGAACTGCCGGCGGAAAAGGCAGCCGGTCGAAGCTACCGCCTGCCCACCGAAGCCGAATGGGAGTACGCCTGCCGGGCGGGCCTGCCCATGCCTTTCACGGGCGGCGTGACCCTTTCCTCGCGCGAAGCGAATTTCAACGGCAACTATCCCTACGGCATGGCGGAACGCGGACCGTACCTCGAGCGCACGACTCGGGTAGGTTCCTACCCACCCAATCCCTTCGGCCTTTATGACATGCACGGCAACGTCTGGGAGTGGTGCGCGGATTACTATGACCGCAACTACTACAAGGGCAGTCCGCGCGTCGATCCCCAAGGCCCGCCGGTCGGCACGCTGCGCGTCGTGCGCGGCGGCTCCTGCTACAACATCGGCCGTTTCTGCCGGGCCGCCTACCGCTTTGGGGTGTCGCCCGGCAACAAGGACATCGACGTGGGGATGCGCGTCGTGATGGTGCCCTCCTGGGACGAGTCTGGACAAGGCTAACGGACAAGCCTGCACCAGCCCGAAGCGCGAGCGAGGAAGGGATGTCCCTCGCTGGCGCTTCGGGCTGGTGCAGGGGACAGCGCGCGAGCAACCGCATGCCGACCAACCACATCCTCCATGTTGATATGGATGCGTTCTACGCCTCGGTCGAGCAGCGCGACCGGCCGGAGCTGCGCGGCAAGCCGGTCATCGTCGGCGGCACGGCGGAGAATCGCGGCGTGGTCTGCGCCGCCTCTTACGAAGCCCGCAAGTACGGGGTGCACAGCGCCATGCCCGCTGTCACGGCCCGGCGACTCTGTCCACAAGGAGTTTTCCTGCCGATCCGCATGGAGCACTACGCGCAGATCGCCAGACAAATCCGTGAGATCATGCTCTCGTTCACACCGCTTGTGGAGCCGTTGAGTCTCGATGAGGCCTTTCTGGATGTCCACGGCTGCGAGCAGCTTTTTGGCCCCGCCGCGGAGATCGCCGGCAAAATCAAGACGCGCATTCGAGCCGGCACCGGGCTCGTTGCATCCGTCGGCGTGGCGCCGAACAAATACCTGGCCAAGCTGGCCAGCGATTCCAGCAAGCCCGACGGCTTGCTGGTGATCGATCCCGAGCGGATCACGGAGTTTCTCTGGCCTCTGCCGGTGGGCCGGATCTGGGGCATCGGCAAAAAGGGCGAGCAGCGGCTACATCACCTCGGCATCCGCACCATCGGCGAGTTGGCGGCGACACCGGCGCGGAAGCTGATCGATCAGTTCGGCGATTCCGGCCACTACATGTGGGACCTGGCGCACGGCCGAGATGATCGGCCGGTGGTCGCCGACCGCGAGGCCAAATCGGTCAGCACGGAGACCACCTTTGCCCGCGATATTGGCGATCGTGAGATGCTGCGCGGCTGGCTGCTTGAACTGGTCGAGCAACTCGGCCAGCGCATCCGCCAGATCGGCGTGCGGGCGCGCACGGTGGAACTGAAACTGCGCTCGTCAGACTTCCGCACGCATACTCGTTCTCTGACCTTAGCCACGCCCACTGATGTGACGGATGCGCTCTGGCAAGCGGCGGCGGAGCTTTTCGAAAAAAGGATCGCCCGGAACATGCTCCCGGCTCGTCTGCTTGGCGTGGGCGCCTCGGGTCTCGTGCGCGAAGGCGATATGCAGCGGCAGCTATTTGAAGAAACCCTGACGGAAAAACAGCGCGCCCTGGACAAGGCCATGGATGCCATTCGCGTGCAATTCGGGACAGAAGTGATCCGCAGGGGCGGCGTGCGACCACGGCCGCATCCTGGAGATGGGCCGGCTCGTGAGGGAGATGAAAATCGTCCCGACAGTTGACTTGCAGCATATTAACCCGAAGCGTCAGCGAGGCTTCGCCGGCGCTTCGGGTCAGTATGCTGCTACGCTTCACAGTCTATCTAGAAAGTTTCTCAGCCGCAGCAAACCGGCGTGTTGTTCATCATCACGCAGCAGGTGCAGCCGTCCTTGAGCATGCACGCCAGGCAGTCGCAGCAGGCCTGGATCATCTCGCAGCACTTGGGGTCGCCGCTGGTGCAGGTGATGGCGACGCCGTCCTTGGTCATCTCGCAGGTGCACATGCCCATGGTCAGGTTGCAGCAGCAGACCATCATGCCGTTCATCATCATGCAGCAACTGCACATGCCGCCGGCGAGCATGCGGCAAAGGTTCTGCACCATGCCGCAGGCCACCTTGTCTTCGCAGGAGCAGACGATCTTCATTCCGCCGGTGCACTTTTCCATTTTCAGGGTGCAGCGCGGCACCATCATCCAGTTCGGAGCAACCGGCATCGCCGTTGGAGCGCCGGGCATGGGCGTTCCCATACCGGGCATGCTCATCCCTTGCATTGCCATCCCTGCCCGATCCATCACAGTCGCCATGTTGCACTCCTTCTTGGGCCAGACCCTTCCGCGGCCCGATGCGTGGAGAGAGGTTCACGGGACCCGACCTCCGGGTCGCCGGGACGGCGTGATTATAAGAAGCAGCTGTAACGGTTGCAACGATTATTTGGCCTGAAACAGGCATTTTTACGATGAGCCGGCCTTAGCCAACGGCCGTCACTAAGTCGATTAACATAGTATACTCATCCTAACGAGACGCCTTTCGCAACGGAAACAGAGGAGTCTTCACATGAGTCGCCATCGCTTCTCCTCGCTGCTGGAGTCCTATCGCGTGCCGCTACCGCCTCAAGCCACCGTCACATCCGAGGGATTTGTTGTCTGTCCGCTGCCCGTGCAGCAAGGTCTGTCGCTGGAGCAAGTCGTCTGGCAAAACGCGCTCTATCAGCTCGCGTTTGAACAGACGCAGGCTCAGCTGCGGCCTTCGTTGCCGGAGCGGGATCTGCTGGCCATGTGGAATTGATTGCCGGCTTCATAGCCCCGCGCTTTCCGATATCTCACGGGCAAAGCCGGCCCAATCCGCGTCATCGCGGCCCTTGGCCACCATCGCGGTCAGCCGCTCATGGATCAAGGAGGCGAGCGGCATCGGCACGAGCCCCTCGGCCGCCGCCTGAAGGATCAGCCCATAGTCCTTGCGGATCAGCGACGGCCGCGCTCCCACGGGCTGATAATGCTCCGACGCGATCAGAGTGCCGTAGCCCCGATAAACAAAGCAATCAAAGAGTGTCTGCGTGAAGAAATCGCAGGTCTGTTGCCGCGACACGCCGTGTTTCTGCGCCAGCGTGAACGCCTCGGCCATCGCCTCGATGGCGGCGCCGAGCAGGAAGTTGCCTGCCAGTTTGATGACGTTGGCGGCGCCGGGGTCATCCCCGAAGTCAAAGTTCCGCTGCCCCATTGCCTCTTGCAACGGTCGCACCCGTGCTCGTGCCGCAGCGTCGCCCGAGGCCACGATCCACAGCTTTGCCTGGGCGGCTACTTCGGGCTTGCCGAAGACCGGCGAACCGACGTAGCGACCGCCGCGCTCCCGGTGCAGGTCCGCCAGTCGCCGCGCCGTGCGTGGGGCAATCGTGCTCATCGACAGATGAACGCCGTCGCCCAGCCGCTCCACCAGGCCGTTCGCGCCCCGCGTCACTTCCTCGAGCGCCCGATCATCGGACACCATGGTCACCACGATGCCACCGGGCGCGGCCGCCTCGGCTGGAGTGCGGGCGAGAATCGCTCCCTGCTCCAGCAAAGGCCGGGCCTTGTCGGCGGTACGATTGTAGACACGCAGGCTGAAGCCGGCCTTGAGAAGGTTGGTCGCCATGGCGACACCCATGGCGCCCAGACCGATGAAACCGATTGTCTCTTTCATGCGCGTTCCCGTCCTTTCGCCGTGGGCGGAGCCGATCACTTCGTGCTCGGGACCAGGCTGCCCGCGAAGAGAGAGAGCATGGCCCGATTGAAGGCCGGTAAATCCGCCGGCTGCCGGCTGGTCACCCAGTTGCCGTCCGCGACGACCTCCCGATCCAGCCAGGTACCGCCGGCGTTGCGAATGTCGTCCTGGGTGGTGTGATAGCTGGTCAGCGTCCTTCCAGGCACCAGCCCCGCGGACACCAGTTCCCAGGGCGCGTGACAGATGGCGGCGAAAGGCTTGACCGCTTCCTGCATCGCCCGCAGAAACGCTTGCACCTCCGGCACCATGCGCAGGCTGTCGGCGTTCACCGTGCCGCCGGGAAGATGGACCGCGTCGAACTCATCCGCGCTAATGCCCTCGATGGTACGATCCACCTTCACTTTGATGGTCTTGTCGAGGTCGTGGCGCACTCCCTGAATCTCGCCGCGTTTCAGCGAAACGATGGTGACCTTGGCCCCGGCCTTTTTGAGTGCCTGCACCGGCTCCGTCAGCTCAGCTTCTTCAAAGCCGTCGGTCGCAAGAACAGCCACGCGCAAGCCCGTTAGCTTAGACATGATGATTCTCCTTGGTTGAATGTTTGCTGTTGTCGATGCTGGCTGGAACGTACTCACCATTAAGATGCTTTGTCAGGTTGACCACAACCGCCTCGCCGCCACTGCGCACGACGATCCACTGAGTCGGCTGATCGGGCGACAGATTGATCTCCTGGTGGGGCATGTACGGCGGGATGTATACGAAATCTCCCGCCTCGAGATCGGTGTCGTGCTCGAGGCGGTTTCCCCAGCGTACCGTGCTCCGGCCGGAAAGCACGTAAACCACCGTCTCCAGGGGACCGTGATGATGCACGGAGCTGGCCGTGTCGGGTTCAGCGAGCATGACACCTGCCCACAGTGCTTCCGACCCGACGAGGACGCGCGAGACCGCCGCCAACCGGCGCATCCCGGTTGTTTGGGGCGTGTCCTCGCCGAGTTGAAGCGGCTTGATGAGCCGCACTTCCCTCGTCTGCCCTGGATGGACATGCAAAGTTGCTGATCCTATCGTGTTCATGAATGCTTTCCTTGGTTTGTCCAATCAAACACCTTTTATCCACGCAGGGTGCGTGCCAAATCACGACGCGCACGGCGTTTCGGCTTTCCTGCAATTCTGCCGCGGCGCAGCGATGCCGCGACGGCGGCATGCGACGTGCAGTCCTCTTCGCGGAGTCATTTACGGTGGGCAGCTTTCTAGCCACTCTGACAACTTGCGTACCACCGGCGTCCAGCCTCTATGTGCGGACGTCTACGCCGAGGTGCGCGCGGTAGCAAACAAAGCTTGCCTTTGAGTGGCAAATTGCCATGAGAAATTGAGTCGATTGCAATGGGAATGGGCCGACCGGTCACCTGATCTAAGCGGTCTGGCCGACGTCCGCCGCGACATCGCCCTGGCCGCCGCGCGCGACATCTTGCGGGCACTCCGCGGCGAAGTGCCCGGGGGCGCGGTTAATCGCCTCGGCCGATAGTACATGCTTATTCTGACAATTAGGAGCTCAAGGGTTGTTAAATGGACCGGAGCTTCTATGATAAGAGTGTTCTCGGGGCTGGCTGCGCATTCATGGCCGTGATGACTGTTCTGTCATCCCCACCATTAGCCTTTCTCGTTCCTGGCCACAAGTTAATTGAAGTACGGCCTCGGTCCGCTATGGACCTGGCTTGCTTGCGTGATTTCTCAGAAGGTCCTGCGTGACTGATGAACAACCGGCGTCGGTATTAGTAGACGCCAACGCCTTTTTTGAAAGGAAACCTCCGTATGTTCCTGAATCAATCCCTTGAGTCTCGCCAGCAGCTAACGGACCTGGTCCAAACCCTGCACATGTCAGAGGCGGATGTAGTTGCCTTCGCAATCCAGCAATTGTTCAACGAAAGGATTCCAAGGCCCACTGCTCGGACAGGCGAACAGCCGGCGCAACCAAAAAGGACACGGCGGAAGCTACTCGTCGTTTGACCTCAGGGCAAAAGTAGCGGCTCATTCAGGTAACAAGGACGCTCATTCCTCCTGAACGCAACAACCGGGATGAATGAACTCTATAATTCTCCTGTATCCTTACTAGCTTGCTCTCGTGTCCTTTCCTCAGGGAATTTCATGCCGGGGAAGGCTGGTGTTCATTTCGATTCCGGCCTGACTGAGAAGCCGCCTGGCTTGCCAGATTCCAGAGCATTTGCGTGACGGCCATCAGAGGAAACGGCTTGCGGATGACCGTGGCGGCCCCCAGGCTGCAGAGTTGTCGATGGCTGTAATTGCCGAGATCGCCGCTCATGAAACAGCAGGGAATCCGCGGTTCGAGCTCTTGCAAAGCGACCAGTGTGTGCGGTCCATCCAGTCCCGGCATGTGCACATCCAGCAGGACCATGTCGATGGTCTCGCGGTGGCGCCGATACAGGTCAATTCCTTCCTGGCCGCTGCGCGCCAGCCACACCGTGAATCCTTGTTGCCGCAAGGCAATGTCCAGGACGGCGCGTATCCCCTCTTCGTCCTCGACGACGAGAATGCCGGGCTTTCCGCGAGTGCCGGCCACGCTTTCTGCAGAGTTCGCCTGGCGATCTTCTGACGTGTCCACGGCAGGGGAAAGGTTCGTTGCTACATCAATCATGTTCATGCCCTCTCAAGCGTCGCTCTTTTGAAGATGAGTAAGTTTTCCGCCGAGCCGGTGGTGGGATGCAAAGTAGCGGCGAGTTCCCAACCGTCCACACCGAGCTGGTTCAACAGCCTGTCTGGTTCATCCGTTTTCACCTTTGTGCTGAACAAGCCAGCCGACTCGTACCGGACCGTTTTGTATTCCCATTTCATCGTTCGATCCTCCCCATGCCGGAGCGCGACGCCGAACGTCACGACCGCGGAATTTGACACTTCATGCAGGCTCTGCGCCGCCGGGTTCTTTGTCTGCGGCCGCCAGCTTGGCGCACCGTGCTCTCCAGCGCGCTTGCCATTCGCGCAAGGAGTTTTTGAACGTGGCCAGGGGCAGCAGCTTATCGCCACTCTCGGACGCTAATTTGGCTGCCGTGTTCTGTCGTGCTGTGATTCTCCGAGCCCTGTCCATTCGTTTTCCTGCCTGGTAGGTGCAACCGTGCCCGCGCCCTGAGAAACAAAAAAACCGACGCGGTCAAATACCTCGAGGTATTCGACCGCGTCGGCTTACTCGTCAACAAGCCCCCCGGCACCGCCGGGTTGCTCTTCATCTAGTCTTCCGACAACTTCGAACCAACGAACGCAACTGAAACCGATTGAGAGTTCAAGTGGGTCCAATTGCTGTCAATATTGTACGTCTCGGAATCAGGAATGCAAGCGAAACAGATTGAGATTGCCAGTTTGCCAAGTTCGTGGCCACCTGTGGCAAACATGTTTTCCAGTCGGAACCGCCCGTCAGACTCCAGATCGCGATCAGCGTTCGTCCCAGCCGGCGATGATGCGTTCGAGCTCTTCCTTGTGCCGGGTCTCGTCGGCGACCTGATTTTCCAGGTCCACCTTGAGGCCGAAGTCACCGAAGCCTTCCGCCTGGCGCAGCCGCTGGTTGTAGCCCGTGATGGCCTGTCCTTCGGCTGCCAGGGCGTGCTCCAGCATCTGCCGCGGTTGGTTGGCGGGCGGCACCGGCCGGGGTTGGGTAGTCGGTTCGCCGCCCAGGGCCGCGATCTTATCCGCGAGGAATTGCGCGTGGCCCTGCTCATCGGCGATCTCGGCCTGGAAAAGAGCGCGCAGCTCCCGGCGGTACGGACCGGTGAGCTTGGCCGAGTAGTGGGTGTACATCAAAATGGCCTGATACTCCCCGGCCAGGTCGTCATTGAGGCCCTCGATAAGGACCTTGCGGTCAACGGTCGTCGAGCTGCCCTCGGCGGATCTTCCGAGTTCGTTCTTTCGGTGGTCGTCCTTCTGCGTTCGTACTGCCACGGTCATGGTTATGACCTCCTTGTGGGTTAGTGTTGAGGTTCTCCGCTTCACACCTTTACTTCCGCCAACGGGGCGCTCGTAGCAGGACGCAATGCTCTGTAGGTGTGCCACACACGCACGTCCGTCTCGGTTTCGCCCTTACAAACAGGGCAGTTGGGATAGCCGGCCATGTAGTAAGCAAACACAGAGTAGAGATTGCGGTTGCACCGTGGGCAGCGCCCGTGGAGCCATCGCCATCTCGCTCGTTGGAACATTAATGATCGCTTAAGAAACGTGAACATCGTATTCCTCTCCCAGAACACAGACACAAAGGCGCCGTTAATAACCCACGCCGGCCCCGAGCAAAGGCCCGTTCGTTCGTCTTTCAGCCTGCCGGCTGCCTCCCTGAAGACTCCTGGAACAGCTTCCCAGCACGCCGAGCAGCTACTGGTCCACCCACTCTGCAGGCGTTAGACTGCCCCGCGGATCCGCAATCAGGACCTCGTCGGCTTCGACCACAATGTTCGCTGGATGCTTTGCCATGACGACTTCCTTTCGGTCAACAAATCAGCTCTAGCTTGATGACTACCACGGTGATGTCATCAACCTGCGGCTCATGGAGGGAGAAAGCCCGCACCGCGTCATAAAGATTGTTGGCAATCTGGGCGGCGCTATCGCTGCGGCAGGCGCGGACTACCTCGATCGCCCGTTTGAAACCGAACGCGGTATTGTCCGGGGCCCGTGCCTCAAGGACGCCGTCCGTGAGAAAGAGGACCAGGTCGCCGGGCTGGAGGGTGATCGCGGGAGCGATGGGAAAGTCGCTCTCCGCGACAACTCCCAGAGGCGGACCGGCGCTTTCCAGCAACGCCCTGACACGGCCCGAGGAATCGAAGATGCAGCCGCTCGGGTGGCCGCAACCGACGTACTCCAGGGAATGAGTATGCGGGTCGAGTCGCGCGAGCAGCAGGGTGACGAAGTTGTCGCCGCCAAGATCTTCCACGAGGCGGCGGTTGGCGAGCGTGGCGATGCGGCCGATGTCCGCGTTGGTCAAGGCCAGGGCACGCAGGTAGGCGCGCGTCTCGGTTATCAGGAGGGCGGGACCGAGTCCATGCCCGCTCGCGTCCGCGATGGCGATGCCCTGGCAGGCGCCCGGCAGCGGGAAGAAGTCGAAGTAGTCCCCGCCCGTCTCAATCGCCGGATGGCAGATGCCGGCAATGTCGAAGCCGCCCAGCGTGGGCACGGCCTTGGCGAGCAACCCTTGCTGAATTCTCTGGGCGATGTCTATTTCTGCTTGTTTGAGGAATAAGGATTTCTCGGCCTTGCGGCGATCGATGAACTGACTGATGTGGCTGCCGATACTGGTCATCATCTGCAGGAGCTCTGGATCGGGTTGGCGGATCTCGCGGCTGAAAAACTCCATGACGCCGAGGAACGCGCTGCCGTTGTGGATCGGAAAGCCGACCGCCGCGTGCAGCCCTTCCCTGGCAGCGATTGGGGTGCGGGAAAAGTTGGCGTCCCAGGTCACGTCGGGGATCCAGCGCGGGCGGGCCGCGGCCCACACGGCGCCCGGCAACCCCGTACCTTTTGCGTAGGTGCGTTGCCGGCTGACCTGTTCAAGCCTGGAGATATCGACGGCCGACGCATGCCAGACTTCGATACAGCGGAGCAGCTCGCCCGCCGCGTCGAGCGTCCAGAGTGCCCCGACTTGCCAGGACAGGCTTTGGCAAATGGCCTGAAGAATTCTCGGTGCGGCCTCGCCAAGGTTGCTCGACTCTGCCAGGATCCGCGCCACCGAGTGTTCCGCTGCCAGGCGCCGCTCGGCCTGGGCGCTGGCGCTGACCTGCTCCTTCAGTGCCGCATTGGCCTCGAAAAGCTCGGCGGTCCGTTTGCTAACGCGCCTATCCAGCTCTTCATGGACCTGCTTCAGCGCCTTGAGAGTGTCCGGCATCTTCTCGACAAGAAGACGCACCGGCCCCTCCCGGCACTGGGGATGGTCTTGCAGCAACTGCAAGTGCGCCCCGATCTCCCGCAAGAACTTGTAGGCCTCTTCCCATGGGATGGGGCTGGATAGCGCGAGCGGCCGCGCAGCAACCGCCTCCGAAGAATGCACCTGCTCTACTTCCACGGTTGGTAAAATCATGTCAAATCGCTTCATTCACTGGGCTATGGCGCCGTCACGCGAGCTGGCATGCCCCGTCGCGCCGTCTGGTCCCCCCGCAGTCCACGTTTCCGTGGGGATGCGGCCGGCAAGCTGGAATACCTGGACCACGGCGCCGGTCGTGAACGCTTGCACGACGACGCCGGTTGTCGGCTCGACTTCCGCGGCTGCCTCGCGCACTTCCATGCCGGTGATCTTTTTGATCTCCTGCCGGAACGCTTCGGAAGAGTTGGCAAACAGCTGCCGGTGAAATTCCTGCACCTGGGCGGCGCCGGCCGGACTCTTGGCCAGGGCCTTCTCGGCCGGCGACAAGGCTTCGTGCAGCGTGATGACCAGCGTGCCCTCGCTGAGGACGACGGTCACCCACTTGGGAACGTGGTTGCCTGTGCGCCGCTGCTCGAAAGCAATCGCGGCCTGGGCGATGCGTTGCGCCATGGTTGAATTGGACTTAGTCATCGATTCCTCCTCTGTGGTCGCGACAGTCCCGCGCCACCGGTGGTAAAAAAAAAAGCCGACGTGGCCGAACACCTTGAAGGTATTCGGCCACGTCGGCTTACTCGTCAACGAGCCCCTCGGCACAGCCGGGTTGCTCTTCATCTAGTCGTCCGACGACTTCACTTTAAGTATTTAGCGGAGAGCTAAAATACACTTACAATCGCATTGTATGGCGCGGAATACGGAAAACAAGTGGCGGCGCGTTCGGGCCTGGCCCGGGCGTCCGGGCTCCCGGCAATGGCAGCCGCTACCGGGGAGTTGGCCGTCCCGAAGAGCCGAAGTTTCTATCCATGACAAGATGATGCCGAAAAGGATGGTGAAACGGAACGATGCCTCCCAGTCCATGCTTGTGATCCTTGTCTGGCTGTGTTAGATTTGCTGGTAAAGAACTGAAAATATGAAGGATAAAAGCGATGGCACTTACCGCTGAAGAGCAACAACTGCGCGCCCGTTTCTTCAAGATCTTGCTGGAAACGACCTTGCCGCTCCAGCCTGGGCCAGACTGTTGCAACTGGTCAATCGGGATGCCGGAACCGATCTTGTTGCTCCCGCCCGGGCCAAGCCACGAAATGACCCTGGAGGCGCTGATCGACGCCGCCCAGATGCTCAAGGAGCATTTTCAAAGTGCGCTTGAGACACTCCGACAGATGCAGGGCGAATGACCACCTAAATGACAAAGCAAACACGCTACTTGACTCTCAGAGTTGAATCCATAGACTATCTGTGTTATCCATAATTGTTGATGCCTACCATTTCCCAATAGCTCTTTCTCGGAGCTGGCAGACACCAAGTTATGCGATTTTCGCCCTTCTCAAGGCAGCCGCTTCGGCCCATGGGAGCAGGCTGCGCACCTTTTCCAAAGGGAGGTACGTCATGGCGCTAGTCCGCTGGCAACGTTTATCGAACGAGCTGACCGATTTGCAGGCCGAAATGAACTACCTGTGCGGCCGGCCAACCGCGGCTTCCTGGCCGACGCTGGCGCGCGCCTACCCGGCCGTCAACGTCTGGGAAGACGACGACAACGTCCACGTCGAGGCCGAAGTGCCCGGCCTGACCCAGGAGCAATTGCAGATCTTCGTCG
>Ga0073928_10007203_pt1 | contig 14566 bp, 12 predicted proteins | sample PaiPotPPA55metaG_FD_76969 | JGI IMG/M metagenome (GOLD analysis project Ga0073928, IMG submission 76969) | Iron sulfur acid spring bacterial and archeal communities from Banff, Canada, to study Microbial Dark Matter (Phase II) - Paint Pots PPA... ... | reverse complement strand
TCAGATCGCTCTGGCTCAGATCGCTTTCGGATTTTGGGCGTGGTTTCTGCGTTCCGCGAAGGTTGACCCTCGCTGGTCGGCGATGTTGGTACTGCTGACAGCCGCTGTGGTCGTTGCGCCACTGTTGCTTTTTCGTTGGGCGCGCGGATCGCGCGAAGGAGGCCAGCGACACTTCAGGGAATGGAGGCTTATTGTCCTGCTCGGATTATTCGATGCCGGAAACGTATTGTTTTTTTTCTTTTCGTTGAAAACAACGGCCGTTGTCATCGGTGTGTTTTTCCACTGTTTCGCGCCCCTGTTGATCGCGGTGGTTGCGCCATCATTTCTCGGCACACCGCGCAACGGCCGGATTATTTTTCTGGCGGCCATCGGGCTGGTGGGTTTAACACTGATCATGGAACCTTGGAAACGTCTGCAAGCAGGAGGCACGCTCTGGAGCGCGCTCGCCGGAGCGGGCTGGGGAGCTGCCGGCGCGGTATTCGTCAGTGGCTATGTTTTAGTGAATAAACGCATTGCCGCGAGGTTTACGCCCGAGGAACGCCTGGCTTACGGCGCGTTGATTGCGGCGTCATCGCTCGCCATCGTGGCAGTCGCCTTCCAGGCGACTCTTCCGGAATTATCAGAGGCTCTCAAGGTGATCGGCGCGGGTGTCCTGTTAGGTGGTTTGGGAGGATGGTTTTTCCTGCGCGGCTTGCAGCGGGTACGGGCAGAGGAGGCTGGGATTCTCATGCTGCTTCAACCTCTCACGGCGTTGCTCATCGGATGGCTGGTTTGGAAAGAGCGTCTTGGAGCGAGTGGCATCGCGGGCGCAGCAATCTTAATCATTGCGGGCGGATTTGCCCTCGGCGTCCGCAAGCCCAACCAGCCTCAAAGAGCATGAGCGAGATGAAAGAAATGTGGGATGTAATTATTGTTGGTGGCGGCCCGGCAGGGCTGAATGCAGCGCTCATTCTAGGGCGCTGCCTGCGTCGAGTCTTGCTGTGTGACGCTGGCAAGCCGCGTAATGCCGCGTCAAGAGGGTTGCACGGTTTCCTCACCAGGGACGGGATTATGCCTCAAGAGCTTCTGGCGATGGGCCGGGAACAACTTCGCAAATATCCGACAATAGAGTTTCGCCACGTCGAAGTGGTTGATGCAGAGAAAAACGAACACGGCTTCGAGATTCTGCAAAGCGACGGGGTGCGTGCCGGGTGCCGAAAACTTATCCTTGCCACGGGGTTGATCGACAAGCTTCCAGAGTTGAAAGGATTGGAAGAGTTTTACGGTTGCAGTGTTTTTCACTGTCCTTATTGCGACGGATGGGAACTGCGGGACCAACCGCTGGCTATTTACGGCCATGGGCATCACGGTCCGGAACTTGCGTTGGAACTCACGCTCTGGAGCCGTGACATTGTTCTCTGCACCGACGGAGAACCCATCGCAGACAAAAAGCACCTTGATCGCTTGGAGCGCAATGGGATTGGTGTTCGTCACGAACGAATCACTTGTCTCGAAGGAAATGACGGCGTTCTTAAACGCATCGTCTTTGAGAATGCTCCGGCACTTCCCAGGCGCGCGCTGTTTTTTAGTGCGCGTCAATTCCAGCGCTCCAGCCTGCCGGAAAAGCTCGGCTGCGCCATGACGGCTGAGGGAGAAGTTGCCACCGGGAATTACGAAGTCACCAACGTGCGCGGACTGTATGTCGCGGGCAATGCCGCCACATCACTTTTGCAACTGAGCATTGTGGCTGCGGCGGAAGGGGTCGAAGCAGCGTTTGGGATCAACCAAGCGCTGCTGAAGGAGGACTTGAACCAATGATCACTGCCGATCAAGCAAAAGGCCGCAAAGGAAACCCGAGTCGCCTGCGGCCAGTCCGTCCGGAGAGAACCGGTTCACGCCCGAATTCGGCGGCGGCAAAAGGCGATGCCCCGGGTACTCGCCAAAAGGCGCTCCAGATCAATCTTGATCCGAGCAAATATGGCACCTTTGCCGAGATCGGGGCCGGGCAAGAGGTCGCGCGGTGGTTTTTCCGTGTGGGCGGGGCTGCGGGCACGATTGCCAAGACGATCTCGGCCTACGACATGACTGTGAGCGACGCGCTTTACGGACAATGTGAGCACTACGTGAGCCGCGAGCGACTGCAAAGCATGTTGGACCACGAGTTTCAACTATTGCTGAAGCGGCTGGATAAAAAACGGGGTGCCAGCACCAACTTCTTTGTCTTTGCCGATACAGTGGCGGCACGCAGTTATACCCGGCAGGAGGATTCACACGGTTGGCTGGGGATTCGGTTCCAGCCTCAGCCACGGGCAAAACCTTCCGAGATCATGGTTCACGTCCGGTTGAATGACCAGGAGAACGTGCAAGAACAGGAAGCGTTGGGAATCCTGGGCGTCAACCTGGTTCATGGCGCACTTTACCGGCATGAGCAGCCGCAAGAATTCATCGCCACGCTGCTCGACGGCCTGACGACCGAGCAGGTGGAAGTTGATATGATTGAGTTTTCCGGCCCGGCCTTCCGCGACGTGGACAACCGTTTTATGAGCCTGCAACTGGTGCAGCGGGGATTGACCGGGGCCGCCATGTTCACGGCCGACGGTAAAGTGGTGCAAGCCTCCGAAGCCCTGCGCAAAAAGCCGATCCTGGTCGAACGCGGCAGCTTCCGCCCGATTACCAACGTGACCATTGACATGCTGGAGCGCGCCCAGTCCCAGTTTGCTCGGGCGCCAAAGACCCACGCCGCAGACCTCGTCGTGCTTCTGGAAATGACCCTGAACAATCTCACCGACCACGGAGAGATCAACCATCAAGACTTTCTCGACCGGGCGGACATCCTCCGCACCTTGGGTAAAAAGGTGCTGATCTCCAATTACGGGGAGTATTACCGGCTGGCAGGTTATCTGTTTCGTTACACCAAAGAGAGAGTCGGCCTGGTGATGGGCGTGCCCAGCCTGAAGGAGATTTTCGACGAAAGATATTACTCGAATTTGGAGGGCGGCATTCTGGAATCTCTCGGCCGATTGTTCAAAAATAACCTGAAACTTTACGTTTATCCGTTGCGCGCGAGCCGGGACCGGCCATTGATCACCGCAGAAAACCTGCAAGTCGCACCCCATCTCAGGGATCTATATGGCTATCTGTTGAAGAATCGTTGCATCGAAAATATTCGCGGCTATCAGGAGGACTATCTGCCCATTTTTTCGCGGGACGTTCTGGCGAAACTCCAGGCGGGCGATGCCGGTTGGCAAAAAATGGTGCCACCGCCGGTGGCGCACATGATCAGACAGCGCAAGCTCTTTGGCTATCGCCACCGCCGCGCTTCGGCGCTGACGGTGAAACGGAACAAAATGGCAGGCGTATTACACAGCCCTGGGTCCGGCGTGGAACGGCCCACTCAAAGAGCAGGTCGCGGCAAAGTGCGCGCCAGGAAAATGAGCGCGGGGGAAGCGCATCCATGAAAAAAATTGAAGCGATCATCAAACCGTTCAAACTGGAGGAAGTGAGGGACACCCTGACCGCCATCGGGGTCGAGGGCATGACCGTCACTGAAGTCAAAGGCTTCGGCCGGCAGAAAGGCCAGACGGAAATTTATCGCGGCAGCGAATACACCGTGGACTTCCTGCCTAAAGTGAAGATCGAGCTCGTTCTTTCTGACGGAAAGGTGGATCAAGCCATCGCCGCCATCATCGAGAGTGCGCGCACCGGCAAAATCGGTGACGGCAAAATATTTGTCAGCGCGCTCGAACAAGCCGTTCGCATTCGGACGGAGGAGAAGGGAGACCTGGCCGTATGAAACGCTTTCCCCAACCTCCCACCTGCGAAACTGGAATCGAGCCCGGAGGAACCGCAGTCGCGGCGGGTGTTGGGAAGCAGCCAAAAGGATACTGCTTGTGAAGATCAAAAAACTCCTGAAGATCGCCCGACGAGACCGCTGGCTGATAATAGTTGCCGCCCTCATCAGCGTGCCCGTCGTAATGTATTGGCGTCCGGTTCAGCAACGGGTGTTGATCCATTTTGTGCTCCAATCGGACACGGTTGCGCAAACGACCGTTGACGAACTGGCTGCCAGCGTCAAAGACCCCGCCGCTTTTCTGCAACGGCTTTGGGCAACGCAAAGAATTCCCCATCGGCTGGCGGTGGCGAATTATCTAAGCGTGCAAGGCGGAACCAACCCGGCTTTGTTAACTCGGATGGAACCGCTGCTGGAGGAGGCGGCAAGCGACGGGGATCTGGAAGTCCGGGCACTGACGCTTCGGTTCCTGGGCTTGCAGCACCGGACCAATGCACTGACTTTGGCGAAGGAACAACTGCGCGACCCCGACCCGGAGGCGCGTATCCTGGCGTTGCAATTTTTGACCCAGGCAGGAGATCGGTCACTTGTTCCCTGGGCGGCACGCCTGCTGGAAGATACCTCCCCTCGGGTTGCGAGCACGGCTGCCGCCGCGCTTCGGCATTGGACCGACCTTGATTTTGGCGTCCGGGTCTTCCAGACGCTTCCCGGCACAAGCGAGGGCGGCTCTGAACGTGCCAACCAGGCTGATGGCGGGGCTGCGGCTCGCGGAATCCAACGTTGGAAAGAATGGTGGGAACTTCACCACTCGGAATATCCGGGTATTACCGCTGCACCGCGGCGAGCCGTCTCCGCATGGCGTTTGGCGACGCCAGATTTTTCTCTGCGGGATCTGGAAGGCAAACCCGTCCGGCTTTCAGATTTCCGAGGGAAGGTGGTGCTGCTCAATTTTTGGGACGTGGCGACTCCAGCGTGCTTGCTGGAATTGAGCAACTTTACCGAACTTCAGCGTCGCAATCCCGATCGGCTCGTCGTCCTGGGAATTTCACTCGACACGACCGTGGATGAACGCAGGTGTTGTGAAGATGAAGGAGAAAACCATGCGAAGCATGTTAAACCAAACCTCGAAGAACTCCGCGCCACTTTGCGCGACCTCACGCGGCAAAGGGGAGTCAACTATCCCATTCTAATCGACTTGTCAGGTTCGGTCGGCCGCCGTTTCGATGCCAACAACCTGCCCGCGAACATTCTTATCGATGCGGATGGTTACGTGCGCGGACGATTCATCGGTGGGAGAGCGCCGGCAGTATTGGCCGCGATGATCCGTGAAATTAACCAGAGCCTCGAAAATTCCAAAAAATGAACGCCCTCGACTTATGAAGAATCCATCCCATCCCAACGAACCTTCGATTCCTGCCCGTCACCTTTGGCGTTCCGCGCTGTGGGCGGCGCTGTTGGCCGCGACGCTCCTGTTCGGAGTCGTTTCCTGCAAAAGGGAAGCAGCCACGAAGCCCGCCGACGTGGATTACTACACCTGCACCATGCACCCGTCCGTGAAGTCGCAAGACCCGAAGGCGAAGTGCCCGATTTGCTCAATGGACCTTGAAGCGGTGAAGAAAAGGAAAACTTCAACCAAGTCCGACGAAAAAACCGACGCCAAGAGCATGGGGATGTCTGCGGAAGAACACTCCAAAATGGCCGATGGAAAAGGCAAAGACGGGATGAACGACATGAAGGGCATGCCGGGAATGCAAGATACGAAAAAGTCGGACTCGAAGGGCAAAGGTGAGGCGAAAGACATGAAGGGTATGCCCGGGATGCCTGGAATGAAGGGGATGGATATGAAGGGCAAAGACGAGACGACCGGGGATGAGCCGACCGAGTTCATGGTGCCGGTCGCACGTCAGCAACAAATCGGAGTGACCTATGCGACCGTCGAGAAGAAGCCGCTCAAGCTCTCGATTCGCACCGTTGGTGTCGTGGCCGCTGATACGCAGCGGAAATGGGATTTTGTCAGCCGGGTCGAGGGCTACGTGCAAAAACTTGAGATTTCTTCGCGCGGCCAGATGGTGGCGAAGGATCAGCCAGTATTAACGATTTATAGTCCCGACCTGCTCACCACGCAACGCGAGTTTCTCGACCTGCTCCAAACGCGGGACGAGGCCAGGAAAGCCGGTTCCGAGGCCCTGGTGCAAAGCACTGAGCGGCTGATGGAATCTTCCCGGCGACGGCTGTCGCTCTGGAACATCACCAGCAATCAGGTCGCCGAATTGGAAAAGACGAAAGACGCGCAGGAGACGATGACCTTCCATTCCCCCTTCAAGGGCATCGTGCAGAATTTGCAGGCGGCTCAAGGCAGTCGCGTGATGGTGGGGGACCATCTCGTCAGTCTGGCGGACCTTTCGGTGGTTTGGGTCTGGTCTGAGTTTTATCAGGATGAATTGCCGCTGTTGAAAGAAGGCCTCACCCTGACGGTCACGAGTTCTTCCTATCCGAAGGAAAAGTTCACCGGGAAAATTGTCGTAATCGACCCATTCATCAACGACGTGAAGCGGACCGGACGGGTTCGTATCGACGTTGAAAATCCCGGCTTAAAACTTCGTCCCGACATGTACGTCGATATTGAACTTGAAATGGGCATGGGCGAAGGACTCGCCGTTCCCGTCAGCGCGGTGATGCCGACCGGCAAACGCAACATCGTCTTTGTGGATAAAGGCGAAGGCAAATTGGAGCCGCGTTTTATCGAACTGGACCGTAAATATGGAGACTTTTATTCGGTGACTTCGGGACTCAAGGAAGGTGAACGGGTGGTAAACAGCGCCAACTTTTTAATTGACGCGGAGTCCAAGGTGCAGGGGGCGCTGAAAAACTTTTAACCAAACACCTCATGGAAACTCCAACTCCAGCACCTGAAACCGCCGCGCCGGTTGATGAGCAGCGGAAGCCATTCATTCTCGAACGGGTCATCGAGGCCAGCGGACGGAATCTTTTCCTGATCGTTATTTTGATGGTCTTCGGCATTGCCGGAGGCATTTGGGCGCTGATGCAAACCCCGCTGGATGCCATCCCCGATCTTAGCGACGTGCAGGTGATTGTTTACACCGATTGGGAAGGCCGCTCACCCGATCTGGTCGAAGACCAGATTACTTACCCGATTTCCACGCGGTTCATTGCCGCGCCCAAGGTGAAATTCGTGCGGGGTGAGTCCATGTTCGGCAAATCATTCGTGTACGTGATCTTCCAGGACGGCACCGACATTTACTGGGCTCGTTCGCGCGTCATTGAATATCTGAGCGCCGTGCGCGGCATGTTGCCCGAAGGTGTAAATCCGGTCATCGGGCCGGACGCGACGGGTGTGGGCTGGGTTTATGAATATGCCCTCGTTGATAAAAGTGGCAAGCACGACCTCGCGGAGCTTCGTTCATTTCAGGATTGGAACCTGCGTTATGCTCTTGAAGCGGTTAAAGGCGTGTCGGAAGTTGCGGTCGTCGGCGGCTTCGTCAAGGAATACCAAGTGGACCTCGACCCAAACAAACTGCTTGCTTATGGCATTCCTCTAAGTGATGTAATCGCCAAAATCCGCGTGTCCAACGCGGATGTGGGCGGGAAAATCTTTGAAGTAGCCACCACCGAATACTACGTGCGCGGTCGCGGCTACATCAAAAGTGTCGAGGACATCGAAGACATTCCGCTAAAAGTTCAGAACGGCACGCCGGTTTACGTAAAGAACGTCGGGACCGTCCACCTTGGGCCCGATCTCCGCCGGGGCGTGGCCGAGTTAAATGGCGAAGGCGAAGTCGTTGGTGGCATCGTGGTGATGCGCTATGGCGAGAACGCGCTGACCGTCATTGATGGCATCAAAAAGAAGATCGCAGAAATCAAGTCATCATTGCCGGAAGGCGTCGAGATTGTTCCCACCTATGACCGCAGCGAGCTGATCAAACGCTCAATCGACACGTTGCGGGAAAAGTTGATCGAGGAAAGCATTGTCGTTGCGCTGGTTTGTTTGATTTTCCTGTGGCACATCCGTTCCGCGCTGGTGGCCATCATCACTTTGCCCATCGCGATCATTCTTTCCTTTGTGCCGATGCATTGGCTCGGCCTCACCTCGAATATCATGTCGTTGGGAGGCATTGCCATCGCCATTGGCGCGATGGTGGACTCGGCCATCATCATGGTGGAGAACGCCCACAAGTTTCTCGAACACTTTCGCGAGGAGAAGGGCCGCGACCCGACGAACGCCGAACGCATCGAAGTTATCATCAACGCGGCGAAGAGCGTGGGGCGTCCGTTGTTTTTCGCGCTGCTGGTAATCACCGTGAGTTTCATCCCCGTCTTCTCGCTCGAAGCGCAGGAAGGCCGGCTGTTCAAACCGCTGGCGTTTACCAAAACATTCTCGATGTTTTTCGCCGCCCTCCTGGGCGTGACGCTCGTGCCGGTGCTGATGCTGCTGTTCGTGCGCGGCAAGATCAGGCCCGAGGCAAAGAACCCCGTAAACCGGTTCCTGATATGGGCCTATCAGCCCATCGTCCACTTCGTGCTTCGCTTTCGCTGGCTGGTCATTCTTCTGGCGCTTGCGATTTTGGGCGTCACAGTTTTTCCATACCTTCAGCTGGGCAAGGAGTTCATGCCACCCCTGAACGAAGGCACCATTCTTTTCATGCCCACAGCGGTCCCGGGAATGTCCATTGGTGAAGCCACGAAAATTCTTCAAATCCAGGACCGGCTTTTGAAAACCGTCCCGGAAGTGGAAAGTATCTTCGGCAAAGCAGGCCAGGCCGAAACACCCACCGACCCGGCACCTATTTCGATGTTTGAAACGGTGGTCGTATTAAAACCGATCAACCAATGGCGGCCCAGCATGACTTGGGACAAAATCGTGGCGGAGATGAACCAAAAACTGAAAACCCCCGGCATGGCCAATATTTTTTGGATGCCGATCCAGACCCGCACCGAGATGCTCACCACCGGGTTCCGCAGTGTCCTGGGAGTCAAGGTTTTTGGCCCGGACCTCGGTGTCATTCAGGATATTGGCGTTCAAATTGAAAAAGCGCTGAGTGATTTTCCGAATACCCGCAGCGTGTTCGCGGAACGCACCACCGGCGGATATTTTTTGGATTTCGATGTGAAGCGCAAGGCTGCCGCCCGGTACGGCATGACCGTCGGCGACGTCAACGACATCATTGAAACCGCCATTGGCGGAAAAACGATCACTACTACCGTGGAAAAGCGGGAGCGCTACCCGGTGAACGTCCGCTACGCGCGGGATTTCCGCGAAGACCTCGATTCGCTCAAACGAGTGCTCGTGCCGACACCTGGAAACGGCGCGGGACCCGGGATGGACGCGTCAAGTCCTCCGGCCATGGAAAGCAATGGAGGCTCCCAACAAGCGTTGAACGCGGGCGGAATGGGAGCGCAGATTCCCATTTCGATGCTGGCCGACATCAGTTTCAAAACCGGCCCTCCATCCATTCGCAATGAAAATGGTCAACTGGTCGGCTTCGTGTTTGTGGATGTCACCACTGACGATATCGGAGGCTACGTGCGTGACGCCAACAAGCGCGTAAGTGAGCAGGTGAAGTTTCCCCCCGGTTATTACGTTCAATGGGCCGGCTCGTTTGAATACATGCAGAACGCGGAAAAACGGCTCAGAATCGTCATCCCGTTTACGTTGCTCATCATTTTCGTTTTGATTTACATGAACACCAAGTCGGCGGTCAAAACGTTCATTGTGCTTCTCGCCGTCCCCTTTTCGCTCGTTGGCGCATTCTGGTTCCTCTATATCCTCGGTTATAACATGAGCGTGGCCGTGTGGGTCGGCTTGATCGCACTGGCCGGGCTGGATGCCGAGACGGGGGTCGTCATGCTCTTGTATCTGGATCATGCCTGGGAAAAATTCCGGGGGCAAAAGCGCCTGAATACGCTGGGTGATCTGGAGGCGGCGGTCATCGAAGGCGCCGTGCAGCGTATTCGGCCAAAGGCCATGACGATTTGCGCAATTCTCTTTGGCCTGCTTCCCATCATGTGGTCCCCGGCCACTCAAGCCGGAGCCGATGTCATGAAACGCATCGCCGCTCCGATGATTGGCGGGGTGGTTACTTCAGGTGTGCTCGAATTGATGATTTATCCGGCGATTTACGTTATCTGGCGCCGTCGGTCGCTTCCGAAGGAAAAGCGAAATGACATGAGCCTTACTTCAGTCCCAGCGGCTCCGACGACTGCCCCCGCGCCTGCGGTTGTGAAACCTAAACGAAAAAAATGGTTAAGGATTCTTTTGCTCGTTTTCGCAGTCGCAGGGCTTCTGGTTGGAGGTTATTTCGCCTGGCAGAAATTCGGCAACAGGGCCGCGCCAGCCGCCGCTTCGGGCAAGCCTTTGGCAACGCAGACCGTGAATGGTTTGACCGTCACTTTAACCGGCGACTTGCGAAGTGCGGCCAGTGACATTCTTATCGAGTTCAAAGACGCCAGCGGTCAACCGGTCGATGTGGGAACCGTCAAACTCGACCTCAACATGAACATGCCCGGGATGGTGATGAACAAGGGTGCAACGATTGAGCCAGTCGGCACTCCGGGCCAATACCGAGCGAAGGTCCAACCTGATATGGCCGGTGATTGGACGGCCACGTTGCATTATGAAGGATCGCGTGGCAACGGGCAGGTCAGCTTTTCGGCCAACGTGAAGCCTTAAAACAAAATGTAAGTAGAACGAAACAAAATGAACGGATGAAAGGACAGACAATGAAGAAGATAAATTGGATTATGGTGGCAGTTCTGGCGCTCGGTGCGAGCGTTCTTGGCGTAACTGGCTGCAAATCTTCGTCTGAGCGCGACAGCAGCGGGAGCATGGAACACATGACCCAATACACCTGCTCGATGCATCCTGAAGTGGTGCAAAACAGTCCGGGCAAATGCCCCAAGTGCGGGATGGACCTCGTCGAGAAGCACTAATGGATAGCCCGAAAGCCCCACCAAGCAACGCCATAAGGCCGGGACACTATTCAAAAGATAGTGTGACGGAGTTCCGTGCTTCCGTTGCCCCGGCACGACTGAACACTGAAACCTAAAATGTGAGCAGCGAATCCGCCAACATCCAGAATCCGTCGAATGATGGGGTACAACTTGATGAGCGCGACCGGACGGACATGGCCCGCCTCGGCGCCGGGCACGACGCGGCGCTGAACGAATTGATGGAACGTCACGCCGCAAAGCTGTTCAATTACCTTGTCCGCAGCTTGCAGGATGAGAACGACGCCGCCGACCTCGCGCAAGAAACATTCATCCGCGTTTTTCAGAACCGCACGAACTTCGACACGCGGATGAAATTCTCAACGTGGCTCTATGCGATTGCAACGAACCTGGTGAAAGACCGCTATCGCCATCGGACGCGCCATCCGCAAGTTTCGTTGGACGCCGAGAACGAAGCGACGGGCGAAAGTTTCCGTGAGAGTGTGCCGGAACAAAAGCCGACACCGAGCGAATTTTTGCAGGGCGCAGAACGGGCGGAAGTCGTCCGCAAAGCCGTAGGACAACTGACAGAGGAACTTCGCGCCCCGCTTATACTTTCCGAATACGAGGAACTCTCTCACGCCGAGATCGGCGAGATTTTGGAATGCTCCGCAAAGGCTGTGGAAACACGGCTTTACCGTGCTCGGAATCAATTGCGAGATAAGCTCGCTAGGTTGCTGGATGATTCCGCGTAGTGCGATCTCAAGAATTCACGGCGAGCCAACGATTGGGTTTGGCCGCTATGCAAGATGGCAACACCCATGAAACAATCAACCTGGAAAGAAAACAAATGAAGACATTTAAATGGATAGTGGCAGCGTTAATGGTCGTGGTACTCGCAGGCATCACGTTTGGCGTCATCGGCTGTAAAGAAAAGGAATCCAGTCAGAGCCAGAGTCAGAGCGGCAACAAGACGGTTCAATATACATGCACTATGCACCCTGATGTCGTGCAGGACAAACCGGGCAAATGCCCCAAGTGCGGCATGGACCTTGTCGAGAAAAAATAGCGTCAATGGGCGAAACAGCGCGGTGGCGGTCACCATTCCGCAAAGACCCATTTATCCGTCCGGCAGTGAAGTCTCAACCACAGCGCAGACGGCAACAGTTCTGTCTTCGCTTGAATACGCAGCTCGCAGTTATTTGAAGAAAGCATGAAATCCGCTGACGACCATACTTATTGGGTTCACAACCTCAGTCCCTTCGTGGTGCGATTCACGGATTCATTGCTCCTTAGTCCAATCATCGCGGGCGCGGCGATGAGCTTGAGTTCCGTATCCGTCATTGCCAACGCACTCCGGTTACGAAACGCAAAGCTCTGAAAACGAACTTGGCAATGATCACTCCATTGTCCGTCTAACAGACATGAACAAAAAACCAAAAATAGCGATACTCACATAGCGAGAGAACAATAATTTTCGCGTCACAACGGCTAGGTCCACGAGAAAACCGCGAATTTTCACCGGACGAGAGAGCCACCAGAACACGCGCCCATTTGGGCGCGACCTGGCGTGTTTCTCTCAAGGCGCTTCGCGGTGCCTCTCGTGGGGATACGTTGGGTTCGCGCCCTCTTTCTTTTTACCACGCTGGCGGAGCAGGCAAGGCTATATTGTCAAAATTGCCAGATGTGTGTCATTCACTTGCGGACTGAATTTCTTGGAGCTTGCGCATAAGCTTCCGGGCGACAATCTCCGGATTGGCACCGCAGGCTTTGCAAATCCAGTAGAACTCAACCACGTCCAGCCGACGCTCACCCAATTCCAATCGGCCAATCAAATTGCGCTCACGTTTCAACCGAGCGGCCAATTGCCGCTGATTCAATCCGGCCTTGCGCCGCAGTTCCAAAATGGTTTCGCGAAGGCACTCACCTTGACGGGAGTAGATTGTTTTATTCACGCACGCATAATGCGAGCGAGCTTGGGTTGCACCCAAATTGCGAGCGTGGTATCATACTCCTGATGAATGTCCCCACTATGGACAAGATGATTCAAAAAGGATTCGAGCAACGTCTAAATTCACGCCGGATTTCCGAGGAGCGAACACGGCTCTATCGGCTTGGTGAAAATCTGCGAAGTCGGCTCGCCCTTTTGTTGGAAGCAGTCGTTCCGTTAGATGACCAGAAAGAACCCGTGACAACCGCCGTGACCAACGCGCATTTTGCTCCGCTCCACGGGCTGCCGGTCGGCCCTGTCCCCCTCTCGACCACGCCCGTTCCACTACGCAAAACGCGCGCTCGTCACGAGCGGTATTTGCAATGTGCCGCAGATGCGGCGGGCTTCCGTCTGCGGCTCGGCGGCGGCGTTGCGCTCCGGCTTTGTTCCGCTAGACACTTCTCTCCACCCTCCGCTCCACTTTCCCCGCCCGCCGCCCGCAGACCGAAGCCAGGCTGTTTATTTTCTCCGCGCCAGCCGACGTGCTTCGACTTGACGCACGAGAACTTCACGAGCGCGATTGACTTCACGCGCCAATTCCAACTCTGGCGGAAGCGCGGTGAGATATTCACGGACGAGCATTTTGTTGTGCAAGCCGTCCAGCGCATAGCGCGCCAACGCTTCATCCTGTTGTGTGCAGAGAATCAATCCGACGGGCGGATGTTCATCCGGTTGCGTCCAATTCGCGCGGGCATAGTTGCAGTAAAGATTCATCTGCCCGATGTCGCTGTGAACGAGCGCGCCGATTTTCAGGTCAATGATAACGAGGCAACGCAGGCGACGATGAAAGAGCAACAAGTCCACGCGAAACCATTCATGGCCGATCCGCAGACGCCTTTGCCGTCCGACGAATGCAAAATCGTTGCCCAACTCCAACAGAAATTTCTCCAGATGGAGAATGAGCGCCTCCTCCAAATCGCTCTCGGAGTATTCATCTTTCAGGCCGAGAAATTCCAAAAGGAACGGATTCCGAATTTCCTCATCGGCGGACACTTTGTCTTCGGGCAGGCGACGCTGCCCTTTAACGAGCATCGCAGTTTTGTTTCGCGACAACGCGGTGCGCTCATAGAACTGCGAGTTCATTTGCCGCTCCAGTTGCTTCACCGTCCAACCGCCGCGCACGGCTTCCGCGTGATAAAACTCCACCGCGTAACCCGACCGCAGCCGCAACAACCGGGTGTAATGCGACCACGGCAATGGAAATTTCTCCGCAATGTCCCGCAGGTGCTCAACCATTTCGCCGCCGTGAGATTTCCGCAACGGCGTTGCGGAAATTGGCGCAGTGGCGGCGGAGGTGGAAATCCGCAACGGCGATGCGGATTTTTTGGCGGAGGCAAACGTGAGGTAAAATTTCCGCGCGCGTTCGAGGTTGTCCACACTGTATCCCCGGCCAAAGCCTTTTGTGAGGTCTCCCGAAAGGTGCGTGAGAAGTTCCTCGCCGTAAGCTGCTCGTCGTTTGCCCCCCTGTTCGTATTCTACAATCCGCCGACCCATTTCCCAATACGTCGCCGTCATCAGCGAATTGACCACGCGGGCGGATGCACGCCGCGCCGCGTCAAGCAATTCAACCACGTCAGACAACACGCTGTCGTAACCAGCCGGCTTGTGCTGAATTGCCTTGCCCGCTTTTTGTTTCTTGTCGGTCTTGCTCATAAAGACTGTTTGCTGTCCGTCACTTTTTATCTCAAACACGCTACACTTGGCGAGTCATTCGACGAGATCGCCGTGACAGCGATGAAAACCACCGGGATTGTATGGCGGCGTCGGGCGCGTCAAGAAGTTCTCTGGTCTGCAAATGAAAATTTGGGAAAAGTTATTCACAAGGATAGTGCATCCGCATGGGATGAGTTCCGGCGCGCTCG
>Ga0073928_10007198_pt1 | contig 14570 bp, 17 predicted proteins | sample PaiPotPPA55metaG_FD_76969 | JGI IMG/M metagenome (GOLD analysis project Ga0073928, IMG submission 76969) | Iron sulfur acid spring bacterial and archeal communities from Banff, Canada, to study Microbial Dark Matter (Phase II) - Paint Pots PPA... ... | reverse complement strand
CACTGAACGTACCGCAGTGTTCGGCGTCTCGGCGGGTGGAGAGCTGGCGCTCGCGCTTGGCTTTCGGCATCCACATGTCTACGGCGCGGTCTTCTGCGCCTCGCCTGGCGGCGGTTACAAGCCGCCTAGCGTGATGCCGAGTCCGCTTCCGCGCACAAACCTTGTCGCTGGCACGCAGGAGCCGTTCTTCCTCGGGAACGCAAGGAGGTGGGCGGACGCGCTACGAGATGCAGGTGCGGATGTCGTCATGAACGAGCGAGGCGGATCGCACGGCGGCGCATTCTGGCGGGAAGAGTTCCCGCTGATGGTGGCGTGGGCATTCGGACGATGATGCATCTCGGTGGATCGCCTAACTTCGATCCGACGAATCAGGCACTGACACGCGATCCGGTGTAGGCTCAGGTCGATCGCCATTTGCCGGGAGTGAGAAAGTGAAAACCCGAAAGCTTGGAAACTTGGAAGTTTCAGAAATCGGATTTGGCTGCATGAGTATCAGCGCCAATTACGGGCCTGCCGCCGACAAAAAGCAAGGCATCGATGTCATCCGCGCAGCCCACGACGCCGGCGTGACGTTCTTCGACACAGCCGAAGTTTACGGCCCCTATACGAGCGAAGAACTTGTCGGAGAAGCGCTTGCACCGATGCGCGATAAGGTTGTTATCGCATCAAAATTTGGATTCGATATCAAAAAGGGTGGGCTAAACAGCCATCCCAATCACATCAAGAATGTCGTTGAGGAGTCATTGACGCGCCTTAAAACAGATCGTATTGATCTTTATTACCAGCACCGTGTTGACCCCAATGTGCCAATCGAAGAAGTGGCTGGCGCTGTAAAGGACTTAATCAAGACGGGTAAGGTTCTGCACTTCGGTCTCTCCGAGGCGAGTGCGAAAACAATCCGCCGAGCACATCTAGTTCAGACAGTCGCGGCCGTCCAAACCGAATATTCCTTGATGCAAAGAGACCCTGAGAGAAACGGCGTCCTTACAACATGCGAGGAGCTAGGAATCGGGTTTGTTCCCTGGGGGCCAGTGGGACAAGGGTATCTCACTGGGGAAATGGACTCTCAGACCAAGTTCGATCCCAAAACCGACATGCGATCCGGCTTTCCTCGTTTTTCTCCTGAAAACCTAGCGGCGAATAGGCCGATCGTCGAATTCCTTGAACAATTTTCGAAAAAGAAGAACTCAACTCCCGCTCAACTTTCTCTTGCGTGGCTACTGGCGCAGAAACCGTGGATTGTTCCAATTCCGGATACGAGCAAGTTGGACCACCTGCACGAAAATCTGGCGGCGACCGACGTACATCTCACGCCTGCGGATCTTGGCGAGATTGAAGCAGCATTGTCACGGATAACCGTACAGGGTGGCCGAATGAACGAAGACCAGATGCGGATCGTGGACCAAACAGTTTGACCCGCAATCGCGGAGAAATCTCCAGTGCCTGATTAACGCGTTGACCGGTGTTGCACCGACCGATTGAACCCGCACGACGTACCAGGCATTGCTAATTCTTTCGCTGCTGGACCCGGGCTGTTGAGGGCGGGATATGGCCCTTCAGCCGCATGTAAACGGCCATGTTGCCGTAATGCTCGTTATTGTGGGCGATGTTGTACAACAGGATGGCGCCCCGGAGGGTATTGGTCGACACCGTGACAACAACATTCACAATCTGCAGCGGCTGAATGAAGTTAGCGTCTGTGGTCGCTGCGTACACGCGGTCGCAATAGACGAGCGAATCGTTCAACGCTTTAACGAGTGCGACCTTGTCCGTGATTTGCTCGTAGTCAGCGGTTGCCGGCGACTTTTCGCGAGCAACTTGCGAACAGAAGAAGAAGTTCGCATCGACCACGTGGCCGATAATCTGACCGAATGTCCGGACCTGCGGCGTCGGTCGAAAGGCGTATTCATCCGCGGGCATGTTCTCTGCTGCTTCTGATAGATTCCGGTGAATCATCGCGTGCATCGCCTTGGCACTAGCCGCCAGCGAGGGCGACAACTCAACGGGATAGCCAGCGTCCGTCGTTTGAGCAGAGGCCGCCGGCAAAGTCACATAGGCAAAGACAAAAGCCAACATAAGCATACGCAGCATCGGGTCGTCTCCCTTACGGTGCGGATCGTTTTGGCGAGCGCGGCTCACTTAAAGCGCGGCAACAGAGGCTTGTCAAGTCTAATCGCCAAACTCCGGATTAGGTCTCCTAGAGGCGCGGTAGCGGGTCAGTTTTCGGACGTGCCGCTGCTGGGCCGATTGCTGGTGATCATGCGATTTATCGCCAACTACGGTTAATCGGTTCGCTGGTAAGTATCAGTCCAAGGGTTATTTGGTAGCGCGGTGCCTCTCAAGCTCATCCACCACTCCATTCAAATCCGGATACCCCGCGCCAAATTTCCGCGAGAACCAATTTCCGCCGCGCTCGGCAATCCTCTTGCCGTCGGCAATCACCTCGAACTGACCCGTCTTCCCCGGCGTAAGGACGGGCTCAATCCCCAGGCGCTTCTTGATGAGGGCCACGAGACTCGTGACCTGAACCTTGTTGTTCTCTCACGTAGGGCAGTGCACGATTTCCACTTTCATGCTTTCCTCCAATCCGCCAGGCGATTGTAGTTTGGTGTCGTGTAGTCTTTTATGGAGTATAGCAATCTCAGACTGCGGAAGCCCGAAATCATCAAGTGCCTGCGAGTCTCCGCAGGTGCCGGTCTCAGAAGCGGCCTGGGCTTTCGAAGTGACACCACCAACGGAGGCGGCGCATTGACGGAAGCGGCTATCTGCCTGTAAAATGGAGTTTTGCCATTTGCTTCGGGAGGCTGTATGTACGCTGTGATTCGCAGTGGAGGGAAGCAGTATCGCGTGGCGCCGGGGGAGACCGTGGAGGTCGAGCGGCTGCCGGGCAAGGTGGGGCACAAGGTGACGTTCGACGTGCTCGCCGTGAGCACGGACGAGAAGAAGATGCTGGCCGGCAAAGATGCCGGGAAGGCGAAGGTGACCGGCAAGATCGTCTCGCACGGGCGGCATGCGAAGGAAATCGTGTTCAAGTTCAAGAAGACGCGGCAGTACAAGATTACGCGCGGCCACCGGCAGGGGTTCACTGCCGTCGAGGTCAGCGACATCCAGTTCGAATAGGGGTCGGCATGGCACACAAAAAGGGCGGCGGTTCCTCAACAAACGGGCGCGATTCGCACGGGCAGCGGCTCGGGATCAAGCGCTTTGCGGGGCAGCTCGTCACCGGCGGCAGCATCCTGATCCGCCAGCGCGGGACGCGGTACAAGGCCGGGCAGAACGTCGGGCGCGCCAAGGACGACTCCCTCTTTGCCTGCATCACGGGCGTGGTTCGCTTCGAAGACAAGGGCCAGATGGGGCGCTACATCAGCGTCCTGCCGCTGGGCGAAGCCGCAAAGACAGAAGTCGAGAAGAAACCCGCGGCATCCGCCGCAAACTGAGCTTTTCCTTTCTGCCCGGTGCGTTACGGCGGCCGGGCCTTTTGTTTTTGCCCGCGCACCTGTCATATGCTTTCCTCTGGAATCCGAGCCAACCGTGTTCGCTGACGAAGCCAAAATCTGGGTGAAAGCCGGAGACGGCGGCGACGGCTGCCTGGCCTTCCGCCGGGAGAAGTACGTCCCGCGCGGCGGGCCTTCGGGCGGGGACGGCGGCGACGGCGGAAGCATTTACCTCGAGGCCAATCCGAACGACAACACGCTGCTGCGCTACCGCTACAACCGCGAGTTTCGCGCCGATCGCGGGCGCCACGGCGAAGGCTCGAATTGCCACGGGCGCAGCGGCGAAGACATGATTCTCAATGTGCCGGTCGGCACGGTCGTGTTTGACGCGCAGGCCGGCGGCCAACTGGCCGACCTCACCGAGGCCGGGCAGCGCTTCCTCGTGGCGAAAGGCGGACACGGCGGGCGGGGCAACGCGCGATTCACCAAGCCGTGGCACCAGGCTCCGCGCGAACACGAAGAAGGCCACCCCGGCGAAGAGCGCCACCTGCGTCTGGAATTGAAGCTGCTGGCCGACGTGGGGCTGGTGGGATTTCCGAACGCGGGCAAGTCCACGCTGATTTCGCGCATCTCCGCCGCGCGGCCGAAGATCGCCGCCTATCCCTTTACGACGCTCGAGCCGCACCTGGGCGTGGTATCCGCCGACGGCGAACCGGGCTCGGGGCAAGGGCGCACGTTTGTGGTCGCGGACCTGCCGGGATTGATCGAGGGCGCGCACGAGGGCGCCGGGCTGGGCATGCGCTTCCTGAAACATATCGAGCGCACGCGCCTCGTCGCGCATCTGGTGGATACGAGCGACGCGAACGAGCGCGATCCGGTGCGCGATTACGAGATTATCTCCGCCGAGCTCGCTTCGTTCAGCGAAGCGCTGACGACGAAGCCGGTGCTGGTGGTGGCGACCAAGCTCGACGCCACGACGAACCGCGAGCACCTCGAGAGCTTGCGCGATTACTGCGCCGCGCGCGGGCTTCCGTTTTTCGCTATTTCGTCGGCCACGGGCGAAGGCATTCCGCAGCTTGTGCGCGCCATGGCCGACGCGCTCGGCCGCTTGCCCCGCCCGAATGCCGCCGAAGTGGCGGCAGACGATTCCGCGCCGCTGACGGAGAAGCCTTGAGCTCGCATCACGTGCCGCGCCATCACGTCCCGCGGCGCTCCGTCGCACTTTTTGGCGGGACGTTTGATCCCATTCACGCCGGCCACATCGCCGTGGCGCAGGCGGCGCAGCGGCGGTTCCATTTGGATGCCATCTGCTTTATCCCTTCGGCGCGGCCGCCGCACAAGACCAAGGGGCTGGCCGCGTTTGCCCACCGCTACGCCATGGTGGCGCTGGCGTGCGCGGACCACGCCGGCTTTCTGCCGTCGCTGGCCGAGGGCTTGCCCGAAAGCGGCACGAACGTCTTCTACTCGATTGACACGGTGCGGAAATTCCACCGCGAGCACCCCGACAACCATCTGTTTTTCATTCTGGGCGCGGATTCGTTTCTTGAGATTCCCACGTGGCGGAGCTACGAAGCGCTGCTCGATTCCTGCGACTTCATCATCGCGAGCCGCCCCGGCTTTCGGCTGGACGCGCTGCGGCTGGTGATCCCGCCGGAAAAGCTGGGGCGGACGGCGTCGCGCGACCCGCACACGATCGTGCTGCGCAAGTCGTCGGTGTATCTGCTGCCGACGGTGGCGAGCCACGTGTCGTCGACCGAGGTGCGGCGGCGCCGCGAGCGCGGCCAATCCATCCACGGGCTTGTGCCGCCGCGCGTGGAGGAATACATTCTCAACCAGGCCCTGTACCGGTGAACCTGGACTCCCTTCGTTCCGAACTTCGCTGGGCCATAGAAGCGGCCCAGAACAAGCAGGCGCAGAACGTGACCGTGCTGAAGCTGACCGACCTGGGCGCCTTCGCCGAATATTTTCTGATCTGCTCCGCGCAAAGCTCGCCGCAGATGCAGGCCATCGGCGACGAGGTGGACGAGCAGCTCGGGCGGCGTGGTGTGAAGCCGGAGCACCGCGAAGGCCGCGGCAGCGCCGATTGGATGCTGCTCGACTACGGACCGTTTGTGGTGCACGTCTTCAGCGAGCGGGCCCGCATCTTCTACGACCTGGAACGGCTGTGGCGCGCCGCCGAAAGGCTGGACGTTCCGCCGCCTGCGCCGGGGCTTTCCGCCGCGGCGCCCGGAGCGACGCAGCCATGACGCCGCCGCCCATCGCGTGGGTTTCCGCGGACCCTGCCTCGGAGCGCGTTCTGGAGCTCGCGCGCAAGGTCGCTGAGACGGCGACCACATTGCTGATCACCGGCGAGAGCGGCACGGGGAAAGACCAGCTCGCACGATGGATCCACGAAGCCGGCCCGCGCCGCGATGCCCCGTTTCTGAAGATTGATTGCGCCAGCCTGCCCTCAGAGCTGGTCGAATCGGAGCTCTTTGGGCACGAGCGCGGCGCCTTTACCGGCGCGGTGGCGCGCAAGCCCGGGCGCCTCGAGCTGGCGGGCGCGGGCACGATCGTTCTCGATGAGGTCGCGGCGCTCACCCCGGGCATCCAGGCCAAGCTGCTGCGCGTGCTCGAGGAGCGAACGTTCGAGCGGCTGGGCGGCACCGAAACTCTCCGCGTCGAGGGACGGCTTGTGGCGCTGACGAACGCCGATCTGCCGCAAGCGGTCGCGGCCGGGCGATTTCGCGAAGACCTCTTTTTCCGCTTGAACGTGCTGATCATCGCCGTGCCGCCGCTGCGCGCGCGTCCCCGCGATATTCTGCCACTGGCCGAGCACCTGCTCGCGCGGCTCATCGCCGTCCATGGGCGCGCCGAAGTGAGTTTGACGCCGGAAGCGGAGCGGCTGCTCGAATCGTTTTCCTGGCCGGGCAACGTGCGGCAGCTCAAGAACGCCATCGAGCACGCCATCGTCTTCTCGAAGAACAACGAGCTCGGCCCGGCGGATTTCCCCGGCATCCTCAATGCGGGCGCCGCCGGGGCGGGCATGCGCTCGCTCGAGGAGCTCGAGCGCGAGCAGATCGCGGCCACGCTCGACGCGACGCATTACAAGATCGCGCGCGCCGCCGAAATTCTCGGCATCAGCCGGAAGACATTGCTCGAGAAACGCAAAAAGTACGGCCTGTTGTGAAGATTCGGCTGATCATGCTCGGCAAGATGCGCCGCGCCGAGGCCCGCGCCCTGCTCGACGACTATCTCGCACGCATCCGCCGCTACGCGGAAATCGAAACCACCGAGCTGCGCGACGCGGCGCCCGCCGGCCTGCGCAAATTGAAATTCGATTCCGCCGCGGTCGTGGTTCTTCTCGACGCCGCCGGCAAGCAGCTCACCTCGCACGAGTTTGCGCGCTGGCTCGGCGACCGGCGCGACCGCGGCACGCGCGAGCTGGTCTTTCTTTGCGGCGACGCGGAAGGATTCCCGGACGCTTTGCGCGCGGCCGCCAAGCAGAAGATTTCGCTTTCAGCGCTGACCATGCCGCACGAGCTTGCCCGCGTGGTCCTCGCCGAGCAAATCTATCGCGCCTTCGCGTTGCTTGCCGGCCACCCCTATCCGAAATAGCCCGGATGTTGTAAAACTCTTCGTGCATGGCAATAAGAATCACAAACGATGCCGGAGCACCGACCGCTTCGGTGGAGCTCGCGATTACGCGGCCGCTGCCCGACTACGATCTCGAAGAGGTCGAGGCCGGCGTCCCGCGCGAGGTGGACCCGATGCTCGCGTCGCAGGGCTTCAAGGACTTGCTTGACGAGGCGCGGAGCATCCTGGAGGACGTGCTCGAGGGCAGCGGACTCGAAATCACGCAGCTCACTGGCGCGATCTGCACCGACAAGAAAGGGGAGCAGACCGTTTACCGCCCCGGGCTCTGGCTCGTCGTGCGCGAAACCGCCGCACCCGCGGGCCGGGAAATGTCTGAGGCGGCGCGCGGCCGGCTCGCCGGCGCGGCGGACGCCCTCAGTGCAAGCCTGCAGATTTCCTAGCTGCCTTGGCGAGCCCGCGCTTGACGTTTCCGCGCCGAGCGCTCAAACTTCTGCATTGTCCTTGTGTGCGCTTTATTGCGAAGGTTGACCCCGGAGCGCTGACCGCTTCCCTATGCCCGAAGGAAAAGGACTCCTGATCGTTTACACCGGGCCCGGAAAGGGTAAGACGACGTGCGCGCTGGGGACCGGGTTTCGGGCCGTGGGCCAGGGCCTGCGGGTGCTGATGGTGCAGTTCATCAAGGGATCGTGGCACTATGGCGAGCTGGACGCGGCGAAGATGCTGGGCGACGACCATTTTGAAATCCGCCCGATGGGCCGCGGGTTCGTCAAGGTGGGAGGGGCGGAGACCGATCCCGAGGACCTGCGGCTGTGCGAACAGGCGTGGGAATTCGGGCGCGAGCAGATTTACGGCGGAAAATACGATCTGGTGATTCTGGACGAAATCAATTACGTGATCAGCTACAAGATGCTGGATGCGGAAAAAGTGGCGGCGGCGCTGGCCGGGCGGCCGGAGAACGTCCACGTGATTTGCACGGGACGCAACGCGCATCCCAAACTGGTGGAGCTGGCGGACCTGGTCACGGAGATGCGCGAAGTGAAGCACCCCTACACGAAAGGAATCCTCGCCCAGCGCGGGATCGATTACTAGCCATGGCCTGGTTCAAGCGCGAAAAAAAACGGATGAAGGTGGCGCTGCCGTCCGAGGAGCGCCACGTCCGCACCGAAGGCCTGTGGACCAAGTGCGAGGCTTGCCGCGCCATCATCTGGAAAAAAGATCTCGAAGCCAACTGGCAGATTTGCCCGAAGTGCGACCACCATTTCCGGCTTGGCTCGAAGCGGCGGCTCGACCTGCTGCTCGATGACGGCCAGTGGACCGAATACGACGCCGGGCTCGCCTCTTCCGATCCGCTCGAGTTTGTGGATACGAAGCCGTATCGCAAGCGGCTGAAAGACGCGCGCGAAAAACTCGGCATGGCCGACGCCATCCTCACGGTCGAGGGGCGCCTGGAGAGCCGGCCCATCCTTTGCTGCTCGATGGAATTCGGATTTATCGGCGGGTCGATGGGCGCGGTGGTAGGCGAGAAGGTGACCCGCGCGGTGGAGATGAGCGTGGCACGCAAGCTGCCGCTCGTGATCGTTTCCTGCTCCGGCGGCGCGCGGATGATGGAGGGCGTGGTGAGCCTGATGCAACTGGCAAAGGTTTCCGCCGCGCTGGCACGGCTCGATGAGGCGCGCGTCCCGTTCATTTCGGTGCTTACCGATCCCACCACCGGCGGCGTCACCGCCAGCTACGCGATGCTCGGCGACCTCAACATCGCCGAGCCCGGCGCGCTGATCGGCTTCGCCGGGCCGCGCGTCATCGAACAGACCATCCGCCAGAAGCTGCCGGAAGGATTCCAGACCGCGGAATTCCTTCTCGAGCACGGCTTTCTCGACGCGGTGGTTCCCCGCAAGGAGCTGAAGCCCTATATCGCCTCCGCGCTCGATTTTTTCCTGAGCTGACGCAGTGACGGCGCGCGCATGACCTACGAGGAAGCAACCCGGTATCTGCTGACGCTGGGGAAAGAGCTTTCGGCGCCGCGCCAGCCCGCCAGCGTGGCGCAAGCGCAGAAGTTCGGGCTCGGCAACATTCGCGTTCTCGCCGAAGCGCTGGGCCAGCCGCAACGCGCCTATCCGTGCGCGCACATTGCCGGGACGAACGGCAAGGGCTCGACCGCGGCCATGCTCGATTCCATCCTGCGCGCCGCCGGGCTGCACACCGGCCTCTACACCTCGCCGCATCTCGAACGGATCAACGAGCGCATTCGGCTGGACGGCGAAAACGTTTCGGACGCGGATTTTGCCGCGGCCTTCGCGCGCCTCGCCGCCGCGATCGAATCGGGCATTGCCTCGGGCGCGCTCGCGGCGCATCCCACCTACTTCGAGTGCCTGACGGCGATGGCGTTCGATTGTTTCGCGCAGCACGCGGTGGACTTTGGCGTTTTCGAGGTGGGCATGGGCGGACGCCTGGATGCGACGAACCTCGTGGTGCCGGAGGTTGCCATCATCACGCAGATTGATTTCGATCACGAAAACTATCTTGGCCATTCGGTCGAAGAGATTGCCGGGGAAAAAGCCGGCATCATCAAGCCCGGGGCGTGGGTGGTGAGCGCGGCGGAACGGCCCGAGGCGCGCGCGGTGATCGCGCGGCGCTGCGCGGAGATGGATGCGCGTCTCGTCGAGATAGACACCGTCTATCGCATCGAAGAGGTGCGCGGGGAATCGGGCTGCTACCGCGCGGTCGTTTCCGGCGCGCACTCCAGCCGAAAGATCGCGCTTGAACTGCCGCTGCCGGGACGCTTTCAGGTGCGAAACGCCGCGACGGCCGTGGCCGCGGCGCGACTGCTGGCCGAACGCGGGTTCCCCGTCAGCGACGAAGACATCGCCCGCGGCATCGCCAGCGTGCGCTGGCCGGGGCGTCTCGAGCGGCTGGCCGAGCGTCCGGCGGTCTATCTTGACGGCACGCACAATCCCGCCGGAGCGCGCGAGCTGGTGCGATTCTGGGAGGAGAATTTTGCGGGGCGGCGGATTTTTCTTGTTTATGGCGCCGTGCGCGACAAGGCCGTGGATGAAATCGCCGGGCTGCTTTTTCCGCGGGCCACGCGCGTCCTGCTGACCGCGCCGCAGCAACCGCGCGCCATTTCCGCACCACTGCTGGCGGAAATGGCCGGGCACCTCGCGAGCGACTTTGAAATTATCGCCGACCCGGCGCAGGCCCTGGCGCGGGCGCTGGTACTTGCGCAGCCGGACGACGCCGTTTTTGTCACCGGCTCGCTTTACCTTGTGGGCGACCTCCGGGCCTCCTGGAATGGCCGCCATTTGCCCGTGCCGGCTTCTCCCCCGGCCTGAATTTTTCCCCTCAAACCGGAACTGTCTGGGGCGGTGATTCGTCTTTTCGGATAGACGCACGCATCCAAAACGCGGGAAATGCGTCTAAGACAAAGAGGCGAGAAAGGTAGAGGTATGACGGGCGAAGACCGGAAACAAAAAGTTGAGTCCTTCGGGCGCGCGCCTGCAATTCTTGCAGCGGCGCTCCGGGGATTTCCCAAGAAAATGTGGCTCTACAAGGCCGGGCCGGACCGCTGGAGCATTCACGAGATCATCCTGCACCTGGCCGACAGCGAAGCCAATGGATACATCCGCTGCCGGCGGCTGATCGCCGAGCCCGGCCAGCCGGTGCTCGAATACGACGCGCAACGCTGGGCCGGCTCGCTTGGCTATTTTCACCAGAGCACCAAGGAAGCGCTTGAACTGATCCGGCGCCTGCGCCGCATGACTTACCAGTTGCTGCTTGCGCTGCCGGAGCCGGTGTGGATGAACACGGTGGCGCATCCGCTGGAAGGACAGATCAGCCTGGACCACTGGCTCGATTTGCAGGAGCGGCACATCCCGCACCACATCGAGCAGATGAAACAGAACCACACGGCGTGGGCGGCTACGCATCCCCCGCGGAAGCCGGCCACGCCGCGGCCAAAGGGATTGGCGGTGGACAGCAAGCCGCTGGTCACTTTGAACGCGACGCTGTAGGACTTGCCGGCGCAGCTTCGCCCGGCGCGCGGATTGCGTGCGGCGGTGGCGCACCGGGACGTTGCCCACTCTGAAGATTTGCTTCCGGAAGGACGCGCCAAAAACGGAGTTTCCGCGCCGCGGTTGCCGGGGATTGCGGTGCAATGATAGGATGGTGCTTCAATGGCAATCGAAACCCACAGCCGTCCGCGCGTAGGCGTACCGTATCGCACTGCAAAAGAAGAACTTAGTGGCGATGACAGGAAGTACGAGAAGTATCTGGCCGCTCTGAGGGAGGCGGACACCGAGCCCGTTCGCGTGTCGCTCCGCCTTTCGCCGGAAGAGTTGAGCGCGCTGACCCGCACGCTCGATGCATTTGTGCTGACCGGGAGCCCGGCCGACGTGGACCCGGCGCTGTACCACGCGGCGCGGCACCCGCGGACCGAAGATGCCGACCCGCTCCGCGAGAAGACCGACTGGGCGCTTTTGAAGCACGCGTTCGCGGAGGAAAAGCCGGTGCTGGCGATTTGCTACGGCATCCAATCTTTGAACGTGTTTCTCGGCGGAACGCTGGTGCAGCACATTTCGATTGGGGACGTTTCAAGCGAGGTGAAGACGACGATTCCCCATTGGTTGCGCGAGCAGCCCAAGGAAAAAGAGTTTCGCCATGCGGTGCGCATCGAAGCGGGGTCGAGGCTGGCGCGGCTCGCCGGGAGTGGCGAAGCCGGGGTGAACAGCTCGCATCATCAATCGATCCGCGAGCCGGGCAACAACCTGCGCGTGGCGGCGCGCGCCGCGGACGGCGTGATCGAGGCAGTGGAATGGACCGGCGGCCCGCAGTGGGTGACCGGCGTGCAATGGCACCCGGAGCGCATGGCAGGGGATGAGCTGGCCCGGGCGCTTTTTCGGGAGCTGGCCGCGGTGGCGCGCGGGGTGAAGGTGGGCGGCTGACGCCCGGCACGCTTCGCGGTTTTCCGGTTTCGAATGTTTCGCCAATCTGGTTTCTGGGGGACTCATGATTTCGCTCGCAGGAAAAGCGGCGCTCATCACCGGCGGCTCGCGCGGCATCGGGGCCGCGACGGTGCGCCTTTTCGCGCAGGCCGGGGCCGACGTCGTGTTCAACTATCATCGCAACCGCGAGGCGGCCGAGCAGGTGGAGCTGGAGGCGCGCAAGCACGGCACGCGCGTGGAATCGCTGAAGGCGGACCTGGGGCGCATGGCCGACGCGAAGCGCCTAGTGCAATTCGCGCGCGAACGGCTGGGCCGGCTGGACATTTTGGTGGCGAACGCAGGCATCTGGAACCTGGAGGATGCGCCGATTGAAAAGTTGAGCGAGCGCGAATGGGACGAGATGGTGCGCGTCAATCTGAAGAGCGTTTACGCCGTCGTCCACTACGCCGCGCCGCACATGATCGCGCAGCGTTCCGGGCGCATCATCGCCATCAGCTCGACGTCCGGCCAGCGGGGCGAAGCGTTTCATACGCATTATTCGGCGACCAAGGGCGCGATCATCAGCTTCGTCAAGGGGCTTTCGAGCGAGCTGGTGCGGCACAACATCCTGGTAAATTGCGTGGCGCCCGGGTGGGTGGATACGGATATGTCGAAGCCGGTGCTGGCGACCAAGGCGGGGCGAAAGGAAGTGCTGCGGGAAATCCCGATGGCGCGGCCGGGGACGGCGGAAGAAATCGCCGGGCCGATACTGTTTCTCGCGTCGGACCTGGCAACGTTTGTGGCGGGTGAAGTCGTCAATGTAAATGGAGGTGCGGTGCTGTGCGGATAACACGGATTGTTGGCGCGGCCTTGCTGCTGGCCGGGCTGTTGTTTTGCACGACACCCGCGCGCGCGCAGGATGCGGAAGTGATGCTGCCGGAGCAGAGCGCCGCCAAGGCAAAGGAAATGCTGCAGCAAACCATCCAGGCGCTCGGCGGCCAGACGTATCTGAGTGTCCGCGACACCACCTGCACGGGACGCTACGGACAATTCGGGCACAGCGGCGACCTCGAAGGCTACGAGCTGTTCTTCGATTTCACGAAGCTCCCTGACAAAGACCGCACCGAGCATGGGAAGAAGCGCAATATCATCGAGATCTACAACGGCGACAAGGGCTGGATCATGGACCGCGGCGGGGTGCAGGACGCCCCCGCAGACGCGGTGAAGAGTTTCCAGGACAACGTGAAGAAGGATATGGATTATATCCTGCGAGCGCGGCTCAACGAGCCCGGCATGATCTTCCGCTACGCCGGTCCGGACATCGTGGACCTGAAGGAATCGGACTGGGTGGAGCTGGTGGACAGCGAGGGCCGCACCATCCGCATCGCGATCGACCGCGCCACACACTATCCCATTCGCAAAATAATCGTCACGCGCGACCCCACCACGCGGCTGCGCTCCGAAGAAGTTGACTACTTTTCGGAATACTTTCCCGTCAACGGAGTGGAGACGCCGCTCAAGTACACCCACGAACGCAACGGCCAAAAGGTTTTTCAGGTCTTCTTCACGGAATGCAAAGTCAATACCGGCCTCGCCGATTCGCTCTTCACCAAGGAATCGCTTGACGAGCGTTACGCCCAGGTGGGCAAGAAGGACAAGAAGAAGGGCAAGTAGCAGACGCGTGGCTTGACTGGCGCAGCTTTGCGCCGCGCCCGGCAGCGCGCACGCCCACTTCGCCGGTACCTGCCGAATCAATTTCTGTTAGACTTCGCGCGAAATCTTCGCCCGGCTCCCCCGGCCGGGCCGCGGAGGTTCCCATGCTTCAGCGACGTGAATTCCTGCAGCGCGCGGCGGTGGCGGCCGCTCTTTTTGGAATGCCGCTGCGGCGAGCGGAACAGTTTCTCTCCCAGCAGGGCCCTCCGTTGCCGCCCGCGGAACTGCTGGCGAGCGACGCGGAGCGCTACTGGGCCGAGCTGCGGCGGCAGTGGCTGCTGGCGGCGGACCGCGTCAATTTGAATTGCGGCTCGGTGGGCTGCTCGCCGCTCCCGGTGCTGCGCGCGATGATCGATCACATTCTTTACGCGGAGGAATACCGCGAGCCGGCCTATCCGTGGTTCGGCTACGAAGAAAACACGCGCTGCCACGAGACGCTCGATGCGCTGGCGGATTTTCTGCACGTGACGCACGGCGAGCTGGCGCTGGTGCGCAACGCCACCGAAGCGAACAACGTGGTGACGAACGGCATCGATTTGAAGCCGGGTGACGAGGTTCTTCTGACCGACCAGGAGCATCCGGGCGGGCGCTGCGGCTGGGAGCAAAAGGCGCAGCGATTCGGAATCAAGCTGAATACGGTGGCGCTGCCGAAGCCGCCTTCCTCGAAGGAAGAAATTGTGGAGGCGTTCCAGCGCGCCCTGACGCCGAAGACGCGCCTCATCCTTTTCAGCCACATCACCACGGTGACGGGCGTGATCCTGCCGGCGAAGGAAATTTGCGCGATGGCGCGCGAGCGCGGAATCCTGACGCATGTGGACGGAGCGCACGCCATCGGGCAAATCCCGCTCAACCTGCGCGACATCGGCTGCGATTTCTACGGCAGCAGCCCGCACAAATGGCTGATGGCGCCGAAAGGAACCGGCGTGCTCTT
>Ga0073928_10007195_pt1 | contig 14573 bp, 10 predicted proteins | sample PaiPotPPA55metaG_FD_76969 | JGI IMG/M metagenome (GOLD analysis project Ga0073928, IMG submission 76969) | Iron sulfur acid spring bacterial and archeal communities from Banff, Canada, to study Microbial Dark Matter (Phase II) - Paint Pots PPA... ... | reverse complement strand
GCCAGCCTTCCCCACATCTCCACCGTGCCCGCGCTTGCATCGGTCAGCGCTTTGCTGCCTTCAACAAAATAAGGTATCTGCGAAATCGGCAGCCAGACGTCTGGATGTTCGCTGGCAAGCGCAACAAAATCGTCCGCAGTCACACCAACCACCGTTACCGCTTTTTTGTTTAGCTGGATCGTCCTTCCCACGACCGATGGATCCGATCCAAATCGCCGCTGCCAGTATTTGTAGCTCAAAACAGCCACCGGTACCGCATCCGCAGCGCCGTCTCGCACAGGATCGAGCAGTCTTCCATAAGCCGCTTGTGCTCCCAGCTCGGTAAAGTAGTTCTCCGTGACAAGGCTGCCACTCACTGGCTGAGCATCGTCGTCCAATGCAAGCCGTGCACCCATCGTCCCCATCACAGCCTGCAGCGTCTTCGCATGATCGCGGTAGAAGGCCATCTGCGGATACGACATCACATTAGTCGACGCCTCAGGAGATCGCCGTTGCAACCGCACAATCGTCTCCGGATTGCGAATCGGCAACAACCGCAGCATCACCACATTGAAAAAACTGAACGCCGCAACATTGATACCGACCCCCACCGCAAGCACCAGCACCGCCGTCAACGTAAACCCCGGCGACCGCCCCAGCATCCGCGCTCCGTACCTCAGGTCCTGCAGCAAACGGTCGATCCACGTCCAACCCCACGCCTCGCGCGACTCCTCTCGCAGTCGCAGCACATTGCCGAAGTTCTTCCTGCCATCGCGCGCCACCATCTCGCGATGAAACTCCATATCGCGCTCCAGCTCGCGATCGAGCCGGCGACGATTCAACAGATAACGTACACGCCGAAAAAATTCGCCCATGTGGCCCTCCCTCACGCAGTGCGCAACACTGTCTGGATAGCCTCAGTCACGCGGCTGTAATCGGACAGCTCCGCCTCGAGCTGTTTGCATCCTTCAACCGTCAACGAATAGAAACGCACCTTGCGATTCGTCTCGGAGGTTCCCCACTTCGCCGTCACCCATCCCTTCAGCAGCATCTTCTGCAGCGCGGGATAGAGCGCCCCCTCTTCGACCTGAAGCACGTCGATCGAGAGCACATGAATCCGCTGCGCAATCGCATAACCATGCAGCGACCCAGAACGAAGCACCCGCAAAATCAGCATAGCGAGCGCTCCCGTAGGCATTCCAACCTTAGGCGTAACACTCATAGGCATATGGATATTATGCCTACATAGCGTTTGTCAAGCTCTTTACCATCTTTTTTGCATCTGCCTTTGCCTTTCTTGTTGTCATCTCCGGAGAGGATCTGCTTTTGTTTGTTGCGTTTGCATTTATTTTCTCCATTTTCAGCCCAAAAATCGCATGTCAAGTCCCAAAACTATCTAAATCACACAAACAAAAAGAGATTGAGTTGGCATTTTAGTTTCACTCAACCAGCTATACTTAAAAAGTGGAGAAAAACAAAGTAAGCCCCGGGTCACTATCCGGGGCTTACTTTGTTGATAACAAGTATTTTAGCAACAAACCATTTATTATGAATATTTTACAGACACACCCTGTCCGCAAACCACTGAATCAAAGTATTTTACGCCCAAAATACCCCCGGGGGGAGGGGTCACCCCACCCTGCAGATCAAGCACTTCAGATAACTCGTCTCCGGCAGCGTCAGCACGGCAGGATGGTCCGGTGCCGCTCCGCGAATCTCCAGCACCTGCACCCGCCGGTCGGCATCGGAGGCCGCCGCCGCAACAACCTCGGTGAACTCGGCAAGCCCAACATGGTGCGAGCAAGAACAAGTCACCAGCGTCCCACCGGGTCGCAGCATCTTCATCGCACGCAAGTTCAATTCCTTGTACCCGCGCATCGCCCCCTCGGCCGCACGCTTCGACTTCGCAAACGCCGGAGGGTCAAGCACGATTGTGTCGTACCGTTCGCCCCTCGCCTCATACTCGCGAAGCAACTCGAACGCATCGGCCTCGATCCACTGCACCTTGGCCGCAATCGAGTTCAACTCAAGATTCCGGTCCGCCACCTCAAGCCCGCCGCGACTGGCATCAACCCCGGTCACCTGCTGGCACCGCTGTGCAAGATGAATCGCAAACCCGCCCTGGTAGGTGCAAATATCCAGCGCCGAACCGCTCGCATACCGCGCCGCAGCCGCATAGTTCAGTCGCTGATCGAGAAACGCCCCGGTCTTCTGCCCAGAACTAGCGTCGTAATGAAAGCGCAGCCCATTAATAGTAAAGATGGTGGTGAGTTGCGCAGAATCGTAACTCGAATAAAGCGGCCCGGGCGAAGGCGCAGCCAATTGCTCCAGCTCGCGAATCTTAGGATCGGGCCGCTCGATGATGGTTTTAGGCTTCAACTTCTCCCGAATCACCTCAGTCAGCACCGCGCGAACATCATCCTGCGCAGTCCCCTGAGTCAGAAGCTGCAGAATAACCAGGTCGTTATACCGGTCCGCCACAATCCCCGGCAAACCATCCGCCTCCGAGAAGACCAACCGGCAAGCATCGTTCTCCATCGACTCCGGCGCAACCTCATCCCGCAGAGCCAGCGCCGCCACGACCCGCTCCCGCGCCTGCTCCAGATACACACCGCGCGCCAACGCAACCTCAGCCGACACCATCCGCACCGCAATCTGCGACGCCGCGCTGTAAAGCCCCGTCCCCAGCGGAATCCCGCGGCTATCCATCACCGTAACCAGCGCCCCACCGGCAATCTCGGCCGCTCCAACCGGCGGTACGAGCGACTCAACATCCGACCGGTACACCCAAAGATGCCCCGCCCGCAACCTGTCCGCCGCCCGCCGCGTCACCCCCGCCGCCGGGCCATGGGCCGCGGCCGCAAGCACCCGCGGCCCACGCTCTTCAACTTTTCTGAACATGAATCAATGGTCGCACAACCACGAAAAACCAGCGATTCTCCATCGACAGCCACGCAAATCGCAACGAATCTAGAATGGGAACAAGCGATTGAATCTGGATGAAGAAAGAGCAGCGGAGACCGCGCGTGCAGAAGGTAGATGTCGTAATCCTGGGAGCGGGCGCCGCCGGCCTGATGTGCGCGATCGAAGCAGGACGCCGCGGAAGGCGCGTCGTATTGCTGGACCACGCGGAACGCATTGGCAAAAAGATCCTGATCTCGGGAGGAGGCCGCTGCAACTTCACCAACATAAATTGCCGCGCCGAAAACTTTCTCTCCGAAAACCCCCACTTCGCAAAGTCGGCACTGGCTCGATTCACCCCGTCAGATTTCATCGCCATGGTCGAAAAACACGGCATCCGTTATCACGAAAAGACTCTGGGACAGCTCTTCTGTGATCGCTCCGCTCACGACGTCGTAACTATGCTGGAGCGAGAATGTGCAGACGCAGGCGTGCAAATAATCGCCAACACAAGGGTCATCTCAGTCATACGCGATGGACACTTTCGTGTGGAGACCACTGCAACAATATTCGAAGCAGAAGCCGTGATAGTCGCCACAGGAGGCCTGTCGATCCCAAAGATGGGCGCTACAGACTTCGGCTACAACCTGGCCGAGCAGTTCGGTCTGCGCATCGTCGAGTGTAGACCAGGACTCGTGCCCCTGGTCTTCAGCGCAGACGATCGCGAACAATGGTGCGACTTAGCCGGTGTCTCCGCCGAGGTAGTCGCAGATGGCGGAACGCGGCAGAGGCGCGGCAGCTTCCGCGAAAAAATGTTGATAACCCATCGCGGGTTGAGTGGCCCCGCAATCTTGCAGGTGTCATCCTACTGGCGACCAGGCGAAACCGTCACGGTTGACCTCGCTCCGGACGTCAAGGTGATGGGGTCTCTACAGGTTCACAATGCACGACGCGACGCCGCTGCAGCGGTGCTCGCGATACGCGCGGTGCTGCCGGCCCGTATGGCCGAGCGATGGATCGCGCTCCATCAACCATCCAATTGGACCAATGCCTCTCTGGCAGCCATGGAACAAGAGCTGCATGCGTGGCGCATAATGCCAGCCGGAACCGAGGGTTATGCCAAAGCGGAGGTGACGGCCGGAGGCGTCGACACCGCGGAGTTGGATGCAAAGACAATGCAAAGCCGCAAGGTGCCGGGACTCCACTTCATCGGCGAAGTAGTAGACGTAACAGGATGGCTGGGCGGATACAACTTTCAGTGGGCATGGGCCTCAGGGTTCAGTGCAGGGCAAGCTGTATAAGTCCGCATCTGCTGTCGTGTTAAACCTGAAGCCTACTGAACGATCAGCGTGAGATTGACAGTTCGCGTCAGGCCGGCACTGCTGGCCGACGCAACGATGGTATACGTCCCGGCAGGTGTGATGGGAATCGGCGTAGGGTTCGGATTCGAGCCACTTCCCAAAGGAATCGCGCGACCGGCGCCGCATCCGGTTGCAGTAATCAGACAACCAAGCAGCGCAAAGGCGGCGAGCCCCGACCGGCGGGTCCTCCGCAGAGCCAGCAAACCCACCGGCAATAGGGCCGCGAGCCAAAACATACTTGGCCGATTCAGCAATGGCCACGAAAAGAGCGCCGTGGAAGAAACGCCGGTGAGAACTGTAACTGAAACCGTGGTCGTGCTGCCCAAAGCCACGCTGGCAGGCGTGACATTGCAGGTTGAGTTCGCCGGAAATCCCGCGCAGGTGAAAATCACCGTGCCGGGAATGTTCGTAGCGGAACTGAGCAACAAAGGATAGACAGCGTTCTGGCCGTTGGTGATGGTCAGACTCGTCCCTCCGTTCGGATTCAGCGTGAAGTCGACGCCGGTACCCGTGAGCGTGAGGATCTGCGGAGAGTTAACGGCGTTGTCCGTGACGGTGAGTGTACCGGAACGGGGCCCTCCGGTGGTCGGCGCAAACGCAACCTGCATGGTGCACGCCGCGTTCACTGCAACGGTGCTCCCGCAAGTATTGCTACCAGACACGATAACGAAGTCTCCGGTAATCACGATGCCTTGCACGAGCAGCGGAACGCCGCCATTGTTGGTCAACGTCACCGTCTGCGCCGCGGCAGTAATACCCACGCCGGTAGCGGGGAAGGTAACGGTCGAGAAAGGTGCAAGAGAGACACCAGGTGGTGCAAGCCCAGTCCCATTCAACGTAACGGTCTGTGTGCGATATTGGTCCGAGACACTCAGCACTCCGGTAAGCGTGCCCACATTCTTCGGCTGAAAAGCAACGTTGATCGAGCATGTCGAGTGCGGATTGAGCGAGTTGCCACAGGCGTTTACGGCGGTGAAGTCACCGCTGGTAATCTGCGCTGCAATCAGCGTCAATGGCAGATCGCCGGAGTTGGTCAGTGTAATCTGCTGGGCGGCGCTTGCCGTGGTAATTTGCTGAGGCGCAAACGTAAGTGTCAAAGGCGAGAGTGCATCCGTAGCAGGCGAAGTTCCAATTCCACCGAGTGAAGCGGTCTGGGTGCCGGAGTCATCGGTGATGCTGAAGGTTCCGCTGCGCGCTCCAGAGGCCGCAGGCGTAAAGACAATCGCAACCGTGCAGCCCACACTCGGGCCCAGGCTCGCCCCACAGGTGTTGGCCGTAATCTTGAAATCGACGCCGATGACCGATGGTGTCTGGAGCGCGACAGGAGTCCCGCTGGTGTTTGAAATCGTGATGTTTTCCGTCGGGCTGGTGGCATTGATCGTCGTAGAAGGAAAGGTAAGAGTGATGGGATTCAGAACAATCGCTGCCGCCGCACTGCCAGTACCCGAAAGCGTTGCTGTCGCCTGGCCCCCGGCGATATTCCCATAGACGGTAAGCACTCCGCTGCGGCTTCCCGTCGCTGTGGGAAGAAAACGAACCTGGATCGTGCAAGTCGAGTTCACAGCGATAGGTGCACTGGTACAGGTATCGGTCTCGTCGAAATCTCCCGTGGTCGCGACTCTGCTGACAGTAAGCGTAGCATTGCCGGTATTTATAACTGTGATGGTTTGCGGCGCGCTCGCCGTCGCGACTGCCTGGATTCCGTAGCTAAGCGTTGTGGGACTCAAACTAATCGTGGGCTGCGCTGCCGTTGCGGCCGTGAGCAGTGGAATCTGCCACAGACCTCTGCCGTAGGTCGCAGCACGCAGCTCACCGGTACGACCATCACCGGTAGGCAAGGCCGACGCCGCAGCCAGCCCTACAATTGGCGCATTGGGCAAACTGGTGCCATAGATACTCCAGCAATTGGCCGCAGCACACGTCGTGATCTGCGTAGCGACATAAACCCCGGTGTCCATCGCGACGTATACAGTATTCGCATCGTTCGGATCGACGACAACACTGTTCGCGGGAGCATTCGGCAGATTGCTGCTAATGTTGGTCCAATGGGCGCCGGCATCGGTCGAGCGATAAATGTGCGCCGCGTTGATGCCGTTCCCTGCGAAGCCCATGACGGTGGCATAGATCGTCTTGCCCGTAGCGTCGTGCGGGTCCGCCCCCAACGAGGACAGATCGAATCCTGCAGCATTGAAGCCAGCGCCCTGGCCATTCGTCACGGGCGATGCCGCAAGATCGTTCCACGCTGTTGTGCTGCCCGCGGTATTGCCCGTTGTGATTGAAAAAAGGTGACCCCCAAAACTGCCTCCGCCATCGAGCGCGCCAGCCATCCCTGCGTAGAGAACCTCCGAGCCTGAATTCTGCGCAGCCGCTGCATTACTCGCAGGGCCAGCTGCGGCGAGAGAACGCACGACAGGGTTCGTACTCGCGCACGATGCATTCTGTGGCCCACCGAGAAGTGTGCTGATGGCGTTCGACGAGGACCAGGACGCTCCATTAGCCGCAGGCCCCCGCCATACCCTGCAGGTACCGATGAGTATGTCGGAAGAGAGAGCCGGGTCCAGCAGCCAGGGAGCGTCAATAAGGGAATCATCATCGGCGGTCTGCGCTGGCCCGATCGTGGGTGCGCCGGTAAAATTCGCCGCAGTACACGCCGCGCCATTGGTGCACTGGCGGATGCTGACCCCGGCAGCGGTCGAGACATACCAGAGCAGCGGATTAGTTTGGTCGATGGCCACAGTGCCGCCTTCGCCGGTCGACAGCTGAGGCCACGATGCCGCAGAAGAAGCGGCCGCGGTGGACGCAGTTCCGTTTGCGCCGAGGCCCGCAATCAGCTGACCAGCATCGGTGGGATGTTGCGCAAAGCTAATAACCTCGGCAAGCGATCCCAGTCCGCCATTGAGATTTTGAAAATGTGTCGCGTCATCGGCAGAGCAGGGAGTTGCCTGCTGGTTGACGCCGTCCGTCGACCGCCAAAGGCCCCCATCGTTGCCGATATAAATAAGCGGTAGCCCCGACGTCGCCAGCGCAGCGATGGCATGCTGAGCAGGTGCAACCTGCGCCGGCGCGGCGCATCCGTCCACAGCGTTCGTCGTGTTGCGTAGCACACAGCCCGCGGCCAGCGAGCAGCGATAAAGATCAATCGTTCCCGCATACAACAGGGTGTCCTGCGTCGAGCCGCTTGGTCCCGACGGAACCGCCGCCAACGCAAAGTTATAGTCCGCCTGTGGAATCACAGTGCTGCCATTGCCGACCTCCATCGGAGACGAAGGCAGTTGTTTGCCGAAGGTGATGGTCGTACTAGTACAGTTCGTACCGGACAGCGCACATGTGTCCTGCCAGAGCCCTTGATCGACGTTATTACTATCCACTGTCAACGCGAAGGTATCTCCCGTCGTCGCCTGGACAGCAAGCGCCCCGCGAAAGATAGGGCAGGATGCGCTGCCTATCATGCCAGGCGCGGTGGGGCATGCGGTCGTGGTCAAACCCGTTCCAGGCTGATGCGTCAGCCGTGTCCAGGTCACGCCATCTACCGACTCGTAATAGCCATGGTAGCGGATCGCTGCATAGAAGCGCTGGCGAACGGGGTTCCAGACAACCGCAGTTGCAGCTCTCCCACCAAGGTCTGCTCCAGACGTTTGAGGAGTCTGCACAATCAGGCTGCCATCCATGATGATGGACATCTGCCAGGTGACGCCGGCGTCAGTCGAATAGTAAAGACCCATCACGCTGTTAGTGACATCGGGAGCATTGACGAGAACTCCCTCTGCAGCCTGCGAAACAGCAGCAACCACCGTGCCAGGCGTCGCGCTGCTCCACGCAAACCCGGCAAAGCCGAGTCCGTTGAAGGAGTGGTTGCCCTCAACTCCATCCTGTGAATTTTGGATGAGCGACCAGGTCAGGCCACCATCGGCAGATCGCAAAAGCCCGCTGCCGTAAAAGGAATCGGAGGCGTCATTAGGATCGCCGGTGCCTGCCAGCACCACGCCGGAGTGAACGCTGATCGCTCCAATGCTGAGCGACGGAATAGCAGCGGTTCCGGCATTCGCGCTAAAGACCGGCAGCGTATCGGTAAGCGCCGTGAAGGTCACACTCGCCGATGGCCCGGCAGCGTTGGTTGACTTCCACACCCCTCCGCCAGTTGTTCCCAGATAGACGGTATTTCCGGTCGTGTCTGCCGGGTCAATTGCAATAGCCGTGATGCGGCCCGTGACATTACCATAGGCGATGCTAGCCACCTGATTCGGACCAATTGGCTGCCACGCAGCATTAAGGCTGGACTGTGGGGATGAAGCAGCTTGCTGAACCAGCATAGCGGCGTGTTGCTGACGAGCAACATCCATCGCTCGCGCAGCGGAGATATTTCCCGCTAATGTTCGGCCACCAAGAAAACGCCCTGTCCGAACGGTATGCGATCGAACAGGCCCACCCGACGCGACATCCTCTGAAGCAGATTGCGTCGAGACCACCTGACCAAAGACAGCGACGGGCACAATCGCTGCAAGATAAAGACTCATCGCAAAAAAACAGCGGCACATGCCACATCGAAGAAGTAGTCGTGTGCGCCGCGCGAGTTGAGAAGATGCGACCAGGCCCATAGCGTGTAATCCGAAAATGCAGACAGCTAACCTTGATGCTGCAAGCTGACATCGGACGAGTCAACGCTAGAGCGGGAGAAGAACGACGGATGGTTCCACAACGGGATGAGAAAATTCTCATCTACGTTACTGGAGTGATCGTTGGTGTTACTCTGCGGCCATCTCTCAGCGTGTTCAGCGCGGACGATCACGGCAAATCAATCGGCCGCGTGGACGTCCTCAATCTACCATCAGCCGTAACCACCCACAATCTCCCGATAGTTGTATAGGCGGTTACCTGGATCGGAAATCTTCTGGAAAACCACGCTCAACTCGACACAAGAAACCACGCTCTCAAAAGAGAAGAGGCCTTTGTTCCGGCAAAAGCCCCATCTGCTCAATGTATCTCTTCGAATCGAATTTCTTGCCCGTAGACGCGCCGGACATATAACGAATCTTCCCAAAGATGGGACGCTCTCCCCACGCCCGGTCGAACTTGCCCAGGATCGCCCATGCAATCCCCGTATATCCGTTCGGGTCGCGGCCATCAAGAAAATACTTGTCATTCAGATAAATCGCATACTTCATCGCCGTAGCAACATCAGGTGTCCACTCCAGGATCTTCTTCGCCCAATACATCCGCAGGTAGTTGTGCATCCATCCATGCCGAACCATCTGAATCTGACCTGCATTCCACAGATCATCGTAGGTCTGCGCATTCTCAAGCTGGTGCAATGTATAGAGATGTTCCCGTTCATCACGCGCATGTTCCGCGATGCTTGTCTTAGCCCAACTCTCGGCACACTCTGGCGAATCGTACTTCGGCGTATAACGGACAAAGTTGATCGCAAGCTCACGCCAGACAATAAGCTCATCGAAGTAGCTATCGCGAGCAGTCCGAAGCTTCGGATTCGCCCTCGCCGCTGCATCGACAGCAAGCGCAATCGTGACGGGTCCAATATGTCCGAAGTGAAGATAAGGCGACAGGCAGGAGGTCCCATCGATCTCCGGATGATTGCGCTGCGCGTCGTAGTCTTCGAGTAGCCTCCCCGTAAACAACTTCAGCCTCGTGAGCGCAGCATGGCTGCCACCCTTCCACGCCTCGACAGGAGCGACACTACGGTCAAAATCCGGCCAGCCTCGCGTGATGTCCTCATGCACGGAGTCAGCGCGAAATCCTCGCGGCCTCTTCCACTCATGTTCGGCATGCAGATTTTCGTAAGCGTGCAGATACGCCGGCAGAAGGCAATTGAGTCGCGGACGAATGGTATACGCCCCATACTGCGCCCTTTCCATCAGCTTTGACGGAACAACCACATCGGCATCGACTGTCCAGAACGGAATCTTGATCCGCGAAGCGAGATGCTTGCGCCAACGCTCCGGCTCAGGCATCGGATTTTCATCCCCAATCAAAAATGCCGCATGCGCATCCGCCAGCAACTGTTCGTGCGACTCATGCGGAGCCCGCCGCATGACAAAAGAGATGTTGCGAGCCGCCAGATCGGTTTCGATGTCAGGCAAGCCTTGGTTGAGAAACGCATAGTGTCGAAGATTGGCGTGGGGAAAATTGGAAATCCCCGCAAAATACACAACCAACGGCAAACCGAGCAGGTTTGCGATCTTCACCGCCAGGTCGATTGCATGGTTATCGACACCGCGTTGCGCACGCTGCATCCAGTAGACAACACATCTTCCGCCGCGATCGAGAGTGCCCTCACGCCGCACCGTGACACGCGAATCGTCGGACCAGTTAGAAAGCTGTTCCGGAAAATCGGACCGCGCCTTGGTCATAGCTCGAGTCTACGAGCCACAAACAGAGCAGTTTCATGGCAACAAAAATGCGGCCCGAAGGCCGCGTCCCTGTCAAAGCGAATAATGCTTACCAGAGCCCCCACGCGCGACTCACGTAGTCGCTCAGCGTCATCGTAATCAACACGAGAAACGTAAAAAAGCCGGAGGCGACAGTCAGCTTCACCAGCTTCGACTGATATTTGACGTGCATGAAAAACAGAATGACAATCACCCCCTTGGTACAGGCAATCGCAAGGGCCACGACGGGATTCAATATTCCGAGATTCTTAAACGCGGCCGCCACAGTGATGCCGGTGAAGATGAGCAACGTGGCAAAGACGATCCCATACGTAACCGGCGTCACAATGTGATGGTCGGCGTGCTCCGGGTTCACTACATTCGACGGATCATGATATTCGGACATACTCTTTTCCTTCCAGCCAACCCTGGCTGTGGGCGCGGCTACGAGACGGGATGCCGGTTGATGAGGTACAGCAACGGAAATAGGAAGATCCAAACAATATCGACGAAGTGCCAGTACAAACCAAAATTCTCAATTGGCGCGACGTACCCGGCACTGAACTCCCCTCGATTCGCTCGCCACATAAGCCAGAATAGCAGGACGATGCCGATGATCATGTGCAGCGCGTGCATGCCCGTCATGGCGAAGTAGAGGAAGAAGAACACCTGCGTCTTCTGCGCCATATCGGGAGCCAGTGGCTCTTCTTTCAGGCCGTACGCGTGAGGGTTAACAAACTCGCGCACATCGAAGTTCTGCCCGGGAATGTGGTTCTTATCCCACTTCTCCTTGTACTCAAAGTACTTGATGCCAAGGAAGGCCAAGCCGAACAGCGTGGTCAACACGAGAAAAATGACCAGCAGACTCTTCTTCCTCACCTCCGCCGCCCACACAGCTAGCGCCATGAAGAACCCGGAAGAGATTAGGATGGCCGTATTCGCCGTGCCCAGCGGAATGCTCAATTGGTTCGACGCCGCCACAAAAGCCGGGTTGTACCAGTTGCGATAGAGCAGATAGGCAAAGAAAAGCCCCCCGAAAAACATGATCTCCGTCAACAGGAAGAGCCACATTCCAAAGGTTCCGGCCTCGCGCTGCTGCTCCGGCGTCTCGAAGTGGTGGCGGTGCTGCGGAAGCGCCACGTGCTCGTGCTCCGCCGCAACCGCGGTCTCATGCGTATGTGGATGCGTCGCTACGATCGTATTATCCAACGGTCGTCACCTCTTGTGCTGTCTTGTGTTCGAGCCACTCGTAGTCATAGGCCTCATGATCCACGATCGGTATCTCGATAAAGTTTTCAGTGATCGGCGGCGATTGAATCTGCCATTCAAGCCCCGTCGCCTGCCACGGATTGTTACCCGCAATCGCACCATACTTCAGCGACCACGCCAGATAAAGCAGTGGCAGCATATACCCAACGCCAAGCACCGTCGCGCCCGCGGTCGACAGCACATTCAGCACCTGGAACTCCGGCGGATACGCATGGTAGCGCCGCGGCATCCCCAGATAACCCAGAATGAACTGCGGCAGGAACGTCAGGTTGAATCCGATAAAGGTCGTGACCGCCGCGAGCTTCGAAAGCGACTCCGGATACATCCGGCCCGTCATCTTCGGCCACCAGAAGTGAATTCCCGCGAGGAACGCCATCAGCATTCCGCCCACCATCACAAAGTGGAAGTGAGCGACGATGAAGTATGTCTCGGTCAGGTGGATGTCCATTCCCAGCGCGCCAAGAAAGACGCCCGTCATGCCGCCGATCGTAAACAGGCCAAGAAACCCGAAGGCGTAGAGCATCGGCGTCTCAAAGGTGATCGAGCCTTTTTGCATCGTGAAGGCCCAGTTGAAAGTTTTAATCGCCGAGGGCACTGCGACAAGCATCGTCAACAGAGAGAAGACGAGCGCGGAGTAGTTGGACACGCCCATGATGAACATATGGTGCGCCCAGACAAAGAAGCCGAAGAGCGCGATCGCCACCGACGAAAACGCGACGGCCGTGTAGCCGAAGACGCGCTTCCGGCTGAACGTGCTGATGACCTCAGAGATCACGCCCATACCCGGAAGGATCATGATGTACACAGCCGGGTGCGAGTAGAACCAGAAGAGGTGTTGAAACAGCAGAGGATCCCCGCCTTTGGTCGGATCGAACACGCCGATACCCACCAGCCGCTCAAGAGCGACCAGGGTAAGAGTAATGGCGAGAACCGGCGTGCCCAGCACCATCAGGATCGAAGCCGCATAGTGCGACCAGACAAACAACGGCATGCGGAACCACGTCATCCCCGGTGCCCGCATGCGATGGATCGTCACGATAAAGTTCAGCCCGGTGAAGATCGAGGAGAAGCCAAGAATGAAGACCCCCGTCGCCGCAGTCACCACATGGGTATTCAGATAATGCGTTGAAAGCGGTGTCGTGAAGGTCCAGCCGGTGTCTACACCACCCAGCACAAGGGCCCCAAGGACGACGATACCGCCTAGCCAATAGAGGTACCAGCTCAGTAGATTGATCTTAGGGAAGGCCAGGTCCTTAGCGCCCAGCATGATCGGCATCAGAAAATTCCCCAGCGTAGCCGGGACCGACGGCACCAGGAAGAGGAAGACCATGATGATTCCGTGCATGGAAAACATCTTGTTGTAGGTATCCGAAGCCATCAGGTCGCCCTGCGGCGTCAGAAGCTCAAGCCGGATAAGACCGGCGAACGCGCCTCCAATAAAGAAGAAAAACGTAATCGAGATCAGATAGAGGATCGCTATTCGCTTGTGGTCCCCGGTAAACAGCCAACTGAGCAGCCCATCCTCGTTGTTGATATAGGTCCGCTTTGGCAGCGTCGCCGTCCTTTGATCTGGCAGGTTGAGAATTGTGGAACTCGTTGCACTCATGGCTTTACCACCCCTGGCGTTGTCGGCGCCGCTTGGTTCGACTCTGACGTGGTCAGCGTCTGCTGCACACGGTAGTTGCTCTGCATGGATTTGATGTACTCGACCAGATCGATCAGGCCGTCTTCGCTGATCTGCCCCTGGTAGGTCGGCATAATCGGCGCGTAACCCGCCGTAATGTGCTGCGAAGGATTGAGGATTGAATCGCGCAGATAAGCATCGTTGACCAAAACCTGCGATCCGTTCGTCAGTTGCAGCTTCGATCCATAGACGCCAGCAAGGTTTGGCCCGCGAGCCGCCGCACTGCCGGAATGACACGCATTGCAACCCATGCTGGCGAAGAGCCTCTCCCCATTCTGCGCAAGCGACGTGCCGCTGGTCGACTGCTGCGTCCACTTCTCGTAGTCATCCGGGCTCAGCACCGTGACCTCTCCGATCATCGCGGAGTGGTTGGTCCCGCAGTATTGCGTGCAAAAGATGTGATACGTCCCCGGAGTCGTCGCATTAAACCACACCGTCGAGTAGCGGCCCGGAATCACTTCACGCTTCACGCGGAAGTCTGGAATAGAGAAGCTGTGAAAAACATCCTGCGGGATCATCGTCAACTGAACAGGGCGCCCCATCGGCACATGCAGCGCATTGATCTCGTGCTGTCCGCCCGGATGCTCCGCCTTCCACATCCATTGTTTGCCGACGATATAGATGTTCATCGCGTTGGTCGGCGGGTTGTAGATGCGGAAATACAGCAGCGCGCCCCAGACAAACACAATCAGAAAGAGAGCCAACGGAATGATCGTCCAGGTCGCCTCGAGCAGAGTAGAACCTTCTACCTGGATTGCGATCGGGTGCTTCTCCTTGCGGTAACGAATCGCGAAACCGAAGATGAGGCAGCCCACGAACGTCAGGCCAACCACTGTGATCAATAGCAGGAAGAAATAGAGCGCGTCAGCGTAGGGCGCAATGGTCGATGCCTCGCGCGGAAAGAGCGCCGAAGCGTTGAGCCACTTCACCAAAAATTGCCACAGGACTGGACTGATATGCATCGTTACCCTTTATCCGTTTCTTTCTTAGTCAGGT
>Ga0073928_10007194_pt1 | contig 14574 bp, 11 predicted proteins | sample PaiPotPPA55metaG_FD_76969 | JGI IMG/M metagenome (GOLD analysis project Ga0073928, IMG submission 76969) | Iron sulfur acid spring bacterial and archeal communities from Banff, Canada, to study Microbial Dark Matter (Phase II) - Paint Pots PPA... ... | reverse complement strand
GTGGAGATTCGACTCATTCAGAGATCCATTTCTTCAAGCGCAGGCTGGTAATCTGCCGCTGTTGCTCGGCGGATTCTTGGAGTTCGGCCTGTTCGTCGTTGCGCATCCGCCGCTGCAGAATATCAAGGATCGTGTGAGCAGACTTATCCGCGGCACACACAATAAAAATACGGCGGAAACGCTGTTCGTAAGCTCGATTGCCTTCCGCAAGCGCGTCGAGGACGTTTTCTGCAGCCGCGCCAACTTTTTTCTGCTCTTCGCTGGACCACTGCGCCGACCGTGCAGGAGCGCTTGATGGCGCGACCGAGTGTCCGATGCGCGGGTGATGAGCGAAGGCCTCCATCCAATCTGTTTCCGTGAGACTTCTCCACGTCTTGTCAGATGCGGCCAGCAGACTTTCTTCATCCTCGATCGGTCTGAGAGCGGCCATCTGGAGCGCCCAGGAGTTTGACCCGCAGCACGGCAGAATTGCAAGCGCCGCTTGTTCTGGTGGCAGAGAATTCCAACGCGTCAGCACACTCGACTTTTTATCTGGGGATTCATTAAAGCCATTCAGAAATTCGGCCACAAGATTCGCCGTTACGGCACGCCTGTATTTCGCAGAGGATCGAATATCATCGATGGGCTGGATTTCGCGAGCCGCGGTTTCCTTTGCCAGCAGAATCAGCGGTGCATCAACTTTCTTGCCCCGAAGAACTTTTTCCGTTTCCGTCAAACGAAATGGAATCGGCGCGACGCTTCCTACAGCCATGCGAATATCTTCGATGACTCCTCCCGCGACTCGCCCCAGCGCCGCCAAGCACACTTTCGAGATGGCCTGGGCGTTGCGCGCGCCAATCTTACGCGTATAGGCACGATAATCCGAAAATTGTCTCGGAAGGCATACGAACTGAATCACTTCATCCGCGGAGCACTGCGTTTTCCGGTAGCCGGTGTGAAAGTTTTTGTAAAGTATCCGGCGCTCTCCTCGAACAGAAACTAGAATTAACTCGGCTCCATACACCAGCAATGCAGGCAGAGAATCCGCAGCCGGCGAAGCGTTGACGATATTGCCCCCGAGCGTTCCGCGATTCTGATTCGCCACGCCGCCGGTCCAGCGCGCGGCGCTGGTCAATAGCGGAAATTCGCGATTCACAACCGGATTGTGTATCAAATCTGTGTAGGTGCATCCGGCTCCAACGCGAATTTCGCCGGGGAGAATTTCAATGCGGCGAAGTTCCGGCAGATTCCAAATGCTGACCAACTTTCGCGCGGCAAGATGGCCGGCGGCATACTGCACCATCAAGTCGGTACCGCCGGCGATAGGTAGCCATGCGCCGGGCGCCTGAGCGAGTAGCGAAAGCACCAATGGCAAATTGCTGGGCGCGACGAGTTCGTAGTCTGCAGGATGCGACCTCATTGCCCGCACCTGCGCGCGGCATCCGCGACAGCTTCAAAAATTTGCATGTAGCCGGTGCAGCGGCAGAGATTCCCTGACAATCCCTCGCGAATGTCCGCGCTGGTCGGTTGCGGGATTTTGCTCAACAGGTGAACGGCGGCAAGTATCATTCCGGGAGTACAGATGCCGCACTGCGCGCCTCCAAAATCGAGAAAAGCCTGTTGCAGCGCGTGTAAACGTTTGTCGGTAGCCAGGCCCTCAATCGTAGTGATATGTGCACCCGACGCCTGCAGCACGGGTATCAGGCAGCTGTTGACCAAAACTCCATCCACCAAAACCGAGCACGAACCGCACTCGCCTTCACCACAGCCTTCCTTGGCGCCGGTCAATCCAATTTGTATTCGCACCACGTCCAGCAATCGTTCCATAGGAAAAGCACGAACGGTAACTGACTTCCCATTCACAATCAGAGTGATATCCGATTTCGTGGCGTTTTGCGAAAGATCGTTCATCGCTTACTGTCCGCCGACGCAGGCATCGGGTCGCGCGAACCGTTTGAAGTCACGGCCTCAAAAATATCTTCCGGCAGCAACGGAATGGAATTAAAAGACATGCCCAACGCATCTGTAATGGCGTTGACGATGGCAGGCGCGGGACCATCCATGGGGAGCTCCCCAATTCCTTTTGCTCCGAAGGCTCCGTGAACGTTGCCCAACTCTTCGAAGAAAACTCTGATCGGGGGAATATCGGCTGAAGTCGGCATGATGTAGTTGGTCATCTGGCCATTCTTCATGCGGCCTTTATCCCAAATAACTTTCTCATAGAGCGCGAACCCGATTCCCTGCGCCACGCCGCCGATTATTTGCCCGGATGCGAGAACGGGGTGGAGAACTCGGCCGACTTCCTGCAGACAAACAAAATCGTCCACCGATACGCTGTAAGAAGTGAGATCCACGGTTACTTCTGCAACATAAACGGCCCACGCAAACGCGGCATAGGCCGCTCCACGGTAATTTTCTTCGTCCCAGGAAATATCGTCGGCTTGCTGATAGCGTGCGAGCGAACGAAATACTCCATGCTGCTCGACATGCTTGCGGCAAGCGGCTCGAAACTCTTCCGGGGAATAAACTTCACCCAGTAAACCGTCGGACCGTAGCGTCTGCAGGATTGCTAACGCCGCGGAATGAACCAATTTTCCTACCACCATGATGGTTCGCGAGGCCACCGTGGGTCCACTATTCGGAACTTTTTGGGTGTCAGGTTGCGCGATGCCCACATCTTCGTAGCGCACTCCAAGCGCCTCCGCGGCGATCTGGCAGAGCACGGTTTTTGTGCCTTGGCCAAATTCGGTGCTGGAGACCAACACCTGTACGGTGCCACCCGGGCACGTCTCAACGCCGACGAGCGAATTTAGGTAACGTTCGCCGGAACCGGTAAAACCCGCGCCATGTAGAAAAGCTGCGATACCGATTCCCTTTTTTGTGTTCGCGCTTAAATTTTTCTGGGCGAACGTTTCTTTCTTTGCTCGGTAGTCGGCCAGTTCCAGTGCGCGATCCAGGAGCTTCCCCAGATCGATCTGTTCATTAACGACTTGTTCCGTGGTGGTCGTTTGCCCGGGCTTAAGAAAATTTCTTCTGCGAATCTCGACGGAAGAAATCCCCAGAGTCTGCGCGATAAAGTCCATGTGACGCTCCATCGCGAAGAGCGATTGTGGCGCTCCAAATCCACGAAACGCGCCGTGCGGCGGGGCATTTGTCGCCACCGCCTTGGCGCGAATGCGAACGCTGGGCCAGTAATAAGGTCCGCCTGCGTGCAACGCGCCGCGGGAAAGCACCACCGGCGTTAGAGTTTTATATGCGCCCCCGTCAATCGTGAATTCAATTTCTCCGCCAAGAATCTTGCCGTCTTTGCTCACGGCGGTTCGGTGACGCGTGCGCGAAGGATGCCGCTTGGTGGTCGCGGCCATGTCTTCCATCCTGTCGTACACAATTTTTACCGGCTTGCCGGACTTGATGGCCAGAAGCGTCGCATGCGCCGCAAGCATCGATGGATATTCTTCCTTGCCGCCAAACGCGCCGCCCGTTTCCATTTGCACCACGCGCACGCGGTCTTCCGGCAAGCTACACAGTTCCATGAGCGCCTTGTGCACATAGTAGGGGCATTGCAATGAGCCCCATACGGTGATGCCTTGTTGCGGATCGAAACTCGCGATCATTCCATTGTTTTCGATGTACAGCTGCTCTTGCGCGCCGGTGGTATATTCCTCTTCGACGATGTAATCGGCGTTCTTAAACGCGCTTTCCACGTCCCCCTTTTCAATCAGGTAGCTCTTGAAAATGTTATCCGTGCCCCAAATAATTCCAGAAAGCTTCTCGCTTTCCTCGATAGTGAAGATAGGTGGAAGAGGGTCATATTCGATGGAAACGGCTTCAACTGCTTTAGCCAGAAGATTTCGGTCCGGGTGCGCGAGGAGGAGGATGGGTTCCTCGGGATGATTGATCAATACCTCCGCGAGGCAGGGCTGATCCTCGCCGATTAGCGCGATGCAATTTTTTCCAGGAATATCCTTGGCGGTAACAACGACAAATTCGTCCCAATTCACAGTGGGAAGAAAATTGATGGATTTTATTTTGCCGCGCGCGATACGGCTGCGAACGGTCGCGCCATAGAACATACCTGGCAATTCCATATCGTCGACATAACGGGATGCGCCAGTGACTTTGTCGCGTCCTTCCAGTCGCGGAACCGATTTACCGACAATGCGATCATTACTCATGCTCATAGATCTGCGAAGTTATGCCGGGAGCTCGCGCCCCTCCGGCTTTCCGTGGAATGCGTCATCCGCGAAAACGAGCCTACCGCGAACATACGTAGCCTTCACCTGGCCTTTCAATTTTTCACCGAGGTACGGCGAAAACGCATGCCGGTGATGAAGTCGCTCTCGTGTTACCAGAATTTCGCTAGTCTCATCAAAGACCACCAGATCGGCGTTGTAGCCTGCCGCGATCTTGCCCTTCTCCCGTTGGCAGCCAACCAATTTTGCGGGCGCTTCCGCCATCCAGCGCGCAATGTCCCTAAGAGAAAATCCTCGCGCGCGAGCTTCGGTATACATCACTGGCAGCGCCACAGACAAACCGGTAATCCCGCCCCACGCCGTTCGAAAGTTCCCTTCAGCGAATCGTTTCATTTCTGGCGGACAGGGCGAATGATCGGTGGCTACCAGATCGATCGTTCCATCCTTCAGGGCATTCCACAACTGTTCGCGATTTTCAGCGCCGCGAATCGGTGGAGCGCACTTGAACTGCGTCGCTCCCCGCGAAATCGTTTCGGCTTGGAAATGCAAATAGTGCGGACAAGTCTCCACCGAAACGGGAAGTCCTTCAAGCCGCGCCGCGCGCAGAACGGGAAGAGCCTGGGTCGCCGAGAGATGCACAATATGTAAATGAAATTTGTATTCGCGGCACAGCGATATCAGAAGTTTTATCGCAGAGATTTCCGACTCGTCTGGTCGCGATTGCAGATACGTTGGATACTGAGTCCAATCGGCTTCTTCCAAATTTTTTGTGGCCGCATCGATACAATCGGGGAGCTCCGCGTGCACCAGTAGAGGCAAGCCTGTCTCTGCAACGTAGGGCAAGGCTTCGCGCAACTGCTGTTCGGTAACCATCGTAAATTCGTCGATACCCGGATGGACCAGAAAACATTTAAAGCCACGTACACCCGCGCCAGCAAGCTTGCTGATGTCCTGCTGATTGTCGGCCACCACTCCTCCCCAAGCGGCCCAGTCCACCCAGCACCGGCCTTTCGCCGCAGCCCGCTTGGCTTTCAGTGCGTTGACAGCAGTAGTGGCCGGTACGCAATTCAGCGGCATATCCACTATGCATGTAAATCCACCCGCAGCCGCCGCGCGCGTCGCAGTCTCGAACCCTTCCCATTCCGTGCGGCCGGGGTCATTGATATGAACGTGTGCGTCGATAAGTCCAGGCAGAATAGCTGCTTCCCCGTAGTCAATAATTTTAGCTTGCGGCGGAACTTGATCGAACGTTACTACATCGCGGATCGTTTCTCCTTCCACGAGCACGCCGCCCGGACGAATTCCTTCAGCGGTTACGACGCGTCGCGAAAGGAAGGCTTGCAAATCCATGTAAGCAGCGAATCTCCGTGTAATCTTCTTTCAGTTTAAGGTAACTCGCCTAAGCACATCTGCAGTTTTTCGAATCCCCGCAAGTCATAATTCGAACCGGACAACTTGCATCCAGGGCTTATACTTGCTGCGCTAAAGAGGCGCCGGCAATTTTGCCATTCCCTTTGAACCACGCCATGCATTTTTGTTTTTATCGGAAGGCGGAAGGCCCGGCGGCAACCGAATATGAACAATCCATTCATGGCGCGGGCTATTCAGCTTTCGATTGAGAACGTTCACTCCAGCAACGGCGGCCCATTTGGCGCCGTGATCGTAAGAGACGGCAAAATTATTGCCGAAAACGTGAATCGGGTCACTTCCACCAACGATCCGACCGCTCATGCGGAAGTCCTGGCCATTCGCCAGGCCTGCACAAAGCTGGGAGTTTTTGAGTTGCTCGATTGCGAGCTGTACACCTCTTGTGAGCCATGCCCCATGTGCTTGGGCGCTATTTATTGGGCGCGCATATCGCGAATTTACTTCGCGAATTCGGCTGAGGATGCCGCTGGAATCGGTTTTGATGATTCGTTTATTTACCATGAATTAAAACTCTCACATGCGCAACGCCGGATTCCAACACGACAGATGATGCGCGAAGAAGCGTTAGCGGCATTTCGAGCCTGGGCGGAAAAGCCGGACAAGATTGCCTATTGAGATTCCCGTTTGCAGATTGCGTGCCCGCTATAAATGCCGGCGACTACAGTGATGGCCGTGTATAACTTCCTTCCAGCTAAAGCGGGGAATGATTGATCGATCGCTATTTCCATCTGACCGAGAACCAAACTTCTGTAAAGCAGGAACTGCTCGGCGGCGTTACTACTTTTATAACCATGGCGTACATTGTCGTGGTGAATCCGCAAATTCTGGCGCAAGCGGGAATGCCTGCGGATGGCGTCATGTTTGCCACGTGTTTGTCGGCTGCAGCCGCAACTCTGGTCATGGGGCTGTACGCCAACTATCCAATTGCGCTGGCTCCAGGCATGTCGCTGAACGCGTACTTCACCTATTCCGTTTGTCTCTCCATGCATGTTCCGTGGCGCACCGCACTCGCGGTGGTATTTTTTTCGGGAGTTCTGTTCCTGGTCCTTACCGTCACGCGGGTCCGCGAGCAGATCGTCAATGGCATGCCCGATTGCCTGAAGCATTCGACAGCGGCTGGAATTGGGATGTTCATCGCTTTTGTGGGAATGCGTAATGCCAAGCTTATCGTTTCCAATCCCGCGACTTTTGTGAGCCTGGGCAGCTTTTCGGATAAGGAAGTACAAACTGCATGTTTCGGACTGGCATTGACCCTGATTTTGATGGCCAGAAAAATTAACGCCGCCATTCTGATCGGTATCGTCGGCACTGCGCTGCTGGGCATGCTGCGCGGTATTTCCAGCTGGCCTTCGGCGATCTTCTCAATGCCGCACCCATCCTCCACATTTTTGCAATTGGATTTTCGCTCAGCCATCCATCTCGGTTTTCTGGAGATTCTGTTCGCGTTTTTGTTCGTCGACCTGTTCGATAACGTGGGGACGCTTGTTGGCGTTTGCGAGCAGGGAGGTTTCGTCAAGGACGGCAAAATTCCTCGCGTCGGCCGGGTGTTACTGGCGGATTCCATTGGAACAATTTTTGGCTCGCTCACGGGAACTTCCACGGTGACCAGTTACATCGAAAGCGCCGCCGGCGTAGCCGCTGGCGCCCGCACGGGCCTTAGCAATGTGGCGGTGGCCGGATTATTTCTTATCGCCATGTTCTTCGCCCCACTGGCCACGGCGATCCCGGCCTACGCGACCGCTCCCGCGCTTATCCTGGTGGGCGTTTTAATGGCGCAATCCATCGCGCATATTCGCTGGCAAGAGTTCAGCGAGGCGCTGCCAGCGTTCATCACCATGTTGGTGACGCCTCTTACCTTCAGCATCGCCACCGGTCTCAGCTTTGGAGTTATTTCCTATGCGGTCGTGAAAGCCGCCGCCGGGAAGTTTAAAGAAATCAACACGCTGGTTTGGGTGCTGACCGTTTTGTTTATTCTGCGTTACGTGTACCTTGCGTCGGCCTAAATTTTTTACCACTGCCAAGGCCCGTGACGTGGATTCTGGATTTTCAGCAGAATCTCGCGAGGGCCACTGTCAGGCCTGCGTGTTAAACTTTGTCGCTCTAGCAGTTTCGTTCCCAACCCGCGATCAGGAGTGAGAATGCAATCTTTGCGCACTTTATATCTCACCAGAATCTTATTAGCCGGCCTGCTGATGCTTTTGGGCGCATTCCAAGGATTGGCGCAGGAATCAAAACCCGCCAGCTACTCAGATGTTTTCGACAAAAAGGAAGTAATGATTCCCGCGCGCGACGGCATCAAGCTGCATACCGAGATTTATACGCCAAAGGGCGCAGGGCCGTTCCCGATCATTTTTGAACGCACACCGTACGGAATTTCTGCACCAGACAAGAGTTACAGCCGGTCGTTAAGTCGCTATGCGGACATGATTCCCGAAGGCTACATTTTTGTATTTCAGGATATTCGCGGACGCTACGGTTCTGAAGGCCAATTCGTGATGAACCGCCCAATCCATGACCCTTCCGACAGCAAGGCGTGGATGAAAGCACGGATGCCTACGACAGTATCGACTGGCTGGTAAAAAATGTTCCGCACAACAACGGACGCGTGGGCATGGACGGTATCTCTTACGACGGCTTTCTCGTCACCATGGGAATGATCCACCCGCACCCGGCGCTGAAAGCGGTTTCAGAGCAGGCTTGCATGGGCGATACCTTCCTGGGCGACGATTTCTTTCATAACGGCGCTTTTCGGTTGAGTTACGGCTTCGAATATGTGGCCTTGCTTGAGAGTTCCAATGAGAATTTCAGTTTTAGGTTTGACCGCTTCGATGTGTACGACTGGTATTTGCGCATGGGCGCCCTATCCAACGCCAACGAAAAATATTTTCACGGCGCTATTCCGACATGGAACGATTTCGTCGCGCACAATAGTTATGATGAGTTCTGGAAAAAACATGCGGTGGCGTACGGACTGAAAGAAACGACGGTGCCGGTTTTGAACGTCGCGGGATGGTGGGATCAGGAAGATTTTTACGGGCCGATGTTCACGTATGAAAACCTGGAAAAATCCGACACCAAACATCTGAATTATTTGGTGGTGGGCCCTTGGAATCACGGTGGATGGGGTCATGGATCGGGAAATGCGCTCGGCGCGATACCGTTCGGCAGCGATACCGCAGTTTATTTTCGTCAGCAGGTGGAAGCACCGTGGTTCGCCTATTGGTTGAAGGACAAGGGAAGTCTGCCGCTCAAGGAAGCGTTACTTTTCCAGACGGGCACTAACATCTGGACCCGTTTCGATGCGTGGCCGCCCAAAGAGGCAAAACCGCGGAATCTTTATTTCCGTGAAAATGGCGCGTTGTCGTTTGAGACTCCGCAATCGGACTCCAACACTGAGTTCGATAGTTATTTAAGCGACCCCGCGCATCCTGTGCCCTACCGGCATCGCCCGGTGGACAGCACTTATCCCGAGGATCATCCCGGAAGCTGGTACACCTGGCTGGTGCAGGATCAACGGTTTGTTGACGAACGTCCAGATGTTCTGACCTGGCAAACCGGAGAATTGACAGAGGACCTGACAGTGGCAGGAAATGTGACCGCCAAGCTTTTCGCAGCGACAACCGGCTCAGACAGCGACTGGGTCGTGAAACTAATCGATGTATACCCAGAAAAGTATTCGCAGGATTGGAAACTTTCGGGTTATGAACTGATGATCTCGGACGAAATCTTTCGCGGCCGCTTCCAAAAGTCAATGGACAGGCCGGGGCCACTGCAAGCATTAGCGATCACCCCATTCACAATTGACCTTCACAGCGCAAATCATGTGTTTAAAAAGGGCCACCGCATCATGGTGCAAGTGCAAAGCTCATGGTTCCCGCTCTATGACCGCAACCCTCAGAAATTTGTACCCAATATTTTTGAAGCAAAGGCCAGCGATTATCAAATCGCTTATCAGTACATTTACCGCTCCAAAAGCTATCCGTCGAGCGTGCAAATTTCGGTGTTGTCAGCAGGCGTAGGTGCGGAATCTGCGAAATAACAGGAGCTAGGTTTTGGCGGAAGTACGGGCACGGAAGTTCTCGACGGGAGAGGCATAGGATCGAAGCCCGCGCCCAATAGGAACACCTCGTATCCAGACTTTGGCTCGAAGGGTTCATATTGGACGCGGGGATTCGATGGTTCTTGGGACTATGGGTCTTAAAGGTTTTTCCTTGAAGGCCTCCTTATCGACTTAAAAGGACTACCGGGACCACTTCGATTTCGGAAGCGCACCCGGATAACCGATAGATACGCGAGGAAGTGGCAAGTGTCAAAAGACCTTCTTATGACTCAATAACCCGCTGCCAATAAAAGAGTTAGTGTCGCGAGTGACCCAAGGTGTGATATAGTCCCGCTAACTTTATAAGGGAACAAATTGGAACCAGAAGTCAAACCAATCCCTGCGGTACGCTTTGGCCTCTTCGACGTGGACCTTGTCCACGGGATCATCACCCGCCAAGGTACTCGGCTAAAACTCCAGGACCAACCGTTTCGTATCCTCACAATATTGTTACAACGGCCCGGGCAGATCGTTACCCGCGAGGAGCTGCGCCAGGCCCTTTGGCAAGAAGGCACGCACGTTAATTTCGATGGCAGCATGAACGCCGCACTTAAGAAACTGCGTTCCTGTTTACAGGACGATGCCGAGAACCCCCGTTTCATCGAAACGGTGCCTCGCCAAGGCTACCGTTTTCTTGCTCCAGTACACCAGATTCACCCTCGCGTGACCGGCGCGGGCGCCAAGCCCTCCGTTACGACAACCGACCCGGACGCGGTGGAAATCCACCTTTCGATGCAGCCGGCGTTTTCCGCGGAGCGCGCCGCCGAACTGCAAAAAACACGACGAAAAGAACAAAGTGCCAGGCGGTGGTGGGACATAACGCTATTGACCGTCGCTATCCTGTTTGGCTCCTGGCTATTCTTCTTCATCATTTATCCGATTCCACACCCCAGCGTGCAACGAATGGTGCGCATTACCAACGCTGGGGACATTGACGAGACTGGTGGCATTGTTTCGGACGGCAGCCGAATTTTTTTCCGTGAGCGTTTCGGCGAGCGCTGGCAATTAATGCAAACCTCGGTTGAAGGAGGAAACGCAGAAGCGGTCGCGGCTCCATTCGCCAACACCCGGCTGTTCTCTATCTCGCCTGACCATTCTGTATTTCTGATCGGAGAGTTTACCCGTCCAGATGACGAAATGACCCTCTGGCTGTGGCCTGTGCAAGGAGGCGCGCCGCGAAGATTAGGAGAAGCTACCGGACGTGACCCGGCATGGTCGCCCGATGGCAGCCACGTTGTCTTCGTGCACGACCGCAGCCTCTTCACGGTGCGTCCCGATGGAACTCAACTTCACGAAATCGCGCGCCTCAATGGGCGCCCGCACTCGCCGGCATGGTCACCCGACGGAGAAACGATTCGTTTCCACAATGAGAGTGGAGGAAACGACGCTACCTCTATTTGGGAGGTAAATGCTGACGGCAGCAAACTACACCGCATCCTTGCCAGCGCTACTCAACCCTTTTCGCAATCCTCGGGTCAGTGGACCGCGGACGGAAAATACTTCTTGTTTTCCGGGTGCCAAAATAATGAGTGCAATCTGTGGGGCATGCGAGAAACGTGGAACTGGTTCCGGCGGACAAACCAGGGACCGGTGCAGCTCACGCGCGGGCCAGATTCGCTGCACGTTTCGATCCCAGCGCAAACCGGCTCGCGAGTGTTCGCGTTCAGCTTACGATCGCATCGCGAACTGAAGAAAATCGATCCGAAAACGAATAATTCGGTTTTTTTAATGCCAACCCTGCGAGCGGATGAAGCGGTAGTTTCTCCACAAGGCCAATCGCTTTTATATGTGGACCGGCCAGGCGGGTCGCTGTGGCTCAGCAGAATGGACGCCAAGAAACAATTGCGCTTGACTGATGCGCCGCTGGTGGCGACCGCGCCCAGATGGTCGCGCGACGGAAAGCGGATTTTATTTACGGGCGTACAACCGGGCCGTGCGCGGCAAATTTATATCTTGTCGTCGGATGGAGGAGGCTTGCGCGCGGTTTTACCGCAAGGACGTGAGGGAGCGTCGGCTGATTGGTCTCCGGACGACACGCAAATCGTGGTCAGTATGCGGGATTTAAAAATTCCGCCAAAGTTTGGAATTTATCTGTTCAAGCCCCAGACCGGAGAATTCACTATATTGCCTGATTCCCATGGATTTGCGGAACCGCGGTGGTCTCCGGACGGGCGTTATATAGCGGCGCTGGACGAAAGCAAACATCATCTGGTGCTTTACGATTTTCAGACCAAGAAATGGAGTCCGTTGGCGGAAGGCGGCCTGATCGGTATTCCTTATTGGTCCGATAACGGCGAATCGATTTATTTCCAGGATCAACTTGAAAAGGAACAATCGGTCTATCGCGTAAACGTTGTGGGCGACCAGCCGCAACGCGTGTACGGTTTTGGGGATGTCCTGCAAAGCCCGGCGCACTACCTGTTCAACGGACTAGATGCTAAAGGCGGGTTGTATGTAACCGTAGAGCGCGGGCTCACTGACATTTACTCTCTGGACCTGGATTTGCCTTAGGGGCGACCAGGTCTACTGTCATTCGAATACAGGCTTGGGCGCGAATTTCCGAGCAATGTTGCCGCCGAAGTACCCACCACGCGGTCATATTTTTGTAACATTTCTAAACTTTAGATTAATTGTGTGGACAGTGAGTGGATCCTTTCTAGTTATGTGCCAAAAATCGCGGTATTCACACGGGGTTTATTGGGTGTGTGGGAACTTTATTGAAAATGCTGCGTACTTTAAACCAAAAGGCGCCACGCTACGTCTATATGTAACAAGGGTGATGTCAATGACCACGGGAGTGGTTCCCATGCAGGCAAGGTACGATCCGACCGGCACCGAGAGCAGCCCGCTCTCGTCGGGGCGCTATATCCGCTTGGGTCCATTTCAAATCGACCAACAACGCCAGGAGATTACAAAAAACGGGGAAAAGCTAAAATTACAGGGAAAAGTGTACCGCGTGTTGATGACCCTGCTTGAAAAACCCGGCGAGGTGGTTACCCGGGAAGAACTGCGCCAGCGACTGTGGCCAGCGGAGACTTACGTCAATTACGATGCGAATGTTAACACCACCGTGAATAAGTTAAGGCTGGCGCTGGGAGATTCCTCGGACAAGCCCATTTACATCGAAACAATTCCGCGAAAGGGCTATTGCCTGTTGGTGCAGCCGGAAATATCCGAGACGTCACAGCCAGTCATCAACTCGGTTTCTGAACGGGGCGAGTTACTCGCAAAGCTTTCTGAGAATAATGATGCCAAGCCAAACGCGGCTATGTGGAACGTCGCGGCGATCCTCGGCCTACTGTTGGTGGGAATACTGCTGGGCGCGGGCTTGACGCGATTGTGGATTACACACTTTGCTCCGATGGGTCCCTGGCAATAAAACAAATAGCTTTTGTTGGCCGTTGCGGAAACTTCGCGGGTGCTGAACAGCTTTGCTGCTATCCGCTCGCCTTCGCGCCGTAGTGCTGTCTATTTCTATTCCGTGTAGACTTTCCTCCTTATGCTTACTGCGATCACGCGCGGCGTCAGCCCGGCGATGGGAAATTGCCAGTTGACCTTCGTAGCCCGCGCTCCGATCGATTTAGCCAAGGCCGTTGAGCAGCATCGAGCGTACGAGCGACTGCTGGAGAAATTTGGCGCCAGAGTCATTTCTCTTCCCGCTGAACCGTCACTCGCGGACTCCATGTTCGTCGAAGATCCGGCAATGGTGCTCGATGAGCTAGCGTTAGTATTTCCGCTAGGTACGGAATCACGACGTACAGAGGCAGCGTCGATTGCAAAGGTGTTAACTCGGTTTCGTGAACTGAAGTATGTGCAGCTGCCCGGCACGGTAGAAGGCGGCGATATTTTGCGCATCGGGCGTCAACTTTTCGCGGGGCTCTCTAAACGCACGAATGAAGAGGGCATCCGGCAATTGCAATTGATCCTGGAAGAACACAGCTACACCGTCACAGCCGTGCCGGTGACCGGATGTTTGCATCTTAAATCTGCGGTGACATTCCTGGGACGCAATACGCTGCTTGCCAATCGAGAATGGTTTGATGCGTCCTGCATGTCCGGCTTTGAATGGATCGATGTGGCACCGGAAGAACCACATGCCGCGAACGCTTTGGCCCTTGGCGACGCGGTAATTTTGCCGGCCTCTTTTCCGTTAACGCGCGCGCGAATTGCAGAGCGAGGATTCGAGGTTTTCCCGCTGGATATTTCCGAGCTGCAAAAAGCGGAATCCGGGCTAACCTGCTCCAGCCTTTTGTTCGATGCGAAAATTGAGTAAAGCAAAAAGCCACCTGATTAGCGGGTGCCCTTCATAATTGATCGGCACCACACGTAGACCTAGCAGATCAGTCGGGCTTTTTAATGAGCGGACCAGCTTGCTCGATACTTCCCGGCACCAGGACGGTCTTCACCTCAGTCTTTTGCCCAGCCAGTAAATTTATCTCTGTGTCATAGGTGCGATAGCCGGGCAGTTCCACCTTTATGCGGTGTCTCCCCGGACTGATGAGCATAGAACGGAATTTTCCGCCGAATTCACTGGCATGGCCTACAAATTTATCATCAAGAAAAACAGCGGCGCGCTTGGGCTCGATGTTCAGTTTCAAAGTTGCGGTAACCTCAGGTGAAACTGCACGCGGGCTCTTCAGCAGCACGGCATTTACGATTTGCACCTGACCTGGCTCGACGACAACTTTCTTTACAAAGTCGTCATAACCAGCTTGCCTGATGATCACTTCGTGCTCACCCGGCAACAGCATGATTTTTTTGTCGCCCTTTAATTCCTTCAAATAGCCGACGTAATTCCCGTCGACCCACACCCCGGCGTCCTTTTCTATCTTTGTCGTACCTTCAAACTTGACCTCTCCCATAACTTTGTTCTGT
>Ga0073928_10007191_pt1 | contig 14577 bp, 20 predicted proteins | sample PaiPotPPA55metaG_FD_76969 | JGI IMG/M metagenome (GOLD analysis project Ga0073928, IMG submission 76969) | Iron sulfur acid spring bacterial and archeal communities from Banff, Canada, to study Microbial Dark Matter (Phase II) - Paint Pots PPA... ... | reverse complement strand
CAGAGGGGAAGAGCGTTTGAAGCAATCGCAAGTCCCCCGGCCGCATCGGAGGGTCGTCGTGGTCACGAAGATCAAGCAAGGTTCGTTGGTCGTTTGCCTGTTTCTATTTCTATTCGTTGTCATTGGGGCCGGCCTGCACCTCAACCCGGGCGGGGCTTTTCTCGCCGCGGCAACAGGCACGCCCCTGGTAATTCATGTTTTCAACCGACAGTGGGCGGGAAGGGCAGCTCACGATCCACAGCTCTCATCAAGAAATCCTGGTTCCGTGCGCCACGTAGCAGAAGGACATGAAGCGGACCACACCGCGCCCTGCGAGATTGACACCGTGGTCCGACAGTGAGCATTCAGATGGGTGTTCGTCCGGAAGAAGCGCAAGCGGTCACTGTCGTCAAGCGGCCACCAGAAGCGTGGATGTCTCTGATGCCGTCCCTATCTGACTTGGCGTTCCTGACACCGATTCTTGTGCTGTTCTGGTGCACCACGGGTGTGGGATGGCTGCTCACCGATTCCGACACTGGATGGCACATCCGAGCCGGGGAATGGATATTGCAGAACCGGCGGGTCCCCGCGACCGATCTCTTCTCATTCACCAAAGCCGGCCAGCCCTGGTTTGCTTGGGAGTGGCTCTCAGACGTTCTGATGGCGGTTATTCACCGACATTTCGGTTTAGCCGGAATTGTTCTTGTGAGCCTGCTGCTCCTGGGGGCTACGTCGGTCTGTGTTTACAGGAGCACGCTGGAGGAATCTCGCCATAGGGTGATTGCAATTGTTCTGACCGGACTCGTAATGGCGGCAAGCACGATACATTGGCTCGCTCGACCACACCTCGTGACTCCGCTCTTTGCCACGGTGTTTTGCTGGGCGCTGAACCGGACGGAGAGAAAACGAGGCCCCGCTGTTCTCTTGGCTCTGCCCCTGCTCACGATCCTTTGGGTGAATCTACACGGAGGATTTTTCGTCGGAATCGTTTTGCTCATTACCTATGCGATTGGAGCGGTGGGCGAAGAACTGGTCCACAGAGCAAGCCACAATGCATGGGTTCGAGCGCGAAGCTATGTCTTGGCGGCCGCTGCGTGTGCGGTGGCCAGCCTCGTCAACCCCTATGGATATCACTTGCATGTCCACGTTGCTCGGTATCTCGGGGCGTCGTTCTACCTTCAGCGCATCAGTGAATTTCAATCCATCGACTTTCATTCGTTCACTGCGGCGTATTTCGAGACGCTTCTGGTGCTGGCCATCGCGGCGGCGGTCTGGCAGTTGGGCGCGGGAAGATTGGTTCATGTGCTGCTGCTCCTGAGCTGGTCACATTTGGCATTGTTCTCGGCACGAAACATTCCGATCTTCGCGGTTGTTGCAGCGCCCGGCATCGGCCTGGCGGTGCGTGAGTGGTTGGAGTACGCGGGGTCACATTGGCCTCTGCGGTGGCCGGGAAAATTAAGTGTGAGCCTTGCAGAAGTCGAGGCCGGACTGCGAGTCATCGCGACCAGTCCCAAGAGATGGCGTCCGCATTTCGTGCCTTGTTTTGGTGTGCTTGTGCTGGCATCGCTCCTCGCCCATCCCGGTCGCATGAAGATCTTGCAAGCGGAGTTTGACCACGAACGCTTTCCAGTCGATGCAGTGACTTTCCTCTCGGAGAAAGAGTCGGGCTCACCTATCAGGCTGTACTCGAGCTGGCAGTGGGGTGGATATCTGATCTACCGCCTTTGGCCGTCGCTTGCGGTCTTCGATGATGGTCGAACGGATTTCTATGGACCCGCCTTCGTGGAAGAAGGATTGCGAGTGTGGGACGCGTGTCCGGATTGGTCCAATATCTTTGAGCGGTATCGCGTAAATGGTGCGCTCCTTCCTGTTGATTCTGCCCTGGCAACCGTGTTGCGCGAAAGACGGGACTGGAAGCCCGTTTATCAGGATCGCATTGCCGTGCTTTTCGAGAGGACCGAAAAAGCGAGGTGAGGTTCCGTGGGGAGGTTTTCGATGTCGGAAGCAAAGGCAATTACGAGTACCGAGAGCGAAGGAAATCACACGAATCCGTGCAACGATGGCGGCAACAGGTCGGAGGAGTCGCGCGGGACACCAGCAGCGAGGCGCCGCCTTCCGGACGAACGGCACAGCTTGACTCATCATTTCTCAGTGGGTGGGCAAGAGGGCTACGTCACCATCGGCCTGTACGAAGATGGCCTTCCCGGAGAAATGTTCATCAGGATGGCCAAGGAGGGATCGACCGTTTCCGGGCTCATGGATTCCTTCGCCACCGCAGTGTCTCTAGCCTTCCAATATGGCGTGCCGCTGCAAGTGCTCTGCGACAAATTCAGCCACACACGCTTTGAGCCAAGCGGTTGGTCCGGAAATCCAAAGATTGGCTACGCCAAATCGCTGATGGATTACTTGTTCCGCTGGCTCGAACTGCGCTTCTTGAAAGGTGAACAAGGGATTCTGTTTGAGTTGCCGAAACCGGTCGTGCGGCAGCCTGAGTCGGGCAGCGTGGTCAAGGCACTAGGGCAGGTGGTCGGCTTAGGAGATTCACCCACCTGCCAGTTCTGCGGCTCGTTGATGGTGAGAAACGGTTCCTGTTATCGCTGTATGGAATGTGGCAGCACGAGTGGATGCTCGTAAATGAAAGCACCCGGAGTATGGCATGGCAAAAAGCGTGAACAAGGTAATTTTGGTGGGAAACGTAGGCCAGGATCCTGAGGTCAAGTACACGGCCAGTGGAGTTCCTGTCGCTAGGCTGAGTCTCGCTACGAACGAGAGATTCAAAGACAGGAACGATCAATGGCAAGACAAAACAGAATGGCACAGCGTTGTGGCTTGGCAACGTTTGGCGGAGATCGTGGGCGAGTACGTCTGCAAGGGCTCGAAGCTCTACATCGAAGGCAAGTTGCAGACATCGACTTGGGAAGACAAGCAGAGTGGCGAAAGGAAATACCGGACAGAGATCGTCGCGCGGGACATCGTTTTGCTAGGGTCGCGGGACGGCGGAGAAGAAGGAAGACCGGAAACGCCCGGCGAAAAATCTAACACTGAGCCGGCTGCTTCAGTAGTCGCGGACCCCGACATCCCTTTCTAAACTGATCGTACTGCCGAATGACGCCGCGTTGATTAGGTCCCGCCGTACTGACCCGATGATAATATGTGCAGCAAGGTAGGAGAGCGACCGTGAGCGTCGCAGATGTGCGTCGTGATCAGTTGGAAGGGCTAAATTTGAGAGGCTCAATGTTCACACCCAATCTGCAGATTCTTCCGCCAGCGCAACGACGGCTTTGGGACGAACTGGGACACACGCCCAAAGGGTTCGTGCTTTACGGGGGGACAGCTCTAGCCTTGCGACTTGGGCACCGTCACTCCGAAGATTTCGACTTCTTTTCCAACAAATCATTTGCTCCCGACGTTCTCCGCAAGGCGGTTCCATACCTTCAAGATGCCGAAATGAGCCAATTCGAGACCAACACCCTAACCGCTATCGTGGATCGGGGCGGGCCCGTGAAGGTGTCGTTCTTCGGTGGCCTGAGGCTGAATCGTGTCCACGAACCGGAAGTAGCCGAAGACAACCGCATTCAGGTGGCGTCTCTCCTCGACGTCGCAGCCACCAAGCTCACGACCATTCAACAACGAGCACAGGCAAGGGACTACGAAGATCTCGCTGCGATTGTCGGTTCAGGGATTAGTTTGGCCGAAGCTTTAGCGGCATCGGTTGCGGTGTACGGGAAAGAATTCAATGGGGCACTCAGCCTGAAAGCACTCACATACTTTGCGGATGGTGACCTGCCTAACCTCAGCCCTGCGACGCAAAAAAAGCTGCGCATGCTGGCCAGCGAAGTCAACTTGAGCAACATTCCCCGGGTGCAGGCCAAAGTCGGCCTGACTGGTGAGGAAGGCGTTCAAAGATGAGCCAAGCCGATCTGCGAAGAGTTGCCAAGAGAGTGGTGTGGTTCAAGGCGCCCGATGAGGCGTTAAAGGACGTGAAACTGTTCCTCGCGCACGTGATGACCTACGGTACTCTCAGCGACATAAGCACGGTACTGCAGGATTTCTCGGAGGATGACTTCGAGGCAACCGTCAACGATCCACCGCCAGGAGTCTTCGATCGCCGTTCCTGGACCTATTGGAACGTGAGGTATCATCGCGAGCCGGTTCCACCGCTGCCACAGCGGAAAATCCCTGCGTAATACGACCTAGCACACAAACTTGGTCGTGCGCGGATGAAAGGTGCGAGCAGGGGTCTCGCACAGCTGTACCGCACGTGCCCCACCCCCCCCAGCCACTGCGTCTCCCGAAATAGCGTGCGCCGCCCGACGTTTGCACGAGAAAAGTGGCGGTCTGCACTCGGTTGAGCCCATTAAAGTTGAGGACCCCGAAGTGCCTAAAACAAAATTACAAGGAGGGAAGGAAACATGTTTGTCGAACTCATGCCATTGCTCAAAGAGCGGACGCTGCTGATCACAGTCGCGAGAGTTAACCAAAAAGTGAAGGTGAACGTGATCCCCGTAAAAGTGAAGGAAGGCGAGGACCACACTCTCACGACTCCCCTGAGCTTTACTGGGTCAGCCGAAGAGTTGGATTCAGAATTAGGCAGACATCTTGCCAGCTATGTCGACTCTCACCTCGCGCTCGGCAGCACCTTGGCCGAAGCCAAGGCGGAAATGGACGCGGCTGCCAAGGCGGTACGCCAGAAGATGAAGACAACGCAACAGACCTCGAAGCCTGATCCGGCCGTCGCGAAGAAGGACGAGTCACCGGGGCCGACAGCGCCCGCAGCCGATACGACACCGAGTCTGTTCGCTGCGCAGCAAAACGCCGAACCGACGACGCAGGCGGCGGGAGAAGAAGGGGGAAAAGCTACATCATGATCGACGCAAAAGTGCTGTCTCGAAGCTTTACGTACAACGGCGTGAAACTTCCGGACCCGGATCCGAGGATGACGCCGGAAGAAGTAAAAACCATCTACAGTCACCAATATGCCGAACTGGCCACGGCCGCAATCACGGGGCCAGAAGCCTCTGGAGAACAATTGCAGTACAGCTTTGTCAGAGCTATTGGGACAAAAGGGTAGCACTAATCGTGGCAGGGCTCAGATCCGCAAATACAAATTGATCGCGTATAACACTCTCGCCGACCGAAACAGGGATATCGACACTCAGCATTGGTCCTGCATAGACAAATGAGTGAAACTCGCCTTTCTCACCGCATGGATCGACTCCATCGGGCAAAGCGGCCAGCAGGTTGTCATCAAACTCGCGTCCGGCAAACGAAGCGTCGAGTTTCTGCGTGTCAACACAGGTCAACTTTGCCCGCATGCCAGAGGCGATCATCTCCTTTGCCAGGTCCCGAGTAGGCAGGCCCCACAGCGGAAATATGGGCTGCAGCCCGGTGTCTCTCATTTGTTTTTCGCGGTACGCGCGCACGTCTTCGAGAAACAGGTCGCCAAATGCGATCCCCTCGATTTCAGCGGCGACTACTCTGGCGCACGTCTCAGCCATAAGCAATTCGTACTGCTCATTGGAACAGGGCCAGGGCAGGGGGACATCCCAAAGCGGCAAACCGGCCGCCACGGCTTGCCGCTCGACCAGTTCGCGACGGACCGCATGCATCGCCACACGGTCCGCCTGTTCGTTGAACGTGGTCAGCAGTCCGGCGACTTCGTATTCTCCCCGCTGACGGAGAACATATAGACTCCACGCACTATCTTTGCCGCTGCTCCACGAAACAAGAACGCGCTTCATAGCCGATTCCCCGATTCAGACGCGAAATGCTACGGCCATCACGTACGCCCTCTACGATATGACCCAAGCTGGGCGGCACCGCAGCCTTCAGGCTGAAAGGAACTATTATCGCTGCTCCCAATGGGCCTGGATATGAAAAGGAAACGTAGCAGACGAAGAATTCCCCTCAAAACGGAAAGACGAGAGATCCTGCGAGACTTCAAGAAACTATCGGAAGACCGCGACTCGCGTACTCAAACTGTGCTCGGGAGGTTCTTGCAATGTCAAGGACTGCAGATGTGCTCGGCCCTGTTAGCGAGGGCGGTGGAGCAATGCTCTCGCTGGCATGGCGGGAAACGCCTGGCACCGCCAGGAGGGTGCTTGCCACCGACCGGGTGATGGCTCCGCTGTGTGAAGTTGTATTGCCTACCTTGGAGAAGGTTCCGACTGAACAGCGTTTCTCGGCAGATGACCGCGAGGTAATCGCGTTGGCGGAGATTCTGGTGAAATCCGAAATCGCGGTCGTGGAGGACTGGGAGGAGAGCGGAAGAGATGCGACCAAATACGTATTGCTGACTCTTCAGCGATGGATTCGCGACCGTGGCGGGGCGTCAATCCAGCGCCGTTTCGATCTAGATCTCACACTCAGCGACCGGCTCGTTGACTACTCGGATGAGCGTGGGCCAGAAGGGACGCTCTACCTGATCGTCGATCCAGATAGCGCGGCATTCGTGCTTCTAAACCCAACCCTTGAGTTGCTGGAAATAGATCCGCGTCTACCAGCCACCTTCTACAGATATTTCGCGGGATCACTTAACCGGTGGGTGCGAGTCTACGACTACCACGACGCCGAAGAGCGCGTGGACATGCTGCGCGAATGGTACGAAGGTGAAGAGAACCCCGAGCAATACGAAGTGCCGGACATTGACGGATGCACCCCAAAATGTCTGAAAGAGAGCCCTCTAAGTCTCCGGGGTCTAAAGAGATTGAGCCAGAGCATACGGAACAGGGAAGTACGGGCACTCGTCACTGGGTTGCTGGAACTGTGTTGGATTTCGAGACAGGCCAAACGGGCGGAATTCACCGAGGACATGGGAGAGCAGCTCATGGACAGCAATCCGCCGCTACCATGCCTGCTCGCCGCATTCTCATCTGGCGATGCCGTGGTGGGGTGTTTTGACGACGAGGCCCAGACTGCGATGGAAACGACTCCTCAACCTAATCTCATCATTCCCGTCAAGCTTTCCGACCCAACCAGCGTTCGCCAGGGGTTTCAGACGCTGGGCGTGGTGTGCGAGACACTGGCTGCTGCCAGCCGGCTGATTGACTTGATGCCGGGCAACGACGAGGGAGTAATTGATTGTGAGGACTAGCGATGAACGCGCACGTACGAATGGGAGACAACCGGACCTTCACGCTGAAACAGGCGGTGCTCCTTTATCAGGAAGGCAGCCGCAGCTTTGCCACGTTGCACGAGGTGAAGCACCTGCCCGACAAGGCACCGTACTTGTGCGCGGGCCAGTCCGTTACGACCGGCTTTCTTGAGACGCTCGCCAAAGGCTTGGGGGCAAGCATGGGAGCGGAGCTTTTGCCAGAACGTGTGCTGGCACGAACGCCTGAGCTGATCGCTTGGTGGAGCCGGGCGCAACCACGACTGATGTTCTTCGGCGACGGAAATGCCGAGGCGAAAAAGCTGAACGGCAAGATGTATCCGCACCCTGCATTGGTTTTCATGATTCACGGGCGGGAACTGTTCGTGCGCGCCTTCGCCGAAGACTGTCGGCCAACGGCCGATGTGCGCCTGCAAAACGCTCCTTATTGGAACACCGACGCGCACGGCCGAGTTTGTCTCGGCAGTATGCGAGTTCAGGAGGAGGTAAGCGTCGCCTCCCTGTCAGGATGGGAAAACGCGTATTTCGCCAGCGAATTTACCCATCCCAGTGGCGCCGTCCGACTGACGACTCATCCTGGCGGTTTTCTTGGCCTGTGGTCACGTTTGGCGGGGCGAAAGCACCGCTTTCCTGTGAAGTTTCTGGCTGACAGTAGGCAAACACTCCAGGAATTCGTCGAGAGAAGGTAAAGGATGAAGCCATGGAAACGCACCATATTCATCCCGAATTGTTGAAGCAGAAGGTGCGTGTGCTGGTCGTGGGATGCGGCGGCAACGGCAGCGCGATTGCCGCCGGGTTGCCGTACCTGCATCAGGCATTGCTAGCATACGGACACCCGGAAGGAATCCACGTCACTTTGCTCGACGCGGACGTCATCTCTCCCACCAACTGTGTGCGCCAGCCTTTCAGCCGATCTGAGATCGGTCTGTACAAATCTGTGGTTCTCGCCAACCGTCTGAATCTTTTCTGGGGTTTGGACTGGGAGGGAATTCCGGATCGGCTCGATCCGAAACGAAGGCTCGACGGCGTGGACATTGTGATCGGGTGCGTCGACACACGGTCAGGGCGGGCAATCATTGCAAAGTGCGCTGAAGGTTGGAGCGAGGTCGATTACTGGCTGGACTTGGGCAACAACGCTGACAGCGGGCAATTCGTGCTGGGAGAGCCTTTGAACCGGCGGAACCGACGGCACAGGGTGCGCCTGCGTACGGTCCCAGAACTCTTCCCCGAAGTCATCCAGGGCGAACTTGACGGAGATGGCCTCCCCAGCTGTAGTGCGGCAGAAGCACTCGAACGCCAAGAACCGTTCGTTAATCCGACATTGGCTAATCAAGCCCTCGCTTTGCTGGCACGGCTGTTCCGGTACGGGGCGATCTCATATCACGGTGCATTCGTCGATCTCTCGTCCCTACTCGGTGTGCAGGCGTTACGTATCGACCCGAAATACTGGCGACGATTGCGGAATCGCTACAGACGAACCATTCATAGTCAAACCTAGGGAAGGTGCCAGTGACTCAACGCATCTCCGGCGACCAGACAGGTAACGCAGTCCCGGGGTGAATATGCATCCCCGTCTCCTGAGGACCTTGGTGGCGATTCGAGTTCTGCCGATTTACGGAAGACGGGAGGCGCGCCGTCACGGATGTTTCCTCATGCCGTGGGAGCCACGCTGTGCTTATCGATTACGAATTTCGGCAGAAGGCACTCAAAGGAGGTCAGGCCAATGGTCGAGCAAAATTCTCCGCCTCCTTGCGATAGCGCCCGCGCTCCAGTGATTCCCCTGCCAATTGCGCTCTATGTCTCCGACGGGCTCATTTTCGAGCTCTACGACGGCGGACGGCCCTTTCGCAGTTTTTCGATCCGTTGGGAGAAGCTCGTTCCGGCGAAGGAAAACGAGCCAGAGGCAGCCTCTCAGAGTCCGCAAACGGTTTTGCGCATACACCAAGATTAGTTCCAGCGCACTGCTCCCAGCGCATCGTCAACGGCCCATCCAGCGCCGACTTCAACCCGATCGTCGATTGATGAGAAATGAGGATGGCAATGAAAATTCGTGTGTCAACCAGAGCCGCCTTGTTTGAGGAACGGAAACAACAACATATCGAGCGCGGCTACCGAATTGAAGATGAACGGCCCGTACCTGTGAACGGTCTTTGCTCCTTCATCGCCGTGAGGGAGATACCCGCTTCAGATTTATTTGGCGAAGCCCAGGCGCTCAATGGAAAACACGGTTCACGTGGTGATTGTTGAGGTATCTGATGTCGCTCAGAATCCGATTTCGTTTTGATGGCAAATGTAGCTTGCACCCTCGGTATGACCCTGGACGCGATGGACGACCACAACACGGGAATTGCGAAGGGTGTGAATCTCTGTACGTCATTCATCTTTACATCCGGATCGCAAAGAGAAGGGCCGGAGAAGGGAAGGGCATTGTGGTTCGAACGCCCACCCATCCGGAAGAACAGCTCGGAGTCGATCAGAACGCGCCGATTGCAGATATCGACCATAGCTGATTGCACTGCGGCAAGCAGGAATCAATGGTCCATTCGAAAGGAACAAGTGCTGCGCGGTTCTGAGGAAATTAGGCTAGTGGAGGAAGACGCGATGGAAAGCGATGCAGGTGACAAGAAAGATGTCCTGAGCCCACAGGAGGAGATTGCCAAGGTTGCCATACTTGCCGCATGCGACAAGCTTGCGAAAGCAGGCGTGACCTTCGTCGCAGTTCACTTTGATGGATATGGGGACGATGGCGCCACCGAGGATGTGAAGTGTTTCGACAGCGAATACTACGCATACGCGGAGCACGAAGCCGTTGACTATGACGTCCCGCATCTGCAGGAACACTTTGAAGCCTTGGTGCCGTTTGGTTACGAGAACGATTGTGGCGGGTTCGGAGACGTAGTCCTCGATGTGGCCTCCCGCAGGCTGACTGTCGAGCGCAACGATCGGTTCGAGGATTACACGACCACGACGTATGAGGTGTAGCCATGGCTCACCCACTCAAACACGCGCAGAGCAGCGCAAGGAAGTTCGGCGGAAGAGCGGAAGACTATCTGCCAATTCACAACTGGTTCGATGAATCGAAGGCATTCCTGGGAGACTTCCGTCATCGGGCCCTTCGCCATCATGCCGAGGGCATTTTCCTCGCGGAGAAATTGTTTGGCGTTGCCATCGTGAATAGCGACGGAAAGCAAGTCCCGGTCCGCTATGTGGGTGAGCAGCATGTCCGGGAAGATCTCGGACGAATTCCCACAGCTCAGGACTGGCTCTTGCAGATTACGCCCCAACGTTGGATGTACGGCCAGCGCCTGGACGAAGAAACGCCCATAACCAAGGAGGATCCCTTATGAGCGCCCCAAACGGTCATGCACAGAAAGATCGTGCCCCCGAATCCGGCGCGCCACCTGCGACGCTGGCACCCGGAGTTCTTCAGGTCCCCGAAGAACGGGTCAAAGAAATGGTGGCGGCATTGGAAGTACCCTTTGATCCATCGCAAATCGAATGGCGGGTGATGAACACCACAAAAGGTCTGCAGCCTCCACGTGGGCAAGTAGTCCCGTATGCCGACCAGCGGGCCTACACCGACCGGTTGAACGCACTCTTTACCCCGGCGGGCTGGACGCGCAAGTACACCATTCATACCAGTGCGAGTTTCGAACGAAGTAAAGACCAGAAGATTGCTGCAAAAGTGCTGGTCACTTGTGAGCTAACCGTCTTCGGACTGGGCTCGCATTCGGCCACGGGAGAAGAATGGGCCGATGATGATAACGCATGCACGAGTGCGGAAGCGCAGGCCTTCAAAAGGGCTTGCTCTTGTCTTGGCCTCGGCCGTTATCTCTATTACTTCACAGGAACCTGGGTTGACCTGGATGACCGGAAGCGACCGAAGTCCGTTCCGCAACTTTCCGGGTGGGCGACGCCGTCAGGTTGGTTGGAAGGCCTTCGGCCCCATTGCGCAAGTGATCCAAAGGCGTCCGAGCGAACAGCTGTCGGAAATGGCGGCAATGGCCAGCACAATGGCGGTGCGAGTGCTCTCCGGGACAGCATCCTCCGAGAGATTGAGCAGATGGAACAAACGTTGGGAAAGCGGATGTACCGAGGTTTACTGAAGAGCGTGGCGAGAGTCTGGAACCCCAAGGACATTCAGGACCCGGCGATCCAGGAAAGAGTAGTAATGCACATGCAGGCGGCAGAACGGGGCTTCCGCCGCGTAGAGGCTGCGCGGGACAAAGCCGGGCTAGCAGCTTACGCAGGAATTCTTCGGTCTCTGAAATTGAGTTCGCTTGAGCAAGTGGATAGTCTCAAGGCACTGCAGGAGATCGTTGCAGCCCTTGAGGACAGGGTAGCCCAGCCCAAACCAACGAAAAGCTAACGTGTGAGCCGCTTCAGGCGTGAAATGTGGAACGAAACACCGCAAAGGCTGGACACCAAGTGCTACAGCGTCGGCGCAAAGTAGCATTTGACTCCAACGGTGTCGGAACCTTCAATCTTCACATGGCCCAGCTTGACGTGCAGTTTCAGCGCCGCCTTGTTCGGACCTTCAATGCCAAACTTGTCACCCAACTTTTTCGCATAACGTTCAATCCAGAACGTCACCATTTTCGAAGCGTGTCCCTTCCTGCGCTCGTCGTTGACCACAAAGAGTTGGCGTAAGACTGCTGTTTTGTCTTCAGTCCAGATTAGAAAGCCAAGATATTTGCGCCGCTTCGCATCGAGACAGAGGGCGGCGGAGTGTTCGCTGGGATCTGCAAACTTGAACCTCGGATCGTCTTGCTTTGCCAATACCTGCAACACCCTCAGGATCAGGTGGTCTTTCTTAGACCGGCAGCGCACAAGGAGCAAGCCAGCCGCCACGTGTTCTGCGCGGCCCCGAAGTCCGCGATTCCACTTCGGGTCCAGGACTAGGCGTGGTTGGACGAATGTATTCGCGTGGGCAACCGCGACATAGTTGGAGCATTCAAGGTTGGAACAGAGAGGGCCGACAAGCCCAACGGTAGAGGGAACGAACGGCACTTCGTCGCCGCAGTGAGCGCACTGCGCGATCACTCTATTTTTCTTAACAATCCTGAAGGCGCCACGCAGACTGGACTTATTACAGGCGAAACACTCGGCGGTCTCATCCCGAATTCCGCAGAGTACGTCTTGGCAATCGCCACACTCGGGACAGCGGTAAAACGTGACCCTGCCGACCCTGCGCGATCTCCATCCTTCAACTCTTAGAACCTGGACCATAGTAGCAATCCCGTATCGGACCGAACCCGGCGTGATGCTTCAGCTTCTTGCGAAACCCAGTCGTAGGTCAAGAGTCATCTCTCGCGATGCTGGCAATTTGCGCTTCAGCGGACACAACCACCAGCCTATCAAACAGAATAATAGGTCGCTAAATGAGACCACATGGAAAAACCAAGTTGGGATTCTTCCCATTGCCGGTGCCGGAAGCCGAGCGCCTGAGGAATTGCCTGGCCTTCGTGCCCGAGTTCTCCGCGCTTGACCCGTGCGTGGGAGATGGCGTGGCGTTTACCCATTTGCTTAAGGGAACGCAGGCCCATCGTTACGGCATAGAAATGGACGCGCACAGAACCGAGCAAGCGAGAAACCTGGGAATCGATACGTTACAGGCGAATACTCTGGATGTGCGCTGCCCGGCCGAGACATTGTCTCTCCTCTACCTCAATCCTCCCTATGACCTTGAAAGCGGGCAGACGAACAATCAAAGGCTGGAGCTGGTGTTTCTCGAGCACACATATCGCTGGCTGAAGCCCGGCGGCGTCCTTGTGTTTATTATTCCACAGCCACAGTTGAGAGTCTGCGGAAGAATATTGAGCGAGCATTTTAGCGATTTGTTCGTGTACAGACTCACGGAACCTGCGAGCGTCCACTACAAGCAAGTTGCAGTTTTGGGCGCGCGGCGCAAGCGGCACCAGCACATTCGAGACTCCGCGCTCGCGGAGTCCCTACGCTGGTTGGAGATGCTGGCAGGCAAGGCCGATCTTGCAATTCTCGGCAACGCGCCCGTCCGCTATGAGCTCCCGCACTCCGGGCCAGTCATGCTCACCAATCTGGGGATTCCTTTGGATGAAGTGGAAGACCTGATCCTCGAATCGGTGGCGTACCGCCAAGCCAGCCGTGTGCTTCTACCCAAGCAACGGGATGTCCGAGGCCGTCCGCTCACGCCTCTGCATGGCGGACATGTCGGCCTCCTCTGTACCGCGGGGATGCTCAACGGAGTGTTCGGCGAGGGAGAAGATCGCCACATCGCCCACTGGCGTTCGGTGAAGTTCACCGACCACTGGGAAGAGGAGGAAGAAGATGGCACCAGGATCCTGCATGACCGGGAGCGGTTCTCTCACGAACTGACCCTGGTGTTTGCCAACGGAAAGACCCAGGTTCTCACTCACGAAAAGAAGGAGCCTGAATGAAAAACGCTTACGTTCGATTCGGTTGGCTCACTTACGTGAAGAGTACGGAGAAGACGACAACCAGTATCAAGCTACGACTCGACCGCTTCATTGGAGAAGTTTTGCCTGATCCTCCCCGGCAGGCCAAAGCCCATTTCATTTCCGTGATCGGCGGAGATACGCAGATCTCCGCCATCAGCGCGGCAATTTCTATGGGAGACCGGTTCATGGTGGAAGGCCCGGATGTGCAGCCAACCCGAGTATGTCTGGAGCGGAATGCGCAGTGCTTCAAAGGCTCCATCCAGCTTGCCGGGCGAAAGAAACCGCTGCGTCACCTCATCGGTATGTCAGAAGAGTTCGCCTCGGCCAGCATGTCTGCCAGCTCGGGACGGACTCTGTTGGCGGGCTCGGGCACGCGATTTGTTTGGGCTTCCATCGCCCACGTCTACGGTATTCCCGGAATCCCGGAATGGGCGGACTGGTTTGCGAACGAACTGGATACGCATCACGCGATAATTCATGCGCTTGGTATTGGATGCACTCCGGTGATTGTCAAAGGCGATAAAGAACAGTTTCTCGACTGGCTCAGTTGGGGAGTCGAAAGCGACGCGATCCGATTTCCGACACAGACCGGTTCGATCCGCTGGCCCAGCATGAGTCTCGAAGATATCTTCCCGCAAGCTGAATAGTTACCCCGCATCACATTTTTTCCTCTCTTCTCGTTTCGTCTTTTCCGTCCATTCCTTCCGCCCACAAGAGGGTTTCCATGCCTGAGCTATCGACCATCTACGACTACATGCGTGCTCACGCCAGTCTTCTGGGTGAGCGCATTCTTCAGGAGTATCCGGCACTTCACCAATTCGATGATCCGGTTTCGCCGCGGATCGAGGGGCTATTGCGAAAGCCTTTTCCCGCGCAAACCATCGCCATCATGGGGCTCGTCAAACGCTGGCAGGAGGCGCGGACAGGCATGGTGATCGCGGAATGCGGCACCGGCAAAACACTGATTTCTCTCGGCGCAATCCGTGTTCACAGCAAAGGAAGGCCATTCGCTGCTCTGGCGATGGTGCCGCCACATTTGGTGGAGAAGTG
>Ga0073928_10007190_pt1 | contig 14578 bp, 10 predicted proteins | sample PaiPotPPA55metaG_FD_76969 | JGI IMG/M metagenome (GOLD analysis project Ga0073928, IMG submission 76969) | Iron sulfur acid spring bacterial and archeal communities from Banff, Canada, to study Microbial Dark Matter (Phase II) - Paint Pots PPA... ... | reverse complement strand
TCTGCGTCACCCATTCCATCTTGTAACCAAATCGGGCCGACCATTCTGCGGAGGAAATAATCGAACCGTCGGTGCCCACAAAATCGAGGAAGTCGAGTTGATGCGACTGTGCTACGCCATGCGCGTCGTTCACATACACGGAAATATCCGCATTGGGACGGCTAAGATCGATCGCCATCCGCACGGTAGGCTCCGCTTCGGCAATTCCTTGCACGCGATGCAAAACATCGTGGCCGCGCCGGTCGAACTCTCGCTGGAATTGTTCCACCAGCGCATCCGTGTGCTGGCGATTCAGCTCGTCGAAAGCACGTCGCGTCGCCACCGTAACGCCCGCGGTCACCAAGGCAACCGACAGCAGTAGCGCCAGCATAAAATTCACGAAAAGCTTAGAGCGAAACGTCACAATTCCCCTTCTTGCTTAACTCCGGCGCCTTCAGGAGCGCTACCCGGCGAAAATTCATTCGTGCTGACAACTAGTGCGCGTCCGCCGAGTCAAGCCATACACCCGCAAGCGGCCAAGTTTCACCCGCGGCTGGCTGCTTCCAATCGCGCACGCGAGCGCTGATCCCATACACTTGCGGCATCCAAACAATCGGAATTATCAGCCCACTGTTCATGATACTTCGCTCGCAATAATAGACATCCTCTGGCGAAGCGCTCTCAGGGAGCGGGCTGTCAACAATTCCCGCCATCGGCCCCAGCGTCTCAATGAAGGCAGTGAGCGACACACGCGGAAGAGGTGACAGCATTCGCAAACGAACCAGGCGCGCATCAACACGGACTGCCTCACCAGGGCGAATATCTGTCCCATGTGCAGGCTTGTTTCCCGGGCTCAAAATTCCTCGCGAGGTTAAAGAAATGCCGGCCTCCTTCGCATTCACTACGATTCGCTCCGCCACGCTCTGTTCCAGCATATCAGCGGAATCATATCCCAACACCAACTTGGGTGACGCCGAGATTTGCGAACGAATTTCTTTCGCACTGCGCACGCCCGTCTCCGTGGAAAAAAGAAAGGCCGTGCCACTCGACCATTGTGGCAGCAGGCCTCCGGCGGGTTCGCCTTCCTTCTGCAAAATAAAATTGACAATCGCCGTGCGATCGACACACCGCGCAATCGCCTCCCGGACTCGCGCAGTTTCTATCCCCGACCGGCCCTTAAGAAAGACCAGTGCCAGCAATTCGTTCGGTTGTGAGGTGCTCACCCGCACGCCGTGATCCGCTGCCGGGCGCGCCTGCTCCGCAGGAATCTGCGCGAAGTCTGTCTTGTTGAGTTCCAGGTCCAGCACGCGATCGTGCGCCGACCGCCCCATCTGAATTTCAACGGAGTCCACAAAAGGCCTGCCTTCCCGATAATCTTCATTCGCCGTAAGCACCGCGCGCTTCCCGGGGTCCCAACTGGACACGCGAAACGCACCGCTCCCGGCCACGCCAACAAATATTCCATGTTCCCCGCGACGGTCGTATAGCAATGCATCCAGCTCCGTTTTAGCGTCAGCTTCCTCCGCATTCGCACCCGCTACCGCGGGATCGAGCGAAGTCACGGTCGCGCCAATCTCCACTTGGAGCGTGCCCCCGTAGCGCGGCCGCTTTGCAGTGTGCGAAGGTATGGCCGCCACAAGTACCGCGCTAATCGCCGCAAGATACAGACACAATCGAAGCTTCATACGTTCCTGTTTTCAGATTTCGGGAAACAGCTCGCGCAGATTTGCCGTCGGCGTTTCGCCACAATTCAAGGACTGGCCCAAGAAACTGGATTTTCGAGCTCGCCGAACTTTCCGGATTCCTTCCGAGATAAGCCTGAATCGAATCGGGTTCGGTCCAATCTCCTTGCCCGGTAACCAAAGTGAGCGGGCTGTCGTCGCAAACTGGCGCCAAAACAACATAATCCTCGACGTTGCGTCCTTGCACAGCGATGGACTGCCTTGGAATTTCAGGATCCCCGAGCGCTGTCACAGTCTTGCAGGTCACACTTTCTGGTTGTCGAAAATCTCCGGCGCACTCCGCGTCTGGCAATCGAGCTTTACCAGCCTGCAGATCGATCCGTCCGCGTATGTCGCGCTGCAGCGGACGTGCATGCTCCATAGTAATTTCGCGAGCCAACTTCCAATCCTTATCTGGAGACTTGTAAAACGAAAGCTTGCCGGCATCCAGGATGATCAGAATGGAAGTTCCATCGCTTGAACTGTCTGCAAGAATTCCAAAATCAACAATTCTCGATTCTTGTTCCCAAATTAATTTTCGGTGCAAAGTTAGAGGAGTTTCTGGCCCGCTCGCTTTTTGATTTGGCGCGGTAACGCTAACCATCACCACATTCTGTTTAACTCCGTCAAGAATCTCGGCAATCCAGACGTAACCGTCCGCGGATTCCGAAAATGTAACGTGCAGTGCCACGTCTGCCAGCGATTCCTTCGTGATCGGTCGGTTCCGGCGTGCCAGGTCGGCCACCAGCACACCCTGCAAGCCGTCAACATCGGCGGCGCTAAGCGAGGACATGTTTTTCACTTCAAGCGACAAACTTTGACCGCGCTTGGTAACCGCACCGATTTTGTCGGCTAGCGAACCCAAAGCATTCGTCCAAGCGGGCGGATGCAGCGTGGTTGTTTGTGCCCCTGCGGACACACCCGCAAAAACGAAAATCACGGAAATGATACCTGCGCGCAGGAGAGAGAATTGCGGAAGGAGCCGCATCGGCTTGTGCCAATTGCACAAAGCGTTGAGTCATAAGCATAGCACACCTCAGAAATAACCCCTGCGTTGCAACATCCTTGATCGAAAGCCAGCTTGTAGCACCGGAAAATGTTGCTTTACTTCCCCTTCACCAGCGGATCGAGTGCCGCGGAAGCCGACTTCAGCACGTCATTCGTAAAGAAAAACTTCCCATCGTTCGGCACCATCATGATTTGCACCTTATCGGAAAGCCTCTGTGCAACCGTGTACTGCACCAGAAGCGGGTTCGTTTTCAAGGCAGATGCCTCCAGTTGTAGCTGTTCCGCCTCCGCCTGCGCAGTCGCGCGAATATTGTGCGCTTCAGCATCCGCCATCAAATTGCGCCGCTCCAGTTCAGCTTTGCCATCGATCACTTTAGCCTGCGCCGCAGCCTCCGCGTTCTTCACCACTAGAATATTCTGCGTTTCCGAGCGCAGCCTGCTGCTCTCATCGTCCGCTTTGCTATTGATCACTTTCGCCTGCGCTTGCGCTTCGGCATCTTGAATGGTGGTTTGTTTGCGGGCTTCCGCTTCCAGGCGTGATTGCTCAATCAATTTTTGTTTCAACGGCAGCGTGTATTGCATCGAGTCGGACTCCGCCTTGGCCATCAACACGCGCGTCTGGGCGTCGGCCTCGGCGTGCTTGATCTGTCGAACCTTTTGAGCTTCGGCCTGCGATTCTGCGATCTTCACTTTCTTCTGCTCAATGCTTTGATCCACGGTCACACGGTCGTCCTCTTGTTCCTTCAGCAGTAAGCCTTGCAGGCCCTGCGCGTATTCCTCGGGTAGCTGAACTTTCCGCAACAACACTTCTTTCACCACGATGGAATCGCTGCTCAACCGGTCTGTAATGATTTGTGTCGCGCGCGCCCGGAACTCCTCGCGCTTGATGGCGAAGATGTCGCGTACCACATAATTCGGCGCCACCTCGCGAAACACGCTGGTCACCACGGGTGCGACGATCTCTTGATCGATCGGCTGCGGCAGATTCGCCTGCACGTAATCCAGCCGCCGCGGGTCAATTCGGTATCTCACCGTCACCGCCAGCCCCACTTCCAGCCCTTCGCGCGTCTCCACATTCAACACTTCCAGCTTTTCGCGCGTGCCCTCCGCGGACGAAGTCGAAAACACTCGATCGCGCACATCGTAAAGCTGTGCCCGGTCGACGAGCGGAGTAATGAAATGCGCCCCCGCGTACAGCGTCCCAGGCCGCACGCCGGAAATCTGGCTGATGCGTACAGCGGCATTGCCGTCAGGCACTACCAGCATGCTTTTCGCAGCAAGCGAGCAGAGAGCTGCCGCTACTATAAGCTTGGCCACTGCGGCCCACCGAATCGTCCGTCGAGATCTTTCAATTCGCAGCTGTGCTGGGTCTCCCGGCGAAGGCGAGGTGGTCGAGGTCGTCGTCGTTGGCAAAGCGGAGGTGTCTCCGCCCGGCTCGCCTGCAACCCTTTCAGCAGAAGGTTCTTTTGGCTTGAGCCACCGGCCAACCTGAAAGATAAGGAAAATGTCGTAAGCAACCAACAAAACGGCTGCCACGACGAAGACCGAGCTGAGTACGAATAGAAAGAATCTAAGAAATAACATATTGCCTCCTTTTCCTTGTCGAACTTCTCGTTAGGCCCACCGCCAACAACCCGTTCCTGATCTTCCGGGCGCCTCACAGCGATAACTGGGGACGGATCTGCTGCAAGTCCGTAGGGCGAAATTCAGGCTGCGCTCTTCCGCTCTCGGGCAATCAAGGTAAGTTCCGTGCCTTTTCTCCGCGTCCCGGACGTTTCCATCTCCGCCCGTTGCATTTCAGCCTTTTTGGCCGGCATCAGACGCATCAGCGCAACCAGCCCGATCCATTGAAGCGTCAGCGCCACCGCAAACGACATGAAAATTGCTACCAACACTTCCGCGAAATCAATCATGTTTCCCATCGCTGCCTCCTTGAATGACGCCGGGCGCAACGGTAGATGCATGGAGATAGCCACGTGTCAGGTTATTGAAAACAGGCGTATTATAAGCCAGGCAAGATAGCCACATTCGTGGTGTCTTACACACGCTGTGGGAGGCTGGACGCGAAGCGGCTGCTCGGGTATCTTAGGTTTCTAGAATTTCAGGCGAGGATCTACGCTATGGAATCCGTAAGTTTCATAACGCGAGGTAATGGTTCCTTGGCGCAGGCTGACGACCGTAAACCCTTCTGGCGTGCCTAATCGCGGTCCGTGCCACCAGTTCCCGCAAACTGCTCCGCTAGTGATGTACTGCGTGTTCTTGTAATTCACCACTTCGTTCACGTGAGTATGCCCCTGCAATACCGCTACAACGTTTGCATTCTCGAAAACTTCGAGCACGTCGGCTGCATTGGCGACTGTCATGGTGTTGTACTTGCGATCTGCGCCAACGACCTGGGTGTAGGCGTAGGTGGCAAACGCGGTGACTAGTGGACAGTGGCACACGGCGATAACCCGAGTGCCATGTTGCAAACCTTTCAGATCGTCCCGGAGCCAACGTAGCTGGTCTTCATCCACGCGAGCTTCCCACTGGCGATCCACAGTCGGCTGAATCGAGTCGAGCACCACGAAGTGATAGCCCTTGTAATCAAACGAGTAGTAGGTCTGGCCCATGCGGTCCTGATACATCTTCTTGCCGTACGCGGGATCGCTCGGTGTGACCCCGCTCTTCGCAAATACGCCGAAAACGTCGTGATTGCCAATCGCGTGGTGCAGCGGCATCCCCAGCTGCTGCTCGGTGCGCTTATAAAGGTCATACACCATCCCCGCGCGCACACGATTCACTTCGAATGCATCGAACACATGGTCCCCGCCCATAATCGCGAATTCCGGGTCGAGCGTGGCGATTTTTCTGAAGCACATGTCGCAGCCGTGCGCTGCGTCGAGTTCAGGCTGAATATGCGTGTCGGTGAAAAACACAAAATCGAAAGAACCTGCTGCAGGGGATCCCGCAGCAGCCGAAACAAAAGACGGTAGCGCCATGGTGGCGCCCGCCGCAGCCATCGTCCTCAGAAACTTTCTGCGGTCCATGGTCATCGTACTTTCTCGCGCGGAATTGCGTCCCTTCCCCGATACTAGCACAGCTCCAAAACTCCCCTTAAAGCGAGTGCCGGGCGATTGCTTCGGTAAAAGTGCAATGCACGCCCAGGCCTGTTAAAATCGCCTTAATGGAACGGTCACACGAACCCGCATCCTCGAGCGGTTCCCATCTGGGATCGGCATCCGGCCCACCGCCGGTAACGGCCCGAGATTCTGCACCCCCCACGGGTTTTCGCCTTGGGCGTGTTTTCGGTATTCCCATTTATTTGCACCCAAGCTGGTTCATTATTTTCCTCCTGATCACAGTTACGTTGCGGAACCAATTCACTTCAGACCATGCCGGCTGGTCTTCGGCGCAACTTTGGGCGCTCGGAATCATTACCAGCGTTCTTTTTTTCGCTTCTGTTATCTTCCACGAACTGAGCCATAGTGCGGTAGCAAAGCTCTATCGCATTCCGGTTGCATCCATCACCCTCTTCGTTTTCGGTGGTTTGGCGCGGATTTCTCGCGAGCCGGACAATGCCAAGCAGGAATTCAACATCGCCATTGCCGGTCCGCTTTCGAGCATATTTCTCTGCGGGTGCTTCTGGCTGGTCGCTCATTATTTTCACGGGAACGAGATGGTGCACGCTGCGGTCGTCTGGCTGTGGGAAATTAATCTCGTTCTGGCTGTCTTTAATCTAGTGCCGGGCTTTCCGCTGGATGGCGGACGTATTCTTCGAGGCGTCGCCTGGGGACTAACGGGCAATTTCACGCGTGCGACGAAAATTGCGTCCACCGCAGGAAAGATTTTCGCTTACATAATGATCTTTGTCGGCGCGTGGCAAGCGTTGAATGGAAACTGGGTTGGCGGAATCTGGACCGCGTTTATCGGATGGTTCCTGTTGAGCGCGGCGCAGGAAAGTTTCATGCAGGTAGCCATGCGCAACACGCTCACGGATGTCCGCGCGGCCGACCTGATGACCAACGACATCCCCACTGTCACCCGCGATATGTCCATAGAAGAATACGTGCACGAAGTGCTGCGCACCGGACGCCGCGTTCACATCGTGACCGGCCCAGTCGGCCCTGTGGGACTTATCACCTTGCACGCCGCGCGCATGGTTCCTCGCGAGGACTGGACCAACAATTCGATCCAAGCCGTAATGCTGCCGCTCGACCGCATCCATTCCGCCTCGCCGGCTGAACCGGCCCTCGGTGTTTTGCAGCGCATGCAAAGCCAGGACATCAATCAAATGCCGGTGATCTCGGAGGGCAACATCGTCGGCATGATCGCCCGCGATACAATCCTGCGCATGCTGCAAACGCGTCTGCAACTCGGACATCTCGCCGAGCAATAGCTTGAAGTTATGCACAATCAGCGCGAAGCCAATCTGAATTTCGTGAGACGGGAGAAGTCTTATCGACGATCCTGACAACCAGCGGCTTCCGCGCCGACACTTTGCAAAATATCTCACCACGGCCGGCCTCGCCGCAGCTTTTGGTGGGCTCGTCATTTACATGCGCGTCCGGAAAAATTCCTATCCCGTTACGGTGGTGGCGCGTGTAGATGATATCCCCGTTGGCGGGATGGAAATCATTTCCTATCCAAACGCCGAGCATCCCTGTTTCCTGCTGCATCCCTCCGAAGGCGTATTTCTAGCGTTCAGCCGCCTCTGCACACACGCTTCCTGCCCGACATTTTACCGGCCGGAACAAAGAATCTTTGCGTGCCCGTGCCATGGAGGGATTTTCTCAGCCGCCGACGGCTCGGTCCTTGATGGACCGCCGCCAAAAGCCCTCCCGCGCGTGCGTCTGGAAGTGCGCGGCCAAGATCTAGTCGCCACAGGAATGCTGGGGAGTTGAAGCGGAATGAACTAGCGAAGTCCGCCGGTAACTAACAGCGTTTCGCCGGTCATGTACTTGGAATCCGAAGATGCCAGATAGACCGCTGTTGGTGAAATATCCTCCGTCTGTCCGATGCGCCCGAGCGGGCTTTGCGCTTCAACCCATTTCCGGAAATCGCTCTCGGCGAAACCTGCGGAGTGGACTCCTTCGGTCTCGATCATTCCAGGATTAATCGCGTTAACGCGAATCTTGCGCTTCCCAAGTTCTTTCGCCAGTGTTCCGGTAATCGCATCGACTGCAGCCTTCGTCGCGGTGTACACCGACGTATTCGCCGGCATTAGCGTGCTCACGCCGGAACTGATATTGATGATGCTCCCGCCTTCCGGGCCGAAAAGCGCTACGGCCGCCTTGGTTGTCAGCAGCAACCCCAAAACGTTCAGATTGAAATGCTTGTGAAAATGCTCCTCGGTGATGTTTTCGATCGGCGCAAATTCATAGATTCCCGCATTGTTGACTAAGATGTCGAGCCGCCCATACTTTTTCTTGGTCTCTGCAAATAGACGATCAATGTCGGCTTGTTTCGAAACGTCTCCCTGCACTGATATTGCCTTGCCGCCTTTTCCGGTGATTTCCGCCACCACGCGTTCTGCACCTTCTTTGCTGGACGAATAATTCACAACCACCGATGCGCCCTCTGCCGCCAAAGCCCTTGCAATCCCTGCACCAATTCCTTTTGAGGCCCCCGTGACTACCGCTACCTGATTGTCGAGCTTACCCATTTCTGCTCTCCCCTTCAGATCGGTGGTTTTGTTTGACACCTTAACGACTACTTAGTGGATGGGTCCGAGCTCGAAAAGGATTCGAAATTGTGGGCGGGACGTAACCGCATTATATTGTTAGCAAATGTGAGGGGGGAGATGTCACTTGCGGTGTTGCGCGTATCGCAGGACCTTGGCCTCGCGATTCCCTTCCTCCACAACTACAAAACTGTTCGCGGGCAAATTGTGCAACACGTCGAACGTGCCACTTGGCCACCGGATTTCAAGCGTGTCCGCACTGTCGTGTTTTCCAAGTCCAAAAAAAATCCGCGGATCTTGCGCCGAACAATAACTCATGCCGCCTTTCGCTTGGTCGTAACTTTTCAAATCCCCGGCAATCAATTTCAACGACGCTCCGTTCCCATCGCGATTGCTTTTCGTTCCGATCAGCCGCACTGCCAGCCAGTGATTTCCCGCCGCAGCCGGCTCGCTCGCACCACTGTTTCGGAATAGCTGCGCATCCTCGCCGTTATTACTGACCAGAAAGTCCTGCCAGCCATCATTGTTGTAATCTCCAACGGCAAGCCCGCGCCCCACACGCGCTGCACGAAAACCAGCATTCTGTGTTTTCGTTGCGTCCACAAACATTCCATTGCCCGTATTCCGGTAAAGTTTCTTCTCTTCTTCGTAGGTGACTTCGGGGTGATACAGCGGAATATTGTCCAGAATATGCCCGTTGACCACTAACAGATCGCGCCAACCATCGTTGTCAAAATCGAACATGCGCGCGCCGAATGAACTATTCAGGATATTCGTCTGGCCGATCGCAGAAGCGATCGTGTAATCGGTAAATGTTCCGTCACCATTGTTGCGATACAACCTGTTCAGCTCGAAGTCCAAGTGGCTGACGAAAAGATACAGCAGCCCGTTATTCATCACGTCAGCGGCGTCCGCGCTCATTCCCGCTTCGGGCTTTCCCTCCTCGCTAAATCCCGCGCCAGATTTATACGACGCATCGCGAAACGTGCCGTCTCCGTTGTTCAAGTACAGAAAATTGCGCTGCGTGTCGTTCGCAATGAAAATGTCCGGCCAGCCGTCTCCGTTTAAGTCAGCGAGCACCACCGCCAGACTCTTCCCGTCCGTGTTCACCAGCCCTGCCTTCGCCGTCATATCCGAGAACGTGCCGTCCCCATTGTTGTGATACAGCCGCATGGACGTGCCATGAAAGCTGTCCGGGTGGCAATAAGCGCGATAGCCGGGCTTGCTCTCGCCGCACGCTACTGGATGGTCCTCGTCATATTGCACGTAATTCGTCACCAGCAAATCCAACTTGCCATCGTGATCGTAGTCAAACCACCCTGCCGCTGTGCCCCAATTCCCGTCGTTCGCCACTCCAGCTCTAGCGGTCACATCCGTAAACGTCCCGTCGCCGTTGTTGTGCAGCAGGACCGAATGTCGATACCCGGTCATATAGATATCCGGATAGCCGTCATTGTCGTAGTCGCCCACTGCCACACCGAAAAAAAATGTGCCATCCGTATGAATTTTGCTTGCAGCAGTTACATCCGTGAACGTTCCGTCATGATTGTTGCGATATAGCGCAGGCTGCGGCGGGTCCTTCGGATGAAAGAAAGGCGTGTAACCGCTGTTCACAAAAAACGCGTCCAGGTACCCGTCCTGGTTGTAATCGATCCAAGCAACACCCGCGCCCATGGTCTCCAAGTACAGTTTCTCGGGCGACGCAGCGCGTTCGTGATGGAAATGAATTCCCGCTTCGCGAGTCACATCCTCGAATTGCACCCTAAACGGATTAGCCGCCTCAGAACGCCGGCGCAGCATTTCGCTTTGCGATTGCTTCAAGATTGGCTGCGCGACCAAATCCAAGGTCGAAACCAAAAGAACGGATATAAGGAGCAGCGCTAATCTTCTAGCAGATGGATACCCTGGCTTCATTTCGCCACAGATTCTAACAGGATGCGCGTTTAGCATTACAACCGGTCGCCGCAATGCCTTTGATTAGATCCTTGTGCTCAAGCCTGTGGATAACTTCATCACAATCCCAATTTTTTGTTGACTCTGCACAGTGCGCAAGCTAGCCTACCGCCCATCTTGGGCTGGGGGCCCGCTTCGTAAAATTGAATAATAAATTTCGCACGACTTTTATGGCGGATTGCTGTCAAGAAGTGCCTTTCACACCTGCTTCGAGCTTCATAAACCGGCACGCGCGTAGCCATTTTCCCAACAGATTATTTCGTGGTTTAAAAAGTTCGTCTCGAATAGGGAGAGTTGCGATGAAAATTCCGAAGCCTGTGTTCTTGGCCGTGCTGCTTGCCTGCTTCTCGATTATGGCCGGGACTGCACTAGCGCAAAACCTCCAGAATGGCGCTGTCCGTGGAACTGTGTTCGACACTAGTCGCGCGTCGGTGGCCACTGCCAAATTGACACTGACAAACCCTTCCACCGGCATACGCCGAGATTTGCAGGTCGAGGCTGATGGCAGCTACGTTTTCGACAACGTTCGTCCGGGGGAATACACCATTACAGCGGTCGCCGACGGGTTCGCCGTCACCACCGTGAAGCAGATCGTCGTAAACGTCGGCGCTTCGCTTCAACTTGATATCACCATGCCACTTAAAACGCAGTCTCAAACTGTGGAGGTGGTAGCCAGCAGCGGCGGAGTCGTCGATACCACCACCGCCGGGGTCACGCAGTTACTTAACTCCACCAGTGTCGAAAATCTTCCTTTCCCGGGACGCGATTACCGCGATCTGGCCCAACTCACGCCCTCAGCGCAAGTGGTTCCTGGCTTGCGAGGTGGCATCCGCCTGGGCGGCCAACAGAGCGAATATAACGGCCTAGTGATTGACGGTGCCGATACTACAAACAACTTCTTTGGCGAAAACTTTGGCTCTCTTGAAACGAAGAACCTCACCGTTCCGCTCGAATCCGTCCAGGAATTCCAGGTGGTCACTAACGGTTTCGCACCTGAATTCGGGCGAGCCACTGGCGGGTTGCTCAACGTGGTGACAAAATCTGGCACGAACGAAATTCACGGCGAGGCGCATGAGTATTATCGCGGCAGCGGTCTCACCAAGAATGATGCGCTCGGCAACCCTCCAAACCTTGACTGGCAGAACCAGTTCGGCGGTTCCGCCGGCTTCCCCATTCACAAGGACCGCCAGTTCCTCTTCCTGTCCACCGACATTCAACGCAACAGCGGCCCTTTGACAACGAATCTTTGCCATGGCGATCCGGTGTGCCAGGCGGATGCTGGCCCGGTAATCCCGGCTTTGGCTTCGGGTACTTCAGATATGCTCGGCCCGGCTTGTGCGGGTGCCATACCTGGCGTCACTCACCTTCTCCCGGGCTGTTATGGGGTCCCGGATCTGGGCGCGTTAGAAGGCCCGCATACGCAATTCCAGGATTTCTTTACCATCCTGGGCCACTATGACTATCAATTCAGCCCCGCCAATCACTTCAGCATTCGCGGCCTCGGAACGCGAAACCACACACGCGGCTTCACCGGCGGCCACGGCCAGTCAGAAACTTTCGACGCATTCGGCGACACCGAAGATTTCGTCAACCAAGGAATCAGCGGCGTCTTTGCCCTTACCACTGTACTCGGCCGCAAAGTGAATGAAATCAGGGTTTCGGTCGAAGGCGAGACGCGCAAGCGCCATCCGATTTTCAAGGGCGCGCCGGAAATAAATATCGCGGGAATAGGAGAATTTGGCCAGCGCTTCTATTTGCCCGGAAACAACGACAACGGAAAGCTTCAAGTCCAGGACAATTTCTCGTATTCGTTTGGCAAACACGACATTAAATTCGGCGGCGACATCAACAGTTTTGTTGACCGCAAGGATGTCTTCGCCGGCTGGAGTGCCGGAAGATACAACTTCTCGAACCTCTGCGATTTCGATCCAAATCCCACCACTTGTGCGGGAGTGGTGGGCCCGCCCACGGCGTCGAATCCTAACTTTTTCTTCCAGGGCTTCGGTTTGAACGGCCAAACCCCATTCCAGGCTAATACTCTTTTCCCTGCCTACCAATCCGACCTCGGCCTCTATGTGCAGGATAAGTGGCAGCTCACCCCTCGGATTACGCTAACCTATGGGCTTCGCTGGGATGGCACCTGGAACCCTCAGCCTCAGACCCCTATTCCCGGCCAGGAGGTGTACACCGGCGTGGGAGCGTTGGGCCACGGCACAAAGATCTCTCCCGTCCCACAGCGCACACCAAACGATTTCCGGCAATGGGGACCGCGTGTTGGCATCGCCTGGAATGTTGGTGGGACCGAGCATCCGACGGTTGTGCGTGCCGCCTGGGGTTTGTACTACGCAGAGACTCCGGTCATTTTCTTCCCGCAAGCCTCGAATGGCGGAGGCTCAAAATCCACAACGTTGTTTTGCCCCGGAAGCTTCTGCTCGCCACTTAGCGGTGTTCCCTATACTTTTCCAACCAGTCTGCCTCAGAGCTCGAACGAATTGTGCGCCCTCGTACAACCGGCGATCGGTTGCCCGGCAATCACTTATGCGGATCCGGCTCTCCGTAATCCAAGTGTTTCTAACTTCACCGTCGGCGTCGAGCATGAGATCGGAGGCGGGTGGGCGCTATCGGCCAACTATGTCTTCATGCATTCCTGGCATTTGAAGACTGGAGGATTCAGTACCTCATTGTGGTCTAGGAATTTGGTGGGAGTCGGTACCGACCCGTTCGGCCGCACTCTCCTGGCTGCGGTACCAGCAGAAGGGGCATGCCCGGCGGACGCCCAGGTCTTCACAGGCGAACCTTTGCCACTTGATTGCACGCTCAGTAATTTCACGGGTGCAAATGAGCTTGCCAGTTTCAGCCACGGGAACTATCACGAGTTTGTTATCGGTGCTAACAAGCGTTATGCGCACCACTACCAATTGTTTGCCAACTACACTTGGTCGCGGAACTTCAGCAACGATTCAAGCGAACGCGACACGGATACTTTTTTCGGAACTCAGGATCCGTTTAACATCAATATCGATTATGGACGCAATGGCCTCGACATCACCCACCAGTTCAAGTCAGGCGTTGTGGTCAATCTGCCCTGGGGCTTCAACTGGTCGAGCACCTTCATCTACCACAGTGGCCTGGCTTACCCGGCTTATTCCTCAGCGGACATCAACGGTGACGCAGCAGTAAACCAGTTCTCGAATAACGACCGTCCGGTGTTGGATATCAACGGGAAGGAAACCCTCTTGCCACGCTATCCCGCCCGGCAGCCGAATTTCTTCACCTGGGATATGCGGCTCTCGAAGGACTTTAATTTCGGCGAGCGCTACCAGGTCCGGCTGGTCGCCGATATTTTCAATGTGACGAACCGCGGTAACCTCTATTCCAATCCGGACAATAGCGGGTTCGTAACTCTGTCGAACTGTGCGCCGAATCCTCCGGCAATCGTAGGTTTCACCTGCGATCCGCTAACCGCGGTCCCCAAGCAGGGCCAAGTCTTCAACGGAGTTCCTTACGGCCTACACGACGAGATCTCGCCGGGCAGCACGCCGTTCGCGGCCCAATTTGGCGTGCGCTTCCAGTTCTAGCAGCGCGCGCGTTGGCCGGTTTCAGCGCCTAGAGGCGTCCCGGGACGGGCGCGCCATGCATCGGATTGGCGTTCGCTCGTGAGATAGTCAGAAATTCGCCTACTTTTCAGGCTTTGGGTATTCGAAGCGGAAGGTGTCAACTGCCGGGCCTGCAACTCCCCGCGTGTTGTACTCCAGCATGTATTTTAAATGACGTTCGTCCTCCGGGTAACCAACACCTGCTGGATACGGGTAAGGCACCAGCGTGTGAAAAGGTAATGGCGAGACGGTGTCGCCATGGGCTGCGTAGAAATCCATGTCCTTCGCGAATCCATTGGCGCCCAAGAAATAATCGCGCGTCCAGCCGTCCGGCAACCCCGGCAAATGCGTCGCGTCGAAATCGACGGCCACTTCATCGCCGGACCCAAAGATCACGTATTCGTCGTCCGGGTGACGAACGAGCTCTGTAACATCGCCGTACCTCGTGTAATTTCCGATCTGCCGGGTGTAAGGTCCGGTCGCGCTTACTTCCTCATAGATGTAACTCAAATCGTCGCGCGGATTCCCTTCCACCACGCGTGGGTAGCCACGAAATTGCAATTCGGCTTTAGCCAGCGGTGCTTCCGTTATATTAAACGGCGTATCCGTCGCGGAATTATCCACCCGGATGCGGTCCCAATAAATTTTCAGGTTGGTGG